>NPIE01004698.1_pt1 | contig 38913 bp, 30 predicted proteins | sample 8637661 | NCBI WGS metagenome assembly NPIE01 (sample SAMN07420842, study PRJNA396082) | bioreactor metagenome | isolation source: sample BA12 brine-fed electro-methanogenic bioreactor BA | place: Japan: Kochi | collected 2016-12-09 | reverse complement strand
TCTAGAATCCGGAAATTTCTTGTTTCATGCTCATCTTCTTACCATCCAAGGCATCTCTTTGTCTATTCCTTTCTTTCTTACCTATAACTCTGTGAATGCAGGAGAAGATATTGGACTGGGAAAAGGATGGTGTAGTTGTCTAACTGTAGCACCAAAAAGTGGTTTATTTCACAGTAGTATTTATCACCCTGGAGCTGGCTTAATAAATAGAGCATTTATTGATGGCGATGTTAACAATCCAATGTGTCACCTAAGATCATATGATTGCCCCGGAGAACCACCTGTTTCTTTTGATTTGATAAAAATCTAACTGTATAACTTACATACCTTTAAGTAACAAGCACTCTAGGTCTAAACTTGTTTACTGATTTTAATCTTCTACTAGAAAAATCTAGAGTGCTTGCAAAGCCAGTAGGAGAATCACTGATGTCAAAAAAAATATTAACAATTTTCGGAGCTATTTTATTGTTATTGCTTTCGATTCTTCCTTTACAAAGTACCCACTCCTTTTTTGCAACTGAAAATGTTTACTATACTAATTGGTCTTTAGCCAGGGTTGACTCAAACAACTCTGGATTTTCCACAGCTGCGTTTCCAGAGACACTTGTATTTGATTCATATCTTTCGACATATAACTTTCATGCTCCTATTGTTGCAAACAATTGCTACTTCCTGATAGATCTAGAAACGGGAAATTTGCATTGCTACGATATTGACTCACAAGCACTTCTGTGGGAAAAGAAGTATTCAAATCCTACTGGGGAAATATACATGCAAGTTGGAAATGTATGTGCTTTCTCTGAAGCATCCAACCAACTGCTACTATTGGAAACAGTGCAAGGCCGGTGGTCTTCAAAAAAAGATTTTGCAACTAGAATCTATGCATTGCATCCAAAAAATGGTTCCATCCTATGGCAACAAGATATTGAGGGCTATTATAGCAATAGTATTACATTAAGCGACACGGAAGTTTATGTTAAAGTAATAGATATTACAAAAACTAATGATAAACCCTATATCAGTAATAAGCATAAAATTGCTTGTTTCCATTTACAAACAGGAGATATGAAATGGATCACCAAAGAAATTGAAGGTGGTGAAGGTTATTTATTTACAAACCCTCCCGCAGTACATGAAAAATACCTTGTTACAACATCAACAAATTGTGTGGACCAGATTCATGAAAGAATCTACATTACACCTCCTTGCTATATAAATTTAATTGACAGAAATACTGGCTCTTTGGTTTATTCAGAAATAATCGAACAATTTGCTTCTCCAAGTACTCCTTTGCTTGAGGGAGACAGAGTATTTTTCATGGTGAATAGTGAATACAGAGATAAATCTCCCAGTCCTATTAATATGTACTTGTTTGAATTTGAAATACAAGATAAAGTTCTTATTGACAAAACTCATACTAGACTTACCATGCTCACGCAATACGTATATATGCCAATCAATCTTGCCAAATATAATGGTCAGTTATATTTTCTCGATTCCTCAGGATTATTCTCGTGCATTTCGATGGATACTCACAAAATCAAATGGAGGAAAAAAGTAGCTAGCGAGAATATATGGAATCCCTATTTCTGTAACGAAGACTATGTTATCGTATGTACTCGAGAAGGTGGAGATCTCATCTTGCGATACCTGAATCCAGAAGATGGAGCACAGCTCTATTCAACCTCTTCTCCGTTTTCGTGGGGATATACTCTTGAAATAAGTGGAACAGAAAATCATATTTGGGTAACGTGTCATGAAAAGACTGATCTTCGAATTGCTCATTTCACTTTACCCCCTCCTCCTTCTATTACAGTTACTCCCTTGGAGATTCAAGATACTTGCTGGCTAGGAACAACAGATTCGTTCCATCATACTCTTTCTGTTACTACACAAGGTCACATTGAAGGCACCATTCAATGCGGTTCATCTTGGATTCGATTGAATACTCATCGCGTACATGAACATCTTACTTCTGTTCAGGTAGAAGTACAACCAGCAGAACAATCTGTTGGAGTACATCAATCTACTATTGTCTTTGATACAAATGCAGGACAAATTGATGTACACGTTCGTTTGATTGTACTTCTTCCACCACAGCTCAATATTATTCCTAACGAAGTAACATCTACGATTGTAGAAGGATCTTCTCCCCCTCCTACTCTCTTTCATGTAGAGAATACAGGAGGACCAGGTTTGGAAGGATTCTTGTCCTGTCAAGAATCATGGATCCAGCTCTCCGAACATGTGATTGATGACAATGTAATGAGCTTTACAGCTTCTTATCATACAGAATCCTTATCCCCTGGTATATACAAAGGAACCATAGTAGCCACTAGCAATGGAGGAAATCAAACGATTCCCATTGTTCTTACAGTGATTCCCAAACCGTATCTTGTCGTTACCCCGATGTTCATTCGCAAACAAGTAGCCATTGGGAGTAGTGAATCGGATACTTTGTTTCTTTCCAATACGGGAGGACCAGGATTATCAGGTACCATTACCAGTAGCGATCCTTGGCTTTTGCCCAGTGTCAATCGATACCATGATGAAACCAAACAAGTCCAGGTGTATTTGAATGCTCAAACCTTACAAGCCGGCATCTACCATGGTACTCTTACGTTTACAGGCAATGATCAAGTCATTGTTGTTCCTGTTACGCTCGAGTGCATTGTATGGATTACCTTTCGCATTGGATCTACCACCGTAGAAGTAAACAAAGTGAAAGAAACCATTGAAGCAGCTCCGTACTTATTCCAAAAGAGAAGCTATGTACCCGTACGCAAACTGGTTGAATCTCTCCCCGTTGTGAACTATTTAAAGAATACAGAAATTGTATGGAATCCAGAGGAACAAAAAGTAACCTTGCTAGTAGGAGAAGAACTAACCATAGAGCTATGGGTAGATAGGCCCATGGCACGGGTTAATGGAAAAGAAACTCCCATTGATCCTGATAATTTGAATATTACCCCCCAGATTCGATCCGGAAGAACCTTCCTACCCTTGCGATTCATTTCAGAAACATTAGGCTACACCGTAGAATGGATTGGTTCTACCCAAACCATTCATGTGAAGTATATTGTGCAGGGAGAGTGAAAGAAGACAAAGCATTGGGTCCAATGCTTTGTCTTCTTTATTAAAGTTTTTTTACTGAGATCTGCTAGCTTGCCATTTGAGCTCAGGAATCCATCCTTCTTCAATATCAATTCCAAGTCCAATGGACATTTTACGGGGGTATCGATCAGATTCTTGTTTCCAGCTGGTGTTGTCGACACAAATAGGCCGTGAATAAGTATCTTTTCCTCCAATATCAATAAAAATCCCTACATCAGGAAATGTATTTCGATAACTAGAGGATTCATTGTTCACTCGGTGTTGAGCAAAACCAATGCTTGTCTGGCCTTTATTGGGTTCATCTAAAACATCATAGATGTCATCTCCGCCGATATTGATGCAAAATCCCATGCCGTTGGCAGTGGATGCACCAAGTAGCAGTCCGCCAGATGTTTTGTTTCCATCAGCATCTTCATACCAGCATTCATAATGATCGTTGCCAGCTTTGTCAATGGCCCAGGAAATAGAAATATCATGAGCACCACCAACTGATATGGCTTGTCTGGCTTTGTAAAAATCATCACCTTCATCGTCAAGTAGCTCTGTGATGCCCATATGAGCAGTACCACTTTGAACAAAGAAGTATGCATCGTAAATATCATTTCCTGATTTGTCATACAGGAGTCCAGCAGCAAACCAATACGCAGAAGCCTGGGCATAAATACCTGCTGTATACACATCGTCTCCGGCTAAGTCAACCAATACGCCCATTCCGCCACCCATGGAGTGACCGTCATATAAGTCGGCTCTTCGTCCAAAGCCCACTCCCTGGCACAAAGAATAGTTCACATTGTCGTTGTGACCAAGTACGCCAGGAGTCATGAGTTCATAGGGTTCAGCGGTATAGGTATCGTTGCCTTCGGTATCCAAAAGCAGACCATACCCGGCTGTGTTGGCAAATGCTTGGGAAGAATAAAAAGCATAATATTTGTCGGTTCCTCCAATATTGATTAATTCACCAACGCCAAACTGAGCAGCTCCCTGGCAAAATACTCTACCAGTAAATGAGTCATCTCCTCCGCCATCCCACAAAATACCTACACCAAAGGTTGCAGAACCTTGCCCGTTATCGTGGACTGTATACGTATCGTTACCCTGTTCATCGACCAATATTCCAATTCCCAAAGTACCGGAGCCTTGCGCACAATTTGTATGTTCATCAGCTATATATGTATCGTCACCGGCAAAATCAATCACAACCGATACTGGTCGATCAAGACTAGCGGTTGCTGCAGTAGCACCTTTGTACATATCGTCTCCACCACAATCCACAATGAGACAATAATCATCTCCGCGGTATTCATTAGAAGAGGAATCTCCTGAAAATGCTATTTTTCCCAAAGGAGTCAGGTAATCAAATGATCCGTTCCAAGTATGTCCTTCGTCTCGAATAGCTTTTTCAAGCTTGAAAATTGAATACATGACATAAATAGTACCTTCGTAAAGAGGGTTGTAATCAAAATCAGGACCCAGATCCCAAACAAGATCATCAATTTCTTTTCCGATACCATCACCTTTTGCTAATAAAGAAATTTTCTGGTAGGCTTCATGCCATTGTTCTTTGGGTAGTTTTCGCAATGCACGATCTCTGCATCGAGCAGCATATGTAGCAGAATATAGATAGTCTGCCAGTGCTGTCTGTATTTCAAGAGGCATTCCTTCACACATTTTTCGTACTGCTTGTGCATCATATTCGGTAAACATATACCCATTTGCAGCATATATGTGCTTTACACCATCCAATAATGGTTCTTCAGGATCAATAGGGAATGGTTGCATTTTTATCTCTGGCAGATACATCACAATATGACCTGTACGAACCATACCTCCAAGGAATTCCTGAAATAGTCCAGTATTTTTATACTCCTTAGTTGGCACATTCCAGCTCTCTGCAACACCATAAAAAACACCTGAAGCGTTTTTGTGAACATCAAGAGGGTTTTTCCACCATTGCGGGAACCATGGCATAACCATTTCCGCATTCATTTCTGTTAAGTAATCAAGTATCTCTGAATCATAATCAATATCGGAGCGAAGGTATTCGTAATTGGCTAAAAGATCACCAAACACATCATTCAATTCTTTTTCTTCTGCAAAGCCAACCTGAAAACCCAAGCACAACAAACTAATCGATAGTGCAACGCAAATCCACTTTTTCATAAAAACCTCTTTCTTGGCAAGTTCTTTAGAAACTACTTCGATTTATTACGACGACGAAGTTGTAACAATTTCCGAATTCCAACCCATACACCCCATATAATAAGGGCTACCCATAAATATATGGTCAAAATTTGAACAAGGAATTCGATGATGAAGTTAAACAAACCACTAAAAAACTGAACAAAACTGTTCCGAAATCTTTTTCCAATTTCCTTGAAGGACATTACATCCCAGGTAGGATCTTCTTTAAGTTGTATAGTTCGTGGACTTTGAGACAAAGTAATCCGGACCATGGAATGGTCTACCTGCAAATTCCAAACTTCCATTTGCCGTGAAGCAGAGTCAATTCTTTCTTGTACTGAATCAATATAGCTTTGAACCTGTAACACTTCTTCAATCGTTGTGGCTGTTTTGAGAATCTCTAAATATTGCTCTTTCTGCTTTTTTGCATTTTCTAATCTAGCTTGCGTATCGTAATATTCAAGAGTAATCTCATCGGAATATATTCTGCTATAATGTACCTTTCCAAGTTCTTTGATCCAATCCATAAACATATTTAACTCAGAAGCAGGGATTCGTACTTCTAAGTCAACATTAACAGATACATCATCTCCGCGAGTATTCGACTCTACAATCCATCCGTTAAGCTCTTCCACCTTTTTTTCAATGATAGAAGAAACATCTGCAGGTTCTTTCACTTCAAGAGATATTTCTGCATTTCGGATAATCTTACGCGGATAAGGTGTTTTTTTGTCTTCATTTTCGATGTTTGGACTTTGAGGTGAAGCAGAATCATACGCTTCTTCTTGCATTGAAGAAGAGCTTCTGCCAACATCGACATCCATTTGAGCTTTATTTTCACCACCAAGACCATTACAACCCGTCAAAACAAGAATGCACAACAGTACGAAAGTAAAGCAATATTTCTTCATGGCAAACCTCACATTTTTTTTTAGATTTTTGTAACTTTTCGGTTAGCTCTGCTATATATAATACAAAACCATTTCGATTTACCTAAATCAGAAAGGAATATTAAAAAATGAAACTCGCAAAAATTTTGTCCTCCGTCTTAGTAGCATCACTTGTTGTTAGTAGCCTTCTCATTCCAGCCAAAGCAGCTCCAGGAGGTGGTAAAGGTCCCGGAAACCAAATGAATCGAATTGCAGGAACTTTACAAAATTTGAATGTTGAAGCAAAAACATTTGATATTCAAACTGAAAATCCCGATGGAGAATCCGTGATTATCTCCTTTTCTTGCATTGATCAAACAATGTTTTTTAGAGATCAAGAAGAATCTACACTACAGGCATTTAAAAATGGAGAATCTGTTACTGTTGCAGGAAGAATTGATTCTGAAAACAAAAAAGGCGTTGCTGTGGTTCTTTGTTTTGGTGCTTTCCCCGATAAAGATCCCGGAAGACCCCCTCTTGTAAAAGGTGTTATTGAAAACATTAACGCAGAAAACTCTACCTTCAACTTAAAAACTAAAAATCCTGAAGGAGAAGAAGTAACCTTCCAAGTAACCTGCATCGAAAAAACTCGCTTTTTCAGAGATTTGCAACCAGCTACGTTTAAAGATTTTAAAAATGGTGAAGAAGTATCTGTAGTGGGTGTTGTAAAACCAGAAGAAAAAACCATTACGGCAATGGGAGTATTTCTTGGTGATTTACCCCGTGATCCACGAAAGGATCCTGGCAATAAACCTCCCAAAGGTCCTAAGCTAGTGTCTGGAATGATATCTGATATCAATTTTGAAAAGAAAACATTTACACTACACTTAAATGAAACTGTTTCAGTTCCGGTAGAATTCTTTGAATGGACAAATATCACAATGGACAACGAATTGGTTCATTGGAAAACCCTTCGCAATGAAATGAAAGTTGGAATCTCTGGTCCAGTCGATCCAACAGATAAGACTCTTGAAGCTCATCGCATCCTTATTTATACTAACAATACCCCTGGCAATCCTGGTCCCAGAGCAACTTTGATCAAAGGAATCATCTCTTCCTTCGATACCACCAAAAACCAGTTTACACTCTCTGCTGAAATAGACGGAGAAACGAAAAGTGTAACTGTTCGATACAGTGACCAAACTCGGTTTTTCCGCGATGGAGAAATCTCATCTGAAGATGCTTTCAAGAATGGTGAAGAAGTTACCATTGGTGGCCGTATGCAAGAAGACTTTTTTGAAGCCTTTATGATAGCGTATGGTGAACTCCCTGAAAGAGGAAAGAAAAGATAATTCTTACACGGTAGTTTCCTCTCTAGTCTTACTCCAAAAAAAGCATCTTTCAACCGAAAGATGCTTTTTTTTATTGAGTAATTCTCACAAAAGCATTACAATTAAACAAAAACACAGAGGTGGTCGTGAAAAGAAAAAAGCAAAGGCTGAATTATAAGGCAATTGGAATTGCTATTGTTGTTTTAGCCCTCTTTGTGTGGGGCATATATGAAGGCATTGCTTGGAGTATCCACTGGATCGTTGAAAGTCGATACACAATTGAAGATGAGACGCTTCACAAATCTCCTCCCGCCAGTGAAGAAATTGTATTCAGAAAAAATGGTGAAGGTTTGTTTATTATTCAATCCAGTAGCTCCAGTACCTCCCAAAAAGCGGTAGCAATTACAAGTGGAGATGATTATTGTCCTTCCTGGGATACCTATGGAAAAGGTTTATATTTCATCCGCAAAACAACTACAGATCAACTTCACGTTATGTACTACAATCGAGATGAAAACTTACTTATGCCAAATCCATTACAAACTTTCAGTGAATTAGACATCCCCAACATCGAAAATACATTTATTCGGATTTCACATGATGGTAAATACATTATTACATCGTCTTATGATTGGGGCATTCAAGTATGGAATATTCAAACCGGAAAAAAAGAAAAAGACTTTCCCATGGAAAACGTATACAATTACCTGCAGATCTTTTCCAGAAACAATAAATTTTTCTTATTCACAGCAACCAATCTTTACGACAAACAATTTATCTTTGGTGTTGAAAAACCAAACCCTTTTTCTACTCTCTATTTTGCCACATCAAACTTTGAAACAACTACACCCATAGACTCTTCTTTGCAAGCATTTCAGGGATATTCCTTTTCGATGAATGGTTACACGTTTGTATATGCAAAAGACAATCAAATCTTTTATGTAGATTCTATTGAAGACCTTACGCCAATTGCTCTTTCCGAAGGCACTTATCCTTCTATACGTCCTACATTAACTGAAAAAAAACGTAAAGAGTATCGGTGGTACGCACCATATTGGTCCTCTTTTGATGTAACTAATGTAGCAGGATTCCTCCCTCTTGTAGAACAGCAACTTCTCATTATTGCTACTCCTCACGAATTAGGAACAATACATTTACAACAAAAAACATTGCAGCTCCATACAGAAATGGTTCAGAATCAGCAAACCTCTTATATGGGGTGGAAACTGATCGATTTCTTATACCAGGATGTCAACTACGATACAAAACCAGAACTCTTAGTATCCTGGTGGCCTGGTGGTTTAGAAGTTGGTGCAGAAAGAATATCTTTTTTTGATGTCGACAGTAACGGGAAACTAAAAGAACAATTCCGGTCGCAACGCAGTCAAAAGAATATTGTGCACTTCAAAGACCTTGACGGTGACGGAACCAACGAACTTGTAAACATCTATCTTGACACTCACCAAGATGCTGGGTCAAATTTAGAAAATCTTTATTGGGAAGATATTCTTGTATGGAATGGAACTTCCTGGATCATTTCCAACCAAAGATTTTCTGAACAATATAGTAAACTAAAAGAAACCTATGAAGTATTTCTTATAGATGCAATAAAAAAACCAGATGATTATGGAGAAAGTCTTTACTTGATTCAAGACCTTCTTGAAAAAGTAAACTCTCTTCTACAACCATGAGGAGTTCGTTTATGAAGAAAATATGCACTTTAAAAAACTTACAACTTGGGATAGCAGTGATTCTTTTTCTATCCATTTTAACCAGTCCAGTTCATATTTTTGCTACCGAACCACCTCCTGAAGCACCCACTAAGCTTGAAACGATTGTTATGTACAACCAAGTGAATTTGTTGTGGCAGGATAATTCGACCAGTGAAAAAGGATTTGTTGTAGAAAGAAAAACAGGTATTCAAGATTTCGACACTATTGCAGAGCTTGAATCCAATTGTAGCTTTTATCTAGACATGCATTTAAAGTCTCAAACCACGTATTATTATCGTGTGAAATCATTTAACGATGCTGGTTTTTCCACCCCATCCAATGAGGCTAAGGCAATTACCGAAAAATCTCCATCTGAAGAAACTCCACCTGAAGCCCCAAGTAGACTCCTTGGTAGAGCAACGAGTCCAACTCAAGTTCAACTTGCATGGCAAGACAACTCAACCAATGAAACTGGTTTTGAAATTGCCCGAAGAACGTCCGGTAGTCCCTACGAAATTAAAGGCCAAGTGTTTTCTGATGTTACATCTTTTACCGACAATATGGTTGAACCTGACAGAGCTTACTTTTATAAGGTTCGAGCAGTAAATTCATATGGAGAATCTGTCTATTGTGATGAAATACAAGTACGAACAAAATCAGCAAAAGATAATGATGGAGATACATCCCCACCTTCTAGCCCCAGCAATGTAGAGATTCTTTTTGAAAACAAAACCATTTTATTGACATGGGAAGACACTTCTAGCAACGAGGATGGTTTTAGGATATATATGAGCATTGACGATCCAGAACTGTTTGCTCTTTACAAAGATCTCCCCGTAGACACAACACGCTTTGAGGAAAAAGAACTTGTCATTCCGGGTCATACATTTTATTTTCATGTAACCTCATTCAACAGATATGGTGAGTCTGACCCTTCCAATGATGTTATGATCACCATTAAAGAAACAGATACGAAAACAATCCCTGAAAAACCCACTGATTTGAAAGCGTTTGAAACATATGCAACTGAAGTTGTCTTAAAATGGTCAGATAATGCTAAAAACGAAGAAGGATACAAGATCGAAAGAAGAAGAATCGATGAAGGGAAGTTCTCTTTAATCCAAACAGTCCCAGAAAATGTGAACAGTTTTAAAGATGAGAAGTTAACCCCGGATTCGATCTATTATTATCGGGTATATGCCTATAACTCCGCTGGCAGTTCCTTTCCATCTAATACATTAGAAGTTCGAACCAAAAAAGATACTACAACCCCTCCTCCTGTTGTCCCACCTTCAGAAGATTCTATTGTGATTAAGCTACAAATCGGCTCAAAAATTATTCAAGTGAACGATAAAAAAGAAACTATGGATGTAGCCCCCATCACTATGTTTGAGCGGACAGTTCTTCCTATACGTTACGTTGTTGAAGCCCTTGGAGGGGAACTTGGGTATGAAGTTCACTCAAAAACAATCACAATCGAACTAGATGACATTCGAATTGAAATGCAATTGAAAAATCCTGTTGCCACTGTAAACGGAACAAAAAAACAGATTGATCCAGATGATCCTCGAGTTATGCCAATCTCTGTGCCACCTGGAAGAACAATGATTCCCGTACGTTTTGTAGCAGAAAATTTGGGTTGCCAAGTAGAATGGGAGCCTCACACCAAGAGTATTACGATCACAAAAAAATAATCATTCTCAGCTACTACTTACACTTTACGCGTTCCTTTTCAATGGGGATTTTGTGTTATCATCGAAAATTTACAAAACCTTAATGATAGGATACTGAAAAATCCCCTTATTGAATGCTATACTGGATGTAAACTTTCACTTGAGGTGGAATCGTGAACGATATGAAAAAATTTCGAGATAAAGTTGTTTTGACAATTCTGATCATAGGCTTTTTTGCCTTGTTAGTGTACATCGTTTTTCATACTGTTCATCTTCTTTTAATGCTCTTCCTAGCAGGTATTTTGGCTATTTTTATACGATCCATGAGTACTTTTTTTCAAAAAAAATGGAAATGGAATTCCCGTCTGTCAAATGGGGTCAGTATATTCGCATTGATCGCTTTTATTGTTCTACCTTTTGCTTTGGTTTGGGCACCTTTCACTCGGCAGACGCAAGGTTTACTAAAAGCCTTACCCTCTATCATTGGGTCACTTGAAGATTACTTAATTCTTCATTTAGGTAAATATGGTCTTACATTTGACAGCATCTCTTTAAATTCCATCTTTGATACCATCACAAACAGTATTCAACCTATTGTAAGTGGTGCTTTTACAGCAGTTGGCTACGGTATTGATGCCGTAGCAAAGGTTATATTAACCTTCTTTATTGCTGCATTTATTGCAGTAGCACCAAAAGAATATAGCTCTGCACTCAAGGATTTTTTCCCCCCAAAAATGCGAAGTTTTTTCAAAAACTTCATTCATGACTTGAATACTCTACTTCAGCATTGGATTGTTGGTTTGTTACTTGCCATGCTGTTTGTAGGAAGTCTTGCTACCCTTGGATATTGGGTGATTGGCCTGAAATACTTTGTAGTGTTTGGTGTCATTGCTGGTTTCATGGAAATCATTCCCTATTTTGGTCCTACTATTGCAGCTGGATTTCCTGTATTGTATGCACTTACTCAAGAACCCTCAAAAGCAATTCCTGTTCTCATCATTTTTCTCTTCATCCAATTTATTGAAAACTATTTGTTCATTCCCTTTTTATGGAAGAAACAAGTAAATATTCCTCCTGCCATCTCAATATTCATTATCATCTTGTTTGGTCAGCTTCTTGGTTTTTTAGGAATTCTTTTAGCGATTCCTATTTTCCTTGTGACCCGTACTCTATCTATTCATATTTATAAATCGCAGCAAAATCCGGATATAAAAGAGCCTGAAATCATATCGCATTTAATAAAGGTCCCCGATGACGCAGACAAACAATAAAATATCCAGAAAATTTCTGCGAATTCGATTGCAGAATCATGAAATTTATTCATTTGTGAAGCAAATCACTACCCTGATTTCTTCTATTTATAATATTCCCCTTGTATCCATATATGCAGGAGCAGAAGAACTTCGCTTTTTTGGAGTTTCTGTTAACAAAGAAGCATTTCAGGACACCCTTCATTCTCCAGTCCCAGAGGATTTTCAGTTTTTACCTCCTTTGCTGAAAAGCAGAGATTCTCTGTCATATAAAGAATTTAAACTCCGAGATCATTCTTTTGTCTTTAGCGGGATGGAATTCGTTCTTTTATACATTGTAGATCAAAATCAATTAGAATCCATCACGAATGCTTTTAAAGATATTGAGGATATGATTGCTTTGCTGCTTCTTCCAATGATACAAGACGAAGAATGGATTCATAGCAACCAATTTAAAGAATCTCTTCAGATCGCAAATCAGTATATACAGTCTTTTCCATTTCTACAAAGCCTTCTGCAATTGGTTCTTAATTTAGTCCAGAAATACTCAAAAGCAGAATACCTAACGATTCAATATCACTCCGTAGATCAAGCTGAATCCATCACTATCTCATATGGGAAACATGAGGGAAAAAAATACAACCAGCATACCTACTCTGTAACAGAATATGGTTTTTTTGTTCAAATCACTCTTTACTCCCTACTCCCCTTCCCAAACACATCCATTGAAGTATACCGGATGAATCGAAGCTGTAGGTTAACCGCAAAATTGATCTCGTACAATTTTACAAAAACGGAAGACTACTACTTAGAATCTCACATTACTTTCACTAAAATTTATCACACACTTCTCACAGCAATGCCTGATCAACTTGATCAAATGCTTGCAATTGGACAATCCTTTGCCATTGCCTTAAAACTCAGCATCCCGGAGTCATACGTTTTACAATGGCTGATTGTATTGGATACCGTTGGAAGCATGTCGTTGCAGTTGTTTACCAGAGCTGGTAATCAACCGTGGGAAGTGGATTTTTCTTCTTTAGTAAAGAAAACAATTATAGAGAATTTAAGTGTCCCGATTCGCTACCCCTCCATTATTTCCATCGATAAAAACCTATTCCATTCCATTCTCAATTGTGTTCGTGCTTATCCACATTTTACTTGTACAAAATCTCTTCACTCCCCCAAGACAATGTTAGATGAAATTCGAAAACTAGAGATTCCTGAAAATTTCATCCCGATCTATTTACAAATCTTAACCAAGAACACGCAAAAGAAGTGTTACGAGATTACACATTGTTCCAAAGAATTTCGAGATATCTGTCCTGTTTACAAGCAACATCAAAATAAAAAAAATTCTGTCCATCCGTGTTGCGAAGTGGAACACTTGCGCAATGAGTTACTTGGAGTCCAGTGTAAGCAATGCATAGTACACAAAGTACAGGAGGAAAACCATGCAAAACATGAACAATGAACAGCCTTGTAAAACAAAAATTATCGCCACTATAGGTCCTTCCTCGTCAAACATCGATACTTTAGTTGCCCTAATGAAGGCAGGTGCAACAGTTTTTCGTCTTAATCTGTCCCATATTACAAAACAAAAAGCCAAAGAACTCGTACAGTTGATTCGAAAATCAGCAGACAAGGTTCAAATCCCTGCCACAATCATAGCGGATCTTCCTGGTCCAAAGGTTCGCATTAGTCATCTTGAAGAAAATGTTCCAGTAACAGAAGGAGAAGAAATCACAATTGTACGAACTCCTACAAAGAAAGATGACATATCGTTAAATTATCCCGAAATATTAGACGATTTAAGTATCGGGGAAACTTTATACATAGACGATGGACAGATACGTTTAAAAATATCATCTCGCGATAAAAATTTTATTAACTGCGCTGCACTAAACAGTGGCTTGCTTAAACCTAATAAGGGAATCAACTTCCCATTATCCAAAATACAGATTGTTTTCCCCACTGAAAATGATATCGATTGGCTTGATTATTTATGCCAGAACGACTTATGTGATTATGTAGCAGTTTCTTATGTTCGTGGAGCAGGAGATATATTCCGAATTCGAGGAATCATTAAAGATTACCATGTCAATATTGGAATCATCGCTAAAATTGAAAAGCACGAAGCATTGAAAGATATTGAAAATATTGTTCAGTTATCTGATGGCATTATGGTTGCCAGAGGAGATTTAGGCTTAGAAATTTCCATTGAAGACATTCCTCACATACAGAAACATATTATCCGACTATGTAATAAAATGGGAAAACCAGTAATTACTGCCACCCAAATGTTGGAATCAATGATTAAAAGTGCTACTCCCACCAGGGCTGAAGCAGCTGATATTGCGAATGCCATTTTGGATGGTACAGATGCTGTCATGCTCTCTGCTGAAAGTGCAGTATCTTCCAATCCAGTTTGGGTCGTAGAAACGATGCGCAGAATAGTTTCGAGAGCAGAGAAAGCTTTTGACAAAGAAAATTTTGATTCCATTATGGTTCACACAGTACAAAATAATGTTTCTGACGCTATTGCATTTAGTGCTGCCAGAACAGCTGGATACATTAACGCCAGCTGCGTTGTTTGCATAACTTCTTCGGGTTCTACAGCTAGAAGAATAGCCAAATATCGTCCAGATGCTTCAATCATTGCTATATGCGACAATGAAAAAACACAAAACCACTGCGGTTTGTTTTGGCGAACAAGAGCTTATCATTTACCCTTAAATGAAAACGTACAGGAAGCGATGAGTAGTACACAAGAATTCCTCCTTAACCATCATTTGGTCAATCCTGGAGATAAAATTGTTGTTACAATGGGAATGCCTTTGGGCCATAAAGGCAATACAAACCTGATTCAAGTCATCACAATAAAGGAGTAATCCATGAAACACACAAATCACGACCAACCCCAAATTCATTCGCACGTATCGATGGGTGAAAATATCATTGGTGTCATCCTTTTTATGCTCGGAATTCATTTGTTTTTAAAAAACATTCCACATGCATACGAATATTCTCTCCTATTTGTTTCTTGCATCATTTTATTGATTGGAGCCTGGTTTATCGTAGATCTGTTTCTTTACAAATCTTTATCGTCTGCAATTCCAGGAATTCTTTTTCCCATCATCAGTGTATTCTTGTTGATAGACTTTTTTGCATCTTTGCCTCTATCGTACAGTCAAATTCTCTTCATGAGTGCACTTATCGGGGGTGCAATAGCGTATGGAATTCTGTATGCTGAAGTACAAAATAAAACATATCAAGCAATAGCTTGGATCTTAGGAATTTTATTTGGATTGCAACTAATCTCCAGTTTTCCCTTTTTGAAAGATCACCTTGTTTTGCTATGGCCTGCATTTCTGATCATTGCAGGAGCATCTATTTTGTGGAAAGTTTTTCGAAAAAGTAAAACCTAATTCACTTCTCTAAAACCAACATTTATCAAAAAAGCGTAGAGTTTTCCTCTACGCTTTTTTTTGTACTTGCAGAAAGTGCATGGATATATCATCCCTAATGATCGCAGGTATTTACTCCAGTCTGAAGTTCTTGGCGTAAATACAGCTCAACAATTTTCTCTGGATCATCCGAGGGAGTACCAACGATAACGTGAATCCCTTTTTGTTCGAATAGAGTCTGAGCTCTTGAGCCCATTCCTCCAGCAATAACAACGGATACATTTTGCTCCGCCAACCACTGGGGTAAAACACCTGGTTCATGGGGTGGAGGTGTTTTCATTTCTTTCTTTTCAACCGTTTTCGTTTGATCATTTACAGTAACAATAGCAAATTCCTGACAATGTCCAAAATGTAGACATAGTTTGTTTTCTGCGCATGGAATAGCAATTTTCATAATCTTCTCCTATAGTTGTGTAATTTGTTCCCAAAGCTTGACAATATCTTTACCTGCTTTAGAACCAGTGAGTGTTACTACTGGAACACCTTTATTCTGGGCGCGAGTTACTTCTTCATCGTAGGCAACTGTACCCAACCATGTTTCTCCAAAGTCCATTGTTATGCTTTGAATACGACTTGTATTGTATTCATTCAAATCGGCTTTATTCACACATACAAGTACGGGAATATGAAAAAACTTGCAAACATGAATCAGTCTTTCCATATCATGAATCCCGCTCAAAGTGGGTTCAGCTACAAGCAGGACGATATCAGCCCCTGTAATAGAAGAAACAACGGGACACCCAATTCCAGGAGATCCATCGACAATAACCCAATCCAGCTGGTTTTCTTTAGCATAATCTTGTGCATGTTTGCGAACAGCACTAACTAGTTTACCTGAGTTTTCTCCACCTGGCAAAAGTTTTGCATGGGATAGTATACCATAGGGAGTTGTAGACAAATAAATAGTTCCGCAGTGTCTTTCATTTTCCGAGATGCATTTTTCTGGACAGTGATCTATACATATACCGCATCCTTCACACGACAATTCATTAACAGTAAAATCAATTTTCTGAGAAGGTTTCTCCTGATTTCGTAAAATTGCATGGCTGGGGCAAAGATCGAAACATATACCACAACTCGTACACTTTTTTTGATCAATTGAAGGCAGTATTCCGCTATAAAACTTCTCTTCGTGAATTGTATGAATGTCAAACATAAGAAATAAATCTGCTGCATCAACATCGCAATCGGCAAATACTGCTTTTTTTGCCAAAGCAATCAAGGAGGCAGTAATACTTGTCTTTCCAGTTCCACCCTTACCACTTAATACTACTAGCTCTTTCATGGCTGAAACCTTTCTACAAGAATTCTTGCAGCCTTCGTAATAGACTCTGTAAATTCTGGTTCTCTTCCCCAGGCATTTTCTCCTCTAGAATACATTTGAGCAACAGTTCTTGAATGTGGGATTTTCGTTAATATGGAAATATCCTCTTTTTTACAATACTTTTCAACTCTGTCATCTCCAATACCATCTCGATTGATAATGACCCCAAACGGTGTATGTAACAATCGCAGTGTATCTACTGCGATTGTAAGATCATTCAATCCAAATGCAGTAGGTTCTGCTACTAAGACCACAAAGTCGGTTGCTTTCACTGCGTTCACCATAGGACACGAAGTACCGGGGGGTGCATCTATTAAGGTGATCTGGTTATCGGGGTTCGTTTTCAATACTGCTTCAATAAGAGGAGGCGACATCATTTCTCCAACATTTAATAGCCCATATCGAAGATGAACATAAGGATAATCTTCGCTATCTCCAGATACTACTGTTCCAATTTCTCTTGGATGGGGAGAGATTGCGTTTTCCTCACAAATCAGAATACACCCACCACACCCATGGCAAAGATCCGAAAAGAAGATTGGTCTTTTTTTAACAACAGCAATAGCATTGAATCGACAAGCCTGTGCACAACGGCCACAGCCAATACATTTATCAAGATCAAACGAACAACTTTGCAAGTAAGACTTTTCTATCGTTTTATCTTGTGGGCTCAAGAAGATATGCACATTGGGCTCTTCTACATCACAATCCAATACTGTAATGGGTTTCTTTGTGAGTTCATGAATCGCTAGCGACAAAGATACTGTTACCGTCGTTTTCCCTGTGCCTCCTTTTCCTGAGGCAACGGCAATTCTCATTTACCAATGACCAGGTACATTTGAAGATGCTGCTTTTTCTAAGTCGCCATTCTTGAACTTTTGTATAGCGTCCTTCACCGTAACATCTTGACTCATATAGATCTCAACACCAGCTTGCATAAGTACTTGATAGGCCTTTGGGCCACAATTCTTTGTAATTACAGCTTGCACATTTTGCTGGGCGATATTTTGTGCAGATTGAATTCCAGCCCCTTGTGGAGCAGAAAAGTTCTGTGTATTTGCAAAATATGATGTGGAATCCGTATCAGTATCATATACCAAAAAACCAGGAGAACGTCCAAACCTGGAGTCTATTACAGAATCTAAACCATTGTCATTTTGAACACAAAAAGCAATTTTCATACACTACCATCCATTTCTGTTAAAATTACCGAAGCCTCCGCCAAGGCGCATTCCTCGACCACTACGGAAACCTCTACCGAAACCTCCACCAAGGCGCATTCCGCGACCAAAACCAAGCCCTCTTGCCCAACCTAAAAAACGGGGATATGACCTTGTTGCTGCATTTTCAACAGGTTGATCCTGAGTATGCACAGCATCGGGATTGCATTTTCCTAATCCTCTACCTGTCATAGGTCCTTGACCATTGGGTCCAGTTCTATCAAATCTTGGCATTTTCATCCTCCTTGTGATCGATATCATCGATCATTTGGTTTTGCCTTTGAGAAGATCTTTTTGGGTATTGACCATAACATTCAATTTCAATTGCTTTTCCGTGAAGAAGCGCAGAGGCAACTTTTGATCGAGCTGATCGAATAATGTTCCCAAATGTTTGCCGGGATACATCCATTTCTTTGGCTGCATCTTCATGATACAAGCCCATTTCATCAGCCAATCGTAGTGCCTCTATTTCATCTTCCTTTAGCACGACAATATCAAGAAATTGAATGGGAGTACCTCCTGGTTTATAAAAATAAACCTTGGGTCGGCATCCAATTCTGCGTCTTCGACTGCATCTAGTCATAATAAATCTCCTTTATTGGCATATGCCAATTATAGCGTGTTTCATTTTGATTGCAAGAGACTGTTAGAATCTTGAGCAAAAAAGAATATAATGATCAAAAAAAGAATGGGGGATTTGCAAAATGAAAATCATCCGAGTGTTACTCTCTTTTTTTATTGTTCTATCATTTTCTTTCTCTTTTAAAATTGTTTCAGGCGACGCTAGTACTGATTCTCCCTCAGTTTACATTTGTGCCAACGAATCAAACGTAATCACTTTGCACTCGTCACCGACTGAAATGAAAGTATGGAACCATGACAAAAAATTGATTCGGACATTTTCCCTCGATTCACCTTCACACCCACCTCTTCAAAATATACTTGATGTGGATTGTGACAATCAATGGATCTATATTTTAGATCGAGAAATCAACTCCATTGTTATATATTCTACAGATGGTACATACCAGAATATTCTCCCAAATTTATCCGACATCCTGGTTTCCCCAAGCTCATTTGATCTTCATCAAGACTTACTCTACATTGCAGACAATACCAACATATATGCTTCTACCAAAAAAGGGAGTATTGTGTCTCGATACTCCTTACCACAATATGAAAAAAATGGAATCATCACCAATGTCAGTTTTTCATCACAGCTACATTGCGCAGTAAACCAATCAAGAATATATCGGTGGAATGCTTCAGCCGCAAAATGGGATTCTCCTCTAAGCTCTTTTGGTCAGGAGAATGGAAATTTCCATTCCATCCAGTGGTTTTCCGAAAATGGTAATATTCTGGCGTACGATTCCTTCCTAAGAAGCTTCAGTATGTTTCATTCCAACAAAGAAATATGGAACAAGATTGAATCTTTTTCCCTTCATGACAGTAGTGACTTTTATCTTATGAATCAAGCAATATTTACAGCTTCAGCTGAATCTGGTTCTTTTCAGGTTTTCCATGTCAAGCCAGATGAAGACAACCAATACACATTATCCACAAAAGAAGTCCAATTTGAAGAAGCTGCTACTACTTCAATCGCTCATCAGTATCTTTATTTGTGGAGCAACTCGGGTTTCCCCATTTCTGGTACCATAAAGCCTAGTCATCCAGGAATTCGAGTAGTCCCTTCTTCGTTCAAAGCGCATCAAACCTCTTTCAGAATTGAAATTGATCCAAGTCAATTTGAAAATCCCTACGATGTTTCTGAGTTTATCGAGATCCAAACTAGCAATCTTTCTGTACAGAAAATTCCAGTAGAGGGGCACTTTCAAAATTCAAAACCGAACATAGTAGTTTCGCCTGTATATGATGCATCTGTAGACTCTTCCAAACCACACCTTCGATTCCATATTCAAAAGACAAAAGATTTCGTAGACACAATTCAAATCAAATTTCTCCCTTCCGTGGGAAAAGAGATATTGCAACCTCAAACTACAGAAGAGGAAATCACCGAGGATTTATATGAAATCATCTCAATTCCGTTGGATATCTTGCCCAATGCAGAACCAGGCATATATCCAGTCGTAATGCAAATCATATCAAACAAATACAGGTTGATGAAACAGTTCACTTTTAACATTCGCTACCACAAGACACTCGGAAGCATTTCAAAAACACAAATTGGAGAACTATTTACAGCTCCGTGGTGCACGGTGTGTCCTTCCGCTGAACGATCTATTGACGAACTTCTAGAAATCTACTCAACCAAAGAACTCAATTTTGTAAACTATTTTTTGGATTGTGTGAATGTTAACGAATTATGCACCTCCCAAGGCGATGAAAAAAAGCATCAATATGGAGTTTCTGGCACTCCCACTATGGTTTTCAATGGCACTGTCAAAGAGGTAGGTGGAGTAAAAAGCGAAACAGCCACATTAACTTACAGATACCTTCCAATTCTTCAAGGATTAGAGCATATCCCTTCCCAGTTTTCATTGACGGGTTGGGCATTATCGAATCCCACTGTCACAGAAAACAACTCCTCTTACAAAGAAATTGAACTCTATACTCGCATACAAAAAGCAGACCATGAGTGTAACTGGAAAGATCTAGTCCTTGTCCAAATAGTAGTGGAAAACAATGTAGTAAAAACAAAAAAAGCGAAAAATGAAGATGGAGAAATAGTCGATGTCGAAATCACCTACAATCATGTGTTTCGGCACTATATCGAAACACAAAAAGAAATCGATGAAGATTCTCCGCGGTATTCCCCTTTCTGGGATTCTTCAACACGTATACAAGTTCCAGATTACGTTGATATTAACCAATGTTACATGCTTTTCTATCTACAAAACAAAGAAACAAATGAAATCCTCCAATCACGTACAGTCCTGATAGGTGAAAGCCCTGACAATACAAACTCTATTGCTCCTCGCCTTCATCTACAACAAAAACAACTGTATGAACATGAAGGTCCGGTAGAATATTCTTTTGTTATACAAAATCCAAATCCTTATCCAGTGGAATATGGGATTCAAGTTAAAGCGCTCAATTGCACAATGAGTAAAGACTTCCACATTTCATCGAATACTTCTTCAGACAATACGATTACACTCCTCCCTTTCCAGTATTATCCTGTTGTATTGGAGGGTGAAATGATCGCCTGCAATCAAGATGCTACCTTAGAGATTAGTATCCTGAATGCAACTACTTCGGTTCAGGTTCCTATTCTCCCATCAAGAAAACCAGGGTGGTTTCAAAGGATATATCCAAAAGAAGAAGAAACCATCGCATCTGGGCAACCTTGGTTTGCCATACAAACGATTCCGGGAACAAAATTACTAAAAAAGAACAAAGACACTCCCATTGCTATTACTAATCAGGGAATTCTTCTTTTCAAACCAGATATTGAAGTAGGTGCTAATCATTTTCAATACACACTACTCTTTCCTGATCAATCTACACAGGATTTAGAATACTCCTATTTTCAAGTTGTAGAAATGAAATTCCAGTTAACATCAGATGTTATACAAATAGACCGCACAGAAAAAGAATTGAAACACCCTTTGTTTTTGCACAACAACCGAACCATGATTGGATTGATGGATTTTGCAGAAACAATAGGGTGTGATGTTGAATACGATGCAGCATCAAAGGCTGTTACTTTCCGGTTGAATGAAAAGAGTATATCAATGTTCATGAACAGTGGTGAAGCTTATGTTGGGGAAGAAAAGTATATTCTCGATGCCCCTCCCCAAATAACAATTCGAGGAAGTTTCCTACCTTTTCGTTTTTTGTATGAACACTTTGGTTTCACAGTATTGTGGGAAGCATCAAACCAAACCATTCAACTAACCAATCAACCATAGATAATCAGCACACTTACAACAGGATCGCTAAGAACACTCCTGCTGCAACAGCTGAACCTATAACCCCTGCTACATTTGGTCCCATGGCGTGCATGAGCAAATAGTTGTGTGGATTGTATTTTTGCCCCTCTTTGTTGGCTACTCTTGCTGCCATTGGTACAGCAGATACTCCTGCTGCTCCAATCAGTGGATTGATCTTTTTGGATGACATCAAATTCATGATTTTGGCAAACAAAATCCCAGATGCTGTTCCTACGGCAAAAGCAACCAATCCGAGAACCAAAATGCCCAAAGTCTCTAGACGCAAAAACTTTTCTGCACCAAGCTTAGATCCAACTGCCAAGCCCAAAAAAATGGTTACAATATTGGTTAACTCATTTTGCAGTGTCTTAGAAAGTCTCTCAACTACTCCACATTCACGTACAAGATTTCCAAATACAAGAGACCCAATCAAAGGTGTAGCCGATGGCAATAAGAGAATGCATAACAAAAGAAGTAGAATAGGAAATAAGATCTTTTCAGTTTTGGAAACAGAACGAAGCTGTTTCATTTCAATTTTTCGTTCATCTTTTGTGGTAAACAGTTTCATGATAGGCGGTTGAATCACAGGAACAAGAGCCATATAAGAATATGCTGCAACAGCAATGGCTCCTAACAATTCAGGTGCTAATTTCGAGGTTACGAATATTGCCGTTGGCCCATCTGCCCCTCCAATGATTCCAATGGAAGCTGCTTCTTTCAAGCCGAAAGAAAATCCTGCATATTCTGCTAGCATGAGTGATCCAATAAAAGTAAAAAAGATACCAAATTGAGCAGCAGCACCAAGTATAAGCATTTTTGGATTTGCAATCAACGGACCAAAATCGGTCAGAGCACCTACCCCCATAAAAATAATCAAAGGGAAAACTCCAGTTTCAATACCGAAGGCATAGATCATCCCTAAAAAACCGTCAGGACCAGCTATTCCAGCCAAAGGAACATTGGCCAAAATGCCTCCAAAACCAATGGGGATGAGTAATAATGGTTCAAATTGTTTCTTTATTGCTAACCATATTAGTACTAACCCAACGATGATCATACAAATCTGTCCCCAGGTAATCCCATATATGCCGGTGGACTGTATTAGGTGTTGTAGCATATTCAAATCAGTCACTCCCCTTTCTTCAATGTCACTGGATTTCCATCAGCTTTTGATCAGCATACACAGAGTCCCCTACCTGTGTAAGAATCGCAAGTATTTTTCCAGTATAAGGGGTTTTTACTTCAATCTCCATTTTCATAGCTTCCAACATAAAGACCACATCGCCTTCTCTAACCATGTCGCCATTTCTTTTCAGAATTTTTAACACTTGCCCAGCCATGGGTGCTTGAACAGATTGAATAGTAGTTGATGATGGAGCAATATCTTTCTCTTGAACACTACCAGTAGGTTGAACAGTAATTGGATAGGTTTTTCCATTTACAGTTACTTCATTGTCTGTAAGAGAAACATTGTAGGAAACACCTTCCAGCTCAATGTTGTAGGATGAAGATTTTTTTGTTTCCTTAGATTCTTTAGGGACATTCTTACGTACCATGACTTTTCCATTGCCCAATAAGAATTGTATTCCTTTTTCCTTACACGAAGCAACGATAAATATATTTTCATCTGTTTCTTCTAAATTATGTTTTTTCAACGTTTCTTTTGCAGCTTGAACTCCTTTTGTAGGGTCTTCATCTTGCATATCAATGACGGGCTTTGTAGTAGGAGCAAGACCTAGCTGTTGAGAAGCCAATTCAATTATTTTTTCATCGGGCTTTACAGGAGTTTTGCCATAATATCCAAGAACCATTTTCCCATATCCCTCAGATATTCTTTCCCAGGGACCGAAAATGATATTATTAAAGGCCTGCTGGAAATAGAATTGAGATACAGGAGTTACAGATGTTCCAAAGCCCCCCTTACGGATAACATCTTCCATTGCAGCAATAACTTGTGGAAAGCGATCTAAAGTTCCATTGTCTCTCATCATTTGGGTATTTGCGGTAAGGGCTCCTCCGGGTAATGCAGAAAATATAATAATTGGCTGAACTTCTAAAGCTTCAGGAGGAAGGAAATAATCCTTCATACACTCCTGAAAAACCTCTTCAGAACGAAGTATTTTTTTCTCATCCAAACCTAAATCCCACTGCGTGTGTTTTAGGGCGTGAATCATGGTGAGAAAGTCAGGTTGAGCGGTTCCACCAGAAACAGGTTTTCGAGCCAAATCAATGGCATCTGCTCCACCTTCTAATGCTGCCAAATAACAAGCAATCGAAACTCCTGCAGTTTCATGTGTATGATAACGAACGGGGATATCTTTTGGTAATATCTCCTTTGCCATTTTCACAGTTTCTTTTACTTTATTTGGGTGGGAGGTGCCGGAAGCATCTTTAAGACACAAACTGTCAAATGGAATACTTTCTGCAAGAATGGCTTCTAATGTTTTTTTGTAAAATGCAACATCATGAGCGCCTTCGCATCCTGGTGGTAAATCCATAAGACTGATAACGACTTCATGTTTTAAACCATTTTCATGAATACATTGGGCTGAATATTTGATATTGTTTGGATCATTCAGGGCATCAAAGTTACGAATTGTTGTCATTCCATGTTTTTTAAACATTCGAGCATGCAATTGAATGATATCTCTTGGTTGAGATTCAAGTCCCACAACATTCACGCCTCTGGCAAGAGACTGCAAGTTGATCTCAGGACCTACAAGTGATCGCACTCGATCCATCATTGTGAAAGCATTTTCATTACAATAGAAAAATAAACTTTGAAAGCGAGCGCCTCCGCCGACTTCAAAATGAGTGATACCAGCCTCAACGGCCGCTTCTAATGCAGGCAAAAAATCATCGGTGAGAACGCGCGCTCCATACACCGACTGAAAACCATCTCGAAAAGAGGTATCCATAACTTCTATACGTTTCAAACTCATGCTTCACCTTCTTTTTCTCTCTGCTGAAATGCAATAGCTGTTAATGCAGCTAAATAGCTATGATGCAAAGATGAAGTCAATTCTTTCTTGGACCGTCTTTCAGCTTTTATAGTAACTGCGGACATGCCCATTACGGTGGCGATCAAAAGAATCAAAAACAGGAAAACGGTTCCCATTCCTGACAATAGAATCGATACGCCTTCGTAAATCATACTCTCACTCCTTTGCTAGAAGCACCCTCTAGGGGAACTTGTACTAGCCTTTGTTGCAATTCATTCTGAAAAAAATCCATACCTGTGCAAAGAAAGGTATTATATGATTCTAAAAATCGAAAAACTAGTTCTTTGATATATTGATATTTGTCTATAGAGTGTCTGACAATAAGATTTAAAGAAGTAGCAGGTTGGTCAATTGAGGCAACTTCTTTACGAGTCATGTTTAGATTAACCCCTATTCCAACAGCTACGCCTTTTAAACATTCTCCGGTCCATTTACTTTCTGCTAAAACTCCAGCTATTTTTTTATTTTGGAACATAACATCGTTGGGCCATTTAATGGAGCATTTTTGTGTTGCGGGAAGGTAGAGTTCAAGACATTGTGCAACAACAATAGAAGTAAATTGTGTTAAAGAGGAAATATTGGACTGAAGTGAAAGATTTTCCTTTAGAAAAAACGATATATATGCATTTTCAGGATTCGAAGAGACCCATTCTCGACCATATCTACCTTTTCCACAAAACTGCTGATCCGCAATGATAATGCTTTTATCTGGCAATATATCCATATTTTCATGAATATACGTGTTAGTGGATCGTATAGACGCAAAATAATAAACATGGTCGGCAAAATTTGTTTCCATATGTATAGTATAGGGAACAAATTAAGAATTGATGACAAAATGGTAACAAGCAATGAACCCAAAAAAACTATAAAGTACTCTTTCATAGCTGCTTCTGCGAGGCAGCTATGAAAGAGCTAGAATCATCAAATTAGGAAAGATCGATTAATTTTTCTTTTAGAGGGAATATCCAGCTTCCTAAAAAGTAAAGTAAAAATGATGCAAGAACACCAGGGATAAACCCATGAATAGGAAGTGGTTTTACGATCATCCACAGAAGAGCAACCAAAAAGCCTCCTACCATCGACAATAATGCACCTTTTTGTGAAGCTTTTGACCAATACAGCCCAAATACATAAGGAACTAAACAAGTGGAAGCAATAATAGCCCACGAAAAAGCAGTGAGGGTTAATACCAGGCCGGGAGGATTCCACGCAATAATGATGGAGACAACGCCAATAAAAACATTGATGATCCGGCTATACACCATTTCTTGTTTATCGGAAAGATCCTTGTTAAAACTATCTTTCCATAAATCTTTAATCATAGATGTTGAGGAAATTATCAAAATTGAAGAGAATGTAGACATGCCAGCTGCAACAACTCCAATAAAGAACAAAGAAACACCAAAAACGGGCATGATACCGTTCACTAGTGTAGGCAAGGCTAGATCGACATCTGCAATAGAAGGATAAATCGTCCTTGTTAATGCTCCCAAAAGATATGGAATGATCGCTAAGGAACCTCCAATAGTTGCAATAAGCACTCCCCTTCGAATGGCAGTGTCATCTTTCACGGAATAAAAACGAGCAATCATTTGAGGCATACCCCATACTCCCAAACTTACAATTAACACATAGGAGATGAGTCCAGAAAATCCCCAAATGCCCGGGGTTTCAACAAATCCAGTTTGGATAGCTTGTAAACGAGCTACTCCTTCAGTTATTCCGCCCATTTTTTGCATGGCAACAAAAAACAGATATAGTAATCCTGCACCCATGAGTATGGCTTGAATAAACCCAGTCCAAACAACAGCCAGGTAGCCCCCAAACATCACATAAACCAAGACAATGAAACCGGATATTAACAATCCGATGGTATAGTCAATGCCCAATATGACTTCAAATGTATTTCCTAATCCTTTCAGAATGCTCACATTGTAGATGATGAGGAAAAGCACAATAACAATAGAAGAAAAAGATTTCATGAAAGGCAGCTGGTATCTCTTCTTGAAAAAATCAGGCAAAGAAATGGCTTTCAATTTTTCAGTTAGTCGTCGGGTTCTTTTCCCTAAAATAGCCCATGCTAAAAAACAACCCACCAATACATTTACAACGCCAATCCAGATGGTGGATAAACCATATTTATAACCGAATCCACCTCCACCAATAATGACAACCGAACTAAAATAAGCAGCTACAAAAGACAAGGAACTAACAAGTGCACCAATACTTCTTCCACCCAAATGATAGTCCTCAGCTGTTTTTGTTTTCCTGCCTGTAAAAATGCCAATCAACACAAGTCCAATGAAATACAAAGCAAGAAAAATAACATGTATCCAGGCATTATTCATGTTTACCTCCATTTTTGTTTCCCAAAACAGTCCATAAAAATGCTACTATCATTGTGCCTGCTAACACATAAAACGCTAAAGAGGTTGATATCGGCATACCCCACAGTTCCATGAAGTCCTCCTTGAAAGTGTTATGGTTGTTCAATACAAATATTATACGAGAATCCTGCATATACCAAATGAAAAACCTTCTTTTTCTTCAGAGTTTCCTTTTGTTATAGAGCATTCCAATGTATAATTAGGTGACATATGCTACTCTTGGAGGTTAGGATGGAGACAAAAAAACTTTTTTCATCCATGTGGCTTTATTTTATTGTTTCCTTCTTGGTTGGGTGTACTACATCCACACCTGCATCTTCTTCCCCCACTCGCGTTGCTACCCACGTAACCGTCGATGTTTCATCAAAAAATCAAATCATAGAAGCCGACCAGATTGATTTTCTCAACACCCAAGAAGATGCCCTATACGTCCACTTAACAATCAACAAAAACAAACAAGATGTTTCTACTGATACTTTTCTACATCAAGTAGGCGCTATCAATGGCGGGGTATTCACAGAAATCAATTCTCATTCCAATAAAATCAATACGTGGAGTGCCCCACTTTGGAGCAACAATACTAGTACTTGGTGGAAAACTATTCAATCACTGAAAGATCAAAAAGAAACAATATGGATAGAAACCGAAGGCCAGCGACAAGACCGTTATTCAGTACTACCTGGTTTTTTTACTGCTGACCTGCAACGAAAGTGCTTATGTTTTTTAGAAACCGAAGATGAATTTACCATTATCGATGCTGAAAACCGGGACAACTTACTGCACCACAAAATACAGAATCCTTTTTCTTCCATCTCTTTTCATCCAAACAAACCCAATGCATATACTTTTTCCCAATTTTACAAGTTTTCAAGCGGGTACCTTCTAATTGTCAGCAATTACTCAAACCAGCCATATCGATACCTTTTTTTCCCTCTTGCTGATAACAACATAATGAATCCAAAAGAGATCATGATCCCATCAGAATTTAATGCGCAGTGGTTTCTTGCTGATGCGCACTATGAGGCAAATGTTTTTGTTTTATTGGACTACACCTCTCTTATTGCATACGAAAATTCTCTTCAATACCCTGATGCCCCCCCTTTGGAGGAAGCAGAGGCGAATACTGCAAAACTTATGATAGTAGACCTTTTCAATCCCACCTCACCATTGTATGTCGAATCTGATGTTTTTTTAGCATCTGCAGTGCGCATGCTATACCATCCCGATGGAGCTCAAATTTGCATCGTACCAAAATATCTTAAAGACCATGCTGTTCGAACTCCAATCTGGAATCGAAAGACCAACTCCATAAAAATACAGAATCCGGTATATATCCCCATTGAAGGAGTAGTATTCAGTGATCCTGGGCTGCGTTTTCTCCGAAGTGATCCACTGGAATGGCAGCTATTTGTTTGTGGCAAAGATTCAACTCAAAAAGGCTGGATTGTTTCCTGCAAAGCCACAGAAAAAAGCTTACAATGTACTGAATATGTGCTTGAATACGATGAAGATTTTATGATCCCCTCTATCGCTTCTGTAGGAGACAGATTTTATTTCACCGTTATATCGAAACAAGCTTATTTTTCTCCTATGAACAGAGAAAATACCACCAGTGTTCGTCTGGACACAATAGTAAAAGAACCCTAAAGATTGCATTTTGAAAGGAGCTTTTCATGAATCGTAATTGGGATTTAACAGCCCTGTATCCTTCTTTTTATTCTTCCTCATTTCATCAAGATTGGAACGCCCTTCCCATCAAAATAGACCAGTATTCAAATTGGTTACTACACCAATGTAGAACTCATGATCACGAAATAGAATTTCTGAAAGAATACATCCATCGCACTGAGCAGCTTGAAATGAGCATTCACAAACTAGCCAGCATGATTCATCTTACACTTGCCGTAGACACAACCAATTCTCAAGCGAAAAACTACATGGAAGCTCTTCATAAAAGATTAAACGCACTCACTGCAAGCTCCACAAAAATGAAAAAATGGATTGGTGAAGTAGATCATTTATCTGATAAACTGTCCACAGATCCTGAGTTAAGTTCTTTCCAGTTTTATTTCTCGCGAATGCAAAAAGAAGAAAAATATTTAATGAGTGAACCAGAAGAAATACTCCTTTCGCAGCTGCGAACTACAGGCAGCACTGCATGGTCAAGACTTCAGGGTGATTTGATCGCTACCTGCACCGTCACGAAGCAGGATGCAAACGGGCAAAAAGAAGAAATTCCCTTATCGAGAATACTCAATATGGCTTTTAGCAAAGATCCAGAAGAACGTAAAAATGGTTTCGAGCTTGAAATGTCTGCTTACAAACATATTGATCAATCTTGCGCTGCTTCATTAAATGCAATCAAAGGAGAGTTTATCGAACTTTCCAAAAAAAGAGGATACACATCTCCTCTTGAAAATGCTCTACATTCCCATCGTATGAACCAGTCTACTCTAGATGCAATGCTACAGGCGGTTGAAGAATTTCTTCCTGCATTTGAAAAATTCAATCAATACAAAGCTCAAAAATTGGGTTATACCGCAGGTCTTCCTTTCTATGACCTTCAAGCACCTATTTATCATCAATCTTCAAAAACTTATACCTATGAAGAAGCAGCTGATCTTGTTCTACAGATTTTTGCTTCCTTTGATGTTGAATTGGAACAAATGGGCTCTCAAGCCTTTTTACATGGATGGATTGACGTAGATCCAAAAAAAGGAAAACGCAATGGTGCTTTTTGCTCTTCCTGCGCAACAATTGGGCAAAGCCGTATTCTGCTGAACTTCACCGGGAGTATTGACAATGTGTTTACATTGGCCCATGAGCTTGGACATGCATTTCATAACCAGCAAATGTTCAAAGAAAGCACGCTCCTGCATAACGCCCCCATGCCTTTGGCAGAAACTGCTTCCATTTTTAACGAGATGATTGCAAAGGATTTCTTATTACGAAATGCCAATGAAGAAGAAAAAAGAGGTTTTCTGATGAAAGATCTCACCAGATCCATGCAAGTTATCGTAGATATTTACTCTCGATATCAATTTGAATCCGAAGTCTTTAAAGCCCGAGAAACAAAGTATCTAGGTGTAGATCAGTTATGTGAACTAATGAAAAATGCTCAAATAAAAGCCTATCGTAATGGACTAGATCATGCTCATTTGCACCCTTACATGTGGATTAACAAACCGCATTATTATATGCCCAGTCGACATTTCTACAATGTACCCTATACCTTTGGAGAATTGTTTGGAAAAAGTCTTTTTGTAGAATACAAGAAGCATGGAAGAGATTTTGTTCCACGATATAAAACACTGTTGCAAAATTGCGGAAAAGGTACTGTGGAGGAAATTGCTTCTACTGTTGGGATTGATGTTAGTCAACCTGCATTTTGGAGACAATCCTTAGAACCCATAAGGCAGAATATTCAGTATGTCTGCCAATAATGTATGACAGAAAATTAACTTTTATTCATTGGATTCTCTCTATTTTCTGATAGCATAATAATTGTTATGGTTCTAAATGGAGGTTTTTAATGAACAGAGTAAAGCAAAAGGCAATCCTTGTTTTGTGTTGCGTATTGGTGATTAGTCTTGTTTCCGTGCAGCTGCATCCCATTTCAAGTCAAGGCGTAGAAACAAAACAACCCATACATTATAATTGGCTTTGGGAAGTATCGGATCTTGACGATTTTACAGATCCAAGCATCCCCATTGATCCATTTTCCTACCATACGCTTGTAAAAGCAGAAGTATTTGATAACCATCTTTTCGTTGCAAGAGGAACGGACATTCCGTGTGAATTTCTATGGATCGATGTTCCTACGGGCGATATTCTATACACTGGGCAATTCGAAACGAAATGGAACCCGCATCTTCCCTTTATCTATTGCGGCACAGAGGTAGTTTTAAATTTCGAAGATTCTGTACAAGAACTAGAAATGGAAACAAAAGTTATCCAGCAGTTTCGATCTTACTCTTTCACTGGCCCAAACCAATTCTGTATAGGTTCGACACAACAAACCTATATCATTGAAGACCCGTACATGTCGTTAAAATGTATATCAAAGCCAACTTCAAAAGTGTTATGGGAGTATGCCATTGCTGATTCACTTCTTCAATACAAAGCCATTGTATGCACCGACTATATAGCCCTCATTGAAAACCAAATGGATCAGTGGAAACTTCGTTTTTTGTCGATCAGCAGTGGTGAGTCGATAAAGCAATTTGAGCTTCCAAAAAATATATTGCGAATTAGCTCTGAATTCAAGAACAAGACTTCAGTCCAGAAATATTCTACCCTTTCCCTTTCTCTTTTATTACAAAATGGAACCGTGCAATTTTTGACATTCACCATCCCCCCTATAACCAGCAGTGAAGAAAATATATCGATGTCCAATTCAACTAAATATTCTTCCCCAATATGGAAATCTGCTGAGTTATCTTCATATCAGCCTTCCACCATAGAAGAAATCAATGGATTAGGCTGGAAAGTATTTCATGCTTCATCAAAACGACTCCTATGTAGTTCTATTTCCAACCCCAATCAAGGCTCTACCTTACGTGTGCAGTGTCTGGATGACTCTAGTAATGTCTTATGGCAACAAGAATACATTTCTACAGAATCGAACGCTTCTATTCTTAGCGATGCATACCTTCACGATGGAATGATCACTTTCCAATATCCATTTCAAAAACCAAATAGCTCTATCCTTTTTCAAGCATTCTGGATTGATATCCAAACGGGTAATCAGAATGAAACGCTCTACCACGTTCTAGATCTTCTACAAGAATGCCCTGATAAGGGTTTTGTTGTTTTACCCAACATTCTAATCCTTACAGATTATCCCGAATCTTACTACATGGATTCCATTGTGGGATGGTACTTTTATTACTATACATTTGCCCGTGAAAATCTTGGTAAAATACAGTATTCCCCCATGCAATATGATTCTGTAGCCCAACACTCCTACAAGCAAAGTCCAGATGTTTGGAAATTCAAACGATATCCTTCCTTTATCTATCAAGATGAAATTCGATACTTTGTAGAACACTACAGTGAAGATCTCGATAAAATGATATCTTCATGTGCCCGTTTTGATATGATTCAAAAGAAAGATCTCTCTCCCATGGAGTTTCCACAGTTTTACGGTTTTGATAAAACCAAAATGGTACTGCATAATCAGTATCTCACCACTGCTGTTGACCAACACTACGATACTCCGCTTCTAGTGTGTTATGACTTGGAAAAAGGAAAAATCGCTTGGGAGGAGTACTACAAAGTTGTTGGATTATTCAAAAAAACGTTTTTGGCTTGTGAAAGAAGTCAAAGTGGTACAACCTATTCTGCCATACAAGGGGAATCCGGAGAAGAACTGTGGTCATTCACTTTTCCCAGCCAAGAAGCATATTTCTGTGGTTTTGACGATGTTGGACAAGCTTACTTCAAAAGAAATTCAATCCTTAGCATCCTTGGTATGAATGACGGAGAATTAAAAGAAGAAATTTTGCTTTCCTTCCCCAATCCAATCAATATATCTATTCATGGGAAATATATTCTTTTCCAATCCTATGGTTCAACTATTACCTGTATGCATATTCCCAGTAAGGAGCTTGTCTGGACAAAGGATTTGGGAGAGTACTCCCAGTGTCTCATTCAGCCAAGAGATATCAATGATCCAGACCAATACATTGCACCCCTTAAAGGTATCTTTGTCTCTGAGTCTCATCTTTTCTCGTTTAATCAAGAAGGTTTCCATCTCATCGACATGATGTCTGGAACTCCTTTATGGCTATATCCCACGGACCAATACCAAGTTGAAGAATTATACTCTTTAGGGGAAAATGTCTTCGTAGCACATGCAAAGGATGCAAATGACAATCGATCCATTATGCAATTTTCTTTAACACCTGGAAAACCACTTAACATAAACCTCTATAACATTCATTTGGAAAATCCTGGATGGGGAAGTGGATGGGGACAGCTTATTGATCCGATCATACCGCATCAAAAAAATTTGTTTGCTCTGCTGCAAAATAAAACCAACATCTTTGTACTAAGCCTTGCCAACCCAATTTTTCCTCAAACCAGTCATCAGCTTTTAGAAGTAAAACCCCTTTGCACAAACATTTTGTTCTACAATAACTATTTCATTTTCCAGGCATGTACCAGCACAGATAATAGCGATTTTCACCTTCTAGCTTACAACATTGATACAGGGTATCTACGCAAAATTCAAAAAGGGTTTCATGAAAATGTTCATATTGAATGGGGCCTTCTTTTCTTTGAACTGGATGGTCTCTACTATAGCTGTTCCTTTAAAGATTTTAAACCAATGGCTTGTCCTGATTATCATCCCTTCCACTTGGCAGCATACAAAGAAAATGTAGACCGATACCCGCGCTGGAGTGGATATGATCCAATACCAAAAAGCTGGGAAGTTTTAGATATGTACTATATTCAGCAAGTGTTGCAGGGGCATTTTACCCAAGAAACAGAAACACAAACGTTATTTATTACCGGCGACGGGAGTCATTCAAAAATCGGAGTGATTGAAGAGAAGGATGGCTTTTCTGTGCCTGGTTTTCATTATGGTCAAGCCCCCTCTACCATTGGCTCTCTTGATTTTCATGCTATGAAAAACTCCCCAACTCTTCCCTTTTGGCAATCAAAAATCAAAGACATTGATCAAGATGGATTTGATGAAGTCATCACACTCCACTATTCTCCAGAAACACAAGAAGCATGCATCGCAATATGGGACTACTCTATAGAAGAAGATTGCTTCATTCCCATTCCTGTTTTTCATGAAAAGAAAACACTTCATCCAGAGCTATTGGAAGTCGATAATCACATCTTTTTTCAGCATGAATCTACCGACAATGAAGGCACTCTGTCTCAAATCACTTACTCATTCGTCTATCAATCCAAGCCTATCCAGTTTTCTCTTCAACCCATGAAAAGAAATTTGCCTTCCAATATGTACATACAACCTCGCGGATCCTCCATAGAAACTTTTCAGTTTTTGGAAAATCACACAAAAAAGAATTTCTTCACAACCCAAAAAAACACTTCCGTGAAGTTTCCGTTAGTGAAAATACTCCCGCCCTATTTTGAACCCACTACAGACCGAGTAACAGAAGAAGAATTGCGCTATCTGCAAAAACGCAATGAATATGTTAAAGCGTTTCTGAAACTTCTTGACACTGGGCGCGATCCCTTTGAAGGATCCATCTGTACAATCTGGCAAGGAGATAAAGCCCCCCATCAAAGACCATTTCAGCTAAAAACCTTACCTGATGACGAAAAAAACAATAGAGATTACCAAATCCTCTACAATATAGATTCCCTGTTCCCTGTCCAAGCAGAAGGCAAAGACTACATTGTTGTTCGAGCCTCTTCAAGGAACTATTACACGCACATTTTCCTTTTTAATTCACTGTTTGAATGTATCGACTCTTTCACATACTACCGTCCTGCCAGAGGTGGAGTTACTTCTGATGCCATGGTGAGTCTACAGAATCCCTCTCGATTCTGGATACAATCTGATACAAACACTGGTGTTGATCGTCTTCTTTTTGGGAATATTAGTAACGATCAACTTCAAATCAAGAATCAATTTGGAAAATTTTACTTGTACGAAAAACAGCTCTTTCACGGTGAAAAGGTAGTATTCATCGAAAAATGGGACACAATTTGTAATATTGACGCAAAGGGCAGCCATCTCACCATGAAAGGGTACCATTTCCTTGATGTTTGGTCAGGACACCAAAGTGATCAACTTCTCATGAAAGAAATGGAAGAGCAGCTACCTCTTCTCTATTCCGCACTATTGCATTATCAGTCGTTCTATGCCAAACCCACCCTTATACACCAGTATGGCGGTAAAACAATACAGCTTCCGGATGGACGTGAAAAACTTCTCTTTCTATCCGATGCATGCTACGTAACACAGTATTTCGAGTTTGTATTTTACTGCTATAGCAAATACTACAAGTAAACTGCTTACTCTACCATCATTCTTTTTTGCTGGGTTTATCAACCGGTTTGTCGGAATTCTGTCGCAAATATACATTGGTACACGGAAAGGATATTTCGATATTTTCTACGTCAAATCTCTTTTTCAGTGATTTGATTAATTCATGCCGAATGGGAAATGAATCAAAATACGTTGGTAGAGTAAGTTTAATCATAAAATCAATATTGGATTCGTTAAATGCTTTAAATCGTACAACTGGTACGTTTTCATTGTATGGTTTCGGTAAAGTGCTTTGCATTTCAGAGGCAATTTCTAAAATCGTTTTTTCTGCTTCTTCTAGAGTACTATGATAGGAAATCCCAGCAGAAAAAATAAATCCATATGATTTTTCGGGTCGGGTATAGTTGGTTACGATACCTTTCAAAGCAATTGAATTTGGTACAATTACCAATGTATTGCTAAATGTTTTCAAATGAGTACTTCGCCAGGTAATATCGATAATGGTCCCCTGAAACTCATTGATTTCAATAAAATCCCCCAGCTGATACATAGGGTCGCTAATCAGCTGCAAACCAGCAAAAAAATCAGACAGAGAGGATTGCATTGCCAATCCAACAGCTAAACTGGTTACACCAAAGGCAGTTAGAATGGGAGTAATGTTCATATCAAGCTGCAGTAGGATCATTTTAATAGCAAGAATGTATATCAAGATATCACTAATTTTTATCAGCATATTAGGGGCTTTTTGAAACTCTCTTTTTACTCTCCAGCGCGACCGAATAAAAAACACTACTAGTTGAGAAAGCATAAGAGATACACCAATAATCAGCCCAATCACCCACGCATCGTTGACCCACTCCAAATGAATATCCACCCATTTGTGATAATGTGCAACTGGGTACAAAGCTCCCCAGGCCGCCAAGAATATACCAATACGTATAATTTTTCGTAGCGCTTTCTCTCGAAGATTCCAATTAAACTTTTTCATTTACAGCCCCCGTCAAATGAATTCAACAGTGATAAGAAACATACATTGTCAAGTAAAAGCTGATACGTGTACTATTATATTTTGATTCTTCAACTATCCAATCATGGATCAAAAAGGAAAATTTCACAACTTTTTTCTTTTCACAAAATCTTAAAAGTTAAAAAACGTTTTGTCATTACTATTATATTTTGTAACCTTTTTCGCTTGATATCTTCAGTTGCATATTATATATTCAGCAGTAGAAATGACTGCTAACGAATGTAACATTATTATGCAAGTCATTTTTCAGATTTTCAGAGTCGATTCGTCTGCAAAGACACAGAAGTATGTTGGAACCGATGGATAGGAGATAAACAATGAGACAAACTATTACAATGAAACAGACAATATCAATATTGGTTATTACTTGCATCAGTAGTTTGCTTTTTTCTACACCATATCGTGCTCAGGCGCAGACAACAGCTTCTCCGGAAATAACTCCAACCTTGTTTCAAGATATAACTTGGTACGAAAACAAAGCAATATTTGCTTCAAGTACCCATGCCTGTTCTGGATATAATCACTGGATACTTGCAGAAGAAGTAAACAATGCATGGCAAATGATTCATGCAGAAAGAATTCCAAGTTTCTTCCCAGATAAAGACTCCATACATGATCAATTTGAAATCCTTCGCCCTACCCGCCTTCGTGTTTATCAAAATACTCTCTACGTTTTAGCCACCAATGAATATCATGACATATCCGATATAAGTGGAAACACAGCCCGTGTTTATTGCTACGACCTACAAACTCTTTCCTACACCCATGAAATCTGCTTTCCTATCGACCACAGAATCCATGATTTTGTGATCACTGATACTGATAAAATGATAGTTTTAACTGATTCTGCTATATGCAGTTACCAAAACAACATCCTGCAGATGATTCAACCATTGGGTGCACCCTACCATGAGCTACAATGGATGGATACAGCTTCTTTGTGTATAGGTAGCTTTTCCCACAATCAAGATCCTCAAACCGATCTTCTGCAATATGATATAGAAACGCAAGAGCTTACTACCTTATACACCGGGCAATTGCCCATTCATGACATTGCTGTTACAAACGATCAAACCATATATGCCATTACTCAAAATCCTGAAACCCACCTTTACCAGTTGTACCAGTACCAAGATCATGCTTTTTCATTGTTTGATCCAGTGCAGCGTCTTTCTTACCATTCGCAAGTCCTTCTTAATCAAGACAATCAAACCCCCATTACAATCAATCCTTTTACATGGTTCAATCCTATTTTGTACAAAAAGCAAGACAACGGCATTGTTCGTCAGCCTATAGAATTTTTTACTTCTCAAAACTCAACACTGCAATACCCGGGATGCCTGCATGCTTCACCAAATCAAACTTCTGTATTGGTCAACAAAGGCATCTGCATCTATGAAGATGCAAACCCACAACCTTTTTCTTCGCAATGGGAAGACACTTCTCTTCAAATCCCCTATGAAACATGCAATGACATTATTAAGCTAGCAGAACAAACCTACCTGGTTTTGGACACTGACGAATTCTGCATTGTTCACAAAGACAGCTATACCTTCTCAGAATCCTGGAAGAATAGTTATTCTTTTTGCGATCTGATTCCCTACCGACAAGAATACTACATAAAAGGTATTGACAGAATGAATGATAATCAATGGGTACTACTAAAAATCAATCTACAAAATTGTTCTCTTCATGAAACGTCTGTATCAAACCTCCCCATTGGACCCATAGCTATTTCCAATGAAACCATATTTATCTATCACAATGAAACAATTATCAAGGGTACCATTGAAGAGAATTCTTTTGTTCAGCAAGAAGTATTGCCTGCTCCTGCTGTATATTGGGATGCATTTGCCTGTGACACTCTCTTCTTCAATCCCCAAAACAAAACTTTTACCCTTATTGAGGTAAAAAATGAAAGATTACGAGCAACGTATTTACAATACAATGATAAAAACGAAGCCTTTCCTGTCGGTCTAATCTATTACCACTATATCGCACCACCCACCCGAGGGTACACTGATATCTACTCTTTATCTTTCCTCAATGGTCATGTCACTTTTCTCACCAAAGAAGGCTATGGGAGAATGATACAATTTTAAAGAATCTGCAAAAAACCATCACTACTATTTTAGATAGCTCCCCATAAGACACCGTTCTTGTTATAAAAACTGTCTCAAGAATCTCCTACAATTGACACAATATCGTATGATTGTATTTCTCTGACTTTCTGCCAATCTTCTTTTACACCCTTTATTTATGGTTACCGACACTGTGAGAAGTGTATGATTCCATGAATATCTAAAGAGAAGGGTTCCCCAGAACCATTTACCAAAGACAATCCAAAATTCAATAAGATGGATCAAGAAATAAAAAAGCGATAAGTGTCTTACAGCCTGCATTTTGATGAGTAGAAGTTGTTTAAGTTTTGGTACTTTTTCATAACTAGTTCAGTATTATCCCATCAATAATAGATGGCTCAATT
>NPIE01002444.1_pt1 | contig 38920 bp, 50 predicted proteins | sample 8637661 | NCBI WGS metagenome assembly NPIE01 (sample SAMN07420842, study PRJNA396082) | bioreactor metagenome | isolation source: sample BA12 brine-fed electro-methanogenic bioreactor BA | place: Japan: Kochi | collected 2016-12-09 | reverse complement strand
GCAAATCCAAACTTCTCCCGGACGGCATTTACTTTAATTTTTACCTCATCACCTACACCAGCGCCAGGTACAAATATTACAAAACCTTCTACCCTGGCGATCCCATCGCCACTTCGACCAAGATCCTCTATTTTTACATCAAACTCGTCCCCAATATTAATAGGGGCTGAATTACTTTCTTTTCTATCGTAATCATTTTCAAACAAACCATCACGTCCTAAAGTCAAAATGACATAAAAGCAGAGCTTTTAAGCCAATATAACTAAAGTGTATGTGCCAGAGCCTCATGGGGCATGTTTCAGGATATCCGGAATAATCCTGATTTAATTGGCACATAAATTTAAGTTGAATAATTTTCATATATAAAATTAACTCAATTAGCAAAGTTTTTAAAGAGTTCTTTGCCTGAAGCCAGTTTATTTATCAACTTTCTTTGAAATATTTCTTTATTTTTCAAATCTTTTAAGATAGCAACTACTAAATAAATATAAACAGCTAAGAATATTTAAGGAACCAGATTTATAAAGTTTTTAGAATAATTAGTATTTGGAGGTTATAGGATGATAGGTATCCTTTCAGACTCTCATGACCATCTAACTGCCATAAAAAAGGCTGTAAAGATATTCAATAAAAATCAAGTAGAGCTGGTAATTCATGCAGGTGATTTGATTTCACCTTTTACTGCCGGTGAATTTTTAAAACTTCATGCTCCTCTGGAGGCTATTTATGGAAATAATGATGGGGAAAGAGATGGCCTTAAAACAGCTTTTTCAGATTTATGTATATTGGAGGATTTTAAGGATATTTCCTATGGAAAACGAAGAATTGCAGTAATACATGGCCATCTGCCTCCTCTGGTGGACTCCTTAGTCCATTGCGGAAAGTATGATATTGTAATCAGGGGTCACACACATCAATTTGAGATTTCTAATGGTAAAACCATGCTTATAAATCCTGGAGAATGCTGTGGGTATCTAACTGGGAAAAAATCCCTGGTCTTAATTGATCCCCATGACCTTAGCTATGAAATGGTGGAATTTTAATTCATAATAATAAAATAGATATTATTTATTGTTGAAAAATAAAATAATATTAGATAGAGTAGTGAAATGCTAGAAAAATATCATTTCCATCTGCACCTATTATCCTTTTTTTTTAGGTAATTGAGCGCTTATCTAGAGGAATTTAAATGCAGGAAGATTATTATTCAGAAGTCAATCATTCTATTTTTAATAATTTGCCCCAAAAAGAGCGATTATTAAAATTAGATGAAATTCGTGAGGAAATTAGAAATTCGCCCTCGATACTAAATACTATTCTGGATCAAATACCCTCTCCCCTTTATATTTATGATTTTAAAGGAAACCTTATCGATTGTAATAATTCTTTTGAAGAACTTTTAGGTTATAAAAAGGAAGATTTACTGGGTAAAAATTGGTTGGGACTGAAGATAATGCCCCTTATACAAAGATCCCGGGCAAAGATTATTTTGGGAAAGAATGTGCAGGGTCTTTCCAGTGGCCCGGATGAATATGAATTCATTACCCGGAAAGGTAAATTAGTTCATGTGGAGGTAAAAACTTCTGTATTGAATACAGATAATTATAAATTGATTTTGGCATCGGTTAATGATTATGAGAGACATATAGCTCGTGAAAATGTTCTCAAAAGTAAACATGAATCAACAGAAGAGTTGATTGGAGTAATTTATCGTCAGATAGAAAAGAATTTACAGATTGTAAGCAGTTTGATGAATCTCCAAAAATCTTACATGGAAAATAATAAAGATGCAGAACTCCTACAGGATACACATAATCGGGTAAAATCTATTCGCAAGGCTTATGAAAAATTACATCACTCCCATAAGTTAACCAGTATCAATTTTTCAGAATATGTTAAAAGTATAATTTCAGGTCTACTCAGCACTTACTATCCTGAACCTGGCAACATAGCTCTGAATTTAGAATTAGATGATGTTTTAATGGAAATGGATACTGCTATCCCTCTGGGAATGATTATAAGTGAATTGGTATCCAATAGTTTCCGCCATGCATTTATGCCCCAGGTACCCGGGGAAATTAAAGTAATTTTTCAGGATATTCCTGAAAAATACGTACTTAAAGTGTCAGACAATGGCAAAGGTTTTCCTAAAGGTTCAAAATTTGATGATATTCAATCTTTAGGCCTGCAGCTGGTTAAAAGCCTGGTAAACCAAATGGATGCCACTATGCACAGCAATGTTTCTTCAGGAACCAATATTTTAATTGAAGTTCCCAGAAAATAAATACATACTAACTATTTATAGAATAATATTACTTTAGAGTTTAACCATCTACGCCCTCCGGGCTTAAATTTTTTAACTTTTTTTAATTTAGAATAGGTTCTATAACTTTAAATTGGTTAATTTAAGCCTTAAAGCCGGTTCTAATCATTAAATATAATATTTAAATTACATTAATGCCTTTTTAGATTATCTATTTTTTCAGGAGCTTATTAGATGCTGAATTAAATCGAAAACTATATAAAAATACTTGGCCTACTTATGATTCGGTGATAATAAATGGAAATAAATGGCGTGGAAATTGAAGATACTTTTGCAGAAGCTTTTGGAATACAGGTTTCTCGTGTACTGGTAACGGCAGCAACTAAAAAACTGGCTAAAATAGCAGCAACTGAAGCTACAGGTTACGGAACCTCTGTTATTGGTTGTCCGGCTGAAGCAGGTATAGATGGCTATGTTCCTCCACAGGATACTCCTGATGGTAGGCCGGGATACACTATAATGATTTGTAATCCCACCCAGAAAAAATTGGACCACGAACTTCTAGAAAGAATTGGTATGGGAATTTTAACCGCTCCTACCACCGCAGTTTTCGATGCACTTGACGATGCTGATGAAAAATTAAAAATAGGATTCAAACTCAAATTCTTTGGGGACGGATTTGAAAAAGAGGTGGAAGTAGGGGGAAGAATGGTAAATTCAATTCCTATCATGTCTGGAGATTTCCTGATTGACAGCGAATTTGGAATCAAAAAGGGTGTAGCTGGTGGAAATTTCTTTATATTGGGAGATAGTCCTGCTTCTGCATTAATAGCAGCTGAAACAGCTGTAGATGCTATAATGTCAGTTGAAGGAACAATAACTCCTTTCCCGGGAGGTATGGTTGCTTCTGGATCTAAAGTTGGCTCCAACAAGTACAAGTTTTTAAATGCATCCACCAATGAAAAGATGTGTGTAACTCTAAAAGATGAAGTAGAAGACACTGAAATTCCAGCAGATGTTAATGGTATTTATGAAATAGTTATTGATGGTGTAAATGAAGAAGCTGTTAAAGAAGCAATGAAAGAAGGAATAAAAGCAGCCTGTACAGTTACAGGAATCAAAAAAATCAGTGCCGGTAATTATGGCGGCAGCCTGGGTGCCTATCAGATAAAATTACAGGAATTATTTTAATATTTAATTCCTTTTTCTTCTTTTAATTTTAAAATATAATCTAGGATATTTCTATTCTTCTATACAAAATTTTTTAACATTCTCCTTTTCAACAATACTCCACTTTTCATCCTCAGTTAAATTAACTCCTAGCAATACTCCTTTTTTATATAATTTATCCTCTATTTGTTTAATTTTTTTCTCCTCAGGCGCAGCTATAGTATGAGAATGAATATGACGTGATATTTCATACAGGGCAGTTAAAGATCTTTTAGCATCTTCCTTTTCCAGTTCTTTTTCACAATTTTCCAGGTCATTTTTGGTTTTAATATTTAAATTCCGGGTAACCACCTGCCTTACTCCTGGTAAATAATGCTTAGAATCCAGTATACGGCCTCCCATTTCAATAATTATCCTCTTATCATCTATTTCCCCTACCTGGTGTTTAACCAGCATCTCCACCACCCGACCAGATCTTTGTATCATCTCCTTTATTTCCGCTTTAGATAAATTAACTCCTAATAGAAATCCTCTTTTTTCAAGATCTTTTTCTATTCGGGATAAATTTTTAGTATCTGGGCCAGATACCCGGTGTGAATGTATTCCTCCTCCGGATAATGTATAAATTCTATCCAGGGCATCTCTACGAGATGGGTTTTTCTTTAAATTATCTAAAAAATGATACACATCACCCATATCTGAAGAATCTATTTTACGCTGCAATGGTTCTCCAAAACCGGGCAGGTAATATTCTATATCTTCCAGCTTACCTCCTGCATTGAATATTATCTCTGCTTCCTGGGCGATATCATCCACACCATGATTTTCCACAATCCGCATTTCTGGTTTAATAACCACTTCCACCAGGCGGCCATATTTCCTGGCAATTTTTTTTATTTCCTGATCCTCTAAATTAACTCCTAAAAGCAAGCCTTCTTTATCCAGCTCATTTACTACTCTTTCCAGGCTTTTTTTATCTGGCCCTGAAATCCAGTGAGAATGAATACCACTTACTGATTCATATATCTTTTCCAGGGAGTTTTTACGATTAACATCCTGTTTCAAGCTATCCATAAACTGGGTAAGCTGTTCAATTCTGGAAACGCCTATCTTTCTGGATAAGGGAGCTTTAAATTCAGGTAAATGATATTCAATGTCTTCCAGGGTACAACCATATTTTAGAATGATTTTAGCTTCTTTTTTAATGCTTCCCACATCATGCTTAACTGTGATTTTCATCATGGTGGGTTCAATTGCTGCAAAATAAATGTCTTCTCCTCCACTTATCTCGGGAGAAATAACACGGTCTGCCCCTGATTTGTAAAGACGTTTTATATTTTCTTTTTTACTAGCACGGGTTACGATCCATATTTCCGATTGTATTTCACGGGAAGCCAGGGTAATGAATAGATTATTCACATCGTCTCCGGTGGTGATAATTACTCCTTTAGCCCTTTCAATTCCAGCATACCTCATTACATTCTCATCAGTGGCATCTCCAGGTATGGCCAGAATATCAGGATCTTCCCATAACTCTTTTTCCACCAGATGCCTGCTTTTTTCAACAATAATCACTTTTTGATTTCGCTCTTTTAATTCTTCAAAAACTGCAGCCCCTACTCGACCATAACCACATAATACAAAATGATTCTCTGTAGATGACAGCATTTTCCTAATTTTTGAACCAGAAGCTATTTCCTGAAAGGTCATGGTTACCACCGATACACTCAAACTGAAAACATAAGCAATAAGCCCCACACCCCCTATGGCCAGTGTCAATGAAAAAAATTTTTGAAAAGCTCCTACAGGAGTTATATCTCCATATCCTACAGTGGCCACAGTGATTATGGTAAAATAAAGGGCATTAATGGCATCCAGTTTCATTATTAATATGGACCCTATCCAACCATAAAATATAAGTCCCATTAGGGCCAGAATGGCATAATAAAATATGGATAAAGGAGTTTCAGTTAAATTTTTAGAGGGAGGAAGTTTTGGAATGGGGGAAGGGGCCATTAAAACACCTGCAGTGATGCAATTAATATTTTGGAGAGTATTTACTTTTTAGTTATAATTAAATATCTTGTACTGTAATTTATAACTAGTGATATTATGAATCCACTGGACATGATGGTCACCGACCTTAATGCAGAATTTATGGGACTTCCCAGATTATCTTTAATGGAAAATGCAGGTAGCTGCCTGGCCCGGCATATATCCTCTATTGCAGGGACCATAAATCCCTCACCAAAAAGTGTAATTATTTTTACAGGTTCTGGAGGCAATGGGGGTGATGGTCTGGTTGCGGGGAGACACCTCTTAAATTATGGGTATGAGGTAGAAATTTTTTTATTAAATCATCCCTGTAATTTCAGTTCTTCACAAAGCCAATCTAACTACATAATACTGGAAAATATGTCGGTATATGCTCCTGGGTTAAAAATCAATTATATTAATGATTCAAAGGAGTTAGATGAGTTTATTATAAAAGATATTGATAATTCATTGGTTGTGGATTCTATTCTGGGCACGGGAATTGAAGGAAAACTTAAAGAACCTTCTCGCTCAGCCATCAAATTAATTAATCGAATGCCTGGTATTAAAATAGCTGTTGATATTCCCAGTGGATTAAATCCTTTAAATGGAAAAATAGAAGATCTGGCAGTAAAAGCAAACTACACCATTACTTTTCATAAACCTAAAACCGGTTTGGATTTAAATTCAGAATATACGGGTAAAATCAGGATATGTGATATTGGAATACCAGAACAGGCAGAATTATTTTTAGGCAAAGGAGATATTTTACGCATAAAAAAAAGAAATCCAGATGCTCATAAAGGGGCAAATGGTAGAATTATGGTTTTAGGAGGGAGCAAAGATTATACTGGTGCTCCTGCATTAGCCGGGCTTTCTGCTTTAAATACAGGGGCGGACCTGGTATATGTGCTGTGTCCAGAAAGCGCTGCTTTACCTTTAAAATCCTACTCTCCTGATTTGATAGTAAGAGGCCTGGAAGGGGAGGTTATCCATGAGGGGATGGTGGATGATATACTGGAACTGGTCCACAAGGTAGATTGTGTTTTAATGGGTTGTGGTGCTTCTCAGGATAAACAAACAGGAAAAGCCTTTAATCACATTCTTGAAAAAATAAATAAACCTCTGGTACTTGATGCTGATGCTTTAAATCTGATAAAAAAGGATACGGTTAAAAATTATGAAGATATGATTATAACTCCTCATTCTGCTGAGTTTAATGCATTTTTCAGGGAAAATTTTGATTTCAATGTAGTCCTGGAAGAAAAAATAAAGGCTTTAAAAAATATTACCCCCACCATTAAAGGGACGGTACTGTTAAAAGGGAGAGTGGATGTGATTATGCAGCAGGACCACTTTAGATTAAACAAAACAGGAAGCCCTGGAATGACTGTGGGTGGAACAGGAGACTGCCTGGCAGGAGTAGTGGCAAATTTAAGGGCTCAGGGCATTTCTATTTTTGATGCAGGATGTTTAGGAGCATTTATTAATGGGAGAGCTGGTGAAATAGCTGAAAAAAAATACGGGCCAAATTTTACTGCTGCAATGATGATCCCGCTTTTAGCTGAAGCCATGCAGTACTGATATTTTACTCATTTTAATTAATTAAAAAAATCCTAAAACCTGGGCAAATATCAAAAGACCCACTCCCATTATACCTCCAAAACCAGCCACCGCAATGGTGAGAATGTTAAGGGGGATATTGATAAAGGGCAACAGGTTTGCTAAAAAAAGTACGGCAAAACCCAATAACATATTAAAAACTATTCCAATAACTGCTTTTCCAATTTTAAATAGTACTTTTATTCCAACTATTCCTAAAAGAACCAGGAATAGTCCAATAACCAGAAGATTTATGAATGATACAATGTCCATTTTTTCTCCACAAAATCGCTATAATTTTCAAACCTTATTTTAAAAAATAAGGAAAATTGTCCTATTTTTTAAACACTTTATGGTATATGGCGGCTTGCATGGCATAATTCTTGACCATACCGGTCATTTCTCGCTGATCAAGTGTTTTATCTTCAAATGATACGGTTTCTTGATTGTAAAGGCTATTAGGAGATTTTCTTCCCACCACACGTAAACTTCCTTTATGCAGCTTTAAGCGAACAATTCCACTTACCCTTTGCTGCATGTGGTTTAATAGGTGATCCAGATCTTCTCGTAATGGTTCGTGCCACATACCATCATAAATTAATTCGGAATAAGTATTGCTAACAATTTCTGCAAATTTAAGCTCATTTCTGGTTAGTGTCATCTGTTCCAGGGCTTTATGTGCGGTTAAAATTAAGAAAGCACCAGGTGTTTCATATATTTCACGGCTTTTAAGCCCTATAATTCTATCTTCAATTATATCAATCCTACCAATGCCATGCATCCCTGCCAGATCATTACATTTACCTACTAAATCCAGGGGGTTTATGTTATCCCCATTTATGGCAGTGGGAACACCATTTTGAAATTCCATTTCTATGGTCTGGCTTTCTTCAGGGGCATCTGCACTGGAGCGGGTCCAGCTGAATGCATCTTCAGGGGGTTCAACCATGGGGTCTTCTAATATGTCCCCTTCAATTGCTCTTCCCCATAAATTTTCATCTATACTGTATAGTTTGTCTGATGGTAGAGGTATGCCGCAGGAACGGGCATAATCCATTTCCTCAGTCCTTGTTAAATTCAAGTCCCGTATTGGCGCGATTATTCTACAATCAGATAAAGAACGTATAATGGCCTCAAATCGGAACTGATCATTTCCTTTACCTGTGCATCCATGAGCAATAGCATCTGCCTCTTCTTTATGAGCCAGTTCTACAATTTTCATGGCAATAAGTGGCCTTGCCAGGGCTGTACTCAAGGGATATCCTTCATATAATGCATTTGCTTTAATAGCAGGAAATATAAAATCCGAAGCAAATTCCTCTCGGGCGTCAATGGTATAATGTTTGTAATTTCCAATATCCATGGCTACAGATTCGGGACGCTCTATTTCTTCCCGGGGTTGCCCTACATCCACACAAGCAGTAACTACTTCCATGTCGTATTTTTCTTCAAGCAATTTAATGCAAACTGATGTATCAAGACCCCCACTGAATGCCAGAACCACTTTATCCATTTTATCACCTAATGAGTTTTATTTCAATAAATTTTAGAGTTATAATTACTTATCTATCTAATCAGATTCATTTAAAAATATCCATTTGACCTAACTGATTTATAAAATTTTTTAGTAAAATGCCCTTAATTAATTAATGGAATGCAATTATAGAATGGTCTTTAAAATCAAATAGAAAATTTATTTAATTAATTTATTAAATTAAATATAGTATCTAGATTTCGGCCCCGCCTGATTTAATAAATAGATATTCGGATTTTCCATTTGCTAAACTAAATAATTAAAAGGGATAGCTATCATTAGAAGTTATAAATCAGTTTAACTAGACTTTATTCCTCAAAAGACTTCAATAACCATATATGGGTATTTAATGGGATTTAAATGAGTTTCAATAGTAATGATATCATTTCAGGGGGAAAAATTTCTATATTATCTCCCCATGCTGGAGGCAATATTCAGGATAATCATTATTTAAAAAAAAATATTTTTCCAGACAATGGGTTTGATTCGATTATTAAATCCGCCCAAATGGGCACACCCCTTATTGAATTAGGTGGGGGCAGACCCAAGGTAATGGTAGTAGCGGGAGTTCATGGAAACGAACTTCCTCCCCAAATAGCTGCCTTAAATCTCATTGAATATATGAAAAATGTCCCGGTGTGGGGTACTGTTTATTTAATACCCTTTGCTGCACCAGGGGCGACCATGGAAAATACCAGATGGTTTAAAGGATCAGATCTCAATAGAGCCTCCTCCAGTGAGGGATCCATAACCAATGTAATCTTAAAATTTATTCAAATGCTTAATTTAGATGCAGTGGCTGACTTTCACTCTACTAAACCTAAAAGCAATCCTGGAAGGGAGAGTGTTTTTTGCACGAAAAAACCCTGCATAAACAGTTACAATATTGCCCGATACATTACTCAAAAAACTTCTTCTGAATTGATTTGCTATGAGGAAGCAGGATCCATGTACAAGGGAGCCCTGGAAGATGAATGTAACCTTAGGAATATACCTTCGGTAACATGTGAAGTAGTTTCCGAAAATGGAAAAGTTAATCAGGGAAGTATAGAACGCTCTTTTTTACAAATGAAGGTGTTTTTAAAACATTTCAAAATCCTTCGTTGAATTAAATAATCCATTTCCTTAACCTTTATATTATGGAAGGGAATATAAAAAATTTTTAGCCTATATTTACCTGCTCTAATGATAGAACCTTAATAGAAACCTTAAAAGACTGGAGATAAAAATGTCCTCTTATAAAAAACACGCAATCTTTGCACTGATATTCACCCTGCCCTTTTTTTTTAACATTTTTTCTCTTGCTCTAGCAGTTATAGGTGCATCTTTACCTGATTTTGATCACGAACTTAAGAAAAAAAATATTTCTATTCTATTTTTAACCGGGTTCCTGTTAACGGTGATAACCTATCTGCTGGGATTACCCTACACCATTGGTATAATCTTAATGGACATGGCATTGATTTTTTATCTATCCCGACACAGAGGTTTCACTCACTCTCTTATAGGCATAATCATTCTATCTCTTTTTCTGACCATTCTGGTGATTTCCACTTACTTTTTCCTCAGTACATGGGGGCTGGATAAACAGGTAATTTTTGCTATAATAGTTTTATTTTTAGGAGTTTTAGCAGTCAACAAGCGTATAATAATTCCTTTTTTATTCATATCTCTTTTAGGAATTTTTTTAATACCCCTGCCCTCCTATAATTTTTTAAATCTGTATAATGTATTTGGGCCGATATTTTTAGGCTTCTTAAGCCATAGTATACTCGACATGTTCAATCCCAGCGGGGTTGATTTATTAAGGCCATTTGTGACTACCAAGTTTAAGAAACCATTAGGATTTTTTTCCATTGCCATCTGGTTAGTTTTATCCTTCTATTCCTTATCCTACCTATTTTAATAGGAGATAATGCAGGAAATCTAAAATAATATACTAATTATTCTTATTTTAGCTAAAAAATATTAAATAAAACTTAGTTTTCTCTCAACAATGATTCCAGAGTTTCTTTTTTGATGTAGTTTCTAACTAGTATGAGTGCTATAATACTTAAAACGACTAATACTACGTCCAGAGAACTTTCACTTTCCAGGAGTATTTTTCTAACCATGGCAAATATTAAAAGCTCAATTACATTAACAAAACTGTGTTTTACAAGAGTCAGTGCTATTTCAAGCCCAATTATAAATAGTAAAGCACTTTGCAGGAATTGGTTGGTTAACTGGAATAACAAATCATTGGTAATAGCATCAGCCAGCACAATACTGGATAAAAGAGTGTAGATAGATATGGAAAACAGTATACAGGTTACGATGATTATCAAAACTGAAAAAAATTTTTCAGCAAAATTCATTAGTTTTTTCAATTCCATTTATATCCGACCATTAACGTTCTATCTGGATTACCGAAATAAACTTATAAATAATCATTTATTACGATAATTATGTATTTAAATTATTTATGGGGGGTTTATTTATTTTTTATATAATTATATCTATTCTTATTACAAATATGTTCGTTTAATCAGGTTTTTATTTAATGAAAAATTTCACCAAAACACTTAAATTATTTCGTTATCTTTATATATCATGTTTTATAATGATGGATTATATTGGCATGTACTATTTTGGAAAGTGCATTGTACATATATTTCCATGATTCATGTTAATTCTAATATTAATCACCTATTAAGTAAAGGAGATTGCTAACCATGTTCCTCATGAGAATTTTCTTTGGTATCGCTTATTTCGTTGTTTTAATCTTTGAAATATTCAAAGCCACTATGGATGTTGCCTTAAGGACCTTAAACGGTAATATAGATCCGGTTGTGGTGGAGATAGAAACGGTATTAAAAAGGCCGGTTTCTCAGACTATTCTGGCTAATAGTATTACCCTTACACCTGGAACACTTTCTATTGACCTGGATTCAGATCGCCAGGTAATTAAGGTGGCCTCAATTGTCCCACGAAAAAAGGAAGATATAATTCCATTTGAATCTTATATCAAAGGCATGCTGGAATAATAAACTAATTTAAGGTATTATACTCCATCAGAATAAAGTAAAACTAACAAAAACCACAGGAAGGGAAATATTATGGATATTTTATTAATTTCAGAATATATTCTTCTGGCTTCACTGGCCCTTTTTGCGCTGGCATCTATCAGGATTGCCACCAGAAAAACCATTGCTATGGGAATGGTGGGTATTTCTGGTTTAAGCATTGCAGTGGCCACTATTTTGATATTGGTTCAGAATATTTATGGATTGGGATTCAGTAGAGATATAGCTTATGCACTGGTAATACTGGGCCCGGTAGGTACAATTGCCTTTGCCAGGGTTCTTCGGGGATGATATGATGTGGGATTTACTTACTTTGATAAGATCAGCTATTTTAATTTTCGCTTCCATATTAGTTATTCTTAGTGCTATTGGAATCATCAGATTCAAGGATGATAGAAAAAAAGTTCTCTACGCCAGGATACATATCCTGGGTATTGCTGATGTGGCCTGTATTCTGGCCCTTCTGGCTCTATATGAACCCTTACTGGCGGTGACTTATTTAATACTGGTTCCATTTGCATCTCATGCTATTGCAAATGCATATAATTATGGGGAGGAAAAGCATGATTGAATATATTCTCATGATAACTGCTGTTTTAGGGGCATTATTAGCTTTAATACAACGTGATCTTTTAAAATCAGCCATATTAACTGGAATACCTGGAGCTTCAATTGCATTCCTTTATCAATATTTGATGGCTCCTGATGTGGCTCTTACTCAGGCTATTGTTGGCTCTGCCATTATTCCAGTTTTTTTTGCATTAGCGGTTTATAAAACCAGGAGAACGGAGGAATAAAATGATCATTGACATTCAACTAGCATCATTTTTTACAGCAGCAGCATTAATTGTGCTGGGTTTATTTGCAGCACTATTCCTGGATAACCTTATCAAAAAAGTCATTGGGCTGGCATTTATTGGTGATGGCGTTAATCTGTTTCTGGTTACACTGGGTTTTAAACCAGGGGGCATAGTTTACATTTTCTTACCTGGAATGTCAGCAGATACATTTGCCCAGAGTGCTTCTTATCCTCTTCCTTATGCTATGGTGCTAACCAGCATTGTTATTGGGGCCAGTACTCTGGCAGTAATGCTGGGAATTATTATAATGCTCTATAAAAAACACGGTACCATCAGTTCAAAGAAGATACTGGATGATTAGGCGGGAGTTAATAGGATGTCTTCAAAATACTTAAAATTTTCAATCAAAAACCTTACTAAAAAAAACTACCATCATAATCCTGAAGAGTTATTTACAATTCTCACATACTTAAGGCTGGAGGTAGCAAAATGAACCCTCTTATCCCTATAATGGTTATATTACCCATTACATGTGCTCTTTTACTTAACTTGATCCATACTAAAGAACGCAGTGTAAAAATTTTGGCCATCATCGTGGGAATAGCTTTACCTGCAATTCCACTTTTAGCAAATTATGGCATGCATTATTTTGGAGGTTACAGTCCTCTAATAGATAATCCTCAAATGGCCCAGGGACTGCCAGATATGATTACTCAATCTGCACTTAATTTATATCATCCTGCCATCACCTATTCCTTTGCCAGTGCTCAAAAAATATTCGTCTTTATACTTGGTTTAATAGCCTTTTTAGCTATATTTACTTCATTAAGTGAAATTAAAAAAGCATCAGGCGTTTATGCTTTTTTGATGTTCATGGGAACAGCAGCAGTAACTGCTATTCTTCTTTCTGATGATATATTCAATCTTTATATTTTCTTTGAGATTGCAGCTTTATCTCAGGTGGGCATAATCATCGCATCCCGAACTGAAAAAAGTTATGAGACTGCACTCAAATATCTGTTCTTAGCTGCTATCGCTGCTCCCATGCTTTTACTGGGAATAGCTTTCCTTTTAGGTCTTACCGGAAATGTGAATATAACTGATATAATATATGCCATCAACAGTGGCCTGGTGGATCCACAAAACCCGGCACTTCTAATGGCCTGCGGATTGATTTTCTTTGGTTGGCTTTATGGATCAGGTTTACCACCTTTCCATAGTATAAAATCGGCTGTTTACAGTAAAGCCCTTCCCCATGGGGCAGCACTTTTACAGGCTTTTTCAGTTTTCACCTTTGTTGGATTAGGTATCATTATTCTCAGGATTTTTTCCTTTTTACCCTTTACCCAAGTGGCCATTATTGTCGTTTCACTCCTGGCCATGGTATTGGGAATAACCATGGCACTGATGCAGACCGACTTTAAACGAATGATTGGATACCTGGCTGTAGGAGAGCTTGGTTATATCGGCATAGGCCTGGGTTTAGGAACTGCTCTAGGGATTACTGCTGGTCTTTTCCAGGCGGTAAATGAGGCCATAATCACCGCTTTTATCTTCATTGGGTTTGGAACCATTTTATATAAAACTGGAATCACCGATACTAATAAATTAGGGGGTTTAATGGTTGAAAATCCTAAAGTGGCCCTTTTGGTAATGCTATCTGGTTTTGCCATGGCAGGGGTTCCACCTCTCAACGCCTTCCAGAGTAAATTACAGCTTGTTCAAGCTTCAATTACTGCAGGGTTACCTGAATTAGGTATTATAATGGTTTTATTAAGTATTGTAACTTTCATGACATTTATGAAAGCATTTTATACCATTTATCTTCGCCCAAAACCTTCCGAACTGGAAATAAAAAATAAAGAAATACCACGGGCAACCATCATCTCTCTGGTAGTTCTACTGTTAATATGTTTGATTCTAGGATTATTCCCTCAAATAGTAACAGGACAACTTGAACAACTTGCACAGGGGCTGATATAATGGTTGATGAGAGAATAAACTTTACTAATAAACATATTCTCCTTAATAGTTTTAATGAGGGATTATCATTTATCATCACTAATGATCGGTTAATTGAGGGATTCTATGCGATTATATGATATAGTAGTCAACCGAATACGGGAAATCCAGGAATTAAGCACGGATAAAGAACCTGTCACAAATTTATCTGCTTCTGCTACACTGGCAGCAGAGATAACTTTAATATCCACGGTTCTGATTGTAGCAATCATGCTCAGAAAAATTAATGATATTCTTATGATAGTGGTGGTACTGGCTCTTTTTATAGCTTTAATAGCAGCTATGCCGATTATGCCTAGACTAAAAAAAGAACAGAGTGATTCTTTTAATAGCATGATATTTTATGTTCTTTTGGCCCTTACCATTATCATAACTCTATTCTACTGGGGTGTTAGAAATGTCTGAAGGAATAAGAAATCTTTTAGCTACCATTGCTCTTGCTATATTTGCTGCAACTCTCATAGATGTCATAATAGGTTTCAAAAATTCTATATTCCCTGGAATAAGTTATATTTACAATTATGTGGGAACCAACATTGCCCCTAATATGGTGACCAACGTTATCTTTGATTGGAGGGCTTATGATACCTTAGGTGAGGCTCTGATACTGGTTACAGCAGTTGTTATAACTTTACTGGTATTTGGAAGGGGAAAAGTGGAAATGGGGGGCAAGTAAAATGAGCACCATACTAAAAATATTCGTCTTCCCGGCAGCATTGTTAATAATGTGTCTGGGTGTTTTAATCATATTAGGAGGACATATAACTCCTGGAGGAGGATTCCAGGGTGGTGCAATGATTGCAGGTGCGTTCATATTTTGCGCGGTAGTTTACGGCCTTAAAGAAAACCCTTTTAAGTTTTCCCACAATTTCCTGGCTTCCATGGAGAGTATAGGTGCTCTAGGGTTTTTGATTTTGGGCCTATCCGGATTATTCTTTTCTGGATTTTTCCTCTACAACCTGGGAGTGGACCTCAACCAAATAATACCTGCCTTTATTCAAAACTTCTTTAATTATCCAGATCCCACTAATGCGGGGATAATTCCTTATCTAAACATTGTGGTGGGTATAAAGGTGTTAGTGGGTTTAAGCGCGGTAGTTATAGCCTTTCTGGAAGTTAAATAGGACAAAATTAATATGGAACTTATCATGGAGAGTTGAAGATGGTTTATATTGGCCCTACATTATTTGGATTTATACTGGGATTTATATTGGGAACCCGGATAAAAAGTGACAAAGACAGCAAAATAAAATTCCCTATTTCCACCTACCTGGTGGTACTCCTGGTTGCATTATTTATGGCCTGGCAACTGGGTCCATTCCCTTATTACACAGATTCTATAATTGCTTCCGGGTTTTTCGCTACTATAATAGGGATAATAGCTGGAAAAGTGATACTGGGACGCTGAAAATGATTATAAAATGTATTGCATAAAATCTAATTAAAATAAAAATAAAATGGAATAGGAAGTCAATTATCATGTTCTTATCAACCAAAAAATGTGAGGGAAGCGGAGAATGTATTAAAGAATGCCCTACCCAAGCCATAAGATTAGTTGAAGGCAAAGCTTTCAGTTGCATTACCTGCGGGGCCTGTGCAGAAGCTTGCCCTAATAGGGCTATCTTTAAAAATAAGTATGGGGGGTATGTGGTAGACCGTGCTAAATGTAATGCTTGTGGAGTATGTGAATTTACCTGCCCTGTAAATAGTATTAACATAGAAGATGGATTGGTTAAAGGTATATGTGCTCGCTGTGGAATTTGCACAGAGGTTTGCCCACTGGACGCCAGGATTGATGCCTTTGATATCATTGAAGATAGGAAACTTAAGTTTTTAGAATCACTTAACATCGCCATCCCCAGCACACCCAAACTAAGTCCAGAAAGTAAGCAGGTGGAACGGGTAAATGTGGTAACTGATCTGGATAAATGTACACTCTGCCGTAGGTGTGAATATTACTGTCCCACCGAAGCAATAATGGTTAATGTGGATCAAAAAGGGGTTTGTACTGAGTGCAGGGTTTGTGAGGATATCTGTCCTGCTGACGCTATTAAAGACACCACCATTGATCCTGAAAAATGTACATTATGTTTAAAATGTGTTAAAGAATGTCCTAATAATGCCATTTATGTGGATGATTTCCAGGTCAAAATTAAACACTTAACTGATGAAGAATCATTAAGTGGAACCATTATATCCTGTTTGAACTGTGGGCTATGTGTTGAAGCCTGTCAGAAAGGTGCTTTGAAACTGGTTGATGGTAAAATAAGATGCGACCCTAATATTTGTGAAGACTGTGAAACCATGGAATGTCAGGAAATATGTCCGGTAGGGACTCTAAAATCCTCCTTTGAATTTGGACCTGGCATAAAAGGATACTGCGTATCATGTGGGCGCTGTGTTAAAGCATGCGATATCAATGAAGCCCGAAGCTTTAAAAAGGTCACCTGGGATGGAAGTGTTTCTTCTGATTGCATATCCTGCGGAATATGTGCTGAACTATGCCCCAAAGATGCTATCACTCTTAAAAGAGGCACTATTGAAGTTAATCCAGATAGATGTATTCTATGTGAAAAATGTGGCATTCATTGTCCAGTAGATGCTATTCCACGTACTACCATGCGTAAAAAATCTATCAAAGACGGATTTACTTTGATTGATGACAAACTGTGCATGAAATGTAATCTCTGTGCCAAGATATGTCCTGAAGAAGCCATATCGCCAGATGCAGATGGAAGAATGATTGTGGATGAATCCAAATGTATTTATTGTGGTGCTTGCTCTAATGCTTGTCCTGCAAGAGCAGTGATATTCGATCGGGAATTTGAGCTGTCCAGTTAGCTTAATTAATAAACTAAAATATAAAACAGGCCTTGAGGTATAAAAATGAAAAACTTTATTAGAATAATACTGGAAGGGACTTACATCAATTTCAAGAGGATAATTTTTGCCTCAGACCGGGTCACGGATATGGAGCTTCGAAGCAGCATCCTGGAGGGAAGAGTTTTACCTACTGATAAAGTGGCCGATATAGCATGCATTGGCTGCGCTGGATGCTCTAATGTCTGTCCCACCCAAGCAGTGGAAATGATCGACCTGGAAGAACCGGTAGAGCTCATGGAAGGTTGGGTTAAAACACAAATACCGGTTCTAAATAGTGAAAAATGCGTAAATTGCTATTACTGTCATGATTTCTGCCCACTATATGCTTTATTTGGAGAAGCAGGAACCATACATCCTAATGATGTGGGTAAAGTTGAATCAGACATTGAGAAACTGCTGGAAAAACCAGTAAAGATATCTGAAGATAAACTGGCTTTTATAGCTCAATTTTTAGCAGATAAATCCATAATTAAGAAAAAAACAACTAAAAAATCTAGTTAATTAAACGTATGTATTAATAATAAGAGGGATCAAATGAGCCTCAAATCATATTCAAGGGCAAGAGCGGTACATGTAATGTTAGTATATACTGGAGGTTGTAATGGATGCGATATAGAAATCGTAAACAGTATACTCTCTCCAAAATACGATGCAGAACAATATAAAATCTTTTTAACCTGGAATCCCAGGGAAGCAGATGTACTGGTGGTTACAGGACCGGTTACCAAATTCAATGAAGAACCACTTAAAAAAATTTATAATGCAATTCCTGAACCAAAAGCAGTAATTGCAGCAGGAGCATGTGCTTTAATGGGAGGGGTTTATAAAAACATTCATGGTGACATACCCTCAGAAGAGATAATGGGACCGGTGGACAAAATCATACCGGTTGATGCTCGGGTACCGGGTTGTGCAGTACGCCCTGAAGATGTTTTATCAGGGGCTGTTGCAGCTTTACCCAAGTTACTGGAAGCTAAATAATTCTAAATCTTATAATATTTAATAAAAATTTTAATGCGTAAATAATCTAACACCAGAAATATTCAAGGTGCTTACAAATGGATGAAAATAAAAAATCAAGCGGAAGGAATGTTATTGAGACTGAAATTACCATGGGGCCAGTCCATCCTGCCGCATTAGAACCCTACCGGGTCAGACTTTTTGTAGAGGATGAAATTGTAAAAGATGCTGAAATAACAGTGGGAGTCAATCACAGGGGTATTGAGCGTATTATGGAAGGACTCCCGGTGGAAAAGGCTAACAGTTTAACTGAAAAAATTTGCGGAATTTGTTCCAATGTACATATTTGGAATTCTGTCATGGTGGCAGAAAAAGGGCTGGAAATTGAAATCCCTGAAAGAGCTAGCTATATCAGGGTTATAATGGGAGAACTGGAAAGATTACATAGTCATCTACTTTACCTGGCCCATGGAAACGAAGTACTGGGACATGAAACCTTTGCCATGAGAATTTTTTACATTAGAGAAACTGTCATGGAACTTTTAAGGATGATTGGTGGAAACCGGGTGCAGTACGGTGTTTCTATAATTGGGGGGGTCAGACCTCGCTGTGAATTGGATGAAATGCGTATTCAAAAAATAAAAGAAGGTATGGACTTTATTGAAGAAAAAGTAGCGGAATTCGCCGATCGTTTTGTTTCTGATCCAATGATAATGTCCCGTATAACTGGAGTCTGCCCCATACCTAAAAAAGAAGCCCTGAGACTGGCGGTTTCTGGACCTTCTTTAAGGGCAACTGGAGTGGATATGGATCTTCGCCGGGATATGGAATGTTATGACCCCTTTGATTTTGATGTAATTACTCTGGAAGGGGGAGATGTTAAGGCTAATTTGCTTATGAGGGTTCTGGAAATACCAGAATCCATAAAAATCATCCGTCAAGCTATTAAAAATCTTCCGGGAGGACCTATAACAGACCGTACCTGGGAAATGCAGGACACTGGTGTTATAAAAAGCTATGTTGAAGCAGCACGGGGTAGGCTATATCACTCCTACCGGTTGGAAGAGGGCAGGGTTAGAGGTTCCATAGTTAGAACACCGTCCATGTCCAACATAGGGGCTATGCAGTATGCCTGTATTGGTCATCACATAACTGATGCTCAGCTGGGTATTGTGCAGTGTGACCCCTGCTTTACCTGCACCGATCGGGCTATACAGATAATCAAGCTTTGAATTAATTAAATATTTAAATCTTTATGAAGTTTATGGGTTAATTGGATAATATCTGGAGTTTAGGGTTTAATAAGGAGATGAAGTCAATGGAAGCTTCTACTATCATATATTCAACAGCAGCAGTGATTGGAACCATAATCGTGGCATTTATTATAAGCATTTGGCTTCCTGGAATTGAGAGAAAGTTTGTCCAGGCTAGAATACAACAAAGAATAGGACCACCTATTTCCAGCCCGGGTATTATGGCTCCTTTGAAGTTTTTCTTCAAGGAAACCATAAATCCTAACTCTCCACTCCCCCGGCTGTATAATGCACTTCCTCTGGTGGGAATAATAATAGTATTATTTATATTCCTGTTCTTGATACCTGAAATGTATTTTTTAAGTGCATTAACCAGTATAATTGCCATTGTAGGCCTTTTAAAAATAGAAGAAGTAATATATGTCTTTATGGGTTCTTTTTCACGATCAATAATGTCTTTAAGCATGCCTTTTCCTGATGTAATAAAAGGCGCCGCACATCCTAACATCAAAAAGTCTTTTTTAGAGGACCTGAGTTCCCTTAGGGCTTTTAGATTAATTGCATTTGGATCCTTCCCACTATATATTGCTTTATTTGTCCCGGTAGCCATGGCAGGAAGCATTTTCCTGGGGGATATTGTAGCTTACCAGCAATTAAATGGACCGGTGCTCTTTTCACTAGCCGGTATTTTAGGAGCCATAGTATATTTCATAGGATACATGATCCTCTTAAATGAGTATCCCTTCGCCATCTTAAAGACCAAAGCAGATGTAATTGAAGGCCCTTATATGGAATATGCTGCTAAATACAGGTCCTATACTTATTTAACCCGTGGATTTCTAATGTTTACTTTAGGGGCACTCTTTTCTGTACTATTCCTGGGCATTCCTCCGAATATTTTAAGCTGGGGCATTCTGGTGAATATTTTAGTGGCTTTACTCTTCCCTATTTTAAGTGCATTTATGAGTGCTTTTTCACCTATATTTACCTTTAAACAATTTTATCCGGTAGCAGCAGGTGTTTCCTTATTGGGAGTACTGGCTATTTTGGCTACATTTGTATAACTTAAGTCCTATAAACTTTATAGTAAATTAATAAAATAGAGCGGGCATATAATAAAAACCTAATTAAGGTGATTAAATGAAATTTATAGTTAGAGCTCATCATATTCTGAGTCTGGGTGGCTACATTGTTGAACTAGAATTCCCCTACCGCAATATTATTGTAGTTAACCCCACCCCTGAACCCATAAAAATTGAAATCCCTGTTTTTGATGAGGAGTGGATTGAAGAACATCGTAATCTGGGCCTTAAAATAATTCCAGTAAAAGATGAGGATAATTATCTGGCCATGTGGCGTAAAGAAAAGGCTAAATTAGAGAAAATAAAAGCAGAATCTGCTTAACCATTATTTTATATATTATTTTTTTTAATTTTTCTTAAATTTAATTTTCATAGACTGAATAATATTTTAAACCAGGATAAGTACTATTAAATATTCATTTTTCTAAAATATTAATATTGAGGATTTATCATAGTATTCCCTATAGCAGTTGTGATTTAAATGAAAAAATTTGCCATTACCATCAAATCCATTAATAAGCCAGGAGTATTAAGAGATATAACTGAAATGATGGCTAACTGTGGTATTAATATTAGTTACACTCACCTTTTCGTGGAAAAAGATTATTCTGGATCTATTTATCTGGAACTGGAAGATGTGAATAATATTGATGAATTAATAGGTGCCATTAAAAAATCCCCTTCTGTACTGGAAGTGAAAGTTCATCGGTCCCTGGATGAAATATATGGAAAAAGAATCATTATAATTGGTGGTGGGGCTCAAGTAGCCCATGTTGCTATGGGGGCCATAAGTGAGGCTGATCGCCATAATATACGTGGGGAACGAATAAGTATTGATACCATACCTCTTGTAGGGGAAATGGAATTGGCAGAAGCCATTTCTGCTGTGGGCAGACTGCCTAGAGTAGGTGCCTTAGTACTGGCCGGATCTCTGATGGGTGGCAAAATAACCGAAGAAGTAGAAAAGATAAAAAAACAACATTCTGTAGTAATTATAAGTTTATCTATGCCAGGGAGCGTTACTAAAATGGCAGATCTGGTGGTTACTGATCCTATTCAAGCAGGAGTAATGGCTGTTATGGCTATAGCCGATACTGCAATTTTTGATATAAAAAAAGTAGGGAAAAAAAAGTTTTAAATTTAATACTTTAATTAGCTCATTTCAATGGCTCTTATTATTCTGCTCGCTGCATTCAATACTTCGGGGTCTTTCACATCTCCGCTTTCTCTGATTTTCAATGCCAGTTGCAGTACTTTAGATACATCAGCTGGTTTAAGGTTTTCTGCCATTTCCAGATAAGTTTGCGGACCTTCTTCTTCAACTTGCACCTCTTTTTTGGCCATCATTTCCAGCATTACTCTGCAAGCACCCATTACACTTGAATCTTCCATACCTTCACATTTTTTTAAGAGTTCTTCTTGGCTCATTTTATCACCGATAATAATGATTATATTCTATTATTCTTAGAATTTATATTTTGGTATCTTATTCTGACAATTAAAAACATTATTTTAGAATTTTAATTTTCTAATTCAGGCTCTTGCCATCATTTTTACTTAATTTATGATAATAGACCACCGTATTCACATGTATTGATATATTCACATGATTCACATTTTCTGGGGTTTATTACAATTTCAGGAGCTTCATTTTCATATATAATATTTCTTATTTCATCCATCACCCGAAAAAACCCTTCTCTAATTTCGGAATCTATTATTACTGGTCTTTTCTCTCCTAAAGTAACATATTCAACAAAACCCACATTAACATCAGTTTCAAATTCCCTTTCAGTTAAAAGAGCATAAGCAACTACTTCCAGAGCATCAGAATCCCAAACCCCTCTTAAAGGAGGATTACCATATTTTATTTTCACCGGGAAATAGTTACCATCCATAATTTCTATTTTATCTATTTTACCCACCAGATCCAGATAGCTATCATAAATTAAATAACTATTCAAAGAGGGAGGAAACATCATTTCAATTAATTCGCGCCCGGATTTTCGGGTAGTATTCATAATTTTAATTATTTTAAGTGCTAAAATCTCTATTTCTATTTTTATTCTAGAAGCCCATTCATTTTCCAGCTGTTCCCCAGCATAGCAATCACATAATTGTGTAACGTTTTCTGAAGCATTTTTAATTAAAGAAGGAATTCCATTTAATAAATTTTCTATAACTTCTTCTTTGTTCATACCTCTTTCCACCGACCACATATTCATTCTAACCATATCCACAAAATCATGATGCAAGTGCTTGGATATAGTAACTATGGTTCTGGACTTGGACTGGTTTTTGGAATCAGCTAATTTTTTTTCATCATGTACCTGGCTTAATAGTAGTTTATAGGGGCAGAATAGAAATTGGGATATACAATATACTCTGATGGTCATTTAATCACCTTTTTCCTATTAATTAATAAATTTTTATTACTAAATTTTTAAAAAAAATAATATGGTTTTGTTCATTCTTCTAAAATTCGGATAAACATACTTTTTTCTTTTATGTCTTTTAATTCATCTATTTTCTTTAAAGCACTCCTTAAATCATTTTCTGATGCTTTATGCGTCACTATAAAAATAGGTACTGCCGGCCCCTCATCGAGTTTTTTCTGGCTTACGGACTCAATACTTATATTAAAATCGCTTAGAATGCCTGCTATGGAGTGCAGTACTCCTGGATGATCCAGAGCCCTTAATCTAATATAGTATTTGGATTTTACATTTTCAATACTTTTTAAAGAGCTCAAATCCTCTTTTAATGGCCCGAAAGGTATTTCTTTTTGCGGATTGTTAATAATGTCCAGACAATCTCCAATTACAGCACTTGCCGTGGGCATACTCCCTGCTCCCTGGCCATACATCATTACTGGACCCACAGCATCACCTTCAATATAAACTCCATTGAAAACTCCGTTTACTGAGGCTAAAAGGTGGTCTTGAGGAATTAAGGTGGGATGGACCCTTACTTCCAGCTCATTATCTGTTTTTCTGGAGATACCCAGTAGCTTAATAACATATCCTCGCTCTTCTAGATTAAAAATGATATCTTCCGGAGTTATATTGCGAATACCCTCTACATGGAAATTTTCTTCTTTTATATATTCTCCAAATCCTAGTATGGTGAGTAGAATTAATTTTTGAGCAGTATCATGTCCTTCCACATCAAAAGTTGGGTCTTGTTCTGCATATCCTTTATCTTGGGCTTCATTTAATACTGAATCAAAATTTAAGCCTTCCTGGGTCATTTTAGTAAGTATGTAATTGGCCGTACCATTTATTATTCCATAGATGGACTGGATATTATTGGCAGCTAGACTCTCATTTAAAGGCTGTAAAAGGGGTATTCCTCCACCAACACTTGCTTCGAAGGATATTTTAACCTGATTTTCCTCTGCAGCAGATATAATCTCATCCCAGTGTTTGGCCAAAAGGGCTTTATTGGCTGTAACCACATGCTTACCTTTGTTAAGGGACTTCAAAATAAAATCAAGAGCTGGTAAATAGCCCCCAATAAGTTCTATAACGATATCTATATCTTCATCTTCCAGAATGTCATCTACATTGGTTGATAACTTTTCAGGATCCACATCCACTCCCCGGGGAGTGCTAATATCCAGATCAACTATTTTCTTTAAATTAATCTTTTTACCTGATTTTTTCTCAATTAAATCCATATTTTGCTTTAGTATGGTAACTACACCGCTACCAATAGTTCCAAATCCTATAAGACCAATATTAACCGTATCATTCTTCATAAAATCTCCTCAGGGGATAATCTGATAATATTTATAAATATTTATTATTAAAAATAATATAATAAAGTATTATTTAAATAATTATCTATTTATTATTTAAAAAAATTTTTATTCAAAAGACTTCAAGATACACCTAATCCATATGTAAATCTTTTATTTTTATAAATTCATCTATAGATTCTCTAGTAGTACCCACAACAACCCTATAACTATTTTTAGAGTCTATAACACGCTCTAATTTACCTTTAACTATTATTCTTTCATCTTCCTCGGCCTGACCAGCATAGGTGTGGGTAAAAGAGGCAACTTTATCAACTGTTACTGGGGGGCCTTCCATTATCTTTACATCATTTACTTCATATACTGCAGGGTTATCAAATGATGCCAGAGCGCTTTTTACAGTAGCTTCCAGGGTAACATGCCCGTGATTCTCATAACGTATGTCTCCCCAGGAACCTTTTATTTCCTCCCAATTTCTAGTGGCTAAAATATCAAATAAAGTTCCATCTATAATCCCTCTATTATTTTTACGTTTTTCATACCAGCAAAACTCTTCAAAAGATAGCGCCGAATCTTTAATTCGTTTTTTAAATATCTTATCCCAGTAATCATCACCAATACTCTGGAAAATATCCTGGTCCTTAATATCCTTGAAAGTTGCCCGGGCACGACGGTGATTTTCCAGCCCATAAATCACAAAATCGATATCTGAACTTTCAATATTATACAGCCCGGGTAAGATGGAACCAGAGATTCCCATATTTTCATAAGGGATATTTGCCTTTTCATGGAAGGTTTCTCCAACTTTCACCACCTTTCTCAATAATGGAATTGATTGATCTTCTTTCATTATCTCTTTTAAACGGTCATGGGGAGTTAATATTTCTTTAACCCGATCTAAAGGAACTCCCATCATAAGTGTCTGGCTATTTTCACATTCAAATAGATAATCTGGATAATTTTCCTGTAGATAATTATAGGCTTGAACTGAATCTACTTTAGCATACTTCTTCCCATTTTTTAAACGATCCCCATTTTTGTGAGGGATATAACGCAGGAAAGAGAGTATCCTATCTTCAGGATGCAGATAGGAAGTTGTGGCAAAGTAAAGATCATCAGTAGTGTATATGAAATCTCGAGGTCGGGCTTTCATAATTATTAAATGTAAAAAGACCCTATTAAATATATTAGTTGACATGTTAGTATTCAGAATCACTCCGGGCAAAGATCTCAAAAACGAAATAGAGTCTATACAAAAAAAGAACAACCTGGAAGCAGGAATAATTATTGGTGCAGTAGGCAGTCTGCAAAAAGCAGTTTTAAGGTTAGCTGATGAAGAAATTATTGATATTGAGGGTCCTCTGGAAATAATATGTGCTAATGGGACCGTTTCTCCGGAGGGTATACACTTACATCTGGCCGTGGCAGATAAAACTGGAAAAATGACTGGGGGGCATTTAAAAGAAGGGTCCCTGGTAAATACTACTGTGGAATTGTCTATTCTGGAGTATGAAGGAACTTTTAAGAGAATTATGGATCCTGAAACTGGCTTTAAAGAACTGGTAATTTTAAACTGAGCTCTCTTAAAATCATATTTCCGTAACATAAACACCTTTATGGCTCAGATTCATTTTTCAGAGCTTAAATCATGTAAAAAAAAACAATGGTGATAAGCATGAAAATGCTTCATAAACATTTAAATGAGAACTTAAATTATGATGGAACTCCCATAGAACCAGCATGGGCTTTAAAAGAATATAGCATTAAGGGATCCAGTATAATAACCTGGATTGGCCCCATGCTTATTAAAAAGGACAAAATAATTGATTATGAGGATGTAGATTTAGAAATCAAATCTGATGCAATGGCCCATTTTATTGTGGAACACTTTGATTGCCAACCAGCAGATTTAAGAATGGCTTATCATCGCCAAAGGATACTTGTGATGATTTTAAAAGATGAATTAAGTAATTGGAATATTTCTTGTATTAGAAAAGGAGACGATCTGTATATAAATTCTGCTAAATTGTCGGTTTCCATTGCCACGGTTACCCCCAGCAGCATGAAAGTTCATCTGGGCATCAATATTAAAAATCAGGGAACTCCACATGATGTTGAAACCAGCAGTCTTATGGATAATAATCAGGATATGGACATGAAAAGTATTATTAAACTAATGGAAGACACATCAAAAAGATATATAAATGAAATTTATTCAATTGAAGAAGATATAGCCAAAACAAGAATTTTTTAACCCGGTTAACAATGGCCTGATTATCCTGGAATTGAAACTATCTTTATGAAATCGATATTTTATTTCGCCAGTATGAGTTAGATGTTCTAAAAGGAGGTCACGTGCCAAGATTTATATTGAGGTATAAATTATAATAGCAGTGCTCTACATAACCTTTCTAGAATATCAGGATAGATTCAAAAATAATTTTTGAAGTATATTTATTACTAATTTTAAGGACTGGAATTTAATAAAATACAGGTAAAAAAAATGAAAATTATTATTAATGGCATTCATGCTAACTTAAGGTTCTCTGCAGCGCACATGATTCCTGAACATGAATCATGTGGCTGTATTCATGGACACTCCTATCATGTGGATGTTCAGCTGGAAGGCCAGCGATCAGGTAAATTTGGATTTGTGGTTGACTTTAAAGAAGTAAAAAGCATTGTAAGGACCATATGTAAAAAATTGGATCATAAGGTATTAATTCCTTTAAAAAGTCCATTGATTGATTTCAAGTCCGTAAAAAACTCTGTTGAATTTAGTATTGATGGCAAGGAATACAAATTACCTCTTCAGGACTGTGTACTCCTTCCTTTACCTTCCACTTCTGCAGAGGATTTATCCATATATTTTGTAGATAAACTGTGGGAAAAGTTACAAGAAAAGGGAGCCGATGTTTCGGTGGTTCAGATTTGTGTTAATGAAGGCATTGGGCAGGGTGCTTTTTATAGTCGTAACCGGAACTGAAAAATTAGTAAGTACAAAAAAATTCTAAATATATCTCTGAATAAAAAAATAGTTTAAATAAGAATTAAATTTATAAATCAGGTATTCCTATGAAAGCACCTATCATGGAAGTTTTTTCAAGTATTCAAGGTGAAGGCAAGCTAATTGGTCGCAGACAAATTTTTATTCGTTTTGCAGGGTGCAATCTGGATTGTATCTATTGCGATACTCCTGAAAGCAAAAATGCAGCCAATGGTATCGAAATTTCAATTGAAGAGTTATCGAAAAGTGTAAGTCATTTGCTGACCCCTGATTTTCATTCTATTTCCTTTACAGGGGGAGAACCATTACTTCAGGCAGATTTTATCAAATTATTTTTAGAACGAAATGATTTTAAATCTATGCTGGAAACTAATGGGTCTTTACCATCACAGATTAAGAAAATCGCCGGATTAATTGATTATGCTTCGGTGGATATAAAACTGCCGGAACATTTTGCCAGTGATAATAAGGGTGATTTGTGGGAAAAGGAAGTGGATTCCCTAAACATATTAATAGAAAAAGGAGCAAATAGTTATTGTAAAGTTGTAGTGCTTCCCACTACCAAAGTGGACACTGTGGAACTAATTGCCAAACACATTAAAAAAGAACTTAACCTACCTTCAAAAGTTCCACTGGTAATACAACCTGCAAGTCCTGTTGATTATTGGGTTAAGCATAGTCCTAAACTCTTTAAAATGTCTGAAAAAGCAGGAAAACACATGGATGTTTTAACCATCCCCCAGATACATAAACTTCTAAAGGTCAGATAGGAGGTTTTAGATGGAAATGGAAACTAAAGTGACAGTACACGACGCCATGACTTCAAATGTTGTAACCGTAGACCATAAGCTAAGTATTGCAGATGCAGCACTATTGATGACCCGGATGAAAGTAGGTAGTCTAATAGTAAAGACTAAGGCTGGACCAGAAGGAGTTATAACTGAAAGTGACATTATAAGAAAGGTTGTTTCAAAAAATATCGCGGCCAGTGATATTACTATTGGCCAGGTCATGACTAAAAATCTAATAAATATAGGTCCTGGCAGCGAATTAAACGAAGCAGCTCGTTTAATGGCTAAAAATAACATAAGGAGGTTGCCTGTTGTTAAAGATGGGTCATTGGTGGGAATATTGACCTCTAGTGATGTTATGGCGGTTTCTCCTGAATTAACTGAAATACTGGTAGTAAATGCACGTATTCAGGAAAATCAGGTGGGCTTCCCCACTGATGAAAGACCATTTCCCGGAGCATGTGAACTCTGTGGAAATTTCATGGAATATCTGGATGAAATTGATGGTAAGTTTGTGTGTGAAGAATGTAAAGAAGATTTAGAGGGTGATTAATTTGAATGTGGAAGATATAATGACCTCTAATCCGGTCAGTGTTTCTTTAGATACCAGTGCAACCAGGGTAAGATCTATTCTCCGGGATGAAGACTTCCGTTGCATTCCTGTGCTTAATGGTGATCATTTAGAAGGTTTAATTACCAGAGGAAATATGCTGAATATCTCTACAACCAAATCTAATATAGAAGCCAGGGGCATTATGAAAAAGCCAAAGGTTATTTTAACACCTGAAATGAATATTTTTAAAGCTGCCTATAACATTCTTTCTGCAGCAGAAATACAGGCTCCTGTGGTGGAGTCAAATAATAACTTGAATTTAGTGGGAATTGTTAGTGTGGTTGATATTCTGCGCGGATTGAAAGAAGAAGGCGCAGAACCCTATAAAAAAACTTTAGGGGACATCAAAACCAAAAATGTAGTATCTTGCGACTACCAAGATTTGATTTCCAAGGTATGGAATCAAATGGACGAATCTGGTTATTCTGGTCTGCCTGTTTTAAAAAAAGGCAAATTAATTGGCATTATAACCCGGAAAGATCTAATTAAAGCTCGCCATATAAGTACTGGGATGGAAACTGAGCATGGAAAGCGTTCAATCAAGGTGGAGAAAGTTATGAAGACCCCTACCTTAGTGGGCACTGATGATATGCTGGTGGATGAAGCAGCTAATCTGATGATCTTAAATGATATAGGACGGTTACCTGTGGTAAAAAATCCAGTATTTGTAAAAAAAGAGCCAAATAGATCTAAAGAATCTGAATTAGTAGGTATAGTTTCAAGAGAAGACATTTTGGGGTCTTATTTATCTTAATTATTTTAAAAAACCGCACAATAAGGCCAGGAACAAAAAAAAATATTTTTTACCCTGAACCTGAGCCCAGTTTGATGTTTTCATATTGTATAGGGGGCCATACTTACTTTAGTATGAAGAAACTATGTAAAGTTGTTAAAAATACAAACATGAGTTTTCCCGACTATTACTTGCTTATTTCAGGTTACTTAAACCAGAATAAAGCTATATTCAAAACGTTTATAAAAGCTTTAAATTTGTTATTAAATGTAAAATTTATTCATTTAGTACCATTATCTCCTAGAGAGGTGTATTGATGAGAAGAAAAGATACCATAAATAGAGTAAAATCTATGGACCGTGGGCCTGTAGAATTTGAAAGTCGAGCTTCCCAGCATGAGGGTGATATAATGAGCATCGCTAAAAAAGATGTGGTTACCATCCCTCAAACTGCCACTATAAAGGAAGCTGCAGAAATAATGGTAGCAAATAAATTCCGGAGACTACCTATTACTGATCCGGGAACAGGAAAACTTCTGGGGATTGTTACCTCCATGGATATTTTAAACTTTTTAGGAGGTGGAGACAAGTTTAAAATTGTGGAGGAAAAATATGAAGATAATTTCCTGGCTGCAATCAACGAGTCTGTGAAAAAAATAATGACCCGGGATGTTTATCATTTATCTAATAAGGACTCTATTAGTGAAGCTGTAAGTAAAATGACCGAATTTGGTGTGGGCGGACTTCCAGTAATAAACTCTGATGAGAATATTGTGGGAATGGTTTCAGAAAGGGATTTCGCACTTTTAATGGCAGGAGTACTAACTGATGAGCTGGTGGAGGATTATATGTCCACTCCGGTGATTTCTACTACACCTGGAACTCCTATTGAGAGCGCTTCTAAAATAATGGTTCGTAATCGACTACGAAGAATACCTATAGTGGGCGAAGATAGGAAAACTCCGCACCCTGAACATGAAAAGTTGGTAGGACTGATAACTTCCACTGATATTCTGGAATTTTTAGGTGAAAGCAAGGCCTTCAATAATATGGTTTCTAATAGTGCAGAAGAAATACTGAATACTAAAATCACTGAAATAATGGAAAACGAGGTAATTACCACCACCCCCCAAAATAATTTAGGGGAAGTTTGCGAAATAATGGAAAAAAAGGGAATCGGTGGATTGCCTGTGGTCAAAAATAATGAATTAGTAGGTATAATTACTGAAAAGGATATTTTAAATGCAATAAAATAGTTCAGGTATATCTTTCAGGTGATGATCAATGAAAGTTCAAGACATAATGACTGAGGAAGTGGTGGTTATTCAGGATACTGACCAGGTAGCCTATGCTAGAAACCTCATGATAAAAAATGGATTCAGTCGCATCGTGGTAATAAATCAAGAAGGCCATCCAGTGGGTATTGTAACAGAAAGGGATATAACTCATAAAATGAGAGGCAATGGCCCCAACTGGAAAAGAAGACCTATTGATAAAATTTCCATAAATAGAGTGATGAATACTGATTTAATTACCATTAGTCCAGGAGAAAATGTTAAAGAAGCGGTAGAAATGATGCTGAAAAAGGATATCAGCTCATTAATAGTGGTTGATGAAGAGGGATTAGCAGGGATAATAACCAAAACAGATCTAATTAAAATATATGGTAATAAATATACAGGGAAATGGAAGATTTCTGATTTGATGAGTTCCGAAGTGGTAACTGTAAATGAAAACCATGGAATAAACCATGTAATATCTCTCATGGAAGAAAAAAAGATTGGTCGAATAGTTGTTATTCGAGATAGCAACCCGGTTGGAATTATAACCACTGAAAACATTTCTTTTGCCCAGATTGAAGACCCGGAAACAGGGATCAATGTGGAAAAAATTTACTTCATCCGGCCAGTTGAGGGAGCAGAAAAAAAGAACGTGAGAATGGTTTCCATGTTAACTGCAGGTGATTTAATGACCAATCATCTGGTGATAATGGATGCTGATGAAGATGCAGCAGCAGCTTCTAAATTGATGCTGGAAAAGGATATAAGTGGTATGCCTGTTGTAAAAGACGAAGAGTTAGTGGGAATAATAACTAAAACAGATATAATAAAAGGAATTCAGTAAACTGATTAATTTCTTTTTTTTTAGAAATTAAACCAGTATTTATAAAAAATTCGTATAGATTAAGGAAAATATTTAATCAGGGGATTTTTATGCAAATAAAAAATATAATGTCATCCGATATCGTGGTGGTTGATAAAGATCAAAACCTGCACGATGCACTTAAAATCATGAAAAAAAATAAAGTTTCCCGACTACCAGTAGTTAACACCAATAATGATAAAGTTAAAGAACTGGTAGGAATGGTAACTGAAAAAGACATTGCTCAAAAACTGGGATCCTCTAAATACGGTAATCTACCTCCATCCCATTTTCATCTTTCCACGGTTATGACCACGGAACTTATCACTGCCCATCCTGAAATGGACCTGGGGACAGCAGCTAATAAAATGCTTGAAAATTATTTAGGTGGTCTTCCGGTAATGGAAGATGGAGAAATGGTTGGTATTATTACCAAATCTGATTTTATAGACAACTGCCGGGGAAAAGCTTACGAGAACAAGCTGGTAGAGGACTTTATGAGCACAGAAATCCTATCTTTAGATCCACAGGAAAGAATTGTCCATGCTAGGAGGTTAATGATAGATTCTAAGGTGAGCAGGTTACTGGTAATGGAAGGAGAAGATCTTGCAGGCATAATAACTGCTAAAGATATCGCAGAATCTTTAATATCTTTCCGAAAGATAGTACCAGATAAACACCAGGCAGCCCGTATAAGGAATCTGCTGGTGCAGGATGTCATGACTCAAAATGTGCATAGCATCTCCCCTCAGTCCACCATAGCTGAAGCTGCCCAACTGATGCTGGATAAAGGATTCAGCGGATTTCCAGTTATAGATGAAAATAATCATCTGCTAGGCATTATAACTAAAACAGATTTAATGGACCTTATTGTTGAAATGGAGGGGGTTAACTAAATTCTTCCAGAAATTAATTGCCCTAAATGCAATTCTTCCATGAAAATCGATTGGAGGAAAAATAACTCCCTTACCCACTTTTTTTATCTATGTCCTCAATGTGATTTAATCTCAGAAATTTCCATTGAAAACTTCTTAGAGGAAAAGATACACCAAAAAGTTGGTATCAAATCAGAAAAACTGGAAGAAGCAATTAAGAAAGGCACTATTAAATTTTATCATTCCTTAAATATTCCTACACTTCAATTTAAAAAGGGTCTGGGTAAAATTGAAGAAGGCACCGTAATATACCTTACTAATAATATCCAGGTTATCCGGGGTTTTCCTAAAATAAGAAGAACTTTACTTTTATCTCCCTCAGTGGAGAATTATTTTCCAGACCAGGTAGCAGTAGAAGAAAAGATGAATGGATATAATGTCCGCCTGGCCTGCCTGGAATGTGAATCAAACTCTAACGATGATATCACCATAATTGCACTTACTCGAGGAGGATATATCTGCCCTTTCACCACCAAAAAAGCACAGGAATTAATGGACTTATCTACATTCTTTCAGGACAATCCTGACCTGGTACTTTGTGGAGAAATGGTTGGCACGGCCAATCCCTATGTTTCCCATCACTATGAAGAAATCGGAAATCTGGGATTCCGAGTATTTGATATCCGACAAAAACTGACCAATCAACCATTATCTCTGGATAAAAAAAGAAAGCTTCTGGAGGATTATGGCCTACCCGTTGTAAGATTGTATGGGATATTCCCTGTAAAAGAGGCATCAGAAAAAATTAAAGAGATCATTAAACAAATAGGGCTGGAAAATAGGGAAGGAGTGGTAATGAAACAACCTGAGATGGAATTATCTCCTCTTAAATATACTTCTTCTCAGGCTCATAATCGAGAAATAAAATACGCATTTAATTTTCCTTTTGATTTTGGAAGGGCATTTTTCTTTTCAAGAGTTATAAGGGAGGGTTTTCAGGCATATGAAATGGAAGATTCCCCGGAAGAACTTAGAAAAAGAGCTCAGAGGATGGGTGAATCCATTATCTACCCTATGCTTAAAATTATTCAGGACATAGCAGAAGGAGACTCTGCTATAGAAGATACTATTATCGAAGTGGATAATCAGGATGAGGCCGAGGAATTCATGCGCCATTTACATGATCTGGGAGTAAGTGCTGTTCTTGAAGATTATAATGATGGAAAGGCAGTTATTAGAAGAATACATCAATCCACTAATGACAAGATAAGGAATTATCTTAAAGGAGGGCTATATTAATTATACCTAAATCAAAACAAGAGGGAGATATTTTTCTGGCATTTTTTGGACCTAAAGGAACCTTTACAGAGGAGGCTGCTGCTACTTTAAAAGGGGATTTAATTGCTTATGATTCCATAATAGAAGTTTTAGATGCAGTTAAAAACAAAAAAGTAGATAAAGGCGTGGTTCCTATTGAAAATTCTATTGAAGGTCCTGTAGGAGTCACCCTGGATCTTTTAGCCCAGGATTATGACTTAATAATTGAAAAAGAGATTGTTTTATCTGTAAGTCATAATTTATTGGCTAACCCCGGCACCAGTATTAAAGATATAAAATCGGTCTATTCTCATTCACAAGCATTGTCACAGTGCCGCATTTTCCTGGAAAACCTGAACATAATTACTCATTCCACTTCCAGTACTGCTGCAGCAGCTAAATTTATTAAAGGCCAAAAAAACGCCGGAGCTATTGGCACTAACCGTGCTGCTGAGTTATATGGGTTGGAAATAATTGCTAGAGATATCCAGGACTATGATAATAATATGACTCGTTTTGTTGTTCTTTCTCATAAAAAGCAACCATCAACTGGTAATGATAAAACTTCCATTGTGTTTTCTTTATCTAAAGATTGTCCGGGAGGATTATATGATGTTTTAGGGCTTTTTGCCAGGGAAAATATTAATTTAACTAAAATTGAATCCAGGCCATCCAAGAAAGGTCTGGGTAAATATATATTCTTTATAGATTTTGAAGGCCACTGTGATGATAGCAAGGTAGAGAATATTTTAAATACCATCAAAAATAAAACTCCCTTTGTAAAAGTTTTAGGTTCATATCCTACTTATGGAGAGGATTAATATTAGTCAAAATGATAAAATTTTAAAAATTCTCAGAGACCTGGAAAAAGACCTGGAAGCAGGTAATATATCTAAAAAAGAGTACCAGTCTCAAAAAAGAGAATATTCTCAGCAACTAGAAACTCTAGAGGCTGCAGATAGAATTAAAATGATGCGGGGTCAAAAAAACGCGGAAAAATCCCTGGATCATTGGGCAGAAAAAAATAAAGCGGAAAAGGATCAAATAGAAGAAGAAGAACTCGTAAAAAAATACGTGACTACTCCAAAAACATCTGGAACTCATCAAAATAATTCTCAAAGTTCAAAATCTAAAATAGGGGCTTTGGCCGCAGTTTTTTTGGCTCTGGCTTTTTTTATAGGCTCTGGCTTTGGAGTATATATTCTGGATTTACCTACCACGGCCACTGATGGCACGGTACTGGTAAATGATACTGCCTTCCCTACTTTTGAAAATAGTGCTAATATTACTCAAAATACTCAGGTAACTACTGTAACCCAATCTCCAACGGAAGATACTCCATCTAATGGTGGGGATTCTCCAGGTAATGGGGATTCTCCAGGGGATGGTGGAAATACTGGCGGGGGAGGTACTCCTCCTGAAACTCCTGCCCCATAACTTAAAACCATCATCTATTTTTTAAATTTTTTAATGAGGTAGATTTTATGAGAAAATATTTCATAGCACTATTAGTGATATTGTTTCTCGTTTTTACTGCGGGATGCACTTCTAATTCCGATTCACGAACAAATGAAACCATAACATTAACTCAAAATGGTGTTTCATTTGATTATCCCGGAACATGGGTAGTTGCCACATCTAAAGCTAATGACACTATAGTTTCAGTCGCCGATCCCCGGTCAGTAAATACTGCTACGGGCTTTGCTGAAACTGTGGTTACTATACAAAGAATAAATAGAACTGGAACTTTCAATTCCATGTATGATCAAAATTATGCTACATTATTCAATAATTCCAGCTATCAGAGAGTATCTGAAAGCAATATTACTATGGGTAATGTTCAGGCCAGAGAGAATGTTTACACTGTGGATGATAATGGTATTCTCAAACAACAACGTGCCATCTGGATAGAGGACAGCAACCAGATTTATGTTATCCTGTGTAGCGCACTTATAAACCAATTTGAAAGGGAAAGACAAAATTTTGATTTGATAGTGAATAGTTTTAAAATAATCAACTAATTTTTTAATATACAACTATCCTCTATTCTTTTTACATTTTAAGTTCTAATCGCCGGAATTCATTGTTTTTTATTGTCTGGCAAGAACAATAGGTATAAATACATTTTTCTAGAAAATATACGTATATATTATAATATTATACGGAGTGTAATCATGAAAAAATATTTTCCCATACTAACCATCATACTTCTGGTGGTATTTGCAGCAGGTTGTGTAGATTCAGGGGAGGAAGGAACAAGCCAAACATCAGATATACCCTCTAAAACTTTTTCTGGAAGCGGAATTTCCTTTGAATATCCGGAATCATGGACATCTGATCTAGAAAGTGAAACTCCTAATTCACTGGTAGTGGTAGGTGATCCTGAGTCACAGGATGCTAATGGCAGCATAACTACTTTAGTAGTTATTCAATCTACCCCATTACCTTCAGGACAAACCCTTAAAGACACTTTTGATGCTACTTATTCTACAGCCGAATCTAATCCTAACTTTGAGTCAATTTCACAACGATCATTGACCCTAAATGGGGTAGAAGCTTATGAAAACATCCATAGAATTAATGTGGATGGTGTTCAAAAACAGGAAAGAGAGGTATGGCTGGAAAAAAATGGCACCATATATGTGATTCTCTGCGGAGCTTTACCTGCTGATTTTGATGCTCAACAGAAAAACTTTGATCTAATAATAAACACTTTCAAAATCCAGTAAACCATATTTTTTTTATTCCATATTTCTTTTTTTCAGAGTTTTAATTTAGATTTTATGAGGGGCATAAATTTATATTCTTAAAATTTAAACTATCTAAAAGAGTCAGGTAAGAGTGGCATACTGTAATATTATGATTAAATTTCATACCTGATATCATTCATGGCCCGTTTTTTTATTTTACTTCCCTTTAAGGAATTAAATAGTCTATCGGCATTCAAAAAATACATTTTCTTGAATATTTTGTCTTATTAAATTAATTAAAATTAAAAAGAGGATTTAATGGGAGAAAGCCTTCTTAAAACTTTAGTCATGTTTATAAAAATAAAAAGGAGGAACTATAAATGGTATTGCCAATATGTGATGTCTGTTTAAAAAGTGGGATATTATGTCCGGGCTGTGAAAAAAAGCTTAAAAATGGCGAAGTTACTCTAACTGAGCTGAGCATTGCAAAAATAATTTTTAAACTTGGGGATGGCAAACTAGATTTTAAACGGATTATTGATGGGGGAGAAGAGACTATAATTATCACAGAAAAAAATCAAGTTGGTCAACTCATTGGTAAGGGAGGGAAAATTGTAAGGGCCATATCCAAAGAAATAGGAAAAAAAATCAGGGTTGTAGGTGAAGGATCTGATTTAAAATCTGTTTCAAGCGATTTAATTGCTCCTGCACGAATTTCTGGAATAAATATAGTATATGGTCGGGACGGCCAGGAAAGATATAAAATAAGGGTCAGGAGAGAAGATGCCCACCGGCTACCGGGAAAACCAGAGCAACTTAATGCCCTTATCAAATTACTTACTGGTGAAGAAACAATTATTGTACTGGATGACCAATAAAAAGTTATATAAAAAAAAGGGATTTAAGAAGGTAAAAATTATGAATATAATTATGTGCATTACTGGAAGTGTAGCCGCCGTAGAGTCAGTAAAGCTCGCCAGGGAGCTTAAAAGACAGGGATTTGATATTAAATGTTTCATGAGTGATAGTGCCTGTCAAATCATTCACCCCTATTCCATGGAATTTGCTACAGGAGAAAAGGTGGTTTTAGAAATAACCGGGGCCATTGAACATGTTAAATATGCTTCTGCGGATTTAATTCTGGTTGCTCCAGCTACAGCTAATGTCATAAGCAAATTTGCCTTTAAAATATCAGATAATCCCATTAACTCTCTTTTAATAACTGCCTTTGGACAAAAAACCCCCATTATAATGGTTCCTTCCATGCATGATGCCATGTATCAGGCAGTGGAGGAGAACATAGAAAAGCTGGAAAATGAAGGAATCCAGTTTATTGCACCGCGCATCGAAGAAAGCAAAGCTAAATTTCCCCATATGGAGGATATAGTGCTAAAAGTACTTAGAGAAACATCAGCCGGTGATTTAAAAGGGAAAAAAGTATTAATATCTGCTGGAGGTACTTATGAAGCCATTGATCCAGTAAGGGGAATTTCCAATCGTAGTTCGGGTAAGATGGGGCTGGAGTTAGCAAAGGAAGCATATATTCGTGGTGCAGAGGTAATGCTATTGGCAGGAGAAATGAAGGTAAATATTCCCCCGGTTATACCAACTATATGCACATCTTCTACAGGAGAAATGGCAACCCAAATCCAGGATCTTATTATAGATTATGATATATTCATATCCGCTGCAGCTGTAGCTGATTTTACTCCCACCAATTTTGAAGAAAATAAAATTAGCTCCTCTAAAAACTTACTACTGAATCTAAAGCCCACTCCAAAAATCATAGAGAAGGCTAAAATTATTAATCCAGATATATTCCTGGTGGGGTTTAAAGCAGAGTATGGTGTTTCCAGAGAAGAATTGATTGAATCATCACTCCTTCAACTTAAAACCACAGATATAGTGGTTGCAAATGATGTTTCAATTGATGGTGCAGGATTTGGATCAGATTTTAACCAGGTTTTAATAATTGATAAAGAAAATGTGGAAGAAAATCCATTATTAACTAAAAAAGAGATTTCAAAAATCATTTTTAACAAAATTCTAACAAAGCTAAAATAATAAGCAAGTTAACAATTTAAAGATTAATCAAATAATTGAACTTAAAATAAATATTTTCATCCTCCAGAGCTTTTGCATTATGTGGGAGTATATCAATATTTGCAAAACCCCTGGAGGTGAAATTATGGCCACATGTTAGATGATGTATGGGCAATTATTTTTTTATGTACCTTCTATAATATAAAAGTATCAGTTCAACAAAATAAGAAATTATTCTATTCCCCTAAAAATTTCTCATCTTATTAAAAAACCAGTAAATAA
>NPIE01000393.1_pt1 | contig 38930 bp, 39 predicted proteins | sample 8637661 | NCBI WGS metagenome assembly NPIE01 (sample SAMN07420842, study PRJNA396082) | bioreactor metagenome | isolation source: sample BA12 brine-fed electro-methanogenic bioreactor BA | place: Japan: Kochi | collected 2016-12-09 | reverse complement strand
AAATTCACTATTCTACTTACATTTGTCTATCAAACTCTGGTTCCACTAAAAAACATTTTGGACAAGTATGACTGAGGAGTTTATTAATAATAACAAAAAGAAAACCCTTTGCTTTTATACTACCTCGTCTTTATATTTGAAAATTCATATTTACGGAATGATTTAGGCGATTTTTATGGTTTATATCAAAGATTTAGCAAAGCACGTCGGCAATGAAGTAACACTTAAAGGCTGGCTGTACAACAAGAGATCAAGCGGGAAATTACAATTTTTAGTTCTCAGAGACGGAACAGGAATTGTTCAATGTGTTGTATTTAAGGGTAATGTTTCCGAAGAATTATTTGAGGAAGCAAAAAGACTAACTCAAGAATCCTCGTTTGAAGTTACGGGAATTGTTAAGAAAGATGAACGCCAAGTAGGCGGACACGAACTTGATGTTAAAGATCTCAAGATAATTTCCATCGCCAACGATTATCCCATCACGCCAAAAGAACACGGTATTGAATTTTTAATGGATCACCGTCATTTATGGGTTCGTTCCCGTAAACAATGGGCTATAATGAGAATCCGTCATAGAATCGTTAAAGCAATAAGAGATTTTTATGACTCGCGCGGATTTACACTTTTCGATCCGCCTATTATTACACCGAATGCTGTTGAAGGAACATCAACACTTTTTGAAACACCTTACTTTGATCTCGGTAAAGCTTACTTAACACAATCCGGACAACTTTACGCTGAAGCCGGAGCAATGGCACTTGGGAAAGTTTATACATTCGGCCCAACTTTCCGGGCAGAAAAATCAAAAACTCGTCGTCACTTAACAGAATTTTGGATGGTTGAACCGGAAATGGCATTTTATGATTTGAACGACGATATGGATTTGGCTGAAGAATTCATTGAGTACATTGTTCAAACAATCTTAGAAGAACGAAAAGAAGAATTGGAAATACTTGAACGGGACACATCAAATTTAGAAAGAGTTAAACGTCCGTTCCCAAGAATTTCATATACCGAAGCCGTTGAGATTCTCAAAAAGAAAAATCACGAATTTGAATGGGGCAATGATCTCGGCGGTGCTGATGAAACCGTAATATCTGAAGAATTTGACAGACCTGTAATGATTCATCGATATCCAGCAGCTGTTAAAGCATTTTATATGAAACGAGATCCTGAAAATCCTGAACTTGCTTTAGCTGTTGATGTGATTGCTCCCGAAGGCTATGGGGAAATCATAGGCGGCAGTCAAAGAGAAGATGACCTTGATGAACTTTTAAAAAGAATAAAAGAACACGATTTACCTCAGGAATTTTTTGAGTGGTACTTGGATTTAAGAAAATACGGTTCTGTTCCGCATTCAGGTTTCGGTTTGGGGCTCGAACGTACCGTAAGTTGGATCTGCGGTCTTGACCATTTGCGTGAAGCAATTCCGTTTCCAAGAATGATTTATAGGAATACACCTTAACTATGATTATAGAGTATATCCTTTTCGGCATATTAGGTTTGGTCGCAGTTGTTTCATCAGTTGCGATGATCACTCGTCCCAACCCGGTATTAAGTGCAATATTTTTAGTCCTTAATTTCTTTGCACTTGCCGGATTATATCTCCTCTTGAACGCACAATTTATTGCAGTTGTGCAGGTAATTGTTTATGCCGGTGCAATAATGGTTTTGTTTCTTTTCGTGCTTATGCTTTTAAATACCGAAAGCGAACCTCAGATACTTCAACAGAAAAAGAATTTAAAAATAGTTGGAATCGCAATTGCAATCCTTGTATTTGTGCAGATAGGTTATATAATATTTTATGATAACCCGTCTGAGAATATTGTGAAAGAAGTTTCAGCAAGTATAGAAGCCGGAACAATTGAAACTATTGGAACGGAACTTTACACTACATATGTTCTTCCGTTTTTAGCTTCAGGTTTTCTGCTTCTTGCCGCTACAATTGGTGCAATTATTTTGGCAAAGAAAAAATTTGAGTAAGGCTTTATGAGTTCTATACCAATGGAATATTTTTTGTTGATCAGCGCATTTATGTTCAGTGTTGGCGTAACCGGTGTTTTGATTAGGAGAAACGCTATCGTAGTTTTTATGTGTATTGAGTTAATGCTTAATTCGGCAAACCTTGCGTTGGTAACTTTTTCATCTTATCTCGGAGATCCCGCTGGACAAGTGTTTGTGTTTTTTGTTATGACCGTTGCAGCAGCCGAAGCTGCTGTGGGGCTTGCAATTATTATCGCGATCTTTAGGAATAAACTAACTGTTAATATTGACGAAATAAACATATTCAAGTGGTAGAATGATAGACCTAATTTATTTGACAATAGTTCTTCCATTGCTTGGATTTCTTATCAACGGATTCCTTGGTAAGAAAATAGCAAATGAAAAAGTTATCGGTATAATTGGCAGTGGTACTGTTGGTATTTCATTTCTTATTTCTATTCTTGCTTTGGTTGAGACAATAAATCTACCGGTTGATCAAAGAACAAATGTTGTTGAACTTTTCACATGGATGAGTGTCGGTTCACTTGAAATTAGTTTCTCTTATCTTGTTGATCCGCTTTCTCTAACCATGTCGTTAATTGTAACCGGTGTGGGATTTTTAATCCACATTTACTCAATCGGTTATATGCATGGTGATAAAGGGTTCTTCAGATTTTTCTCATATATGAACCTCTTTATATTTGCTATGATGAACTTAGTATTAGGTGATAATTTCCTCGTTCTCTTTTTGGGATGGGAAGGCGTCGGTCTTTGTTCATATCTACTAATTGGTTATTACTACGATAGAAAATTTGAAAAAGGTACAGTTCCCGAAGCAGCAAAGAAAGCTTTTATTGTCAATAGAATTGGTGATTTCGGGTTCTTGTTGGGAATGTTCCTAATTTACCAGACATTCGACAGTTTGAATTTTTTGGAAGTTTTCTCACAAGCAAAATATTTAACGAATGCAGAAACAACATTTAGCTTTATCGCACTATTTTTGTTTATAGGTGCAACCGGTAAATCCGCACAAATACCATTATATGTTTGGCTGCCGGATGCAATGGCCGGTCCAACGCCTGTATCTGCTTTAATACATGCCGCAACAATGGTAACAGCCGGTGTTTATATGGTAGCACGGGCTTCGATTATTTTTGCTTCTGCCCCGGCTATTATGACTGTTGTTGCTGTCATTGGTTTATTAACAGCACTTTTTGCAGCAACAATCGGTTTGGTGCAGACGGACATTAAAAAAGTTTTAGCTTACTCAACTGTAAGTCAATTAGGTTACATGTTTTTAGCTGCGGGTGTCGGGGCATTTGGTGCGGCAATCTTCCACGTAATGACGCACGCTTTCTTTAAAGCATTACTCTTCTTAGCTGCCGGTTCGGTTATCCACGCAATGCATGACCAGCAAGATATAAATAATTACGGCGGATTGAGAAAATATATGCCGGTTACGTTTTTAACATTTACTGCTGCTGCCTTCGCAATTTCCGGTTTCCCCGGTTTATCGGGGTTCTTTAGTAAGGATGAAATTCTTTGGTATTCATACGCCAACGGTAATTTTATTTATTGGCTGCTGGGTGCATTGACTGCCGTGCTGACTGCTTTCTATATGTTTAGATTGGTTTCGCTCACGTTTCTTGGTGAAGAAAGATTCAGTCACGATAAATATCATCCCCACGAATCACCTAAAGTTATGACAATCCCGTTAATTGTTTTAGGTGTTCTATCAATTATCGGCGGATGGATCGGTATTCCGGAAGTTTTCTCAGGTGAACACGGAAATATATTCCACGGCTGGCTGGCTCCTGTATTTAAAGATGCAGAAATTAAATTAGCTCATTACGGCTCATATTCACACACTGAAGAATTGTTGTTAATGGGAATTTCAGTTGCTGCTGCGTTAATAGGAATTTATGCAGCTTACAAAATTTATACACAGCGTAGAGAAATTGCAGATAAAACTGCAAAAGCATTTAAAGGTGCATACAATGTGTTACTCAACAAATATTTTGTTGATGAATTTTACGAAGCTGCAGTTATAAAACCTATACAAAACGTTTCGGAAAAGTTTTTATGGAAAATTGCCGATAATAAAATTATTGACGGCGTTGTAAACGGTACCGCAGAAATAGTCGGCTCTCTTTCGGGAATAATCAAAAAAATGCAGACGGGGATTGCTCAGTTTTATGCTTTAATTATGGTGACCGGTATTGCTGTTATTTTATTCTGGATAATTTTAAGTCAATAAAATATGGAAAATTCTCATATCCTAACATATTTACTATTTGTACCAATTATCGGATCGTTGATAATTCTATTTATGAAAGAATCACAAGCCTCTTTCATCAGAATTTTCGGGTTCGTGGTTTCAATATTTACATTTGCCATATCGCTGTTTCCTTATTTCTATTATGATTATGGAAATCCCGACTTTCAATTTATACATAAAGTTAGCTGGATATCTGATCTGGATGTGAGTTATCATGTAGGTGCTGACGGTATTTCCATCCTTTTAATTTTACTTACTACTTTTATAACACCGTTAACTCTTCTCTCAAGTTGGAAGGCGATAAAAAAGAAAGTAAAACTATTTACGATGATGATGCTTCTTTTAGAAGCCGGTATGATTGGTGTTTTTGTAGCTCTTGATATGTTTTTGTTTTACATTTTTTGGGAAGCAATGCTAATTCCGATGTATTTTATTATCGGAATTTGGGGAGGCGAGCAGAGAATTTACGCTTCGATTAAGTTTTTTATTTACACTATGTTCGGAAGCTTGTTGATGCTTGTTGCAATAATTTGGCTTGCAGTTGAAGCATCTCATTCAACAGGGTTTTTCACAACAGATTTGATTTTACTATATCAGGAAGCACCTCGTTTCGCTTACGATATACAAAAGTGGATGTTCCTTGCATTCTTTTTCAGTTTTGCAATTAAAGTACCGATATTTCCTCTTCATACGTGGCTGCCGGACGCACACGTACAAGCGCCGACTGCCGGCTCTGTTATTCTTGCCGGTGTTCTTCTTAAAATGGGTACTTACGGTTTGATAAGATTTAATTTGCCGTTGTTCCCGCAATCTACAGTTGAGTTCGCGCCCTTTATTTCCGTACTGGCTGTAATTGGTATTATTTACGGTGCTCTGGTTGCAATGGTACAAACTGATATGAAAAAATTAGTTGCTTATTCTTCCGTTTCTCACTTAGGATTTGTCGTACTCGGTATTTTTGCATTAACTATAGAATCCGTGCAAGGTGCGGTGATTCAAATGGTTAATCACGGTCTTTCCACAGGTGCATTATTCCTTCTTGTAGGAATTATTTATGAAAGAACACATAACAGAGAAATTGCTTACTACGGCGGTATCGCTAAAATAGTTCCATTGTTTGCGGTTGCTCTTATGTTTGCTTCTCTTTCTTCAATCGGTTTACCAGGTTTGAACGGATTCGTTGGCGAATTTTTAATATTACTCGGTTCGTTTAAATCATTGGTTTTAGATAGTTGGTGGTTTGTAATATTCGGCGCAACGGGTGTAATTTTTGCGGCAGTTTACTTGCTTTGGATGTACCAAAGAGTTGTTTTCGGTAAGGTTACTAATGATAAACTAAATTCAGAGTTGACTGATCTAACGCCAAGAGAATTTTTTGTGCTCGTTCCAATCTTTGTTTTTATAGTATGGATAGGTGTTTATCCTAGTACATTTTTGAGTTTAACCGAATATCCTGTTGAAGTAATCGTAAAACACGTTTCAAATTATACATTCAATTTCCTTAACTAAGAAAGCTATATGCTTCATATATGTCCTAAATAATTATTTATAATAAAAATTGCTTTTGTAAGTTTAATATAAATGTGATTTTTTTAAAAAAAAACAAATCAACCCATCCACCTCTCCCCCTTCTCTTTTTAAGAGAAGGGGGGCGGGGGGTTGAGTTCAAACAAACAATAATATTTTGGTATTAATACAATATTTACCTTTTTTGTAACTTTGAAAAATTATTTTAGACAGTACTGATATGCTTAAAAAATATATTTATAGTTCCTTTTTTGTTTTAACAACTCCGCTTTTCGCTTCCGAAGGTAACGGGGCACAATTAGTTAATTATTGGTTTATTGTGCTTCCGTTTGTTGTACTTTTGTTGATGATTGCAACCGGACCATTGTTCTATCATCATTTTTGGGAAAAGCATTACCCAAAGATTGCAATTGCGTTAGGGTTGATTACAGTTTTATTCTACTTGATTGTATTAAGCGATACTCACAGTTTACTTCACACTTTGGCGGAATACTTATCATTTATAGCGCTATTGTCTTCACTCTTTGTTGCTTCTGGCGGGATATTAATTAAAGTAGAACGTAAAGCAACACCGATGCTGAACATACTTCTTTTACTTTTCGGTAGCGTCATTGCTAATGTGGTTGGTACAACCGGTGCTTCAATGCTGCTGATTCGTCCATATTTAAAAATTAATAAAGACAGAATTAAACCGTATCACATTGTGTTCTTTATCTTTGCTGTCAGTAATATCGGCGGGGCATTAACACCGATTGGTGACCCTCCGTTATTTTTGGGCTTCCTAAGAGGTGTTGAATTTTTCTGGGTGATACAACATGTTTGGTATGTTTGGGCACCAACGTTGCTCGTTTTAATGGCAATCTTTTATGTGATTGATTCGAGAAATAAAGATGGTGAAGAAAGTAGTCTTGGAACTAATTATTCCGGTAAAATTGAATTTAAGGGTTGGAAGAATGTAGGGTTTTTGGCAATTGTTATAATTTCGGTTTTCTTAGACCCGAATGTTTTAAGCTGGGTGCCGAGTTTAAGTCCGCTTCCTTTCGGCATTCGTGAAATAATAATGTTTACAGTAGTTTACTATTCATACCAAAAAGCAGATGAAGATATTCTTCGGGCAAACGAATTTGATTTTGAACCGATTAGAGAAGTTGCTTATTTGTTTGCAGGTTTATTTGCTACTATGATTCCGGCGCTTCAATTAATTGCATATGAAGCCCACGAGTACGGTGATGTTCTTGATGCCGGTTCATTCTTTTGGTCAACCGGCTCACTCTCGGCTTTTTTGGATAATGCGCCTACTTACTTAAATTTCCTTAGTGCGGAGATGGGTAAGTTCGGTCTTGATGTAAACAACAAAATGCAAGTAGGACAGTTTGCCCATGATTACCCGGTATATCTGCAGGCTATTTCAATTGCTGCTGTTTTCTTTGGCGCGATGAGTTATATCGGTAATGCACCTAATTTTATGGTCAAATCAATCAGCGAAAGAGCAGGGATTAAAATGCCAAGCTTCTTCGGTTATATGGTAAAATATTCTATCCCGATTTTACTTCCTATTTTCTTTGTTATTTGGGATGTTTTCTATCATACTGACTCATTTATAATGAATTACCTTTTATTTTGGGTTAAATAAATTATGAAAAGAACATTAGATGAAGTATTAAAATCAAAAGTAAACGCACTGCATTACGGCAATAGATTATTACTCCCTATTGTTGTTGATGTGCTTAAAGCAAGTGTTGAGAATGATATTATAACCGATTTTAGTTCCAATGAACGAGGAGCAGAATATACCGTAAACGAAGACTTTACAGAGATTTACTTCCACGATTATAAGTCGCTTGAAGAAGTTGTAACCAAGTACGAAGTAATTAAATTAATAGTTGTGGAAAAAGGTGAAGATATATTTGATTTGAAAGCTCACCGTAAAATAACCGTTGATTTGCTGGAAGATCATTTAGCAGAAATTAAAGAAATAACAGACGACCAAATTTTTATTGACTAACTATGACAGCTAATACAGAAATATTTCAAATGTTGCCTCACGTTGTTTTGGGAATAGGGATTGTTATATCAATCGTTATAGAAATTTCCACCAAGAAAAGTGAAGCAATTCTTCCGTGGTTTTCTATTATTTTATTTTTATTTGCAGGAGTATATTCTGTTATTAATATTAATGATAACCAAGTTTTATTTGATGGAATGTTTGCTGTTGGCGGCTCATCGGCAATATTTAATTTTGTTTTTAATTTCGGCGCTGCAATTATGGTACTTAGCGCCGTTGATTTTATAAAGAAATATGGAATTTATTACGGTGAGTTTTACATTCTAGTTCAGTCCTCTGTCCTTGGTATGATGTTAATGGCTGGTGCTCGTGATTTATTTATGATCTTCCTTGGTCTCGAGTTAATGTCTATTTGCTTTTACGTTTTGGCTGGTATCAATAGAAAGAAAAGTGAGAACAATGAAGCGGCTTTGAAGTATTTTCTTTTAGGATCATTTGCAACAGGCTTTATTGTTTTTGGGATTGCTTTGATCTACGGTACTGCAGGCACAACAAGTATCGATCAGATCATTTTTGCATATGAATATTTTGCTTCTAACATACTTTTCGTTACCGGATTTGTTCTGTTTATAGTAGGATTTTTATTTAAAATCGCCGCATTCCCGTTCCATATGTGGGTGCCGGATGTTTATCAAGGTGCGGCAACACCGGTTACTGGATTGATGTCAACCACCGGAAAAGCAGCGGCTTTCAGTGTATTAATCATTATTCTTTCGGCAATTTTCACACAAGAAATAACTAACAATTTTGAAACTCTGTTTGCAGTTATTGCGACCCTTTCAATGTTGTATGGAAGCATTGTTGCAATTGCTCAAGATAATTTGAAACGAATGCTTGCCTATTCTTCAATTTCACACGCGGGTTATATGGCTATTGGTTTAGCTGCCGGTAATTTGGATAGTGTTGCAGGTATAATTTTCTATTTGACCGCTTATGCTTTTATGAATTTAGGTGCGTTTGGTGTTATTGGGCTAATTGAAGGGAAGGATAACGAGAATACAACTATTGACACCTATGCCGGTCTAAATTCTAAAGCTCCGGTGTTAGCGGGATTTATGGCTCTCTTTATGTTTGCACTTGCGGGCATTCCACCGATGGCGGGATTTTTCGGTAAATATTATGTCTTTATTGCGGCAATCAAGGCAAACTTAACATGGCTTGCAGTCGTAGGCGTATTCTCAAGTGCTATAAGTGTTTATTTTTATTTGAGAGTTGTTGTTTATATGTATTTCAAAGAAAGCGCTTCCGAAATTAATTTTAAAACAAATTTTACAGGTTTACTTGCAGTTGTAATTTCGGGATTGCTTGTTCTTATTTTCGGTATTTTGCCCGGAACCTTATTAAGTGTTATTACTTCAGCTTTATCATACTAATTAACATTTCCATTCATTATTCTTATTTTAGAAGTACAACAAAAATAGGTATATACAATGATACCTCTTTATTCAAGTTCGCAAGTGCGCGAAGCTGATTCGTATGCAATCAACACATTAAAAATACCAAGTATAGCTTTGATGGAAAATGCATCACGTTCCATTTTTGAATTGACTTTAGAAAAATTCCCTGAACTTACAAGTGATTACCAAATTGGAGTATTGTGCGGGAAAGGGAATAATGGCGGAGACGGATTTGCTCTCGCACGGCATTTTATTAACGGTGGTTTTAAAGTTAATTTAGTTGCACTTTCAACAGGACAAAACCTGACAAATGATGCTAAGACCAATTGTGAGATTCTTAAGAAACTAATTAAACAAAAACCTGGCTCTTCAATTACCGTTTATAAATCGCAGTCGGATTTGAAAAAGCTTAATTCGTGCTACATAATTTTTGACGCACTCCTTGGTACCGGTGGAAAAGGAGAGCTAAAGGAACCCTACAAAACTATCGTTAAAAAAGTTAATCAATTACCCGCATACAGAATTGCGGTTGATGTTCCAACCGGATTGGATATCAACAACTCTTCCGGAGAAATCATTTTTGATGCTTATATGACAGTAACTTTAGCGGGATTAAAAGCAGGTTTATTCTATGGAAAAGGTTATGTCTATTCCGGTGAAGTTGAAAAAGGTTATATAGGTATTGGTGATGAATATTTTGACAGCCTTACCGTAAATGAATACCTGGTTGAACCTGAAGATGCATTTGTTGGGTTACCTTTGAAGAAATTGGATGATTATAAGTATTCCGCAGGAAAAGTTTTAACCATCGCCGGTTCAGGCAAATTACCGGGTGCCGCTTGTTACACTGCAAACTCCGCAATTTACGGCGGTGCTGGAGCTTCACTTCTTGCTTTTCCTGAATCCGTAAAAAGTGTTGCTCAAGATAAACTCGAATCATCTATTGTAGAAAGTTATGATGATGAAGGTAAAGAATACTTGTCTCCATCAAATTTAAATGAATTGCAAAAATTAATTAAATGGGCAGATTCAATTGCGTTGGGTCCCGGCCTGGGTAGAGAAAAAGAAACAATTAATGCCGTAAGAGAAATTATTACTCTCGCAAAAGGAAAAAGAGTAGTAATTGATGCAGATGCGCTTTTTGCAGTAAGCGATTATTACTTTAAGAAACTAAATCTTAGGGGTATGATTCTTACACCGCATCAACAAGAATTTGCAAGACTAATCAATGTAGAATTAAAACAACTTCAGAACAATTTGATTAATTATGGCAAAAAATTTTCAAAAGAAACTAAAGCGTATTTAGTCTTAAAAGGGGCGCCAACAATTATTTTTACTCCGTCCGGTGATGCTCTAATTAATACTACGGGTAATCCAGGCATGGCAACTTTCGGCTCTGGCGATGTACTTACAGGTCTAATTACTGCGTTTATTGCAAAAAGTGAAAAGATTGAAGACGGGGTAGTAAGCGCAGTATATGTACATAGTTTAGCAGCCGATTTACTTTTAGAAGAAATAAACGAAGCAGGGGTAACAGCAGATTTAATAATGAAAAATATTCCTAAAACCATAAAATTTATAGAGGATTCTATTGTTAAAAGTTCTTTTTAAACACAAATTATTTCTAATCTATATTCCATTAGTTGTTCATTGGATTAGTATTTTTATCTTAACAAGTTTACCATCGGACTCGCTTCCGCACTTTGCCTTCCATGATAAAATTAAGCATTTCATTGCCTACTTTATTTTATCTGTTTTATTAACATTATTTTTGGCAGCACAGGAGAAATTTATTGCGCTCAAAGCCGAATTTGCTAAGTACGCATTCGTAATTGCTATTGTTTATTCGACTTTTGATGAGATACACCAAATTTTCATACCAGGAAGAGATGCAGAAATTTGGGACTGGATGGCAAATTTATTAGGGATAATATTGGGGATATTCGTCATAAAGATGATAATCAATAAAAACGATTCTCCTGATATTTTAGAATCAGGAACCGTAAAAGAATAACGTTGTAAAATTAATAGCCCTTTTATTGACAAAGAAGTATGCTTTTTTTAAGTTAAAACCGATAATTTTGTAATCTGGAGGAAAAAGTGGCGTTAAAGAAAAATCCAAAAGTAGACCTGAAAAGAAAGTACAGGCGAGTATTTGAAACAGCTTTGATTATAGCTCTTGCACTGCTGATTATTGCTTTCAAATACTTCCCTGAATTCGAACAAACAGAATTAAACTTAGAGGGTCCTCAAGAATTAGTTCAAGTGGAAGATGTTGAAGCAACCAAACAAGAAGCTGCGCCTCCTCCACCACCAAAACCTCCGATACCAATTGAGGCTCCTTCTGATGAGGTGTTGGAAGATATTGAAATAAGTGAAACTGAGTTGGATGTTAATGCAGAGGTGGCCGCACCACCACCACCCGTGGAAGAAGAAGAAGAAGAAGTTGAGCCTGTATTCTTTGTCGCAGTAGAACAACAACCTGAGCCAATTGGTGGATTAGAAGGTATTCAAAAAAGAATTGTTTATCCCGAAATTGCAAAACGTGCCGGAGTGCAAGGACGCGTGTTTGTTAAAGCTTATGTTGATGAAAACGGTAACGTTGTGAAAGTAGAATTATTAAAAGGTATCGGTGCCGGTTGTGATGAAGCTGCCATGGAAGCAGTTAAGAACACTAAGTTTTCGCCCGGTAGACAACGTGGCAAACCTGTTAAAGTTCAGGTATCCATCCCGATTGTCTTCAAACTAAATTAAAAATTACAAGCGCCTCTTTGAGGCGCTTTTTTTGTCCTCCCATATTTCCCATGTTAAATTTACTACTGCAGCCCAAAATAAATAGAGATTTATAAAAAAGCTTGAAGAATGATCTGTTTTGGACAGATTATTTCTCTTTTCAATTTGAATCCCCCCGTTAAAATAATTCTTGTTGAATAAATTTAGAATTATCTTCTCCAGGTGGCTTAAATGGGTTATCCAACCACTCGCTCAATACTATTTTTACAAATAGATTCATTCGTAAAAAGGCTATTAAATTCGATAAACTCCAAGGATATTTTGCGATTTCTTTGAGATATCTCAATATCAATAAACTTATCATTGCTGTCCAAATCTGTATCCACATTGCATTCTCACTTGTTGCTATAAATGATTTGATTTTGAGGTGTTGTTTAAGCTCTTTGAAAAAGATTTCTATCATCCACATTTGTCTATATAACTCAGCTATCGTAGGTGCTGTCGAAGAAAAATTGTTGGTTATTACTTCTATTGTACTATCTTTTTAAGAATAATCCCCTATCTAAATGATGTATTATCTGACTAAAAAGTGTTACATTTACTATTGATCCCTCGATAAAATTTGGTTGATTTTTTTTATTCAATTAAATTTTTCAACTTTATCTGAGGGATTCATTTTTTTTATTTTGGACTGGTATACATAATATATGATTTACCGGATGTTGTGAAGGTGACTAAAGAATCATTAGGAATTTGGTTATCTTCACTCTTTAGAAAAAAGAGAATAAATAACTAATTAAATGCTCCGGCTTGAGAAAATAGGATTTCGATACGGTACAAAAGATGATGATTTCGAATTAAGAGATATTAACCTGGACGTCAGTTCAGGTGAGTTTATTACAATCTTAGGACCGAATGGTTCAGGTAAATCTACACTGTTAAATTTGATATTGGGTGATTTGGTTCCTTACAGAGGCGAAATTTTTTTTAATGATAAACCTTACTCAAGCTACAGCAGAAAAGAAATCGCAAAAAGGGTGAGCTTTGTACCGCAAAAGTACTACTCGGTTTACCCTTTTTCCGTTTATGAGATTGTTGCAATGGGAAGAACCCCATATCTAAACCTTCTGGGATTTGAGAAGGAAGATGATCTAATAAAAATTAATAACGCCCTTGAGTTAGTCGGTATTAGTCACCTGAAAAATAAAAGTATCAATTCTATTTCAGGTGGGGAAGCACAACGCGCTTTTATCGCCCGCGCTATTGCTCAGGAACCGGAATTAATCCTTCTCGATGAACCGAACGCACACTTAGATTTAGAACATCAACTTTCCATATTCAATCTTCTTAAAAAGTTGAATGATGAAGAACAGCTTACAATTATAATGGTTTCTCACGACTTAAACTTAGCCGGGTGTTACAGCAAGAGAATTGTATTGATGAAATCCGGCAATATATTTTTAGATGACGAAAAATCAAAAGTCCTTACCCGGGACAATATTTCAAAAGTTTTTCGAGTCAACTCGAAAATTTATAATGAGGGGAATAATATAAATGTTGCTATATTTCCCACTAATTAAATTAAAATTTTGTTAAAAATCGGGTAAACCATTGCAACTGGTAATCGTACTATTTCTTCTTTTAACTAATTTGGTATTACAAATTTTGTTTAAGTATTCACTGTATGATATTCCTTTCAGTGAAATTAATTTCACATATTTAGGAAATATTTTCAGTGTTCTGCTCTCTTTTTTAATTATTATCGGTGCAACAATTTTATACTCTCTTGGTCGCAGTTATGACGGCCGAGCTTTTTCGACAATAATTTTTATTACCGTATTAGCAATTTTATCGTACGGATTAGGATATGTAATTACAACAGCGGAATTTGAACCCCTAAATTCGTACATACTTGGTACACCTGCCCGAAAATTTTATCTTGCTGTTATATTTGTAATAAATCTTTTTACTCAATTTTATCTGCTGGCTTACATTTGGGGTAATATTATCGGCAGACAAAGCAGTGGAACCGGGAAATCATTCAGAGGTGCAATGCTCGCTTTGTTTTTATCATTTTTATTCGGCTACTTTTATATTACTTCACAAGATTTTAGAAAAATTGATAATAAAACAATTCCTCATTATGATGTTGCGGTAGTTTTGGGAGCGGCAGTATGGAGCAACAACGAACCGAGTACAATTTTTGAAGGGAGAATTAAAAAAGCATATTCTTTAAGCACAGCAGGTAAAGTTAGAAAAATTCAATTTACCGGCGGCAGTGCTCCCGGTGAAATTTCAGAAGCAAAAGCAGCAGAAAAGTATTTTAAGTCGTTAGGTGGTGGGGGAAGTTTTGTCTCTATTGAAGAAAAAACCTCTACAACAGCTCAGCAGGTTGAAATGATCCGTGATTCATACTTTACCGGCAAAATTCCATTACGAGTAGTTATCATTTCAGATGATTTTCACCTTCCACGTACAATAGAAATGTGCCGCTTTTTTAATATTAATACAGACGGGTTGGCGTCCGATTATAATCTGAGTCTCGAAAAATTATTATATTACCGTATTAGAGAAAGTTTTGCTTTAGTACTTTTCTGGTTATTCGGAGTTTAATTGAATTAAAACGGAGTTAGTGATGCAAATTTTTGAAATGTTAGAAAAAAACGACCACGAGCAAGTAGTTTATTGCTCAAACGCTGAATCGGGATTACGAGCAATTATTGCTATTCACGATACTACATTAGGCCCGGCTCTCGGCGGTACGCGTATGTGGAACTATGTAACATCAGATGAGGCTTTGAATGATGTTTTACGATTATCAAGAGGTATGACCTACAAAGCTGCTGTTGCAGGCTTAAATTTGGGCGGCGGTAAAGCTGTTATTATAGGTGATTCCCGCACTCAGAAAAATGAACTTCTCTTCAGAACCTTCGGAAAATTTGTTGATGGTTTAGCAGGACGTTACATCACTGCTGAAGACGTTGGTACTGATGTAAGAGATATGGAATTTGTTAGAATGGAAACGAAATATGTTACCGGTATCTCAAAAGCTCTTGGGGGATCGGGTGATCCTTCTCCGGTTACTGCTTACGGTGTTTATGTTGGAATGAAGGCATGTGCAAAAGCTAAATGGGGTAACGATTCTCTTCGCGGCAGAAAAATTGCAGTTCAGGGTGCCGGACACGTAGCTCGTTATCTGTGCGAACATCTATACAGCGAAGGTGCCGAACTTTATATTACTGATATTGTAGATGATAAAGTAAAAGCAGTTTTGGAAACAGTGAAAGCCCACGTTGTTAAACCGGATGAAATTTATGATACGGATGCTGAAATATTTGCACCTACTGCCTTGGGCGGAATAATTAATGACCAAACAATTGCCAAATTAAAATGTGAGATTATTGCCGGCGGTGCTAACAACCAGCTTGAAGATGAAGACAAACACGGTAAAATGCTTTTGGAAAAAGGTATTCTTTACGCACCTGATTATGTAATTAACGCTGGCGGTTTAATTAATGTTTCCAATGAGTTGGAAGGGTATAGGCAAGATAGAGCAATGAAACAAGCCGAAGCAATTTACGATATTGTTAGTAAAGTTCTTGCTATTTCTAAAGAACAAAATATCCCTACTCACACTGCTTCCAACAAACTTGCTGAAGAAAGACTCCAGCAAATTGGCGGTATTAGAAAAATTTATTCAGGTAATTCTACCTTCTCAGGAAGATTGGGCGAGTTAGCACAAAAATAATTTTGGTTTGCCATTCTTCTCTCTGTAATTGCTTGGCGAAGAATGGCACTTCATTTTATCGAGATTTTTTACGGTTCCAACGGTTTTTCATACTCGATTTTTAGTTTATATTAAATTTATGTTAACTGTTTACGCACAATAATTTTTCTATAATTTTAATATTACATTTTGTTCTAAAAAATTTTGAAAAGTGAATTAATGCCAGCAAAAAAAACAACGAGACGTTTACTCAGAGAAAAAAGCCTCCAGGTTCTTTATGCTTATGAAATGAGCGGTGACGGGCTTCAGAATTTACTTGATGGAATTCTGATTGATATTACGAGTAAAAATGATAAAGAATTCAGCACTAAGATTGTTAACTCAGTAATTGCGCATCGTAATGAACTCGATGAAAAGATTGCCGAACGTGTTAACAATTGGGAGATGGACAGGATTGCTCTTATAGATAGAATCCTTTTAAGAATCGGCATTGCAGAATTATTTTATTTCCCCGATATTCCGCCTAAAGTTTCTATTAACGAAGTAATTGAAATTGCTAAAGATTACAGCACGTCCAACAGCGGGAAATTTATTAACGGTATTCTTGATGCAATTTTAACCGATATTAAAAAAAGCGGCAAACTGAATAAAAAGGGCAGAGGGCTGATTGACCAAAAAATCTCAAAAAACTCCTGAAAGTAAATTTAAGATTTTCATCTGGACCCTTTTTGATCTTGCCAACACTTCTTATTCAATTGTAGTTGTAACATTTCTTTATGCCGTCTATTTCAAAGAGACCGTTGCAGCAGGTGAATCTGCCGGTGATCTTTACTGGAGCATCGGCACATCGGTTTCTATGATTATTGTTGCATTTATATCCCCGGTTCTTGGTGCAATTGCAGATTACTCAGCCGGTAAAAAGCGTTTTCTTTTATTCTTTACTTTATTATGTATCTCTTCTACGGGGCTTCTTTACTTCGTTGGTGAAGGAGATATTTTTTGGGGCGTGCTTCTTTTTATTATCGCAAATATTGGATTTGAAGCCGGGCTTGTTTTCTATGATGCTTTTCTTCCCGAAATAACTCTACCTAAAAATTACGGCAGAGTAAGCGGTTACGGGTTTGCAATGGGCTATATCGGTTCGCTTGCCTCTCTCGGTCTTGCTTTCCCGTTCATCCAAAATGAAATGATTAAAGAAACCTTCCCAATTTCAGCTTTATTCTTTCTGATATTCGCTATACCACTATTTATCTTTTTGAAAGATACAAGAAAAGATGTTGTTCGAACAGAATCTTTTGCTAAGATTGGATTCACTCGAGTACTAAATACTCTTACCCATTTAAAAAATTATAAAAACCTTGCAACATTTTTGGTTGCATACTTTTTTTATATAGAAGGTGTGAATACCGTAATTTATTTTTCCGGCAATTATGCAAGCACAACCTTAGGTTTTTCTATGAGCGAGTTAATTGTTTTCTTTTTGATTGTACAGACTACTGCAATACTCGGCTCGGTTTTGTTCGGTGTTTTGGCAGATTCGATAGGGCAGAAGAGGTCGGTTGTAATTTCACTTTTTATTTGGGTCTTCACAATAGGTACGGCTTTTTTAACAAGTTCACCCGATGCTTACTTGGTAAAAGAATTATCCGCATATTTTAATTCTGATTTGGTTCAGATACAAAAGGATGCATTTTATTTTGTCGGTTTACTGGCTGGCGGCGTAATGGGTGCAACCCAATCGACAAGCAGAAGTTTGATGTCTAAACTTACACCGCCTGAAAGAAAAACCGAGTTTTTCGGGTTTTATTCGTTCTTCGGAAAAAGTTCTGCAATTCTCGGTCCGCTTGTATTTGGAGTTATAAGTTTTACAACCGGGAGCCAGCGTGCGGCAATTCTTTCAATCGGCGCTTTCTTTATAGTTGGGTTGGCTATACTTTCAAAGGTACGCGATCCCAAAACTAAATCGGAATTTATTTAGAGGTGATTAATTTCCGTAAAAGAAAAAATATAACTGCTGCGGAGATAACGAGCCAAATAAAAGCAATTAATGTAGCGGAAATAGAAGTAATATTTTCCAAAATATTCGCATCGGTTTGGTAACCGGCACCGGATAGTAAATCCTCCTTAATATCAATCAAAACATAAAAAACTGACACCAAACCCAAACTTTGAGTAATTATTTGATTTACCAATGAACTAAAATATCTCGGTGAAACGATCAAAATTACCGATGCAATAAGTGCAATAATCTGACTTAACATTCCTACCAAAAAATTTGCTGTAAAAATCAAAAGTAGAATTGCAAGAGATGTATTGAACCAAGTAGAAACTTTTTTATCAAGTGATGAGATAAAGAGGAGTGCTCCAATTGCAATACTTCCAAGATATCCTGATGAGGCAATAATCAAAATGCTGCCGCCTTCTGTTGTTGTCATTCCTCCGAGATATTGGTTCAGTTCGATTGAAACAATTCTTCCGCCTGTTAATACCGCAGATAGCCCATGACTCATTTCATGAAGAAGAACAACAAATAATTTAATTGGGTAAACAACAAACGTATCCCAAGCAAAAAAACTTACGATGAGTACGCCGAATACTATTGAAAGATGGAGTTTCTTTTGATTTTTTTTCTGCATAAAGTAGATTCAGAAGTTAACGAAGTTTACAAAATTCTATTGAATAAATCTGCAGCTGTGATTAATTTTGAGATATGCGGGCGTAACTCAGTTGGTAGAGTATCAGCTTCCCAAGCTGGCTGTCGCGGGTTCGAGTCCCGTCGCCCGCTCAATACAGACGAACATGGCTTCTTGCAAAGTGAATTTGTAAATCTCTGAAGCAAAATTGTGCAGCACATTTTACGTTGTTTTTCCATCTCCCATCATTTTGTCCTTTATTCATAGCTAACCGATAGATGAAAATTAGAAAATTTTATTTGAAAAATTAACCGGAGAGTAGTATAATTATAATCTGTTTTTGAAAGTATTGGTGATAAAAAGGGGGCATAGCTCAGCTGGTTTAGAGCGTCTGCCTTACAAGCAGAAGGTCCTTGGTTCGAATCCATGTGCCCCCACAAAAAAAAGCCCGTTTGAAACGGGCTTCTTTGTTTTAAAACAGAAAGAAAAAATCCTCAGAACTTGAAGGTATTGCTTGTTAGGCTTTCATTAATTTTTTACCGCATACAAACTCGGCATTGCATAAAAATTACTTTCAAAACTAATTACCTCTAATTCTAAACTGCTTTTGCAGAAACGGGTTTAATTAAGAAATAACCAAAACCAATTGTAAAGAATAAATAGACAAAAGCAATCAATAGACCTAATGGATTGAGTACTCCAACAATCACAGTTATTGTTGTTACTACAAAACCGATTAAGTCGTAAACAAATAAAGCAATTATGATAGCTTTGCGTGCATCGGATTCACCGGCATTTCTCGCATACCAGCAAAGGAACATATTCCCGAATAATGCCGCACCGTATTCTCTTGCCGTAAACATACCTCCTACACCGAGTACGGTACCGAAAATTGAAAGAAGTAAATCCGGGATAGCAAGAAGCAAGATTCCGAAGAAAAGACAAACTAAGGATTTGATAATCATTAGAATTTTAAAATTCATTTAACAACTCCTTTGTTAGAGATATGAAAGCCTAACAGTGGAGTAATTATTGTAGACATAAAACAGTCTACACAATCAATAAGTATAATATAATCAGATTTGTATACTGAACAAACTAAAAATAGATTTCGAGGGATGAAAATCTTACTGATTTATTTCTTAGGCTAATCTCTGAAATATGTTTTAAAAGGTTTTCATTATCGCAATGATTTAACCTTTATTAACTCACAATTCTAAGTGTAATTAATTTAAAAAGGGAGAAATAAAGAATATAAAAATTCTATCATGCATTTCTTTTAACAAGAAATTCCTTTATAATTTTTGAATTGTAATTCATATATTGTACACCTCTTATAAAACTGTCAGGACTAATGCTCAAGAAAGTTAAGAAGTTAATCGTTGCTGTTATCGGGTTTACAATTTTATTTATAGGTATAATTGTAATATTCACACCGGGACCCGCAATAGTAATAATACCAGTCGGGTTAGCAGTACTCGCAACAGAGTTTGTGTGGGCTGAAAAACTTTTGCAGAGATTTAAAAACAAAATTAATAATGTCCGCAACGGTTTTTAATAAAAATTCACTTGGCAATAAATGAAAAATGTCACTCCCTGTTAGGAGAGTGACATTTATAATATGTAAAATAATCTAACATACTTATTACTTAAAATGCCGTAACGAATCCGAGACCGAACTGACCGAATTCATATTCTAAGTCGTAGGTAAATTCACCGAATAATCTAATATTTGTTTTAAGGACCCATCCTAAATGACCGGTGGCTTTAGATATTTCATATCCCGCTAAATCGGAATCTTGCCAATTATAAAGTGCCGCAGCATACCATTTACTTTGGTCTCCTTCGGGCATATACAAAAGTTCCGCCAGCATTCCTTTCGTTTCTATCTCTTTATTAAGTAAAGTAGGAGATAGTGGCTGTTTATCTTTTCTAATTATGTATTGCATATTAAGTTCGAGAATATTTTTGTAAGAAAGAGTTAAATCGGGTCCGAACATTGTTACTTCATTAGTGAAAACGCCGGAACTGTCATCCAAATCCTCTTTCCCGAAATATCCGAAGCCTCCAATACGGAGAAATTCTCCTATATCTTGCGAAATTCTCCCGAAGAAATTTTTATGCTTATCAAAATCAAAGTTTTTTAAGCCATCTGCTTCGCCTATGCCTGTTCCGTTTAATACTTCTACAATAATATCGGTGCCTGTATCAAAACCGTAAGTTAGCATAATACCTCTATCATAAGTTAAATCAATTCTCGATTTACCGATTTTATTTTTATAGGGAAGATAGTCTTCATAAGTTAATCTTAGTTCTCTTTTCATAAGCGGATCAGAAACTTGGAACTGACCGACGTATAGATCAAGTTCCGAGCCGAAGAGATTATTAAACATTAAAAATGCATCTTCAATACCTGCAACTTCACCTCTTTCGCTCAAAAAGAAATAGAAGTAGTAAGAAATATTAGTGGCAATCTCGCCGCCTGAAAGAAGTTTTAAATTATACGGTGCGTTAAAATCACTTTTTTCGGAATTATTGTTGTTGTATGTAACTAATCCTTCCAGTCTGATTGCAAGCGGGAAATCTCTAATTAGTGACAAATCATCATCCCCGGTTTTTACATAATAACGCGGTGCATCTTGATCAGCTAATTTAAAACCGTTTCCGGCAAATTCATCACCGTAGGGTTTTAATTTGGGGAAAGGGGTATGACATGTTGTACAACTCATCTTATATTTTCTCGCAAATGCAGGAATTGCCATCACGGCATCATTGAAAAATAAAACGAGAAGTAACAGTACAAAAAAATTGATTGCAAACTTTTTCATTTTTATTTCCTCCATTAATAGAAGACGGTAAATTCTGTCGAATGTTCGCCGACTTTTATTACTTCCATTTCATCATCCGGTACCTCGAGGAATTTACCAACTGATGAAACTAGTTTTTGATAATTGACCGTGGCGGTAACTTTAACGGGACCCTCGGCAATTTCATAAGGCAGATTAAAAGTGAAAGTTTCTACTTTTGTTTCACGCGGACCTATTCTATAATCAACACCTAAAGATGCCGTGTTCCATTGTTGTATTGTCATTCTTCCTTGCGGATCAAAATACGGCATACGGAAAATTCTATCTCCGACCGGTACTATGCCGTCTCTGTCAACTCCTTTGAATTCGGGATCGTTGAGGGCAATTCCCATATCTTGATAAGCTAAATCATTGGTAGCGATTGTGTACTCTTCTCCTTCAAATCCTTTCTTATCCACGGGAATATGATATTTGTTCCCCTCTGAATCTTCGGCTTCAACGTGAAGCCAAACAATTCTATCTTCCACTGAGCCGGTAGGAAATTTGTGACCCGTTTTTTGATTGAAAAGAGCAACGGTTAACTTAACCGGCATTCCGGGTTCAGCCTCACGGATATCGGGATGAATTCTAACTTCAATTGTACCTTTGATTTTACCGGGATCATGTGCGCCGTGAAAAAGATGAAGTTTTGCATCTTCATATTCGGCTCCCATAGAGGCGGTCTTAAACTTTGCTTTTGTCATATGGCAATCCTGGCACTGAACACCTTCTTCAGCATAAGGACCTTCTTTCCATTCTAATTGTGTAGACTTAACCCAAACATCGTACGGACTTTTTTCATTATGACAAATACCGCAGAATTCTGCTTTAGAATGAAGGTCTGATTTAACTATTTCATGAGCAGGTGAATCTATTTCACCTTTGCGGGAACTGTATTTTGTATTGCCCGGTTTCATAATGTAGTTGAAATTATATGGTATATCACCTTCGAATCCGGTTATTGAATGGCAAACATCGCATGAAACAGATTCATTAGCTCGCGAGTTTTCACTTGGGAAGGGTGGGGGCACATCACCGGCTACATAAGCAATTGGAGTGTGGCATCCGTTGCAGCCTGCTTTTACCTCTGCAACTTTTTCATCTTTCTCCGCATGAGGTACGGCTAATTTAAAGTACTCTATTTCATCCCAATGATGAGTGTATGCCTGCGACATCATAGCCTGCTGCCATTGTTGGTAGAAATCAGTATGGCATGATGTTCCGCAGTAAGCCGGTTTTTCAAAATCATCGTAAGACATTGAGCCAAGTTGTGCAGCTTGTTGAGAAAATGAAATCGTAGTGAGTAAAAAGAAAAAGAATAAAGATATCAACATCTTTTTTAACATTATTTCCTCCTATTTAGTTAATTTAAAATTAATATAAAAAAATATATTAAGATAATCAAATCCATAGCTCTAAGATTATTTTATTATAATAATAAAGGATTTTGAGGCATTTTTACATTTTTATTCTGCGTTGTTCTTTATAAATTTGTCCTCAATTAAAAACCAATCAAATGACTAATTATCTTATCAAATTAATATTTGTCTCTTTAATACTATCATTTTCTGCTTTAGGCCAGACCGGCGTGTTCAAATCATATTATATGAATGGGAAAAAAAGTGCGGAGATTTCATACTCGAACGGGATTTATGACGGAACATCAATTTGGTATTATGAGAACGGCAATATCAAAGAAATAAAAACATACAGCAATGGTAAGGTAAACGGATGGTGCAAGACATTTTATGAATCCGGTTTGATGAAAGAAGAAAAGTATGTTGAAAATGGATATATCGATGGAATTTTGAAAAGATATTATGCAAATGGTGCGCTGCAGGCAGTTTTAATGTATGAAAAAGGAAGATTAGTGAAGTCAACCTATTTTGATTACGATCCATACTACCAAGCACCTATTGAGGCATACAGTGCCGGCAATCAGCAGCAAGTAGTTGAAAAAAAATCTGAAGAATTTTTGTGCGATGTCGAAATTTGTCCGCTCCCTTTAGGCGGTAAAGATGCCATTTACAGAAACTTAGTTTACCCTGCTGATGCCAAGGCGTATGGTTTGGAGGGTGAAGTAAAACTTGTAGCAACGGTAAATAAAGAAGGCAAAGTTATCGAGGCAAAAGTTATAAAAGGAATAGGGCTCGGTTGCGATGAAGCTGCTATTGAAGCTGTGAAAAAAACAAGATTTTTACCGGGACAAAATGCCGACGGTCCTACTACATCAAATGTAACATTTTCAATTGAGTTTAAACTTCAGAAAGAAGAATCCTTAGCCTCAGAGGAAAAAACATTACCGGTTGTTTCAACACAACAAATAACTTATAAAGAGCCTGATATAGGTGAATATACTAAAGGGGAAATATCAAAAGAATTTGAAACAGCAGAAAGAACTTCTCCAAAGAAAAAAGATCAAAAACAAAATTCTGAAGAAAGAACTTTAACTGGAAATGAAAAGCCATCAAAAATAGAAAATTATTTTTCATGCAGCGGATATGATAAATGCGCCCAGCCTGAAGATGGTATCAACGCTGTTTTAAGGAATTTTAAAATTCCTAAGAGAGTAAAAGAAAACAACGTAAGAGGCAATGTTGTGGTTCTCTGCGATGTTGATGAAAATGGGAAAGTCCGAAACACAACTGTGATAAAAACCTTACCGCACGGATGTGGAATAGCAGTGGAAGTAGCACTACTTTATACAAAATTTAAACCTGCAATAAAGGACGGAAAGCCGGTTCGTTCAACGGTTACTGTTACTATCCCGGTTGATTATTAACTTCATGAAACTTCTTGGTAATATTGAATTTTTTCCATATTTATTTTAGCTTGATAAAAAGGATATCACCATGGAAAAAATTACAATTGACAAGTCCGAACTAAAATCGATTATTCAAGAAAGTGTACGGGAAGCAATAGCAGATGAGATGATGAAACTCCGTGCATTGCTGACAAAAGAAATTTCTGATTCCGAAATGAAGGAAATTCAAGAACACTACGGCATTCCCTCCGAAAAAAAAGAAGTCGCCAAAAGCAAGGATATTGAAATTTAGTAATGAAATGGCGTATCAACTTTTCAAAGCCTGCAACTAAGTTTATTTAGAATAACAACATTTTCGAAAATGATGTTATCGATTCGATCACTGATTCATTAAAAAAATTTAAAGGCAACAAGACTACGGTTGATATTAAAAAGCTAAAAGGCGAGTGGAAAAATTTTTATAGAATTAGGAAAGGCAAGATAAGAATTATAGCTGAATTTAATTTTGATGAGCACGTTGTTCATATTGAAAAAATTGACACTCGTGGGGACGTTTATAAATAAATATCCAGTTTTATTGTTCAACAAAAGAGGGCGACTAAAAAGTAATTATTCACTAAAATGATTCTTAAACATTAGCGTTATTCGCGGCTAAGATAAATAAAAAGATTACCTTTTGACCGCCCTCCGCAACTTAATATAAAACCGCACCAATATTAAAAACTACTATTTCTTTTCAATCGCAAATTCCGGCCAAATATCTACCGGTAAATCGGTTAATTGAGATTTAAGTTTGATCATAGTTGGTGAATCAACACCGTACTGGGTAATTAATGCTTTTGCTCCTTCATAATCTCCTGTTGCTTGTATCATTAATACTTTATTTGCGAGGTCTTTTAATACACCGTAAATCTTATCGTAATTCACTTTTACTCTGTTAGTCTGCTCATTGTATTCATAAGCCCCGTTTTCTAAAAGGTAATTATAAATGATTGCATTTCCAGCACCGTGTGCTGCATCTACACCAAATCTTACAGATCTAAAAATACCGGCTAAGAACGTTGACCAGAGTTCTTTTTCATACTCTTTGGGATAAACTCCTTTTTCAATCATCAAAATGTTATTGTACATTCCAAGAATATCCGCTTTACACTCTTCCAATTTTGAATAAGTTTCCTTGAGCTCAATTTTTACTTCCGTATCTCTGCCATCGACTGTAATAAAACCGGGCCCAATGCCGTGAGACATTTCGTGCATTAAAGTGTGGTTAAAAAATCCTTCAAACGTAACATACTGCAATTGTTCTTCATCAAGTACTTTCTGGGCAATAGGATAAAGTAGTTTCTCAAATTTTGCTTCGTGAAGATTTTTCAACATTACCTTCTTCGAACCTTTTGCTTTGCGTACTCTCTCATCATTCGGCAGGTTAAAAGCTAAAGTCTGTACACCTGCTTTTGTATCTCCCGCACTAAAAATTTCTTGTGCAACAACAATAGGAGAATCCGAACCACGGTCAAAGTTTTTGTGTTCTTCGGGTATAGGTAGATTATCTTCCATTTCTCTTAAATAACTTGCAAAGATTTTTAGCTTTTCCGTTTCAGCGGGATCAACAAGAGTTAAGAAACATTCGAAAGCAGCTTTATAATTAAACAGTTCATCTTCATAAACTTCATAGGGACCAATTATCACTTCAATTGCATGATCTTTCAAGTCCATCCATGCCATATCGCTTTCATAATAATCGTTTGTTTCAAAGGCAGTTGCTCTTGTAAGTAAATAATTTTTGAGGGATTTGTTATCCGCATATTCGGCTGCTTCTCGTAAAAGTGTTGCCGCCTTTGTTAGTTTATCTTTATAAAATTCTGAGTAAGGAATAGCAACCAAACCGTTATCATTTCTTCGAATAACAGTGAATTCGGATCTGAATGCTTTTTCGTCTTCGGGATGGTTTTTTATCCAGTTTTCAAATTCTTCTTTAGTAATATCCTCGGGATAGTAATTAGCCCCGAGAGGTTTTTCTTTTTCTCCGATAAACGGCTTATTGTTATCCAGCCTGTCAAAAGGGCCAAAGTTTATAGTGAAATATTTAAGTTGAAGTTTACTTAACTCATCAGTCGAGTTTTGTAAGTTCTCACGTATTTCAAAATTCTGAGAATAAACCTGCTCGAGAAAGATTTCATCCATCACTTTTGCCGCTTCATATAATTTTTGAACGACCATCTTCTGGTTTTCATCAAGCAGAGATTCATCATAACTTATTTGTGTAACTGAAAATTGGTCGATTTTTTGTTTCATCATTTCAATTTCATCCTCGTTTTGTGAACTGCAGCCATATAAAAATAATATCGTAAGTAAAACTAATAATAACCCTTTTCTCATTATGTACCTCTTTTTATTGAATAAACAAGTGGTGAAAAATAATGAAAATAGCACTCAATTTTCAGGGTATTTATTAGAACAAAGTATGTATAAAATAGTGAACACTGTGAATATCCATATCATCTAAATATCGATTTACGGCTTAAAACGGGTTAATTAAAAGTGGCATTGATATTGATTTCTTAACAACAAGTGAAACCAAAGGAGGATAAAATGAAAAAGCTGATTATAGTTTTCGTGATTATGTTTGCCGGGCTTTTTAAGTCCGAGAGCAACGCATGGCAGACCGATGTAAACTTCAATTTCTTTTATCACAATCTTAATCCTTACGGAGAATGGATCGAAGTTGATTATGATTTAATGGTTTGGAAACCATACAATGTTCACCAAAGTTGGTCGCCTTATTCAGAAGGACATTGGGAATATACTAGCTACGGCTGGTACTGGGAATCTTATGAACCGTTCGGTTGGGCTACATATCATTACGGACGCTGGTACTATGATGATTTTTACGGCTGGGTTTGGATACCGGGTTATGAATGGGGACCTTCCTGGGTTGAATGGAGATACAGTGATGCTTATATAGGATGGTCACCCCTTCCGCCTTATGCTGGTTTTAGAATCAGTGTAGGAATATATTTCTCGCATAACTATCGTACGAGTTATCACTACTGGAATTTTGTAACGTACAACAGATTCTGTCACAGAAATGTTAATGTATACTTTATTAATAATGTTAATAAGAATTATGTATTCAATAATACTAAGTATAGAACAAACTACTATTCCGATCGAGGCAGAATTATAAATGGTGGTGTTGATAGAAACTTTGTAGAACGAAGAGCCGGTACCCGCATAGTTGAAAGAGAAGTTAGCCGTACAACCGATTTGAGAGATTACACAAGTACTCGCGGAAACGTTAATTTAAATAGATTAGTAGCATATCAACCCGGTGAAAGGGATGTGCAGAAATATAGAAACCAGGATGTCCGGGTTGAAAAACGAGCTTCATCGAAAAGCAAATTAAATAGAGATTTGGTCACCTTTAGAAATGAAGAAAATAAATCAAGAAGTGTTTCAAACAGTAGAACCGTTGATGCTTCTCGAAACAGAAATATAGATAGCCGGACAAGCAGAAAAGGAGAAAACGAAAGCAGAATTTATAGAAGTAATGCTCAACAAAAATCAAATTCAGGATATAGAATTGATGATAGCAAGGATGATAGTAGGAGTTTTAATAATAGAGTTAAGCAGTCCAAAAGAGAAACACCGGCTTACAGAAAACCTGCGGAACGTAAAAATGTTACAAGAAGCGTAAATGAATCGATTTCAAGAAGTATTTATAAGAGCACAAAACCTACTGTTGAAAAAAGCAGAAGCAGAAGTAGTAGAAATCCTGTTTCAATAAACAGGAATAAAACAAGCAGCAGAGAAAAAAGTGCAAATACAAGTAGAAGTAATAATTCTTCCAATAAATCTACCAGTAAAGGTAAAAGAAAATAAAAATTCCTCTCCTTAATAAATGGTAGCTGCTCGTAGTTATTCCCCGGGTTTTGTAAATTCCCGGGGATTTTTTTATAAACCTTCTTCACTTAAAATGTATGTAAGAATTGCCATTGCTGAAGTTCCCAACTGCATTTCACGCGGGTTAACCGATTCAAACACATCATTAGCAGAATGATGAACATCGAAATAACGTTGAGAATCCGGAACATAACCGAATTGAACTTTTACATTTTTGAGTTTAGAAATATCGGCTCCGGTACCGCCTTTCCTTATCCAATCAATATTAGATTTATTAAGAATCGGGAGCCAGTCTTGCATCTTTGTAAGTGTAACGGAATCGGCATCGGTAGCAAAACCTCTTGGTGTAAAAACACCCCGGTCTGATTCAATAGCGGCTAAGTGGTATTCACCCTTGTTCAGTGAAGAATCGGCATAAGCTAAAGCACCCTTACTTCCGTTTTCTTCATTTATAAAAAGCACACATCGGATTGTACGTTTTGGTCTCAAATCAAGTCGCTTAAAGATATCCAATACTTCCATTGTTTGTATGCAAGGGGCACCGTCGTCGTGGGCGCCGCATCCCTTATCCCAGCTGTCCCAATGTCCACCGACGAGGATAATTTCGTCAGGAAATTCAATGCCGTTAATTTGAGCAATAACATTATACGAAGGCACTAAGCCTAAATTTTTGCAATCCATTGCTAAATTAATTTTTAATTTCGGTTCTTCCTTCAATGCTTTGCTTAAAAAATCTGCATCCTCTAAACCGATAGCAGCAGCGGGTATTTGTTTAACCGAATCGGCATAAAATAGAGTTCCTACGTGAGGCACATTGTCGTATTTAGTAGTAATGGAACGAACGATTGCAGCAACGGCACCATACTCGGCAGCTTTGCTGGGACCAAAAACTCTTTGATCTACTGCATCGCCGTATCCGCCGAATGTATAAACAAATGTTTGATTAAACGGTCTATTGAAAAAGACAATTTTCCCTTTCACTTCATCAGCTTTTTCCTTTAAATCATCGAAGGAATGAATCTCAATAACCTCGGCAGAAATACCTCCTTCGGGAGTTCCAATGCTTGAACCCAAAGAAGCAATACTCAATTCCTTTCCGTTTAGTGAAGTTGAGCTAATAATTTTAGCTTGTTCAATATTTCCCCGCACCCACTTAGGAACCATAACCGGTTCAAGCCAAACCGAATCGACGCCCATCTGTTCAAATTTTTCTTTTGCCCAATAAATTGAATTCATTGATGCTTCCGAACCACTGAGTCTCGGACCAATATTAGCACACAACTCTTTGAGCCAATCATAACCTTTCATTTCCGAAAGGGAAGTGGTAACAATTTTTTCTGCGATAGTTGAATAATGTTCGGATGAGTGGTTAATTAAGTTTTGAGTAAAGGAAGTAGAAGTTAAGCATATCAAAAAAAGCAGTGTAATTAGTCTATTCAATTGTACCCCCGTAATTGGTCAAATGATATATTTTAAGTGGGTTTTAAAATAAAAAAAGTCCGCCAAAAGACGGACTAAAAATTTACACTAACATCGGTACAATTTATTAATTTACTTTTATTTTCTTGTCTTGAATCATCTTTGCTAATTCAGCGGTACCATTTTTTGCAATAGTTCTAAGAGTTTTTGTGGTAACCTTTACGGTAACGTATCTGTTTAGTTCTTTTACCCAGATTCTTTTCTTTTGCAAGTTCGGTAAAAATCTTCTCTTCGTTTTATTATGTGCGTGTGAAATAGTATTCCCCGATCGCGGTCCAACACCTGTAATCTCACATCTTCTAGCCATTTTTTGCTCCATTTCTTGAAATTTTACAGACTCCAAATATAGCAAATTAACTCAAATTACAAAACAGAAAAACTAATTTTTCTTGAGTTTGGGTCATCAAGACGACTATTGTCTATGTGACAATTCGCGATCAAGCATAAATAAACCGCTTTTATTATCTCCTATTAATTCGAATTTATTCACTATATCTTCAACGCTCGCAACCTCTTCCACCTGTTCTGTAACAAACCAGTGGAGAAAGATATTAGTTGCATGGTCTTTTTCAGTGACCGCCAAATCTGCTAAATCATTGATCATTTTAGTTATTTTTTTCTCGTGAGAAAGTGCCTCATCGAAAGCTTGTTTTGCCGAAGTCCATTTCCCTTTCGGTTTTTCAATTGCGTCTAAATTAACTTTAGCTCCAACATTGATTAAGTATTTATAAAATTTCATCGCATGATCGTACTCTTCTTGGGACTGCTTACTCATCCAGTTTGCAAAACCCCTCATATTAGTACTTTCAAAATGAGCTGCCATAGACAGATACAGGTATGACGAGAATAATTCAGCGTTAAGTTGTTTATTCAACGCATCCTGCATTTTTTTCGAAATCATGTTTACCTCACTATTATTTTTTATCTTTGTTGAGTTTTTTATCAAACTTAAAATATGATTTTATATCCTATTATTCAATGAAACTAAATTGAGAAAGATTATGAAAACTTTATTCACATTTTTCATTCTTATGGCGATAATTTCTGCTCAAAATATTGATGAAAAATGGGTTACCGTATTTGAAAAATCTGATTTCAGAAGAACTGCGAGCTACGAAGAAACAATCAATTATTTTCGTCAATTTGCCGAAGAGTTTGATGATATTGAAATGCACCGGTTTGGTGTTAGTCCGCAAGGCAGAGAATTATTTTATGTGATTATCGATAAAGACAGAAAATTTGATCCTTCCGAAAAAAACAAGCCTGTTGTGCTGATCGAAAACGGAATTCATTCCGGTGAGATTGAAGGCAAAGATGCCTGCATGCTGCTTTTAAGAGAAATTTTTGTTGAAAATAAAAACGAACATTTACTTGATAATATTACGCTAATTATTATCCCGGTTTTTAACGTTGACGGTCATGAAAGAAAAAGTAAGTATAACCGGATTAATCAAAACGGACCGGAAGAAATGGGTTGGCGAACTACAGCGCAGAATTATAATCTGAATAGAGACTTTGCAAAAGCAGACGCACCTGAGATGAGATCGCTTCTAAAATTATTCTCAGCTTGGAAACCTGAAATATTTATCGATTCTCACACAACAGACGGTTTGGATTACCAATATGTGATGACTTATGGAATTGAAAAATATCAAACGACAAGAAATGTAATTGCCGAATGGGTGAATAACGAATTTATAAATCATTTTGAAAACGAAATGGCAGAGCGTGGATTTTTGACCGCTCCTTATTTTTCATATTTATCAAAGGATTACTTTTCCACAGATCCACTTGACGGTGTAACGGAATGGGTTTCGCTTCCACGTTTTTCTCACGGTTATGCGGCTTTCCAAAATAGAATCGGTTTGCTGCTTGAAACACATATGCTCAAACCGTATAAAGACCGTGTCTTCGCAACTAAAGCTGCTGTTGAAATTGTACTTGAAATGGTTAATGACAATCCCGTGAAATTTGTTAAAATGATTGAGCACGCAGACAATGAAGCGATTGAAAATTTTTATATCGAAAAAAATTATTTACCTCTTGAGTTTGAATCAACCGACGAAAGTGTTGAATTTACTTTTAGGGGATTTGAACTGCATAAATATTTTAGTGATATCTCCGGTAGTGAAATAACCACTTATTCAAATAAAAAGTTTGAAGCCCCGATTAAATATTATAACAAAAAGAAAGTTACAGATTCTGTTTCCGTACCGGATGGTTATATCATTCCCAAAGAATGGGTCGAAATTGTCGACATTATGAAATTGCACGGTGTTGAAATTGATATTTTGGATAAACAAAAGCAATTTGCAGTAGAGACATATAAATTTACCGATGTTGAATTTGATAGAGCTTCATTTGAGGGGAGACAGACTGTAAAAGCAAATCATAAAGTTTTAAGAGACACGATAGAAACAAATAAAGGTGATTATTTTATTCCAACCAATCAAAGATTAGTACCGCTTATTGTGCACTTGCTGGAGCCCAAGGCTGCCGATTCTTTTTTTAGATGGGGATTTTTCAATTCCGTTTTGGAAAGAAAAGAATATTTTGAAATGTATTCAATGGAACCAATTGCACAAGAAATGATTGAGCAAAATCCCGAACTCAAAAAAGAATTTGAAGAAAAACTGAAAAGCGATGAAGAATTAAGAAATGACCCGAGAGCAAGATTGAACTTTTTCTATGAACGTTCGCCTTACTTTGATGAAAAATTTAAAGTTTATCCAGTTATGCGGGTTGTAAATGAATTATGACTTCTTTGCAATGCTCGGAGCAGGACTAACGCTTGGATTTTCGGCTGGTATTTCACCCGGACCGCTTTTGGCGCTTACAATTTCCGAAACGTTAAAATACGGCGTTAGGACCGGAGTAAAAGTAGCAGCCGTTCCACTACTTACAGATACACCGATTGTAATCGGCTCTATTTTTTTACTCTCCGAGGTTAAACAATTAGATAATGTATTTGCCGCAGTGTCTCTTATCGGCGCAATTTTTCTTACCTACTTCGGTATTGACAGTTTGAGAACGAAGCCCGAAATTGAAAACGGCAAAAAGATTTCAAAAATTTCTTCAGTTCAAAAAGCAATAATTGCAAATTATCTTAATCCCAATCCTTATGTATTTTGGATAGCAATAGGGGGACCTTTGTTTGTGGGTGCTTTAGCAGTTAATGTGTGGAATGCAGTTGTATTTATAACTTCTTTTTATTTTATGCTGGTTGGTTCGAAGGTTATTGTTGTTCTTATCGGCGGTAAAATGTCATCATTCTTTAAAAGTGAAAAATATCATTACCTCATTCGTATCTCAGGAGCACTAATAATAATACTTGCAGTTCTACTCTTCATCGATGGAATAAATAGGCTCCGGTTTTAGCTTCCATAAGCCCCGCTTGTTTATATTTTGTCAAAAATTTTACACAAAGTTTTCTCAGAAAAGTAGATATTACGTCCTGTGATTTGTAAATTGAAAAAAATTATAAACAAACAATGAAATCAACTATGCAAACTTTAACCGAAGCAAAACCGCATCTACAAAGAGAGATATTGAAACAGAGATTCATAGATATTAGAAACTTTTCAGAGGAGTTTTGTAAACCCCTTGAAACAGAAGATTTTGTAATCCAATCGATGCCGGATGTGAGTCCCACAAAATGGCATCTTGCACATACGAGTTGGTTCTTCGAGGCATTCGTACTAAGTGAAGTTGATAAAAATTATAAATCACTTCATCCTCAATACAATTATTTATTCAATTCATATTATGTACAGGTAGGGGAAAGATTTTACCGCCCGCAAAGGGGATTGTTGTCTCGACCCACAGTTAAAAATGTATTTGAATATCGCGCTTACGTTAACGAGAAGATGATTGATTTTTTCAACAATGCTGACGAAAAAATATTTAATAAAATTGCAGTAGTTATTGATATTGGACTTCACCACGAACAGCAGCATCAAGAGTTGATGGTTACCGATATTAAACATGTTTTTTCCGTGAATCCGCTTTACCCGAGGTTAGTTGAAGCAATACATAACGAAGAGGTAAATTTACCCAAAATTAAATGGATAGAAGTAGAGGGCGGATTGAAAGAAATAGGATTTGGCGGAGAAGGATTCTTTTACGATAATGAACAGCCGAGACATAAAGTATATTTAAATGATTTCAAAATTGCATCAAGGCTAATAACAAACGGAGAGTACATTGAGTTCATTGAATCCGGTGCATATGAAAAAGATACTTTGTGGCTTTCGGACGGGATTGCAGCGGTCCGAGAAAATAATTGGCGCGCACCTCTTTATTGGGTGAAGAAGGATAACGAATGGTGGCATTACACTCTGCAAGGGTTTAAAAAAGTTGAACCGGATGAGCCGGTAACACACGTCAGTTTTTATGAAGCAGAAGCTTTTGCAAGATGGGCTGGTGCACGATTGGCAACTGAGTTTGAATGGGAAACAGCATCACAAAATATAAAAATTGAAGGCAACTTTGCCGAGAAAGGATTATTTCATCCGGAACCGTTAAGTAACGATGTTCAAATTATCAATCAAATGTTTGGCGATGTTTGGGAGTGGACGAGAAGTGATTACGCACCTTATCCCGGGTACAAAGTTCCCGATGGAGCCATCGGCGAATACAACGGTAAGTTTATGTCGGGACAGTATGTCTTGCGCGGAGGTTCGTGTGCAACTTCGCAAACTCATATAAGAAACACATATCGAAACTTCTTCTCTCCGGCATCTCGCTGGCAGTTTATGGGAATAAGATTAGCTAAGGATGCCGATGAATAAACAGAATATAGATGTATCAATTGATAACGACTTGGCGGAAATTTTGACCGGTCTCGCAAAAGTTCAGAAGCAGCTTCCCAGCAAATTATTTTATGATGAAAGAGGTTCGAGACTGTTTGACGAAATATGTGAACTTGAAGAATATTATCCCACCAGAACCGAACTAAAGATAATGCAGGATAACATTGATGAGATTGCATCTCTGTTTAATAACGAAACTTTGTTTATAGAATTCGGCTCAGGATCAAGTTTAAAAACTCGTTTACTTTTAGAACACTTAGATGAAATTGCCGGGTACATTCCTATTGATATTTCGGAAGAATATTTGCTGAAATGTGCAGATGAACTTAGAAAAGAATTCCCAGGAATTTATATTTATCCTGTACCGGGTGATTATACAAAACCGCTTGACCTCCCCTATGTGACAAACAAAGTATCGCATAAAATTGCATATTTCCCCGGCTCAACAATTGGAAACTTCCAGGTTAATGAAGCCAAAGAGTTTTTGAAAGTAATTCATAATTTGGTAGATAAAAACGGCGGACTTTTAATCGGGGTTGATCTCAAAAAAGATATTAACATTTTAGAGAACGCATACAATGATTCAAGAGGCATCACCGCAGAATTCAATCTAAATATTTTAAGAAGATTAAATAGAGAATACGGATTTGATTTTGTAATTAATAATTTCGAACACAATGCTTTTTATAATGATAAATTCGGGCGAATTGAAATGCATTTAATTAGTAAGTGTGATCAAGAGTTTGGACAAAACGGAAATAAGTTTTTTATTAAAGAGAACGAAACAATATTAACAGAGTATTCGCATAAATATTCTCTTAAAGAATTTGAAGAACTTGCTGCCGATTATTTTTCCGTTGAAAAAATTTGGGTTGATGAAAATAAATTGTTTAGTGTTCAATACCTTGCATCAAAATAAAATTCGTAAACAAATAAACTCTCCTTTTATTATATTCAATTAATAATTAATTAACTCTTGGGGTAATTGTGAAAATTACTACAGCGGCATTAGTCTTATTTATGAGCTTTATTCTGGTCAACTGCAGTTGTAACTGCGGACAGGAAGATATCGACTTGAAAATTCATATGAAATTCGGTTATGCAGATGAAGTAAACACGTTTGAAAATTATTTCAAAAAAGATTTGGTAATGGATGGGTCTGCCGATACGACTTTTTCTTTTACGGCCGAACAGAAAAATGCAATTTTAAGTTTGGCGAATGAAGTAAACTTTTTTGATATGCCGGAATTTATAGAATCAACCGCAAATTATGAGCAAAATCCTTCACCGGGTCAGCAAATGCTTAGAATTAAATTTGATAAATGGGATCACACCGTTAAGTGGAAGCCGCCTGTTGGTAATTCTAAGTTAGAACAAGATATCAAGAAGCTATCTTACTTTATTATTAACATTATAATTAATTCACCGGAATACAAAGCTTTGCCGGCTCCGAGGGGCGGATATCTGTAAGCGGGTTTTATTATGAAACAACGCTTTCTTGATTACGGTTGGCCGTTAATTATTATTATCTCAACAACGTTGCTTGTTTTTTATGCACCGCTCCAGCAAATATTTCATTTTCATGAATCGAGCATAATTTACTATCTCTCAATTTTTTATACTCTTCTCTATTTAGCCGATATTATTTATTCTATTCGTTATCACTCGAAAGATTACAACCAGTATTTGCATAAGAGAAATTCTTACCTGAGATATATATTACCTTTCGACCTTATTGCGTTTTTACCTTTTTTTCTTCTTTTCAACATGCCTTTATTTCACTTATTGCGATTAGTAAAGCTGGTAAAAGTAGCTTATTATATGTTGGAGTGGAAAAGAAAGGAAATAAGGCATTCCGACTCAATAGCTATCGATTTATTTCTTTATTGGATGATAGTAACAGCACATTCGCTTAGTTCTATTTGGCTGCTGCTGCGAGGTATTGATTTTACAAAAGATGAAATAACAAATTATATAACTTCCCTTTATTGGGTTGTAACAACTCTTACAACTGTCGGTTACGGTGATATTACACCAATAACAAATCCCCAAATGGTTTTTGCAATGTTCGTTCAAATAATGGGTGTAGGTTTCTATGGTTTTATTATTGGAAAGGTCGCCTCTATACTATCGAAAAAAGATCCTACTAAGGCAAAGTATTTGGAAAATATAGAAAAGCTAACGGCGCTTTCGAGAATGAGAAAACTTCCGAAAAACTTACAGAAAAAACTCCGAGACTATTATGAGTATGTTTTAGTTAAAAGAATGGGATATGATGAATCGGAATTTTTAAAAGATCTACCGAGAAGCCTTAAAGGTGAAGTGTCCCGATTTCTCAAAAAAGATGTAATCGAAAAGATTCCTTTATTTAAAGAAGTTGACTCGGCATTTATTGATTTGATTGCATTAAACCTTCAGCCGCTTGTTTTGATGCCTGATGATATTCTTTTCCACAAAGGTGAGGCTGGACATGAAATGTATTTTGCTATTGGTGGTAAGTTAAATGTTTTTGATGATAACAGTAATGTAATTGCTGAATTGAATGAGGGAGATTACTTTGGTGAAATGTCTTTGTTCAGGAATCAACCGAGAAATGCTACGGTTAAAGCAGAAACCTATTGTGATCTGTATTCTCTTAACAAAACTACGTTTGATTCTATTTTAAAACGTTTCCCCAATATAACGCAGCAGATTAAAAGGAAAGTGGAACAACTCGAAGCAGAAAATGAAATATAGGCTATGAAAATTAGATCATTAGTGAAATTTCTCTTGAAGTATTTTTTTAGTGTCTTATTTATTTTTATTTGTTTATCTGCTCTTGTAGTATTTATTTTTCGCTGGATTGACCCGCCTACAACGGCATTTATTCAAATAAAATCAACATCCGGAATATTCGCATCTACAGGCATTTATAACTTTGAATGGAAAAGCATTGATAAAGTCTCACCATATTTCCCACTTGCGGTAATTGCAGCAGAAGATCAAATATTTTTTGACCACAGCGGATTTGATTTTGAACAGATTCAAAAAGCGTTGAACGAAATTGAACGGGGGGAAAGGTTTAGAGGTGCAAGTACAATTTCACAGCAAGCAGCAAAAAATTTGTTTCTTTGGGAGGATCAGTCCTTCTTAAGAAAAGGATTTGAAGCTTACTTTACGGTAATGATTGAATTGTTGTGGAGCAAAAAAAGAATTTTAGAAGTCTATATAAATATTTGTGAACTCGGAAAAGATATCTATGGAATTGAAGCTGCCGCCCAAAAGTATTTTAATAAATCTTCCGAAAGGTTAACAAAGGGTGAAGCTGCGTTAATTGCAACCGTACTACCTCGTCCTTTGGTAAGAAATCCTGCTCACCCTTCTCAATATATGCTGAATAGGGTGGAGAGTATTCTTCGGCATATGAATAATTTGGGGGGTAAAACTTTTATAGAACAAAAGCTATTATGATGCTTTGATGTCACTATCCCCGGTGGATTCTAAGAGGCAAGATCTGCACGTGCAGTCTTCATAAATTTCCTCGTAACCGTAGTCAATTGTTATCTCATCGTCCGGATAAATATCTTTGATTGCAACCAGGTTCAGAGTTTCATCATCTCTATCCATAACTTCACAGTTCGGGTCACAATCGTGATTAATAAATCTGATTTTTCCAAAGTGATTTGTATCGATGTAGCAATCATCTCCGTTCCAAAAGATGTAGACATTGTTTTCTTCATCTTCCCGTCTTTCACACTCTTCTCCGTCAATCACTTCACCGCGGATTACCATAACGAGTTCGCCTTTTGGAATGAAGGATTTAGAAAAGATACCTTTCCCGTGTATTTTAGATTCTCGGACTTCTACTGAATTTTCCCAATCTCTGCCGTATCTCATTCAACATCCTTTTTATTTGTCCCGGTTTTTTCAAGAATCTTGGCTAAAATAACTTCTTCGGTAGTTCCGCGAATAACGGGGAAGTTGTATTTGTATGAGGGGATATCTGTATTCCGATTGTAGTCATAACTTTTCAGAACATTATCTTTTTCATCATAGTAAATAATTTGCAATAAACTATAACGCTGCAATTCCGTGTTGAACAAGTAATAAGTTTTGGTTTTGTAAATTCTGCCGTCAACAGATTCAATAACAATAGGAGGATTATGCTTTTCCATCACCCAAAGATAGACGTCCGTACCGTTATAAATAGTCAAATCTTTCTTTTCGATATAAGTAACAGAAACGCCGGTTGCCGAAATCATTTCCCATTCATCAGCCGATTGTGCATACAGACCTAACACAACAAAAAGCATTACAAATAATTTTTTCATAATAGTTAATCTCATTTTTATGAAGTTCAAAGATAACAGTAAATATTAATTTAAGAAAGGTTGGTAAGAGAAAATTAGCCTGCCCCAAATGATAGGAAAGCAAGCGTTAGTTCTTAGTTGAATAAAGTCTGGCGGAGAGGGTGGGAATCTCCCAAAGGGATCACTACGTGAGAACCCACGGTATAAATTAAATAATGTTGTTATCCTTTAGCCATTTATATCCATCAATACTCTTAAAGAACTTTTCTCTTTTTAGAGCTTCAGATCTAGTTTCAAATTCTTCAAAGTAATGAAGTTTGTAAGGAAGGTGTCCTTTTGTGTATTTGACTTTACCGGAATTATGTTGTTTAATTCTTTTTTGTAAGTTATCGGTAGAGCCTTTATAGTAAGTGCCGTCTTTAAGACTCTTTAGAATGTAAGCATAGAACATAGTATAAAAATATATTTATAATTCAAGCGGAGAGGGTGGGATTC
>NPIE01001338.1_pt1 | contig 38940 bp, 36 predicted proteins | sample 8637661 | NCBI WGS metagenome assembly NPIE01 (sample SAMN07420842, study PRJNA396082) | bioreactor metagenome | isolation source: sample BA12 brine-fed electro-methanogenic bioreactor BA | place: Japan: Kochi | collected 2016-12-09 | reverse complement strand
GGCGTTCGAAGATGCATACAATGCGCTTCATGACCCTGTTCAGACAGCGCCTATTCTTCACGATGAGGTGAAAGACCTCGCGCAACCTTTGATAGATGTGCTTCGCTTGCTAAGACATCGTATTCCGCTCCTGCCGGGGGTCGATCCCACGGTGCTTGCGGATTTTGCGCTGGGCGATAATGTTCCAACTGATTGGGATAAATTGTATTCCGTTGCAACAGTCGCGAAAGACCATTGGACGGATATTTCGAGCGGAGGAACACCTGCGGAGTTTTTGCCTGTCGAGGGATCGATGACTGTGATGGTTTCGGGAGCGACGGCTTTTACATCGAAGCATAACGCTTATCGAGTGGCTCTCGGTGAGAAGCAAGATGCGGTGGCATACAAGGATGAATGTCGTAATGCCCTGCTGGAATGCGACCGGGAGATATTCAAATGGTATAAGGCGGCCCATTGGAACGCTAAGGACCCTTGGTGGCGGACTACGCCGTGGGGTTGCAGTGGCGAATCATCGCCACCCGCGCCGGAGTGGCCGGACTGGCCGGGGCCTGTGGTGGCGTCGGCGGAGCAGATCGACGAGGGGCTTGTGCGTATCACATATTCGGGTCTCAATGGCGGGAAGACGTTGCTTATAGAGCGTCTCAAGCAGGGCGAGGCGGATTATGTTGTTGTTACCGATGGCCTGCCTATCGACGACCCCGAGGACCTGACGACCTTCGACGACGATCATCTCGACAAGGGGAAATACACTTACAGGCTTACGCCGTTTAACGAAGCGATGGAGGCGGGAGTGCCTGTGTTGGTCGAGGTTACGGTTAGGTAGCGGCGTGCGCCGCAGGCGACTTGCTCAACCGCCTTCGGCGGATTCGGCGGCAGTGCCGCTTCCAAGGTGCTCGACGCTTCTTGACCAAAGGGAAATCCCACGGAGCGGACTCGCTTTGGGAAATAGAGATTAACCCCCCTAAATCCCCCCTTGACAGGGGGGACTTTTTTTATAGTAGGCGGTGAGGAGGACGAGTCGGTCGTTGAGGCCTTCGGCCCGTGGGGCCGATGGGCAAGGCTCAGGCACCGCGGCGTATCGAAACAACGTTTGCGCGTGGTGGTGGCTTCGATACGGGCTATCGCCCTACTCAGCCAGCGGGGGATTCGACAGAGGGGGGCTTTCCGTGAAAAGACCCCCCCCCTGCCCCCCCTCTTAGGGGGGGGAAGAGCAAGTCCCCCTTAACCTAATTCCTTTTCATTTCTCGAGGTTTTCGATGATGTTGCGCATCTTGCGGAAGGCTTCCGCGCGGTGGCTGATGCGGTTCTTTTCGCCGGCTCCGATTTGCGCAAGGGTTCTGCCGTCGGGAAGCTCGAACACGGGATCGTAGCCGAAGCCCCCCTCCCCTCTCGGTTGGCGAGTGATTCTGCCGTTCAGTCTGCCCTCGGCGACGAACTCCCTGCCGTCGGGCAAAACCAGAGCGGCTATGGTGGCGAAGTATGCCGTGCGGTCTCCCTCGGGGACATTTCCCATCTCGCGAAGGAGTTTGCGGTAGTTATCTTCGTATGTAACGTCCTCGCCGGCATATCGTGCGGCGTAAATGCCGGGCGCGCCATCGAGGGCATCGACGTAAAGCCCCGTGTCGTCGGCGATTGCGGGATGGCCGGAGAATTCGCACATCTCGCGGGCTTTCTTGAGGGCGTTCTCCTCGCAGGTCGCGCCGTCCTCGATAGTCTCCGGGAAATCGGGGTAATCGTCGGCGGTGCGGACATCGACTGGGAGGCCGTCGAGGATAGCGGATATCTCGCGGACTTTGTCTCTATTGTGGGTGGCGAATATTAGTATCATAGCGATTAAATGAGCGCCGCCGGCGCGACGATTGCGGACGAAATAGAATTGTTCAAATCCCTTCGTTCGTAGCAATCGGCGTGACGGCGGCGCGGGGTGGTCGTGAAGTTGTATTATTTCAAGAGAACCATGCGACGGACATCGTCGGTGCCGGAGAGGCGGTAGAGGTATATTCCGCATGGAACCTCTTCGCCCTCGGCTGTTCTGCCGTCCCAAAGGGTCGATGTGCCTTCGACCGGAAGGTTACGGACGCACCTGCCGTTGATGTCGAAAATCTCGATAACGCCTTCGCCCGGAACATTGGTATGTATCGTGGTCGCGGGGTTGAAGGGGTTTGGCGAGTTGCCGGTCAGGCGGAAATCTCTCGCCAGTTCGGGCTGATTCTCGACTGCGGCGCCCGGGCCTATTTCGATATCGTCAATGAACCAGATGTCCGCCCAGAAGCCCTGATAGCGGAACGCGAGATAGACGTAGTTTCCGGTAAGGTCGTCCAGAGAGACGGTCTTGGTTTCGTAGTCGTTTTCGAGGGCCATGCCGAGGTCTTCGACTTCGAACCATTCGTGCTCCAGCCATCTCGGGGAGGCGTTGGTGTAACTCGCCCATATTCCGTGATATTCGTAATTAGTGAGGCCGTAGAGACCCAACTGCTCGAAGGTCAGGTGGGCGGAGGATACTCCCGTAAGGTCGATCAGCGGCGAGATAAGCCATATGTCCTGATCCGAGCTGTCTTGCCATGCGACTCCGGAATAGGGCATGCTTGAAATATAGGCCGGATCGACGTAGGAAGTATCGATGAGGAACCAATCGTAGAGGCCGGTTCCGGTGTTGCCCAGAAGCCATCCGGCGAGTTCAGCGTCGGTGTCCAGTCCGGAAGTGTAGGGTATCGATGACGCGGGAACTGCAGTCGGGTAGAAGGATACATCCTGAGTTAGAAGTCCGGAGGGGTCGCCTATCGAGGTTACTTCAACGGTGAAGGAATCGATGGTTGTGTCCGAAACGACTGGAATTTCTACTTCGACGAAGAAATCGTAGCTTTCGCCCGCGGGGACAACCGGGGTTATTGTCATGGAAGTGCCCATGGAATCTACGATATCGAAGACCCAGCTTCCGAAACCTGAGAAGGCCAGGCCGTATTCGTCTTCTTGGGCACCGCTGTTGGTTATGGTAACTTTGTAATTCGCGGTAGAACCGCTTGCGAGGACGCCGTAAGCGTATGTCGGGTTGATTCCCATGGCATAATCCAGCGCACCGCCGACATGGACGTCGTCGATTTTGAGGATAAAATCGTCGTGACTTGTGCAACGCCATCCGATGTAGATTGTCTCCCCAACATAATCCGCGAGGGAGAACTGTTTCATGAACCAACTGCTGGGGATGTTTATCTGGCCGTCGATGGAATCGGTGAAGGACGCGACCTCGTTGTCGGTGGTGGAAATCCAGAGCTGATAGCTTTCGAACCATTCGAAGTGAGTTTCCTGGCTGGCAATCCAGAAGGAAAGGACGTAACTCGTGTCATCGACCGTGATTGGCGGCGAGACCATCCAGTCGTCGTTTGCCAGCGGCGGGGTCGATGTTGTGTCGTAATAGGTGCCCATGAACCTGTCTCCGCCGTGAGCCATGCTCGGAGCGTTGAACTGGAACCAGTGGTAACCGTTGCCGTCTTCGTCGTAGAAGACCCATCCGGCGAGGGTGTCGCTCTCGAACCCTTCCGAGAGTTCGGTCATGGGTGCGCGGTGGGTGATGTCCGATGTTACGAGGGGGCATGTTTCGAAGAAGGGTGCGGATTCCTTGCTGTAAGGCGCATTGCTCCGATTGAATGCCATCGCAGATGTTGCTACGATAATGCATAAAACCGTAGCGACGATAATTTTCCTTTTCATTTATCCTCCAATTTGAAGTTAATTATTCGACCGTATCGAGGGGGCTTAAACCAAGCTTTTTGCGTAAACGGGCGTTTTCGCGGCGGAGTTGTTCCACCTCGCCGCTTAGGTCTTCGATTCTGCGGGATTTTATCCTGCGAAGGACGCGGTAAAGCACCCCCAGCGCCAGAAGCAGAATCAGATAGGCGGTGCCGATGATGAATTCCTGAGGATAACGAAACGTAAGCCCCAGAAGAAGCCCGATGATGAGAGTAACTATTATTGCGGCCCAGAGAAGCATACTCTTTTCTCTCGTTAGCCGTCCGTTGATTGGACAGCGGTTATAATTAAACAAAATATAAGAGAAGAAACGGGATAAGTAAAGGGAATTTTCACTTTTTGGGCCTCTTCTCAAATGCCGCATCGAAGGCGGAGTAAATCTCGTTTACCTGACGGACTTTGATTCCCGCAATCTTATGGATATCCGCCGAGGTTTTCGGCACGATGACTTCCTCGAACCCGAGGCGGGATGCCTCTTTAATTCTGGCGGGAGTTCGATAGACTCTGCGAAGCTCGCCGGTAAGGCCGACCTCTCCCATTACCGCGAGATTTTGCTTCAAGGGGATGTCGCGCATACTGCTTACTATGGCCAGCATTATAGCGATGTCAGCGCTTCGGTCGTCGATGTTTACTCCTCCGACGACGTTGACGAAGAGGTCGTAGCGGGAAAGCTGGAAACCGGCGCGTCGTTCGAGAATTGCGGCGAGGAGAATCAACCGGCGGTAATCGACCCCTTGAGCGACTCGCTGGGGAGTTCCGTACGCCGCTGGCGACGCGAGGGCTTGAATCTCGACGAACAATGGCCGCTGGCCCTCCATACCCGCGTAAATAACCGAACCGGGAACAGGATTTTCGTGGTGGGCGATGAAGGCGGCGGAGGGATTTTCAATCTCGACGAAACCCTCCTCCCCCATGGAGAATACGCCTATCTCGCCCGTCGCGCCGAAACGGTTTTTTGTCGCGCGGAGAAGGCGAAGTTCGCTCTGGCGGTCGCCCTCCATTGTCAGAACGACATCGACTGCGTGTTCGAGGACTTTCGGGCCGGCGATATGGCCGCTTTTCGTAACGTGGCCGACGATGAAAACGGTTATCCCCTCGCGCTTAGCGAACTCGACCAATTTCGATGTCGCCTGGCGAACCTGGCCGATGTTCCCCGGCGTGCCGGTGGTTTCGATGGACGCCATGGCCTGAATGGAATCGACTATCAGGATTTTGCCATCGCCGATGTTTTCGATAACGGCCTCGACGGAATTCTCGGCCAGGAGCATTATATTATCTGGGGTGCCGGAGGATGAAAGCCTTTCGGCGCGCATTTTGATTTGCCCGGGGGATTCTTCGGCGGCGACGTAGAGGGATTTCTCGCCCATGGAAGATAGACGCATAACCAGCTGAAGCAGAAGGGTGGATTTGCCTATTCCCGGCTCTCCCGAAAGCAAAATCACGCTGGCTGGGACTATTCCGCCGCCGAGCACGCGGTCGAACTCCTTGAATTCGGTGTTCAGCCGATTTTTCGCTGAACTGTCGGCTTCGACGAGGGGGATCGGTTTCGAGGCGAAACTGGGCATCATCGAACGGGAAGGTTTAGCCTCGACCACCTGTTCGGCGAGGGTGTTCCATTCGCCGCAGTCGTCGCATCTCCCCTGCCATTTGGGATGCTCCTTGCCGCATGCCTGACAAACATAGAGGGTTTTCGTTTTCTTCGCCATAACGTGTTAATTATAATCTAAGAGAGGGGATTATCAAAGGTAAATATTAAGAAGTTGAAGATTTTACTTGCGTCATGGGAAGCTATCGATATATTTCTCCAGTCCGCGATTGTGGACATTGGAAAAAAACGGGGCGTAGCGCAGTTTGGTAGCGCGTTCGGTTCGGGTCCGAAAGGTCCCCAGTTCGAATCTGGGCGCCCCGATTTTTTCGAAATACCGGGCCGAAAGGCTCGTTTTTTGTTTAGGAGGAATCATGCTCGAAAGGCCAATCCAAATAGCAGTTATCGGCGGAAGAGCGGCATCCGAAGCCGAACTGAAGCTCGCCGAAGACACCGGAAAGCTAATCGCCGGGCGCGGATATCAGCTTATCTGCGGCGGACTCGGTGGAATAATGGAAGCCGCTTGCAGAGGCGCTTACGAGGCTGGCGGGATGACCATCGGTATCCTTCCCGAAAAGGATAGGTCTATGGCCAATGAGTTTGTTAAAGTCTCCGTGGCATCGGGCATCGGTGTGGCGCGGAATTCTATTCTTGCCCATTCCGCGGACGCCGCCATCGCAATTTCCGGACAGTATGGCACTTTAAGCGAGATAGCCTACTTTCTTCAGTTCGACAAACCTGTAATTTTATTGAGCTGTCAGTGGCAAATTCCCGGCGCGACGCCAGTAGCCACGCCCAAGGAGGCAATCGAAACTATCGAGGAGCTGTTGTTATGAAAAAGAGGATACACGCTATTGTGAGCGGGCATGTTCAGGGAGTAGGTTTCCGATGGTTCACCGTTCGAGCCGCAAAAAACAGGAATATCACAGGCTGGGTGCGCAACAATCCCGACGGCACGGTGGAAACTGTCGCCGAAGGAGACGCCGATTCCATTCGAGAATTCGTCGAAGAGCTTCATCGAGGCCCCATGAGAGCGTCGGTGAGGAGTGTCGATTATGACGAAGAAGAGCCTACCGGCGAATTCACAACCTTCGGCCTTCCCCATTAAAAAAGACCCGACGAATCGGGTCTTTTTAATACTGTCCTGAGTCGGGAAACCTTTGTTTAATAACCTTCGGTTTCTTCGACTTCGGGAAGCTCCCCTGTTTCATTCCATGTATTGTAATAGCCGAGAAGATCGACCGCGCCGGCTTCATCGGGGTCGCCGTAGGTTGTAACGAGGGTCATCTGAGAGGTTTTTTCCGGCCAGAAAAGGACCTGGAAATTGTCTCCGCCCCAGTCGCCGTTGGATTTGTAGAATGTCTCGTCGGAAGTCGAGAAGTTATACATATAGGGACCTTCGCCCTTGTAGCGGAAGAATCCGGCCTCTTCGAATCTGCCGAATTCGAAAGTCATCTCGGCACAAAGCACGCCGTCTTCGATAAAAAGCCTTTTATTGACCTTTTTGAAACCGGGTCTTTCGTCATCGAGACTGCTTCCCTGAAGATAATCGTTGATGAGGGATACAAAATCCTCGTCGGACATATCATCTTCCTCGTTTCCGCTAGAGAATATGTTCCGCCAGACTATTTTGCCGGAGCCGGAGCCGTCGTTGTTGATGTTCCATGTGTATTCTTTGGATTCGAAGCTGAGACATCCAAAAGTGAGAAGACCCATCCCTGCGATGAGTAACCAGACCACAAATTTTTTCATTTTGCCCCCTTCTTGAGCATATGTTTAATATTCCTCGAAACATAATCGAGTTTCAATCCGAGGAATGATTCCATTCAGCGGTTTTGTCCAAGTGCTTTTCAGCGCTGTGCTTTTATTCTCCCGCGGCGGCTTCTTCGATGTTTGAAGCGGCTTTCTTGGCTCTTGCGCGGGCTTCTTCCACTATCTGTTCGAGGAGTTTTTCCTCGGCGGCGGCTTGAGCGGAGTCTATGATGTAGAAAAGGCTCGCCGTCGATAATGTCAATGCTACTAAGAACATATCTTCTCCTTGCTATTTCACGGTTTAAAACCAAAACAGGTTCGATACCTTACGTTTAGTATAGTTTAGCAATTGAATAATCGCAAGAACTTATTGCGATTTGTGAAAAAAATAGGGCCGAACTTTTCAGCCCGGCCCTTTCCGTCCTTGCAGGGGAGGCGGACGGTGTTATTTATTGAAGTTATGGTTCTCGCATCGGGAGCCGTCGAGACCTTTCCGGTCTCCTTCTCCGAAAGAGCGTCCCATTCTGGGTTTGCGCATTTCGAGGTCTTTCATCTTCTCGCGCTGTTCCTGAGTTAGGATCTCCATCATATCGAGCTGGCCTTCGACACGGGCGAGGTGCATCTCTTTCTGAATATCGGCGACTTTTTCGGCCTGGCTCATAATTTTTTTGCGGTCGAGATCGTCGGAGGACATTAGTCTTTCCATCTCGATTTTTTCTTTTTCGAGGCTCGCGCGAAGGTCGATGCTCGCCAGACGGCGTTCATACTTCATCTCCTCGAACTGCTCGATCTGCTGGTCGGTTAGTTCGAGCTCGTCGCGAAGATTTTGTCTCATCTTCATTTCACCAGAGCCGTCGCGATCTCCCATGCCTTCGTGCTTTCCGGGGAAGGTCATCGCCGTGCCCACTAATAGCAGGGCTATGGCTATCAGGATGATTGGTTTTCTGTTCTTTTTCATTTTAGTCTCCTTAGATTTGGTTTCGTTGATTTATCTACGTTCGGGAAAACCGCGGTTTTTTCCCGCTTCGATTATTTGCTTCACTTCTTCGGCGAATCGCCTTTCGAAAAGGGCGAACATCGCCTGTTGCCGAAGATTCAAAAGCTCGGATGCTTCATTATAGAACTCGACTCTATTTTGGCATTCGGCTTCCGTTAGGGTTTTTATCGAATCGACGATGGAGCTTACTGTTTTTTCGTCCATTTCTTCCCTGGCTACTTCTTTTTCGAGCTGATCCAGCAGAATCTGACGGCTCTGGCGAATCTCTTCGAGTTCTTTTTCGCTGGAATTGTAGATTGGGAAGAACATCGACGACTGCTCGGTGGTGAGTTCGAGCATTTCGACCATCTTCCACATCTTCATCATCTCGATTTTTTCTCTGAGCTTCTCCCTTTCGGGGTTTCCATCGCGAGGCATATTTTCATGGGGCCTCGGCGGATGGGGCTGTGCCATAATTGCCGATGCAATTAGAACAAGCAGAATAATTGCGAATGTCTTTCTTTTCATTATAAAACCTCCTGATCGCCGTTCAACTGCATCTCGGAGATATAGCGGAGGACATTTTCCACTTCTTCGTCCGACAGCATTTCGATAGCGGCGTCTATTTCGTTATCGGTATATGTGTAGTAAACTTCTTCTATGTTATCGTCGGGGACTGATATGAGGCCGGCCAGGGCGGTTTCTTCGTCGAGGTCGCCGCTGGAAATCGCCTCGTAGAGCATATCTTCGGGCATCGTTTCACCGGTTAACTCAGCGTAATCGAAATCCTGAATTCCCATTTCTGGAGAGGCTATATGGATGGCGAAGAATAGGATTATCGCGACAACAGCGACCCCTATCCCCCACACAGGTTTGAACCCGAAAATCCTGAAAGGCTTGCGCTCGGGGGTTCTCGCGAGAACTCGCTGAGTCAGAACCTTTACTTCCCAATCATCCAGTTCGGGAACCGGGTCGTGGGAGAGGAAAGCGGTGATTTTTTCGTCGATTTTGGTTTCTTTATCGTTTCTCATTTTAACTCCTATTCGCCCACCAGGGCGCGTATTTTTTCCGTGGCCTGATGGATTTGCGCCTTCACAGTGCCCTCCGATTTGCTCAGAATCTGAGCAATTTCTGCGAGGGGAAGATTTTCTTCGTATCGTAACACGAAGGCGGCTCTCATCTTCGGCGGCAGTGCGGCGATGGCTCTTTTGACGAGCTCTTTACGCTCGTTGTCTGCTGTTTCTTCGTAAGGCGATGCTGTGCCGGCCTTTAACCAGTCTTCTTCGAGGCTGACGACGTCGATTCGGCCGTGTTTGCGAAGGTGATCTTTTGAGAGATTTGAAGCGATGGTGTATAACCATGTGGAGATTTTCGAGTCCCCACGAAAGCGCTTTATACCTCGGAATGCCTTTATAAAGGTGTCCTGAGTGATATCGAGGGCGTCGTCGCGGTTGCCCGTCATTCTGTAGGCAAGGGCGAAAACGTTTTTCTGGTTATTTTGGATTAATACCGCCATCGCGTCTTTGTCGCCTTCTTTGGCTCGGTTGATTATTTCGGTTTCGTTATTCATATGCCTCACCAATTAAGACGGGAGAAACGCGAAAGGGTTTATCGAAAAAAAAAGTTTTTTTGCAAAGAGGATGCCGCAGAAAACACGCAGGTATCATTCACTGAATCTGCAGGGGGTGTCGCTGATTTCGCCGTGATATTGCCATGAAAGGAGCGTATCCAGAGTATCTGGCTGAGATAGATTGGAATTGCATGTCGTGGGCTGGATTTCTTCCGGAAGCATGAATCGAATGCGCGATCTATCCGGTTGGAGAACGTGGCCGTCGGCGTCGAGGAAAGGGGGATAGAAAGCGAAATGACGGGCATATTCCCACGGCCCCGGCGGCCCGGAAACGGGAAGTTTGATTTCGATCTCGTAAGTCAGCCTGAGCATCATTTCGGAAGTTGAGCCTTCGATGGAGACATTATTGCCGCGCAATATCGGGTATTGTGCTTCGCCATCTGCATCGATGACGTAAAGCACGAGGGAATCGGTGGGCCATCCGGGTTCGAGGGTGATTTCCTTCGGGTTTTCCGAAAAGGACAATCCCGCGAGGAAAGCTACCTGCAGTCTGTTTTCGACTACAAAACAGTCGATGTGAAGATTGTTTATATTGGGTGTCGGTTGAATTAGGAAAGAGGGCGTGCCGGGAGGTGGAGCAGGTCTGAAGGCAAAGCCTACACCTATTGAAAGAAGCATCGACAAAATAATCAGCTTTTTGATTGGAATCAACTCTCCCCTCCGTGAATAGCCACTACATTGAACTTGCGGGTTCTCGGACCGTCGAATTCGCAGAAGAAGATTTTTTGCCATGTGCCCAGAACGAGGGATGAATTTTCGACGGGAATAAGGCTTTCGACGCCCACCAGAGTGGATTTGATGTGAGCGTCGGAGTTGCCCTCCATGTGATGATAATCTCCGCGATGGGGAATGAGTTTGCTGAGGTTGACAATGATATCCCTCTGAACATCGGGGTCTGCGCCTTCGTTGATCGTTACCGCGGCAGTTGTGTGAGGAACATAGACCAAAACCGCGCCATTTTTGAGTCCAGCTTTGCTGATAGCCTCTTTTACCTGCGGAGTGATGTCCACAGTGCAGTTTCGTTCCGGAGTTTGGATTCTAAATTCGACCATACTTTTTTATATTCTAATTTCGATGTAATACATCTCCCGAAGCCTTTCGAGACGGCTCTCGATGGCCTCCTTGGCTTTCATCTGGCGGGCGCCTTCGCGTATGAGCTCCAGGTCTTCGTCGAGGGTTCTTTCGCGCCCTTCGCGTCGGTCAACCAGTTTGACTATCTGAATGTAATCACCGACTTCATAAGGCCCGATAACATCGCCAACTTCGGCACGGGAAATTTCATTCTTGAATTCCCCTTGAATAGCCGCCAAAGGCACCCAACCTATTTCCTCGTGCTCTATGGAAGCAGATTCGTCATATATTTCTACTAAATCGATGAAATCGCTTGTGGATGATGCGGCGTCGGTATAGACGGAATCGGCTATTTGCGAGAGCTGAAGCATCCGCTCCTCCGTGAGGGGAGCTAAGGCGAGGATATGGGCTAATGTTACCCTGCCGCCGGATTTATCGGTAACTTTTACGAGATGATAGCCCATGGGGCTTCTGACAGGGCCTCCCACTTCGCCGTATTTGAGAGCGAAGGCAAGGGAATCGAGGGCTGGAGTAAGATCGCCTCGATTGTAGGTGCCCAGTTGTCCGCCGGAACTCGCAGTTAATTCGTCCTCGGAGAATTCCGCGGCCACTTTCGCAAAATCGTCGCCCGATTGGATCTTGTTTCGAGCCTGGCGAAGGACATCGAGTGCCCTTTCGATGGAGTTGGAATCCGGTTCGATGAAGATAAGTATAGTTTCGAGGTTCACCTCGACCTGAGCTTTGGGGAGGCTGTCGCGGAACATTTGGTAGAAGCTGTCCACCTCGGATTCGGCAACGGGAATCCGCCCAAAATGCTTTTGAATGAACATCTGCTTGAGATAGAAATTCTCAATCTGTTCGCGGGTTTTGCGTCGGAATTCTTCGACTGAATATCCCTCGTTTTCCAGAGCATTTTCGAGGGCGATTTCGCCGCCGTAGCCCTCCACGAGAAGCCCCCATCTCGATTGGAACATCTCCTCTATTCTGGCGTCATCCACGGGCAGAGATTCTTGTTCGGCGGCTATCAGAATAAGTTCTTCGTCGATAAGGTCTTCGACTTTTGCGCGGAGCAAATCCATAAGCTGGACGGAATCCGATGGGAGTTGGCCTATTTCGGTCATCAGAGCGACTTCGACTTCGCTGGATGTAATCACTCTGTCATCGACAACGGCAAGAATCCTTTCTTCAAACTGGTCAGCGCCGAACAAGAATGTTGCGGTCAGAAGTATAGTTATTATAAGAAGACTATTTTTCATTTTGCACTTTTCCTAATACTGAGGAACTGTCTATAAATAGGGCCTTTTCGCCCTTAAGAGAATCTATTACGAATCCGTAAGCAGTTCTGAATTTTTTTTCGGCGATGATATCCCGAAGGACATCTTCGAGATCGGCAAATTCTTTCGCCGTGCCTTTTGGCGCGAAATCGAGAAGTTGAATGTAATGGTAACCGTATTCCGTTTCGATTGGTCCGGCTTGCTCGCCCTCCTGAAGCTTGAAGGCCGATGCGGCGAGTTGGGGGTGCATCTCGTCTTTGGCGAAATAGCCTATGTCAATGTTTTTGGGGTCATGGGAGAATTGAATTGCTACTTCTTCGAACATGAGGGTATCGAGGAGGCTGTCGGCGATGGCGGATTCAAGGGAATCTGAAACCATAAAATGAGCGCAACGAACCTCATCTTTTGACCTAATGAACTCGTCGATGTTTTCCAAATAATATTCGTAAACTTCCGAGGAGTCAATATTGACGCGGCTTGCGACAACTTCTCTTTCGTATGCCGACGCCAATATCATTCTTCGGGCTTCTTCGAGCTGATACTGAATATCGGGTCTCTTGTGGAGATTTATATCCTGTGCGGCCTCGGCGAGGATTTCCTCAGTAGCCCAATCTTCGATAAAGCGGAAAATTTCGCTCGACATCTCATCACGAAAACCTTCGGGGAGCAAGTAATTCAGCTCTCCTTCGGTCAATTCAGCATTACCGGCCGTCACGATGATTTGGCTCTGGTCTTTGCCATTGCAGTTGACGAGGACAATGAGCAGAGAGAGAATAATTATTGACAGAATTACATTTCGTTTTAGCATTATAATCTGGGATTACAGGCGTTTTTTTGCTCGAGAGTTTATATTTACGACATCGCCCGGCCGTTTGCATTTGGAAGCTTGCGGCCGGGCGTATCGAAGTAACAGTCTGTTTAGACTACGGCATTGCTACCGGTTGAGTCTGCTGTTCGTAGCGTGCAGAATCGATTGAAGCGGCCACGTTCTGTTCGTAGATATTGACCTTGTTGTTTGCGCGAGCTTTCTCCAGGAATTTCTCCATCGCGTTTTCGCGGATGTCTCTTCCGAGTTTGCTCTTGATCCTGCCTTTGACTCTTTCGAACTCCATCGGCGCGGCGGGACGGATTCCCACTATTTTGAGAACAGACCATTTGTCTGTGCGGGTGTCTTTGACCGGACCCACAACGTCGCCCTCGCTGGCATTGGAAGCGGCGGCGAACAGGTCAGGGAATCTTGCTTCGGTAATTTCGAGTTCCCAGTTGCGGGACTGAAGATGTTTGCGCTCCGACTTGTCTGCGGCGATTTTCGCAATATCGGCTCCGCCCTTGACATCATTAGCGATCTTCTGGGCGTCGGCTTCCGTGGAAACCTGAACCTCTTTTGCCACGACCGTTTTCGGCTCCATGAAGGAGTCGGGGTTCGCTTCGTAGTATTCCTTCATGTCATCGTCGGTAACGCTGATATCGGTGAATACTTCCTGCTGAATGCGCGACATCATGGCATCTTCGAGTTCTTTCTCGTATGCTTCTTTGTATTTCGGATGCTCTTTGATGTTCACTCTTTCTGTTTCGGCGAGCAGAAGTTTTTCCTGAACAGCCTGCTTGACGAAATCACCGACTTGTTCCGCATCCATGAGAGTAGGCCTGCGATAGGGCGGCTGAGACATATACAGCGAATCGAGCTGACCAACAGAATACTCTCCGCCGTTCCATTTGGCGAGGATAAGGTCCTTTTCTTCCATGGACATAGCCTCGGCGTTTTCCGGGTTTGAATATCTGGTTGCAACTTTGGCAATATTGTCAACGTTCGGTTCGAAACCGTATGTTTCATAAAGGCCTTCGAGGAACTCTTCCATTCTGGCGGTCTGCTTTTCGCGTTCGGCCATCTGTTTGAGCATCTCTTTTTCCTCTTCGAAGGGGCGTCTGTCGGCACGTTCTCTTGTTCCGAGGCGTTTGATGATATGCCATCCGAAGCGGGTTTTTATGGGATCGGAGACCTGGCCGTTTTCGAGAGCCATAACACCGTCTTCGAATTCTTTGACCATTCTGCCGGACGAGAACCATCCGAGGTCGCCGCCTTTGGCTCCGCTTCCGGGATCTTCGGAATATTCCATTGCGAGTTCGCCGAAATCCGCGCCCTGGTCGATGCGGCTCTTCAGATCGACTGCGAGAGACGAATCTTTGACCAGAATATGGGCGGCATTGTATTCGGAAGCCATTTTGTCATAACGCTCTTTGAGTTCGGCGTCCGTGACCTGAGTTTTCTCGACGATCTCTTTTTCCCAGAGACCGATGAGTTTCCGTCTTGTTTCGCCTTCTTCGAGGGATTTAACGACGGAAGTGTCTTTGTCGAGTCCGCGGTCGTAGGCTTCGAGGAGCATGAGCTTTCTTTCGACCATCTGGTCGAGGGTAGCCATTTTGCCTTCGTATGCCTCTGTCGCGCTCTTCCATCTGCCTTTGAGCATGGCGACGTTTTCGTCGAGCTCTTCGGCGGTGATGTTGAATTTACCAACTTTTGCCACCACGTCTTCCGGGGCGCTATCGCAACCCACGAATAAAACCGCGGCGGAGAGTATCAGGAGCATAAGCCCGATAATCGGTTTTCTCATTACGTTTCCTCCTTGTGTATTATCATTATTCACGATTCTCAATTGAGTTCCTTAAAGGCATCTCGCAAATAGTCGAGCTGAGACGCCACTTTGGCACGTTGTGCTCTTGCCCCTTCGACCACGTCTTCGGGGGCATTTGATACGAACTGATCGTTTGCCAGTTTCTTGTCCAAACCGGACAAGACGCCTTCCAGACGCGTTATCTCCTTTTCGAGACGCGCCCTTTCGGCATCGAGGTCTATCAAGCCCTCGAGGGGCAAATATATATGACTGTTATTAACAATTGCCGTGCCAACAGCGCCTTTCGGGCGGTTGTCTGAAGTTGTTACGGAATCCATTCTTCCGAGGGCTACGATAATAGCGCAATATTTTTCCAGAATGCTCTTCTGGCTTTCATCGACCGGGACAATCACAGCGTCGCCCGCTCGCTTGTTTCCGATTCCCGCGGTGTTTTTCATATCGCGAAGGGCGCAGGCGACGTTGTTCACGTAATCGAATTCGATTTCCGCGCCGTCGTCGATGAGGCTATGATTCACAACCGGCCATTTCGCCACGATACAGGCTTTCGCGCCCAAACCGCCCACGATCCTTTCGTCGAGCTTCTGCCAGATTTCCTCGGTTACAAAGGGAATCACGGGATGCCAGAGGCGCAGGGTTTCTTCGAGGACGTGGAAAGCTACAAGTTGAGCGTTTTTGTCATGATCGGAAAGCCTTTGCTTTATCGCTTCGAGGTAGATATCGCAGAAATCGCTCCAGAAGAAGTGGTATAGGGTCGTTACGGCTTCGTCCAGACGATAGGATTCGAGGGCCTTCTCGGTCTTTTCCTTGGCCTTCTGAAGCTTGGACAGTATCCATCTATCCACAAGATTGCTCGTCGGTGGACGGCGAAGGTCATCGGCGGAAAAATCTTCGCGGATATTGCTCAAAACAAGTCTCGCGGCATTCCAGAGCTTGTTGCAGAAATTCCTGCCTATGGCGAAGCTTCCCATGTCGATGAATAAATCCTGTCCCGCTCCCGCCTGAGAGATGAGGGTGTATCGCAGAGCATCCCTGCCGTATTGTTCGATAACTTCCAGCGGGTCGATGCCGTTGCCAAGGGATTTACTCATCTTGCGCCCCTGAGAGTCTCTAACCGTGCCGTGAATGTAGATGCTATGGAATGGCGTCTCCCCCATGAAATGCTCGGAAGCCATCACCATTCGAGCTACCCAGAAGAAGATAATCTCGCTGGCGGTGCAGAGAACGTCGGTTGGGAAGAAGCGTTTCAGATCCTCGGCGTCGATGTCCGGCCACCCCATTGTGGCGAAAGGCCAGAGCCAGGAGCTGAACCATGTGTCGAGAACATCGGTCTCCTGCCGAATATTCTTCGAGCCGCAAATCGGGCATTCGCAGGGATCATCGCGTAGGACAATCGGTTCGCCGTCGGCGCAGTCGTCGCAATACCAGACCGGAATTCTGTGTCCCCACCAGAGCTGTCTGCTTAGGCACCACGGCCTAATATTTTCGAGCCAGTTGTAATAAACTCCCGTCCAGCGGTCATTATAAAATTTGGATTTCTTCCGGCGAACCACAGCCAATGCGGGTTCGGCGAGAGGTTTCATGCGGAGGAACCACTGGTCAGAGAGGTATGGCTCGACGAGGGTATCGCATCTGTAGCAGTGACCGGCGGAGAGGTCGTGGTCTTTGATATTCACGAGAAGACCCTGTTTCTCCCACTCGGCAACGATGGCGTCCCGAGCCTCGAATCGGGTCATGCCTTCGAAAGGCCCGCCGTTTGAGTTTATATTGCCGTCGATGGTGAGGATATTGATGAATTCCAAATCGTGGCGCTTGCCAATCTCGAAGTCGTTGGGGTCATGAGCCGGTGTGATTTTGACCGCACCGGTTCCGAAGGTCATATCTACGTAGTCGTCGGCGACGATTTTGAAAGTCCTGTCGAGGAACGGATGCCGAACCTCTTTGCCGATGTAATCCGCGTAACGCTGGTCGTTGGGATTCACCGCGATAGCCGTATCGCCCAGCATTGTTTCAGGGCGCGTGGTAGCGCATTCGATGAAACCGCCGTCAACCAAGGGATACTTGAAATACCAGAGCTTGCCCTTGACCGGCTGATGCTCGGCTTCCTCGTCGGAGAGGGCGGTTTTACAGCTCGGGCACCAGTTGATAATGTATTTGCCCCGAAAAATAAGGCCCTCTTCGTAGAGCCGGACAAAAGCCTCCCGAACCGCGCGGGCGTAGCCTTCGTCGAGGGTGAAACGTTCGCGGGACCAATCGCAACTGCATCCAAGCTCTTTAAGCTGGTCGATGATGCGGCCGCCTTTGGTTTCTTTCCATTTCCAGAGGCGTTTCTCGAACTCTTCACGGCCGATTTCTTCCTTCGTCGTCCCCTCTTTCGCGAGTTCCTGAACGACCATATGCTGAGTCGCGATGCCCGCATGGTCGGTGCCGGGTAGCCAGAGGGTCGAATAGCCCTTCATTCGGGCGCGACGGATTAGAACGTCCTGAATCAGGTTGTTCAATGCGTGGCCGACATGGAGAATATCGGTAACGTTCGGCGGCGGAATGACTATGGAGTATGTCTTGTCGGCGTTCGAGGGTTTGAAAAAGCCCTCGTCGTTCCACCACTTATTCCATTTGCCTTCCGCGGTCTTTGGGTCGTATGTTTTATCGAGTTCGATTGCCATAATCACTTTCTGAACTTTCACTGTTAATACTATACCCCTAATATTTGAGATATAGATTTGTTAATTTAGGGCTTGATATGGTTAATGTCAAGACTAAAACCCCTCTTGAAATTAAACTTGTGAAATATTGAAACAGTGATTATATTACAGACGAAAAAAAACATATTCAAAAGGAGGCAGGCAATGAAAAGGATGATGATAATTTTAGCTTTAGCGGTTGTATTCACCGTTATCGCAGACGACAGCGCGGATTATTTCCCTGTCGGAATCGGATACACATGGACATATCAGGATTCGAGCGTGGCGGGCGTTGATACGGCTTATCACGAACAGGTTGGCACAGAAATGATGCTGGGCTATGAAACCTGGATCACCCAAATGACCGATTCGGAGGGAACGGATTCGTCATATACACAGGTTCGTCCCGACGGCATTTATGCCATAATCGATTTTCTGGATTCCCTCGGAAGTGACCAGCGGGCAATACAGGTCGCTCCGGAGGAGGTTAATATTGGCGATAGCTGGGTTTCGGCTGATGTGGACACTGAATTTACAATGTCTGGACTGGATATGCATCTGGAAATTACTATCACGATGGAGGCTCTAAGGCGTGAGGATGTTTTCGTGCCTGCCGGTAGCTTTGAATCATGCATTGTCATAGCCATGGAATCCGAATTTGCCTATGAAGTAAGCATGGGAGGAACACCTCTTGCCGAAGGAGAAGGTGTTCAAGGTCGGGATACTACGTGGCATGCGCAATTCGTCGGAACTGTAAAGAGCAGAGGCATGGAGTATGAAATCGATTTCGCCGGAGGTGGAATAGCGGATTCCAATAAAACGGCGAGTTACCTATTGGAATACGATTTCACCAATGTCGCCGAGGTTTCGCCGAAGCCTGCGGATGTAAGCATCTCCGCTTACCCGAACCCATTCAACAGCGCGGTTACAGTCGATGTCCCAACCGGAGCGGAAGTTTCGATTTTCGACATCAACGGCAGGCGTGTGGCGGATTTCGGCACTGTCGAAAATGGAATAGTCAGATGGGTGCCGACGGCAAATATCGAATCAGGGGTATATTTCGCTCGGGCTACCGAGGGTGAATCATCCATTACACGTCGGGTGATGTTCATTAAATAAGATTCAACATTTAACATAAGGACACGAAATGAAAAGGTATATCATTCTTCTGATCTTCGCAGTAGTCGGAATCGCCATGGCCCATGGTGCCTCGGATGTCGATTTAAGTTTCGACGAGGAGAACAGTATTCTCACGGTAACGGTCGAACACAGCGTCAAAGACCCGACAAGTCATTACATCGACGAGATTGTGGTCGAGCTCAACGGCGAGGAGATTATCAAGCAATCCTTCAGTAAGCAGACTGACGATGATTATCAGGTAGTGAGTTATGTGATAATCGACGCCAAAGCCGGCGACGAAATCGAGGCTATTGCGAATTGCAGTAAATTTGGCAAAAAGAAGGCCAAGATTACTGTCGGCGAAACCGAGGAGAAATAGTCCTTGCCGAAAAAAGACTACGACACCGCAAATTACCGTCCCCCGGGGTTCCTCAATGGCTCTGCGGGGGCGGTTTTATTTTATGTAGGCTATTTCGTGGCGATACTGCTTCCTGTTCTCTTCGCCTTCGTCCTCTTCGGGGATTTTTCCGACGGCGCTGTGTTGGTTATCGGGAAAGCCTTTGCTCTTACCGCTTTCGCGATTTTCTCCATGCAGGTGGTTCTCGGCTCGCGTCTCAAAACCCTCGACCGCGCTCTGGGGCTGGACAGAATCCTCCGTTTTCACAAGCTGATGGCGATCATAGGCACGTCGATGATAATCCTGCATCCCTTGTTGGTGATGATCGGGCATGACGATTTTTCTATCCTCGGCTTCAGGTCGTCTTTGCCCATACTCGCCGCGGAAATAGGTCTGCTGTTTCTCCTCGGCGGAGTCGCGGCGGCTCTGTTCCGGTCGAAGCTGAAGCTCGATTACAATGTCTGGCATCTATTTCACAAAGGCATGATTGTTGTAATAATTATCGGGTTTTATCATTCGACTTCTGTAGGGTCGGATATTTACGGCGGGATGAAATCCTTCTGGTGGGTGGTATTCGCGACTGCGATAACGGTCTTTCTTTTCAGGAACATCGTTTTTCCAATTTTCGTGCGGAGGAGATACGAAATTCTTTCCGTCGATGCCGAGTCTCATGACACCTATACGATTCGAATGAAACCGGCCAACGGCAAACTGCCCCGCTATCGCCCCGGGCAGTTTATGTTCCTCAAACTCAAGCGCAAAAAGGGCAGATCGGAGGAGCATCCGTTCACGATATCCTCCTCCCCGACCCTCGACGGCGAGATTACCGCCACAATCAAAGAATCGGGCAATTTCACGAACACGATTGGCGAGACTACCGTCGAGGATTCGGCTCGAATAGCCGCGCCTTATGGCAAGTTCAGTTTCATTCACGACGAACCGGCGAGGTTCCTTTTCATCGCGGGCGGAGTTGGTATCACGCCGATTATGAGCATGATACGCTTCCTAAGGGACAACGATGACAAACGTCCGGTCAAACTGCTCTTTGCGAATAAGTCTGAAAGGGATATTCTGTTCCGCGATGAAATTTCCGCTCTGCCGGAAAATTTCGCGCATGTTCATGTCCTGTCGCGCCCAGATGAAAGCTGGACGGGGCGAACCGGCTTCATCGACGAGAAGATACTCCGCGAGGAAGCCGGGGAATACCTCGATGACTGCACGATATATCTCTGCGGGCCGCCTCAAATGATGGCGGCGGTAGAGGCGGAAATCGAGAAGACGGGTTATCGCGGAGAAGTTCGGACGGAAAAATTCTCGCTGGATTAAGCAGGCGAAAAATTCAGGCACAAAAAAAAGGCGGACTCGACGGTCCGCCTTTTTTTTAAAATCTTACGATTGTTATTATTTTTCGATGGATTTCTGGCCGAAGAAGAGGTCGAGTTTGGCGAAGAAACCGCCCATCTCCCCCACCTCGAAGGTGTTGCGAACCGTATCGGGTTCTGAAGTTATAAACCAGAATTCGCCCTCGGCGCCGGCAAAGGGGATGTGGTATCCCGCGCCGACCTGAACGCCGACGGGACCGAAATCGTAGGAGGCGGTTAACTGCGGGCGCATGAAGCCGTAGAAGAACATGTCGCCGTCGTTGTCGCCGTTGTCATCGTTGATGAAGGTGATGATGGAGCCGCCGCCGACAGCCACACCCGCGCTGGTTTCGATTGGCCCGAAGGGGATGTAAACTTCCGGCAGAATTGCCACACGGGCGTCGCCGAAACCTACGCCGGCTTCGTCTTCGGACATGGTGGCTTCGTCGGGCGTGCCCTTGGCGTCGAAGTAGCCGCCTGAAATAAGGCCGCCGAGCCTCATGAAACGATTGAACACGCTCCAGCCGTGGATATCGAGCATGAGAAGCGGGGTGTTATCGACTTCGAGGCCCATGGCTTCGGCGGTTGCGACCGCGGCGTCGGAATTGGTAAGCTGATATCCAAAACCGATGCTTGCGCCTCCGGTCGAACCTTCGGCGAAAAGTGAACTAACGAAGGCAACAACGATGATCAGAACAAATGCTTTTTTCATATTTCCTCCTTAAAGTGTTTTCTGAATCTAAATAGGAACTATTCCCAATGTAATATATTCATTCCGGTAAACAAGCTTTTTTTTTGCTAAATATTCCTTTATGCTTGATTTCTTAGAAGAAGGGCGTATTTTTGGGCGCGATGAAAAAGGTATGGACGAAAATAAAACGTTTTGCCCTTCACCTGCGGTTCGAGGAACTTCTCGCGCTGGTGTTCTTCTTTCCGTCTGCGGCGGTAACGATGCGCGCGCACGCTTTCTTTACGGAGGCAGGTAAAGTTCCCAAACATATACGGGGGGATGTCGCGCGAATCGTAGCTGTGATCGGGATGATTCTGGTTTTCGCGGGTGTGCGGAAATGGAACCCCGGCGGCAAGTTCTGGAAATTCATTCGCGAAGCCGCGCCTTTTGGGCTTGCTATTGCTATCTATACCAATCTTCACGACACCATTCATTTCGTAAACCCGAATGATATTCACTGGGCGCTTATCGCCATCGACGACTGGATGTTCGGAGTTCAGCCTGTTATCTGGGCGCAGAAGTTCTATCATCCCATCCTGACGGAGTATTTCAGTTTCGCGTATATGAACTACTTCGTGATTCCTCTTGCTATTCCATTCTTCCTTTATTTCAAAGGAAGATATTTCGCGTATCGTGAGACTATGCTGGGCATCATCCTGAGCTATTATTTCGGCTATATTCTCTATATCCTTTTCCCTGCGGCACCTCCGAGATTGGTTCTGGCGGATCAGTTCACACGGGATTTCACGGGATTCTTGTTCAGCAATGCTCAGAATTCAGTGATTATCTCCGCGGCCAGCAGTCGAGGGGCTTTTCCGAGTCTCCATTGCGCGACTACCCTTCTCTCGATGATATACGCATGGAAACATACTCGAACTATGTTCTGGGCTTTTTTGCCCATCGCGGTGAGCCTCGTTATTGCAACAGTTTATCTGCGTCATCATTACGTTATCGACATCATCGCAGGATTCGCCCTTTCGGTATTCGTCTATCTCGTCGCACCGAAGATCGACAAATGGTGGTGCAAGAAACGAATCCGCGCGGGCACCGACGACGAAGCCTGCGGATGGGTCGATACCTCCAAATAGAATATTCCCCCTTGATAAAACCCCGTTCATCGTTATTTTATAGAGCATTGTAAACTCAATAGCGAGAGTTAATTATGAAACGGACACCACTAAGCAGACTTAGAAATATCGGAATCATGGCGCATATCGACGCCGGCAAGACCACGACCACTGAGCGTATTCTCTTTTATGCCAAGAAGATACATCGTATGGGCGAGGTCGATGAAGGCTCTGCTACCATGGACTGGATGGAGCAAGAGCGCGAACGAGGAATCACCATTACCGACGCCGCGACTACCTGCTTCTGGAAAGACCACCAGATAAATATCATCGATACACCCGGGCATGTGGATTTCACTATCGAGGTAGAACGCGCTCTTCGAGTTCTCGATGGCGCGGTGGCGGTTTTTTGCGCGGTCGGCGGGGTGGAGCCCCAGAGTGAGACGGTTTGGCGTCAGGCGGAGAAATACAAGGTTCCGCGAATCGCATATGTCAACAAGATGGACCGTATGGGCGCGGATTTCGAAGGCGCTCTGGATTCGATTTTCGAACGCCTTAAAGCCAAGCCTGTCTGCCTGACAATACCGGTGGGCGAGGCCGAAGATTTTCGAGGCATCATAGACATCCTCGACGGCAAGTTCATCGAGTTCGATCAGGAGGAATTCGGCGCGGTTTTCGAGGAGACGGAAATTCCCGAGGAGATGATGGAAGAATACGAAACTCGCCGTTCGGAACTCATCGAGGCGGTTACCGAGTATTCGGAGCCGGTTCTCACGGCTTTCATCGAGGGCGAGGAAATCACTTCAGAGTTGCTGAAACCCTCTATTCGCAAGGGTGTGCTCGATAGGAAACTTCTTCCTGTTCTTACTGGAAGCTCCCTTCATAATATCGGCGTTCAGAAGCTCATGGACGCCATCGTAGATTACCTCCCCGCGCCCACCGATTTACCGCCGGCTATCGGTATGAATCCCGAGAAAGAGGCGGAGGAAAAGCGAGAACTTACGCCTGAAGCGCCTATGAGCGCGCTCGTGTTCAAAATCGCTACGGATAAATATGTCGATAAGCTGGTCTTTATGCGGATTTACAGCGGTTCAGTCGATAAGAAGCTGGGGATGCTGAATCCACGAACTGGCAAAAGGGAACGGATATCGCGTATTTTCCAGATGCACTCGGATAAACGGGAACAGCTCGAGGAAGCCGTGGCCGGTGATGTCGTCGCGGTTGCGGGACTTCGCGAGGTCAAAACCGGCGACACCCTCTGCGACCCAAAAAAGCCTATCATATATGAACAGATGACCTTCCCCGAACCAGTTATCTTCGTGGCCATCGAGCCTAAATCAACAGCCGATTCGGCTAAGCTGGAAGAGTCCCTGGCTCGTCTTGAAGAGGAAGACCCAACTTTTAAAGTCCGCGAGGATAAGGAAACCGGACAGACCATCATTGCCGGCATGGGAGAGCTTCATCTGGAGATTCTCGTCGATAGGATGATACGTGAATTCGGCGTGGCGGCGAATGTAGGCAATCCTCAGGTGGCATATCGGGAGACAATTATCGATAAGGCTAAGGCAAAATACACTGTCGATAGAAGCCTTGGCGAAAGCACTCAGTTTGCCGAAGTCTTTCTGGAGTGCTACCCGCGGGAACGGGGTATGGGTTTCGAGTTTAGGGATGAGTTTGACAACTGCAGTTTCCCGGAGGAGTTCCGGCGGGCGATCGAGGCGGGAATTCGAGATACACTGGAATCGGGGCCGATCGCCGGATATCCCCTTCTGGATGTCGGCGCCAAGCTTATCTCTGCCAAATGGAGCGAGGACAGTTCGAATGCCATGGCTTTCCGCGTGGCGGCGGTAAATGCCTTCTCGCGTGCTCTTAACGACGCCTCCCCCGTTTTCCTCGAGCCGGTGATGGATGTCGAGGTGGTAGTGCCGGAAACAAATATGGGCGAGGTCTTGAACGATCTGGCTATCCGTAGTGCCCATATTGAGAATGTCAGCGACCGGAAAGACCTTAAGGTAATCGACGCCACCGTCCCCCTTGCCGAGATGTTCGGATACTCCACTACGCTTCGGAATCTCTCACAGGGACGGGCGACATACACGATGCAGTTCTCCAAATACAGGCGTCTGCCAGGCCATCGCGAAAAGACTCTAATCGAAAAAATTCGGGGCTTTTAAATTTGGATCATCCTAAAAGCGATGAATTTAAAGGGCAGGTAAGGGGAACCTGCCCTCTGAAGAGAGTGCCCAAATCGGACACCCTGAAATAGTGTATCCTTTTTCATTCAGAAGTAAATACGTAAATATACGTAATTTTAGACATTTTTTATCGATAACTCATTGATTTTCAACAAAGAAGAAAAAACGAAAAATCTTTTTTTTATTTTATTGTTGACATATTCAAGACAGCCTCTACTATTACCCTTAACCGATACTTGATTAGGAATTGCGCTAATACAGTCTCGGAAAAGCTGAAAATGAAATACCGTCGTTTGATGTTCTCTGTTTGAATTCGAGCACGCAAAAGCTTTCTAAGGAATCTCAAGAACCAGAGAAGGGAAGAGAATGAGAATCAAGGTATTGCTTGTAGATAGTCACGATATCGTATTGGATGGACTCAAAGCCATTCTCAAAGAGGATCCTCTATTCGAATCCGTCGGGGAAGCGGGTTCTGGCAAAGAGTGTCTTGAGAAGATCGAAAAAACAACCCCTGACATCATCTTGATTGGCTTGGATTTGCCTCAAAATGAAAGTGTCGTTATGACCAGACGAATCCATCGCGGATATCCAGATGTGAAGATAGTAATTCTGTCCATGTATGCAGAGAAGGAGATCGTAACCGAAGCCCTTATATCAGGTGCAAGCGGGTATATTCTGAAGTGTGAGCCTTCGGAGAACATCTTATTCGCATTAAAACAGGTATCGGAAGGGCAAAAATATGTATCGCCCAGCCTTCATGAATATCTGGTAGAGTTCATTTTGAATCCCGAAAAGAAGTCTGACAAGAAAGGTATCGGCCTTCTTAGCGACAGGGAGTTGGAGATCATACAGCTCATAGCAGAAGGGGACTCCGCAAAAGATATCGGCACAAAGCTCCACATCAGCAGGAGAACGGTTGAAACTCATCGTAGCAATATTATGAAGAAACTGGGTCTTCATTCGATTGTTGAATTGGTTAAGTTCGCAATTCAAGAAGGAATTGTGCATATCAAGCGTTTGAGATAATAATATATTTGTTTTCTGTAAATCTTTTTCCTTCGGAAACTCATAAGTAGCCTATAGGACGCTACATGATGTAAATTTGCCCGTTACACTTTGAGAGAAAAACAAACAGTTTGAGTTCTGACTTCCGAAATATACTATATTTACATTCCTATTTAGCTAAGTATCATTTCAGTTATAAGGTGCAGAACAAGGGAATGTTCTGTAGTTGAAAAAAACATAAGAAATAATGTTGCTTTATTTGTGTTCTATATTATATTTTTGACGTCGTGATTTGGGCGAGTAAGATGTTCAAGGATCATTTTGCGAGCTTGAAAGCGATATCTTTGAGGCGCTGAAATCTACTCTGCAAAGACCATATTAGAGTAGCAATAGGGCGCACGGAAGGCGAAACATCTTCGCATTTCGGAGAGGGCACTCCTCAAGGAATACGCGCGGATTTCCCACCTTATAATCCGCGGTTGCAACAACCCCGTAAACGGGCCGAAGAGTCCGCAGGTTCTATACCTGCGGACTGGCCCGGATAGGATTTTTTTGAGCGAGAAATTTCGGCACGCATTTACCAATATCAGGGTAAAGTTGGTTTTCTTAAAGAATACTAAAATCTGAAGTATAAATACTACATCCTCCTTGCCAAGAACGATAAGGGCTATTATGAGATCCATAGGGAGAAGTGTCCCCGCTTGAAAAGAGGGATGCAAACGCACTTCCTGGGGGAATTCGATAATTGTCATGGTGCTATAGAAAAGGCCAGAGCTATGTGGAGTCATGTCGATGGATGCTCCTGGTGCTGTTTTGATTGTCATAATTCTACTTTACAAATACTATAAGTATTATAATCCAATTACCTAATTTGATAAAGTCCATTTAGACATGGGAGAATTTCTCCTTGCGCTCCTTTTCTCGATTGCTAAATTGATTATTGAGAAAAATTAGTTTAGCAATTGATTATATGGAGTTTAGACGATGAAGAAAAAATGGATATATGTAATACTCGGCCTTCTTATAAACATATGTCTTGGAACGGTTTATTCGTGGAGCGTTTTTAAGAAACCCCTCGAAGAATGTCTTACCTGCACGGCGACTCAGAGCGGGTTGCCGTATATGGTATTTTTGGCCGCATTTGCCTTTTCTATGCCCTTTGCGGGCTTTTTCCTGGAAAGGCTCGGACCTCGGCTGACTGTCATCATCGGGGCTTTATTCGTCGGCGGCGGATGGGCTGTTTCGTCGTGGGCGGGGAGTATTCAGGTTATCACGGTTACATATGGTCTTGTCGCCGGTATGGGCGTCGGAATAACCTATGGTGCACCTCTCGCAGTTTCGGCAAAGTGGTTTCCCGACAAAAAGGGCCTTGCCCTCGGCTTGACATTGGTAGGGTTTGGCCTCTCGCCATTCGTAACAGCGCCTCTTGCAAGATACCTTATTGAAACAGTTGGAGTTATGGCCGCTTTCAGAGTTCTTGGAATAGTCTTTTTGGGCGTGCTTATCCTGCTCTCTTTGCCTATGAGATTCCCACGGGAAGGGGAAGTTGTTGCAAAGGACGGGTCGAAGAAATCCAAAGCCGAGGTGGAGCTTGTGCCGTCCCAGATGCTCAAGACAAAGCAGTTCTATGGCCTCTGGCTTTGCTATATAATTGGAACTCTGGCTGGCTTGACTGTGATAGGCATCACAAGCCCATTCGCGGAGGAAATCGCAAGACTATCCGCGGGAGCCGCGGCGGTTTCTGCGTCGATTTTTGGAATTTTCAACGGCATCGGACGCCCTATATTCGGTTCTTTGACCGATAAGATAGGGCCGAAAAGGTCGGCTATTATTTCTTTCATGCTGATAATTTTCGCTTCGATTTTGGCTATTGCTTTTGGGCATGTCCGTCCGATTTATTACCTGGCTTTCGCAATCTTCTGGATGATCCTCGGCGGATGGCTGGCTATCGCTCCTGCGGCCACCAGCACATATTTCGGACTGAAACATTATTCCAAAAATTATGGCTTTATGTTCACGGCTTACGGCATCGGCGCGCTAATCGGAATGCCGATTTCGGGGAGATTGCGCGATGTCCTCGGAAGCTACACTTATACCTTCTATCCGATGATCGCATTGGCCGTAATAGGCATTATTCTGGCGGCTTTCACATTGAAAAAGCCGCAAACGGAGTAGAATACTTAATTGACAAGATTTATAGTGTCTGAATGCCATACAGCAGACGATTATTATGATTAAGCTCGATGTTACCCATGATTGCTGATTGTATTTTTGTTATTATAAATTGGTTCGAGGTAAAAGTATGAATAGCAAACCCAACGTCATTTTGAGGGATGTATTCGGTTACGAGTCTTTCAGACCCCTACAGCTGGATATCATCAACAGTGTCCTTAGCAAAAGAGATAGCTTGGTGATTATGCCCACCGGCGGCGGGAAATCCCTCTGTTATCAGATTCCCGCGTTGATTTTTAACGGCTTGACTGTAGTGGTCTCGCCTTTAATTTCCTTGATGAAGGATCAGGTTGAGCAACTCAAAGAACTGGGAGTGAAGGCGGTTTTCCTGAATAGCTCCCTTTCAACGGAGGAGTATTCGTCAAGTTTAGCTGAAGTTCGCAGTGGTCGTGCGAAACTTCTATATGTCGCCCCGGAAACACTGATGATGAATAGAACCTTGAATCTTCTGGGCGGGCTGAAGATCGACTGCCTTGCTATCGACGAAGCCCACTGTATTTCAGAATGGGGACACGATTTCCGCCCTGAATATCGACAGTTGACCGAGGCAAAATCTCGTTTCTCCGATGCCGTTTGTATCGCTCTTACTGCGACGGCCACGGAACGAGTTCGCGAAGATATCAAACATAGTTTATCCTTTCAAAGCACAGATGAATATATCGCCAGCTTCAACCGTGAGAATCTCTATCTGCAGGTGATTCCAAAGCGCAACCCCACAGAGCAGACTATTCGATTCCTGCGGGAGTATCCCAATCAATCCGGTATTATTTACTGCTTCTCTCGACGGCAGGTGGACGAACTGACGGAGGATCTCGCGGAAGAAGGTTTTTCGGTAAAGCCTTATCACGCAGGCCTCGAAGACGATGTCCGAAAAGAGAACCAGGAGCTTTTCATTCGGGACGATGTCCAGATTATCGTGGCCACGATAGCCTTCGGAATGGGTATCAACAAGCCGAATGTCCGTTTCGTCGTCCATTATGATCTTCCAAAAAATATCGAATCATATTACCAGCAAATCGGCAGAGCCGGCAGGGACGGATTAAAAGCCCATTGCCTCCTCCTCTTTTCCTATGGCGACGCCGGGAAAATCCGGTTTTTCATAAATGAGAAGACCGGTGTGGAAAAACAGGTTGCCCAGATGCATCTCGACAAGATAATCGAATACTGCGAAGAAGAGGAATGCAGGAGAATTCCCATATTGAACTATTTCGGCGAGGAGTATTCCGGCGGCAACTGCAAAACCTGCGACAACTGCGTTGAAGGAACCGCGGAAAAGACCGATATCACTCTTGCGGCTCAGAAATTCTTGTCGTGTGTTTTTCGAACGGATGAAATTTTCGGGGAAGCCCATATTATAGATGTCCTGCGCGGCTCAAAATCCCAAAAGGTTCTCGATAAGGGGCACGATAAGGTTTCCACCTACGGCATTGGTATGGAGTATTCCAAGAAACAATGGAGCTATTTCGCACGGCAGTTTCTGAAATATGGCCTTATCGAAAAAGACCTTAGATTCGGCAGTTTGAAGCTCACTCCAAAAGCTTGGGAAGTCCTGAAAAACAACGAACCGGTGATGGGTTATCTCAAAGAACGGGAGCACAAGAGAAAAATTCAGGACGACGCATACGATTATGATACCGAGCTGTTCGAGATCCTTCGCGGAGAAAGAAAACGTCTCGCCGATATTTCCGGGCTTCCGCCTTATGCCATTTTCCCCGACAAGACTCTGGTGGAGATGGCTACATATTTCCCTATGTCCAAAGAGTCCATGGGAAGGATTTTTGGCGTAGGTAAGGTGAAACTGAATAAGTATGGAGATATTTTCCTGCAGTTCATTCGCGATTATTGCAATAAAAAAGGAATCGAAGAGAAAAAGAAATATTCTAAGAAGAGCTTTCGAAAATCGGAGCGAAGAAGGCATCACGAAGTCGGCGAAAAATTCAATGATGGAAGCTCGATATATAAGCTTGCAGAGGAGTATCAGGTTCAGCAGGGCACGATCATAGGGCACCTGCACAAGTTCTTCATGGACGGTTTCGAGCTCAGGCTCGATGGCCTGCAGAATCTCTGCAAATTGCCAGATGAACAGCAAAAACGAGTATTCGAGAGTTTCGCGAGGAACGGCGCCCAGTTGCTTCGCCCTATATTCGACGATTTGGAGGGCAAAATCGGGTATGACGACCTGCGGTTACTGCAGTTGCTGTATTTATGCGAGAAGGGGGAACCGGAGCTTGGGTCTTCCCCAAAATCCGCACAGCAAGAATCTCAAATCATTCAACAGAAGGATAAATCGACGGCATCGAGAATCAAAAGCGAGTTTCCGAACTCGTTCAAAGAATGGGGGGAACAAGACGATGTTCTGCTCGCCGAGAGATATCGCGCTGGTTCGACAATATGGGAGCTTTCAAAACTTTTCGATCGATACCCCGGAGATATTGTCAACCGCTTGAAGACTCTCGGCCTTAAATAGATTTCCCTTTTGGGAGTTTTTCTCTTGACTTTTAACACGATTTGTTTGATATTGAAAGTATGATGGATTATAAGAACATCGTTATAATACTTTTTTGTCTCGCTTTCGCCTGTTTCGCTCAGGATATCGAAGCGGAAGAGATCATGGGCGACAGCGTGGTTTTCATTCAAAGGGTCAATATCTGTTCGGAGATAGATTTGGAGGGGATCGCTGTGGATGATACTTTCCCGGGAGCCTATGTGGACGGCGATTTCGCTATCTGGGAACATCCAATGAGCTATTTCCTCTCCGATTCCTGTTTCTGGGACTATCGATGCAATCCCGGCCACACTTTCGACGGCTTCAACGATTCCCTGGTTTTTCGTCTGGCGATCTGGCGGCATGGATACGCATATTGCGGAGTTTATTCGACTCACGGCGATATCTCCGACGCTCTCTTCCTCTTATGCAACAAAGAGGTAAACCCGGTTACGACCTGGGGACGTCCCTTGACCCGAGACGACATCTACACCGGCGCTTTTTTCTCCCGCGATTACAGCCAGAATATGCTTTCGCAGTTCCTTCATCATCAGTATGAGAAAATTACTGACAACGGCCACGTTTTATCCGGCGCATTGCCGATACTGAAAGACCGACTATGCCTCGATCCTCCGGCGGACTCCTCCGGAAGCTATCTTTATGGGTATAACCTGCTCGATTTCGCCCTGTTCAACAACCTCGATAAGCCGGTATGGACTCTGGCGTCCAAGATTCAAGTTCGACGGGGAGACGGGGTTTACAGCGGTTGCTGGTATTCGGGCATCCCGGTAATCGAAGGTCCCACCGGCGCGAGCTATTTTATCGAAAATAATACCTGGTGCGCTCTATGCCCCGATTCCATGGGCCTCTGCACCGGAGAATCCCAACGGGGATTTAGTGTCGGGTATTCTGGCGCGGACAATTCTGCCATCCGCATGTCCGGAGGTTCGAACAACATGACAGAAGCCTGGGGCTATCTGGATGGTGTTCTGCGCATGCACATCCTCAATTGTTGCACTCGGGATTATGCTTCGGCAAATTATTACGCCTTCGACACTTTCCCGGATTCGGTGCGGATGAGAATCGACCTCAGCAGAGCGGCGGTTCAATCGAATATTCGCATGGCGGTGCTTGCCGATTCAATCTGGGCGGACGACATCTGGGAAGACCCAGACCCCGGCCACGACAGCAATCCTCCGCCCATAATCATCCGTGCCGACCCCGGCTGGAACGGTGTCCTTCAGCCCGAGATTACCGTCACACCTTCTGAAACACTGGATATGGGCCCGGTTCTCGTCGGCGAGAGCGCTATAAATAGCTTCTTAATAGACAACATCGGCGATACCACGCTGGTAATAACTACCATCCACCACTCGAACCCGTCCGATTTCGGGTTGCTCTACGATGTCTATACTCCAGCCCATACATCTTCGGATATAATGGTGAGTTTCAATCCAACTTCCGCGGGGCATTACGAGGACATCGTTACGGTTTACACGAACGTTCCCTGTTTCTCCATGTTCAATCTTTATATCGTCGGCGAGGGTATCGAGATAGACCCCATGTTCCCGGAACTTGTCGAGCCACTGCCCGGAACATGGACTTCCTGCGCCGACCAGAACATCATCCTGCGCGGAATCTGTTCGGACACTAACTGTTGCGGGAAAATCATGGAGGAATCGGTCGTTCTGGATGTCGGCGGTGTTCTGCATACTGGAGCTGACTCCAGCGTCAGGGTCATCGACGATACTCTGATATATTACACTCCATACCCCCCCCATCTTTTCCGCAATGGCGACACCGTCGAAGTTTGCCTCGCTAACGCCGCTGATACCTGCGGGGTGGTTTTCGACAGCCTTCCCTACTGCTGGAGTTTTATGGTGGATTTGAATCCGCCGGATATCATATTCCACTATCCGCCGCCGGATACCGTTCTGACCGATCCATCGCCCACAATTTCGATCTGCCTTTTCGATTCCCTTTCAGGGCTCGATACGAACAGCATCGTGCTGAATGTAGATGGCGAAGTTGCCGAACCGATTATGATTTTCGCGGACTCATGTTATCTTCTCGAATATCCTCTGCCGAACCCGATGCATTACTCGGACACCCTCGAATACTGCATTCGCGCTACGGACACCACGGACTATTGCCCGGACAATACCCTCGACACATGCTTCTATTTCTCCCTTTGGTCGGCTGGGCCATTGGGGAATCTGATTATTCCCTGGGACGGCGCAGTTTCAGCGTGCACGAATCAGGAGATTCATATCAGCATCGTCGATTCTCAAGGGGTCGATTCCCTCACGATAATTCTGGCGATAGGCGGCGATACTTTGACTATTGCGGATTCGCGCCTTTCATTTATCGACGACTCACTACTCATCTTCGTCCCGAACGAAGGCTATTGGAACGACAACGACACAATTACAATCAGCTTGATTGCCGCGAATGACAACCTCGGCGCCCCCCTCGGAAATCCTTTCAGTTTCGATTTCTACACCGATTTCACCCCACCCGTGTCGGAACTCGTCCAGCCCATCGAGGACGAATGGATTCAATATCTCGAAACGCCTGTGGGTATTTCATTTGAAGACCGCGTTTCCGGTATTCTCCTCGATTCATGCTACCTCGACATCGAGGGGCACATCTTCCATTTCGCAGAAATCCTCGCCGATATTTCGCCCGATTCCCGAAGGGGCAATGTAGTCGCCTATCCCAGCGAGGCGGGTCTGAACTTCAACCCCGGCGACAGTATCTTCGTGACATGCTACATGTGCGACGATCCCGACACATGTCCGCCCAACTGTTCGGAAACGGTTCATCGAATCCTTTTCGAGCCCATGGCGACATGCCAGATTTACCCGAACCCCTTCTCCCCCAATGCAGACGGCGTGAACGATTTCATCGTCTTCGATTACCCGCGAATGTTCATCGAGTCCGCGCAGTTGAGCATATTCAATATCAAAAACAGGCAGGTTCTGAAAAAAGAAATCGGCCCGACCGAGAACGGCGAGTTCGAAATCAGGTCGTGGGACGGCAAAGACGACACCGGGGCGAAACTGCCTCCGGGGCTTTACATCTATATCATCTCGAATGACAATCGAGTTCTGTGCAGTGGGACAGCAATTATCGCGAGATAGAGGAGAGACGCCCGACGGAAAAACAATGTTGACAATCCTTTTCGTGGGGCTAAATTAATCTTGAATTCCAGTTCGTCTAAAAGCAAAACGATGGAGAAAAGCAGATGGAAGAGCAAATTCGGCAAATAGTGAGATCACATTCGCGGCTTATCATGCACGACAAGTTCTATTTCTGGCCGGAAATTCCCCGCAAGAAGCTGAACACTGTCCTCAAATCCTACGCCAAGGGCATTCAGCCGTCGGAGGTCCTCGCCCTTATCGACAACACCGTTTTCGGAAGCGCCAAAGACGGCGGAATAATCACGACCCATGAATTTATCGCTCATAATCCGCTGGAAGGCCCACGCAGAGCCCTCTTTGGTGCGATTCAGTCCGTCACTCTCGCCGAGGGATTAGTCAGCACGATTCATATCAACGACGGCAAATTCCTCGAACTCAGCATTCAGGAACGCCAGCCGATAATGACCTTCGTCAAAATGTTGCGGGAAATTGTGAATCTCCATTCGCCTCAAACCGCTGTGCAGAGCGAAACTCAATCCCCGGTGGAAGCCCTCAAACAGCTAAAAGAACTCCTCGACAGCGGGATTATCACGCCGGAGGAGTTCGAAATCAAACGCAAGGGTTATCTGGAAAAGCTCTGAGGGGATTTATTCGACCATAAAATCCGGTGAGATTCGGCCATCTTCGTCGAAGCGAACGCCCTCGGCTTCGAGGAGTGCTCGCTGACGCGCGTAAGATTCCTCGTCGCGAAACCCAATTTCTCGCCTGGAATTCACAACTCGATGCCATGGCAAATCGTGTTTTTCCGAACACGACCGAAGGATACGGACGACCTGCCGCGCTCCTCGTGGCGATCCTGCTTTCCGCGCCACCGCGCCGTAGGACATCACATATCCGCGCGGTATTCCGCGGATAATCTGGATGACCCTATTTGTGAATTCGGTAGCCATTTTATCGTGCTCAACGTGCCTTCGGCACGATTCGCTTCGGCATAGTCAGCTTACTCATTTCAGATACACCACCCGTTTAGTCGCGGTCGCGCCGCTGTCCACCCGCGCCCGGACGAGATAGACGCCGGAGGGGAGGGATTCGTCGGGGCGCCAAACGATTAATCCCCCTAAATCCCCCTTTGACAAGGGGGACTTTCGCTCTTCCTCCCCCCTTGTTAAAGGGGGGTCGGGGGGGATTATATCCGCAACCCGTCGCCCGTTCACATCATAAATTTCCACAGTAAAACCTTCTGGATTCCCGTTTTCACGGGAATGACAATCGAGGGTGATTGTTACCGCGGAGTTGAAGGGGTTGGGGTAAGTGTGCATTTCAAACGCTATCGGAAGGTTTTCATCTTCTTCGATAGTTGAGCTACCGAGGGAGTCAAGTTTTGCTACGAAAAAATCGTAATCCCCTGCGCCGAAGGAAGATACTGCGCCCGCAATTGCGAAGCCGCCGTCTTCGGTAGGGATAACAGCGCTACCCAAATCATAATTATCGCCCCCGAAATATGCATTCCAGAGAGTGTCCCCTTCTGAATCAAGACGAGAGACCATAATGTCTTTCAGAGATGAAACTGTATGCTGAACTGTATTAATTGCAATAAACCCTCCATCGGGGAGTAGTTTTATGTCTTGTCCAACACAACTGTATCCCATGGTATACCTTTTTGACCAAACCGTTTCGCCCAATTCGTTTAGCTTTAGTATCCACCAATCTGATACAAAGGGAGCTACGTCATAAGCCCCTGTAAGAAGAAAAGCTCCATCACTGGTAGGAGTTAATGCACTCATATAGTTGTTGTATGGGGCTGGATAGTCATTTATCCAAACAGTATCTCCATACTCGGTCATTTTCATTGTTAATAGCTTGAAGTAACCCACCGAAGGGCTGAGTTGTCTCTTTGTTATTGAAAGCAAATAGCAACTATCGCTCGTTGTCGCAACACTTTTTATATATTCAAAGCAATTATATTCGCCGAATTGATTTGACCATATTAATGTTCCTATAGAATCCGTTAATACTGCGCAGGCATCTCCAAAGCTTCCATCTCCGGCGGTTCCTACTAATAAGATATCTGAATTTGGCAATAATATTGAGTGTTGTAAGTGGTCCATATAGTAGCTTCCGTAGAATCTTGTCCACAAAGAATCGCCGGTCTCGTCTAATTTCATTAAGAACATATCTCTACTGGAATTAGCAGGATTGAACATTTCTCCCGTAAGATAATATCCACCTGTTGTCTGGATAAGCCTACTCCCTTCATCAACCTGATCAGAATATCCAAATGTTTTTGACCAGAGTTCATTTCCCAGTGAATCGACTTTTAAGAGGTAAACATCAGGGTAATCCTCTTCGCCAAATCCAAAGGATTCTGTTGTGCCGGCTATTAAGAACCCCTTATCGGTTGTCTGGATAATGTCATAGGGTCGATCGTCTGCTGGTCCGCCGAAGGTGCGTTCCCAGCCAGCGAAGAGGTTTGTGGTGATAAGATATATCAGTAATATTACATAAATTCTAATTTTCATTTTAACTCCTTTAAATATGAGGGGAAGCATAATAATCCTAATATATCTTAACTAGATAACTACAAATATTTCTTACATGAGTAGCATCAGCAGGTGTAGAACATGTTTCGCATGGACATGGATCTTCTGGTTCGCATTCTGTTCCACAGTCTTTATCTTTGCAGATGCCGATAGGGTAATTAGGCGTGCCTTCGTATGCTGATATCTCGTATTTAGGGCTCAATCCTCCATCATCATAGTATATTTCCATAACAATGTTATTTTGAACCATTTCTACTTGATCGGCGTATGGAACATTCCATTGATCCCAATCCCCAACATCCTCGCAGACGTAAGTGGTATCTGCCACAGCAGTGACTGCGATGAATACAAATGCCAATACGGCAAAGATATATGATTTCTTCATATTTAAACTCCTTGTTTTATTTTAAGTTAGTTGAAGTTTAAAAAAACGCCTGCGCAAGATTTCCTCACGCAGGCGAAACACAATGAAAACCAGTCTGTCCGTCAGAAATACAGATAGTTAACGCCCCTCCTCCATATATTTCAGGAGTTTCTTTGCGCTTTAGAACAACTGTCGCCTTTTCCTTATGTCCGTTTCGTGCGTTCATAAGCATTCTTGTCTGTTTCTAAAAATAAAATAGGGTATATGAATGCTAATGTCAAGGAAAAAATGGCTCATCCCCAAATTTTCCGCAAATCTATTTTTCGTCTCGCCCGTCATTTCAGATACACCACCCTCTTTGTCGCGGTTTGGTCGCCAACAGTCGCCCGCACCAGATATACTCCGGAGCCGAGGGAAGGGGCGGGATGCCAGACGAATTCGTAGGGGAGACCCTTGTGTTCTCCCGTTGAACGGGCGGGCACAAGACCCGCCCCTACGGACACTTCGACAGGCTCAGTGACCGGCTCTACCAAGCGCCCCGATACATCGTAAATCTCGATTGCAAAACCTTCTGGATTCCCGATTGCTCGGGAATGACAATCGAGGGTGATTGTTACCGCCGAATTGAAGGGGTTGGGGTGGGCGGAGATACCAAGTGCTCGAGGCAGGTTTTTATCTTCTTCGATTGTTGAGCTACCGAGGGAGTCTGTTCTGATGACATAGATATCATAGCCTCCTTCGCCAAGTGAATTTGTATTTGCACAGAGTATAAATCCATCGTCGGAAGTTTCAATAACGACCTTACCATCATTATATCCAGAACTTCCAAACGACTCTGTCCAGAGAATGTTTAAGTCAGTATCTAACTTTGAAAGGAATATTTTTGCGTTAGCATACATAAAACTGCCATATGTCCCCGCGACTATGTATCCGCCATCTGAAGTGGGTGTAATAGAGTTCGCACGAGTGCTTTGTCCTTCTATACGAAACTTCTTCGTTAAAAGGGTATCACAGAACTCATCAAATTTCATAACCCAACCATCTGCATTGTCCAAACCTGTGCTTTGAGATGAGGTTCCAACTATAACAAATCCTTCTTCTAAAGCTACTATTTCACTTCCCCAATCGTTATATGAACTCCCATATTCCTTGGTAATCAATGTATCTCCTAATACATCTGTTTTTAGGAGAAGTATATTCGAATAACCACCGCTAACAAATTTAGTTGATACCACAATTAGGCTTTCATCGTCAAGTTGTAATCCACATTTGCCAGGTTGCACAACGCCGGAAGGCCCATAATCGTTTGACCAAATCGTCTCTCCTTCCAAATCAACCTTAGCTAACCATGTTTTGCTGTCTGAGGGAGAAGCATCAACATCTCCTACTAATATTATACAAGAATCTTGCGACAAGATCATGTCGTGACAGCAATCTGCACGAGGTCCACCATAGGTTTTCGTCCAAAGTGAATCTCCTTCTGAATTGAGTTTTAAAAGCCAAACATCGGACGAACCGCTACTATATGAATATGTGCTTCCGGCGATATAGATGCTTCCATCATCGCTTTCAATTGCACAGTGTGCTTCATCGTAGTCGAGACCATATGTTTTTGTCCAGAGAGTATCTCCACTGTCGTTGATTTTGAGAACGTAAACTACATGACTTCCACTTGTTCCAAAACCAAAGGACTCTGTTCTTCCAGCTATGATGTAGTTGCCGTCAGCAGTTTGAATTAAAGCATTTACACGGTCGTTCAAGTTTCCGCCGTAGGTGCGCTCCCACCCAGCGTAGATTTGGGAAGACAACATAACTGAAAGCAGAAATAGTAATACTTTTATATATCTCATAATTTACTCCTTGCTATATAGGGGGAGGTAGTCATTATTGATTAATATTGACCGTCAACAGTTTCGCAAACTTCTACTACATCACCAACTTCTATGCACATTTCACATGGACAATCATCGGGATAATCAGGTTCTTTGCAAGGAGTTGTGCAGTCTTTTCCTTTGCAAGAATTTAGTAAGTTGTTGGGTGCATAGGAATAGTATGATGATATTGTAAAAGTTATTGAAGGGCCATCTTCATGCACAGTAATTTCCATGACGATTTTTTTGTCGACCAAAGATTGCTGCAAGCTTTCCGGAACTTGAAACCGATCCCAGTCGCCAACGTCCTCACAGACGTAAGTGTTGTCTGCCACAGCAGTCATTGCGATGAACACGAATGCCAATACGGCAAAGATATATGATTTCTTCATATCTAAACTCCTTGTTTTTATTTTAAGTTAATTATAGCTTGAAAAATGCCTGCGCAAGATTTCCTCACGCAGGCAAAATCAAATGAACTTCAGTCTGTCCGTCAGAAATACAGATAGTTGACGCCCCCCTCCCATATATTTCAGGAGTTTCTTTGCGCTTTAGAACAGATATCGCCTTTTCCTTATGTCCGTTTCGTGCGTTCATAAGCATTCTTGTCAGTTCCTAAGAAAAAAATAGGGGAAATGAATGCGGATGTCAAGGATAAAATGGTTCATCTCCCAAATTTTCCGCAAATCTTTTTTCGTCTCGCCCGTCATTTCAGATACACCACCCTCTTTGTCGCGGTTGTGCCGCTGTCCACCCGCGCCCGAACCAGATAGACACCGGAGGGGAGGGATTCGTCGGGGCGCCAAACGATTAATCCCCCTAAATCCCCCTTTGACAAGGGGGACTTTCGCTCTTCCTCCCCCCTTGTTAAAGGGGGGTCGGGGGGGATTATTTCCGCCACCCGTCTCCCATTCACATCATAAATTTCCACAGTAAAACCTTCTGGATTCCCGATTGCTCGGGAATGACAATCGAGGGTGATTGTTACCGCGGAATTGAAGGGGTTGGGCCAGGCTGAAATCTCGAATGTTTCCGGTTGGATCGACGTTTCGATAATCAGGGGATCTTCGATTATCTCGAAA
>NPIE01000552.1_pt1 | contig 39089 bp, 34 predicted proteins | sample 8637661 | NCBI WGS metagenome assembly NPIE01 (sample SAMN07420842, study PRJNA396082) | bioreactor metagenome | isolation source: sample BA12 brine-fed electro-methanogenic bioreactor BA | place: Japan: Kochi | collected 2016-12-09 | reverse complement strand
TCGGCATAAAGTTCATTGCCCTTGTACTGAAAGTAGTGCATGGGGTCTCAATTCCTCCTGTATGGGGTCTGGTGAGAGAACTTTCTGGAAAATAAACCAAAATTATTAACATACAGCGGGGGATAAGTCAAAAAACTGCCCATGCGGCAAGATTTTCCGCCGCAATGGATCAACTCTTCGGGGCCGGAAAAAGCAGGCTGTCCGCTGCTGTGTTGGATTGTTATTTCACACCTTCGGGTATGCGAACTTCGGCAGAGCGTTCAGACTGAACCGTTCGGCCATTTTCTTCAAGGAAGGCGCGGACGCTGTACCCGTAAGACTGGTTCATGTTCGCCGCAGTGTCTTGGAAACGGGGCTCTGATATCGGTTTCTCTGTCAACGGAAAGGGAGAGAAAGAGGCATTGCCGCTGCGGCGATAAACAAGATATCGGAGCGAGTCGGAAGCCTGTCCTGCGGCCTTCCAGCGAAGGCTGACGGCACCATCGGCGCGTTCCGCCTGAAGTTCGACGGGGGCAGGGGGAGGCATAACCGTGCTGAGAGTGACGGAGGCTGGCGCGCTGTCAATGCCGGTGCGCTCAAAGGCAAAGATCCGATAGCGGTAGGCGGTGCCGGGGATTGCGGTGGCGTCGAACCAGGCCAGTTGATTTTTTTTGCGGAACAGCACCCGGGAATAATCGAGGTCGATCTGCGCCAGAGTCCGCCATTGTTCGTCGCAGTCAGGGCAGTCGCTTTCGGAATAGTTCGTCATGCGCTCGATGCGGAACCCCTGGGTCTTGGCACCGGCTTTGTCTTCATCTCCGATCTGCCAGAACAGCGCCACGCTCTCACCCAGTTGCTTGGCTTCAAGCGCCGCCGGAATGGGCGGCTCGGGAGCCTCCAGCGGGCGCACCGGCCCCTTCTTGCCGCACCCGGACGCAGTGAAAACAAGCATCGCCACAAGGGGGAAAAGCAGGGAGCGGATCATGCGATCGGGGATCATAGAGGCAGACCTCCTTGTCGATTTCTTACCGCTCATTGCGTGCCTGACGGGCCCGTTGGATTTCGCGCTCCACCGCTTCGCGCGCGGTGCCGCCGGTGGCGCGACGGGCATTGACCGAAGCGTCCAGCGTGACGTAGTCATAAATATCCTCTCCGATCAGGTCGGAGAAAGTGCGAAATTCCTCCAGCGTCAGCTCCTCGATTTCCTTGTTGTGCTCGATGCAGTAGCGCACCGTTTTGCCGACGACTTCGTGCGCCTGGCGGAAGGGCAGCCCCTTGCGCACCACGTAATCGGCGATGTCGGTGGCGGTGGAGAATCCGCGCGCAGCGGCGATACGCATCGGCTCGGCCTTGACACCCATCTGCGCGATCATGTCGGCAAAGATCTTGAGGCTGCCCTTGACGGTGTCGATGGTGTCGAACAGCGGCTCCTTGTCCTCCTGCATATCCTTGTTGTAAGCCAGCGGCAGCGATTTCATCAGGGTCAGCAGCGACATCAGGTTGCCGTAAACCCGGCCGCTCTTGCCGCGCACCAGTTCGGGCACATCCGGGTTTTTCTTCTGCGGCATGATCGAGCTGCCGGTGCAGAAAGCGTCGGTGAGCTCGATGAAGTCGAAATCCGCCGAAGACCACAGGATCAGTTCTTCTGAAAGGCGCGAGAGGTGCATCATCAGGATCGAGCCGGCGGCGCAGAATTCAAGGGCGAAATCCCGGTCGGAGACGGAATCGAGGCTGTTGCGCGTGACGCCGTCGAAGCCGAGCTGTTCGGCGACATATTCCCGGTCGATGGGGAACGTGGTGCCAGCCAGGGCGCCAGCGCCCAGCGGCATGACGTTGACCCGGCGCGCCAGATCGTCCAGACGCCCGGTGTCGCGGCAGAACATCTCGTAATAGGCCAGCATGTGATGGGAGAACAGCACCGGCTGGGCGGTCTGCAGATGGGTATAGCCCGGCATAATGACGCCGAGGTTTTTCTCCGCCTGATCGAGCAGGGCTTCCTGCAGACGGTCGAGGTACTGGCGGATCTGGCCTAGTTCGTCGCGCAGGTAGAGCCGGATGTCGAGGGCGACCTGATCGTTGCGCGAGCGGGCGGTGTGCAGCTTGCCCCCCACCGGACCGATGCGCTCGATAAGCCGCGCCTCGATGTTCATGTGAATGTCTTCGAGGCTGACCTTGAATTCGACCTTTCCTGCTTCGATATCGCTGAGAATGGCTTCCAGCCCGTCAATAATGGTAGCGGCATCCTCTTGCGTGATGATCTGCTGCCTGGCCAGCATGCGCGCGTGGGCGATGGAGCCCTGGATGTCGTAGCGGTACAGGCGTTTATCGAAATCGATGGAGGCGGTGAATTCTTCCACGAATTGGTCGGTCGGCTGGGTGAAACGCCCCGCCCAGGGTTTTTCGCTCATAGGTTGTAGCTCCGTTCTTTGTCAGAATATTTAGATTTCCTTATTGGGGGGAGGGGGAACGCTCCTCATTTCTTCGTTCCCGCTTCGGCGGTACTGCCGAGGGGGCATTTTTTTTCCGGCGAGTCCGAATCCTCCAGCATGACGTCGTGGTCGGCCATGCGCTCCCAACGGGCGTCTTCTCCAGGGCGGAAGATGCCATGGATTTTAAGGGGAAAACGGGTCGTGCGCGGGTCGAGTTCGTGAAACAGCGGCAGATTGAAGTAATAGAGGCGCGTCTCCGTACCGAAGCGCAGACGACACACCGGCAGGCCGCCGAAATCATCACTGGCGAACTCGGGGTAGTCCACCGGCCCGATCTTGTGGCTTTTGTGGATGATGATGGATGAGTAGCCGAAGGGGGTTTCTCCTTTGGTTTCGATGCCCGTGGTTTCGTCGGACACGTTGCAGAAAATCGTCACCGTGTCGCGTACGCCGGGAGTGTAGGCCAGGTATTCGCCGTAAAACCCGTTGACCACGTCCCGGAAAGCGCGGTGCTCCGGCTTGGGATTGCACTCAAGGATGGTCAGCAGATCAAGGCGCTGCCGGGTGGTGAAGAACAGGTCGTTGGCTTTTTCGATGACCGTGCTGATATTGGACTGGTACAGGTCGCGATAGACATAGTCCAGGCAGATCAGGACCATGAAGTTGAAAGCGACGGGGGTGCAGCGAAACAGGGGAAAGACCTTGCCGCGGTAAAGATCGTGGAACGGGTCGATGGTCTCCTCGCCCACAAAAGGATGGCTTTTGGCCAGCAGGAAAACACGCATGCGGCCATCGGCCTCCTTGACCGCTGTGACTGCCCAGTTGGTCGGCACCTGCTCGATATCCCCCGCATCGAGATCCGTCAGGACCGATGCCAGGGCTTCCTCGTTGTCTTCCCGATAACGCTCCAGCATGGCGCGGTATTCGTGAAGCTGGATATGCTCGACGCCGAACATGGTGACCGTATTGGGACGAAAATGGTCGCGGATGAAACCCAGAGCCTCTTCGACGTGGGCGGCGGGCATGGCCGATTCAGGAAAAATAAGGAAATGCAGCTTCTTGAGATTGCCGGGGCCTTCGGCGACCATCTCAAAAATCGACCGGATACGCTTCCATTTGTCCTGGGGGTCGGCAAGTTTGCAGGCAGATTCCTGGATACCCAGATGATTGGGGATCTGGCACACCAGGCAATGCTGGTGGTGCCCCAAAGTGAATTCGACGTTGATCTGTTTTTCGACAATTTTGAACATGCGAATCAGTGACCGGCTGCCTTGATATGTCCGCCCGGAAGTTCCTCTTCAAGAGAGACATCCTGAGGGCGCGCGGGATGCCAGGGCAGATCGGGAAAAATCTGGCTCAGAATATGGCGTCCGCCGGGAGGCATCGGCATCTGCGGCAATGAATTCTTTTCCACCCATAACGCCTCGGTGCATTCGTCGCCATTGGGCGCCAGGTCGCGGGACAGGGGGGCGGCCCGGTAATAGAGAATGACGAAATGGTCGTTGCGTTCGCCGACGCCGATGTGTTCGAAGACATCGATCAGCCCTTCGACCTGGACATCAATGCCGACCTCCTCGCGCACTTCACGATGCAGGGCCTGCAGGATCGGCTCGCCATGGTCGATTTTGCCGCCGGGCATGACCCACAGGCTGCAGAAGGGCTCGATGCAGCGCCGTGTGAGCAGCACACGCTCCTGTTCGTCGATGACGCAGGCGACGACGGATGTCTTGATAGCCTGGCTTTTTTTGAATTCCATGATGACCCTGTGAAGGGTGAGCGGAAAAGGGGTGAGGGAAAAGATCATCGCCTCACCCCTGACCTCTCACGCCTTACTTCTTGCTCTGTCGCTGGATGGCTGCAATGCGCATACGCAGTGCATTGAGCTTGATGAAGCCTTCGGCGTCGGCCTGATCGTAGACGTCGTCGGCTTCAAAGGTCGCGAAGTCGACGTTGAACAGGCTGTCGCTGGCGGAGTCGCGGCCCACCACGCGGCAGTGCCCCTTGTAGAGCTTGACGCGCGCCTTGCCGTTGACGGTCTGCTGCGATTCGTCGATCAGCGCCTGCAGGACCTTGCGCTCGGGGGAAAACCAGTAGCCGTTGTAGATCATCTCGGCATAGCGTGGCACCAGGGAGTCGCGCAGGTGCATGACCTCGCGGTCCATGGTGATCGATTCGACGGCGCGGTGCGCTTCTTCGAGGATGGTGCCGCCGGGAGTTTCATACACGCCGCGGCTCTTCATGCCGACGTAGCGGTTTTCCATCAGGTCGACACGGCCGATGCCGTGCTTGCCCCCCAGTTCATTGAGTTTGGCCAGCAGGTTGGCGGGGGAGAGGCGCTCGCCGTTGACGGCAACCGGGTCGCCCTTCTCGAATTCGATCTCGACGTATTCCGGCTGATCCGGAGCGTCTTCCGGGCGCGCGGTCAGCACATACATCTCTTCGGGGGCTTCCGCCCAGGGGTTTTCGAGGATATCCCCCTCGAAAGAGATATGCAGCAGGTTGCGGTCGGAGCTCCAGGGGAACTTCTTGCTGGTGGGGACCGGGATGCCGTGCTTCTTGGCGTAGGCTTCCAGGGCGGTGCGGCTTTTCAGATCCCACTCGCGCCAGGGCGCGATGACTTTGATGGCCGGGTCGAAGTGGTAATAGGCCAGTTCGAAGCGCACCTGGTCGTTGCCCTTGCCGGTGGCGCCGTGGGAAACCGCGTCGGCCCCTTCTTTGGCGGCGATATCCATCTGCGCCTTGGAGATCAGCGGGCGGGCGATGGAGGTGCCGAGGAAGTACCGCCCTTCGTAGATGGCGTTGGCGCGGAACATGGGGAACACGAAATCGCGCGTGAACTCCTCTTTCAGGTCGAGGATGTGACAGGCGCTGGCTCCGGTTTTCTTTGCTTTTTCAGGGATGTGATCGAGCTCTTCGCCCTGGCCCAGATCGGCGGAGAAGGCGATGACTTCACAGTCATATTCTTCAGTGAGCCATTTGAGGATGATGGAAGTATCGAGCCCGCCCGAGTAGGCGAGGACGACTTTTTCAACGGATTGTTTTTGAGCCATGGATGATTTCTCCTTAAAAATGCGCTGTGAATTCCTCTCCCCTGGAAGGGAGGAGTCGCTATCTATAATTTAACCACATAAGTAGCGGCCATGCGATCATGCAATCCCTGTTTTTCCGCGTCGATGGCGATAAGCAGGAACCCCAGGCCGAAAAAAAGCGTAGCGAGAAATTTGCCGACGACTTCGCGCCAGAAGGCCCGCAAAAAGCCGATGTCAGTGAAATCCGTTTTCACCACTTTGATGCGAAGCACCATTTTGCCCGGCGTCTGTCCGCAATAGCCAGTGAAAAAGACCTTGTATGTCTGCCATAGCGCAAAATTGAACAGTCCGAAAATGAACATGTTCAAGGCGCGATCGGGCGAGTCGACGATCAGAGCATGGACGGACAGGTCGAGAAGCCCTCCCAGAATTCCCTGGCCGAGGCTGATCAGAAACGTATCGATCAGCGCGGCCATGGCCCGCAGCCAGAAACCGGCTTTCTGCGCCTGTGCCTGGCGATGGGTATAATCGACAGCCTGGCGGATTTCCTGTGAGGAAGGCGGGCCAGCTGAAACTTCAGTGCCATGATAATCTCTTTTTTCCATCGAGCCTGGCCACGCAAAGCTTTTATGGCAACGAGGGCAGATCGCTTGAGTTGCCCCCAGCGGCAGTCGCATGGCGGGCAACCGGCGACTGAAGCCACATCGGGGGCAGGTGATGGTGGTGAGTGGTGCTGACACGGAATCTCGCTTTTTCTTAAGCATCCGGGGATGCAGGGCCTGCAGATCGAAAGATGATCAGCTCATCAGGGTCGCCATGATCGCTTTCTGCACGTGAAGACGGTTTTCCGCCTCATCGAAAATGATCGAATGAGGGCCTTCCATCACCTCATCGGTGATCTCTTCGTCCCGGTGAGCCGGCAGGCAGTGCATGACCAGGGAGTCGGGCGCCGCGTAGTCGAGCAGCGCCTTGTTGATCTGGAAATCGCGGAAGGCTTCCGCGCGTTCGCGCTGCTCGCTTTCCTGGCCCATGCTGGCCCACACGTCGGTGTTGAGAATATGCGCTCCCTCGGCGGCTTCCACCGGACGCTGGGTGAGAGTGATGCGGGCGCCAAGTTCCCGCGCATGTTCCACCATCTTCGGATCGGGGGCGTACCCCTGGGGGGTGGCGACGCGCAGTTCAAAGCCGAATACCGCCGCGGCGTTGATCCACGAATGTGCCATGTTGTTGCCGTCGCCGATCCAGCAGTAGGTCAGGTCGCGCCAGTTGTCGCGGTGCTCGCTGACGGTAAACAGATCCGCCATCACCTGGCAGGGATGATAGGCGTCAGTCAGACCGTTGATGACCGGGATGTCGGAGCAGCGGGCCAGTTCCTCCACTGCAGCCTGGGAGAAGGTGCGGATCATAATACCGTCGACGTAGCGCGACATGACGCGGGCGGTGTCCTTGATCGGTTCGCCCCTCCCCATCTGGGTATTGCTGGAAGACAGGAAAAGGGCATGTCCGCCAAGCTGAAACATGCCGACCTCGAAAGAGACGCGGGTGCGGGTGGAGCTTTTCTCGAAGATCATAGCCAGGGTCTTGCCCTTGAGCAGATGATGCGCTTCGCCGCGCTTCTGCTTGTCCTTGAGGTCGCGGGTCAGATCGAAAATCTGTTCCAGCTCGTCCCGGCTCCAGTCGGTGAGGCAGAGAAAGTCTTTATTCACGATAAAATCTCCCCGAAAAACATTTTGAACCACAAAAAACCCAGAGGTACTGGTTTTGAAATAAACAAGAAAATCCAGGTTTTCTCCGCGCCCTCTGCGAACTCTGCGGTTAAGCTTTGTGTTTATTTGTATTCCTGAAGAACGCTGTCGAGGATGCCCATGGCCTCGTCGATTTCATCCTTCGTCACAATCAGCGGCGGCAGAAAGCGCAGCACTTTCCCGACCGTGCAGTTGATCAGCAGCCCCTTGGCCAGGCACTTTTTGACGATTTCGGCTCCTTCGATGGACAGCTCCATTCCCAGGATCAGGCCGCGTCCGCGCACCTCGGTTACGAAAGAATAGCGCTCGCGCAACTCCTCCAGCCTTTTTCTGAGATAGTCGCCCATGGCACGGCAGTTTTCCAGAACGCCGTCTTCCAGGAGGGTTTTCAAAGCAGCCACCCCGGCCGCACTGATCAGCGGATTGCCGCCGAAGGTTGATCCGTGGCTGCCGGGTCCGAGAATTTCGGCGTGCTTTTCCCGGAAAATGGCGGCACCGATCGGCGGGCCGCCGGCCAGCGCCTTGGCCAGGGTCATGATGTCCGGCTCGACGCCGTCGTGCTGGTAGGCGAACAGGGTGCCGGTGCGGCCGCAGCCGACCTGGACCTCGTCGAACACCAGCAGCATGTCGTGTTCGTCGCACAGGGCGCGCACATCGCGCAGATAGCCTTCGGGGGGCAGGTTGACGCCGCCTTCACCCTGCACCGGTTCCAGCATGACGGCGCAGGTGTGCTCGTTCAGTGCGGCACGCATGGCTCCAATGTCGCCAAACGGAACATAGCGGAAGCCGGGGACAACCGGTTCGAAGCCGACGCGTACCTTGTCCTGTCCTGTGGCGCTGATGGTGCCGAGGGTACGGCCATGAAAGGAGGCCAGGGCGGTAATGACCTCGAAGCGCTGGTTGCCGTGTTTCTGCAGGCTGTATTTGCGCACCAGTTTCATGGCCGCTTCGTTGGCCTCGGCGCCCGAATTGCAGAAGAACACGCGGTCGCCGAAGCTGTTGCGGCACAGCAGCTCGGCCAGCTCGATCTGCTGTGGAATGTGAAAAAAGTTGGAGACATGCAGCAACTCGGCGGCCTGTTTCTGCAGGGCGGCGACGACGCGCGGATGGCAGTGGCCGAGATTGTTGACCGCGACCCCGGCGAGAAAGTCGAGATAGCTTTTGCCGTCCACGTCCCACAGGCGGCATCCTTCACCGCGCTGCGCCACCAGGGGATAGCGGGCGTAGGTTGCGGCGATGTGGCTCTCGCCACGTGCAATCCATTTGGAAGAAACACTCATGCTGAAAATCCTGTCAACGAGAGGTGTGGAAAACTGGGTGATGCCATGTTCAATCTCAGTCGAAGCGGGCGACGGCGGTGCCCACCCCCTTGTCGGTGAAAATCTCCAACAGGCAGGCATGAACCATGCGCCCGTCGATGATGTGCGCCTTGTGAACGCCCTCGCTCACGGCATCGACGCAGCAGTTGACCTTGGGGATCATTCCGCCGGTGATGGTGCCGTCATTGATCAGGTCCGGCACCCGGTCGACGTCAATGGTGGAGATCAGCTTTTCGTCCTTGCCCTTGACCCCCTCTACATCGGTAAGAAGGATGAGCTTTTCCGCCCGCAGGGCGCCGGCGATGCGGCCGGCCACCAGGTCAGCGTTGATATTGTAGGTTTCCCCGTTGAGGCCCACTCCGATGGGGGCGATGACCGGGATGAAATTGCTTTGCTCCAGTGAATCGATAATGGCGGGATTGACCATCTCGACTTCACCCACATGGCCGATGTCGATGATTTCAGGGGTCAGGGTGTCGGGGTTGACCTGGGTCATCTCCATCTTGCGCGCTACGATCAGGTTGCCGTCCTTGCCGGTGAGCCCCACCGCCCTGCCGCCGTGGCGGTTGATGTTGTTGACGATCTCCTTGTTGACCTGGCCGCCGAGAACCATTTCGACAATGTCCATGGTTTCGCGGTCGGTGACGCGCATTCCCTGAACGAAATGGGAATCCTTGCCGATCGCCTTGAGCATGCGGCCGATCTGCGGCCCTCCGCCATGCACCACCACAGGGTTGAGGCCGATGTATTTCATCAGGATGATGTCCTTGGCGAAGCTCTCCTTGAGCTTCGCCTCAACCATGGCGTTGCCGCCGTACTTGATGACAATGGTGGCGCCGTAGAAGCGCTTGATCCAGGGCAGCGCCTCCAGCAGCACATTGGCCTTCGCGATAAGTTCCTGCATAAAAACCCCTGTTTTTTTATAGCCACGAAGGCGCTAAGACGCGAAGAAAAACTAAAGGCTTAACGGAGAGACGCTGAGAAGGAGAGTATCAGAAAACAAAATTTTAACTGCTTTTTTGAGTTTTGAATAAATCCCTAAGCTTTTTGTTTTCTCTCTGTCTCTCCGGGCGATCTCTGCGTCTCTCCGTTAAAAACGATTTTCTTCGCGTTCTTAGCGTCTTAGTGGCCAACCACCCTAAAGAATATACCGCGAAAGATCTTCGTCCTTGACGATATCGGCCAACTTCTCTTTCACGTAATCGGCATCGATCTCCATGCGTTTTTCGGTTAGCTCCGGTGCCCGGAAGCTCAGGTCGTCGAGCATCTTTTCGACGATGGTGTGCAGGCGCCGGGCGCCGATGTTTTCGGTGCGCTCGTTGACGACCTGGGCGGTGCGGGCGATTTCGTGAATGGCGTCGGTCTGAAACACCAACTCGATCCCTTCAGTTTCCAGCAGGGCCGAGTACTGCCGCGTCAGGGCGTTTTTCGGCTCGGTGAGAATGCGCACGAACTCCGCTTCGCCGAGATTTTCGAGTTCCACCCGGATGGGGAAGCGCCCCTGCAGTTCGGGGATCAGGTCCGAGGGCTTGCTGATGTGGAAGGCGCCGGCAGCGACAAACAGGATGTGGTCGGTTTTGACCGGGCCGTACTTGGTGTTGACGGTGCTGCCTTCGACAATGGGCAGGATGTCGCGCTGCACCCCTTCGCGCGAGACATCCGGACCGCGCCCGTGCTCGGGACTGGCCACCTTGTCGATCTCGTCGATGAAGATGATGCCGCTCTGCTCGACCCGCTCCTTGGCCAGGGTCTTGACCTTGTCCATGTCGACCAGGCGTTCGGCTTCGCTTTCAATGAGGATCTCACGCGCTTCACGCACCTTGACCCGGCGCCGCTTGGTCTTCTTGGGGAACAGGTTGCCGAACATCTCCTTGAAGCTGGAGCCCATTTCCTCCATCCCCTGGGGCGTGAACACCTCCATGGACGGGGCCTTGGAGATTTCGGCCTCGACTTCGACCATGCGGTCGTCAAGCTCGCCCATACGCAGCAGGCGGCGCATTTTGTCGCGTGTACTCTGCTTGTTTTCACTGCCTTCGTCGGCAGCGCGCACGGAACTGCCCTCTCCAGGGAGAAGCAGGTCAAGGAGCTTGTCTTCCGCCAGGTCCTCGGCCTTGAGGCGCACGCTTTCGGCTTCTTCCTCGCGCACCATGATGACGGCCAGTTCCACCAGGTCGCGCACCATGCTCTCTACATCGCGTCCGACATAGCCGACTTCGGTGAATTTGCTGGCCTCCACCTTGATGAAAGGGGCCTGGGCCAGTTTGGCCAGGCGGCGGGCGATTTCGGTTTTACCCACGCCGGTGGGACCGATCATGATGATGTTTTTCGGGGCGATCTCGTCGCGCAGTTCGGGGTCGACCTGCTGGCGCCGCCAGCGGTTGCGCAGGGCGATGGCGACGGCGCGCTTTGCGGCCTGCTGGCCGACGATGTAGCGGTCGAGTTCGGAAACGATCTCTCTCGGGGTGAAATTGTTCACGACAGGGTCTCCAGTTTTATCTGGTCGTTGGTGTAGATGCAGATGTCAGCCGCAATCTTCATGGCTTTCTCGGCGATGTCGGCAGCATCCATTTCAGTGTTGTGCACCAGTGCCCGGGCTGCTGCCAGGGCATAGGATCCACCCGAACCGATAGCGGCAATGCCGTCATCGGGCTCGATCACATCGCCAGTGCCGGAGAGCACCAGCATGCTCTCCTTGTCAGCGACCAGCAGCAGGGCTTCGAGGCGACGCAGCACCCGGTCAGTGCGCCAGTCCTTGGCCAGAGCCACAGCGGCGCGGGTCAGGTTGCCACCCGCCTCCTGCAGCTTGCCTTCGAATTTTTCAAACAGGGTGAAAGCATCCGCGGCGCTGCCGGCAAACCCGGCCAGGATTTTTCCGTCATTCATTGTACGGACTTTGCGGGCGGAGTGCTTCATGACGGTATTGCCCAGGCTGACCTGGCCGTCACCAGCCATGGCCACTGAATTGTTTTTACGAACGCAGAGGATGGTGGTTGCGTGAAACATAGGAAGCTCCCATCAAAAAATGCGGCCAGGCCGCAGAAAAATACCGTGAATATATCACAGCATCCTGATAAGACAAAGAGAAATGCCGGATTGTGCAAAGCCGGAAGGGGTCAGATCGGCAGGGTGATCGAAGCTGTGGTTCCCTGTCCGGGTTCGCTTTCCAGGGAGAGGTTTCCGCCCAGACGGTGCACGAAACGGCGCGCGTAATAAAGCCCCAGGCCGAAGCCGCGCACCTGCCCGGTCCGCTGCGGGTCAATCTGGTAGAACTTTTCGAAGACTTTGGGGATTTCCTCGCGGGCCATGCCGATGCCGTTGTCACGGACCAGGATGCGTAACTGGTGCGGATTCTGATCCGCCCGAATGCTGACACGCCCCCCCTCACAGGAGAACTTGATGGCATTGTCGAGCAGAGCATGCAGAACGAAACGCATGTGCTCGCGGTCGGCGCGCACGGTGGGGAACCCTGCGGGAAAATCGGCCTCAAGGGTGATATTGCGTTCCCGGGCGCGTGGCATCGACTCCGTTACCAGGGTACGGGCCAGTTCATCGAGGGCGACGTCACCGGTTTGAGGGGCATTTTCCTTTAAAATGATATTGCTGACTGAGAGCAGGTTCTGGATGAGATCCTCCAGATAGGCAGACTCCTCAAGGATCATCTTCAAGGTTTTTTGAAAGGCCGGATCTTTAGTGTCGCCGATGCCGTGGGCCAGGTTCTGAATGAAGAGGGAGATGGCGGTCGTCGGCGTTTTGAGCTTGTGTGAAATCAGGCCGAGAAATTCTGTCTTGAGCCGGTCCATGCGCTTGAGATCGACCAACTCCTCCTTCATCGCCTTGCGCTCGATGACCTTTTCGACGGTGGTGCGCAGCTGCAGCAGATTGATCGGTTTGGTGATGAAGTCGTCGGCGTCGGCCTTGAGAGCCTTCAGGATGACGTCTTTGTCAGCGTAACCGGTCATGACCACGACCGGTTGAGTGGGTTGTCGCTCCTTGATCCGGTGAAGGAGTTCAAGCCCGCTCATGCGCGGCATCATGACATCGGTCAGCACAACGTCAACCGGGGTGGAATCAAGAATGTTGAGCGCCTGTTCCCCGGAGCCGGCTTCGACGATGCGATATCCCTTGAGTACCTTGGCGCAGAGATCGCGTATGATCGGCTCGTCATCGACCAACAGGAGAGTATGCTGTGCTGCGTTCAGGCTCGATTCGCGGTCCATCGCTACGCTGTGCCTCCCACGATTATTTCAAGGGCGGCGTGAACATGGCCATGAGAACAACCGGTTCCTGTCCCTCGTTTTTCAGTCCATGGGGAATCCCCGGCGGGGCGGTGCCGCAGGTGCCGGGTCCGTACTCGATTCTTTCCTCCCCCATGGTGCAGACCGCCTGTCCTGAGAGAATATGAAAGGTTTCGGTCTGGGCGTCATGGGTATGGACGTAGATTTCTCCCCCCGGCTCGAGCCTGCCGAGGTGAACGGAGAGGGCCGGATTGACCGCAGCGGTCACGAGATCGCGCAGATGATAGTCCTTGTGCTTCGGGTGCGTGTATTCTGTCTGCTCGGCTGCTTTGACCGTAGTTCCCTGCATGCAATGTTTCCTTTCACTCTCAGGAGAGTTGTTGGGCAATGATATTTTCAGCCGCTGCGAGGGCTTCATCCAGCTTTTCAGGGCGGCTTCCGCCGGCCTGGGCCAGATCGGGGCGCCCACCTCCGCCGCCGCCGACCATGGCGGCCAGCTCCTTGATCAGGCGTCCGGCCTGCAGGCGGTCAGTCAGATCCTTGCTGACCGCCACCAGCAGATTGGCTTTGCCGCCGCTCTCGCAGCCGAGAATCGTGACGCCGGAGCCGAGCTTGTCCCGCACCTGGTCGGAAAATTCGCGCAGCCCCTTGCCGTCGACGCCCTCCACGCGGGTGGCGAGATAGCGCACGCCGGAAACTTCACGCACATTGGAAAGCAGTTCGCCGGAGCGTTCGGCGTTGAGTTTGTCGCGCAGCGATTCGAGTTCGCGTTCCAGCTCTTTATGGCGTTCAAGCATCTTCTGCAGGCGGTTCTCCAGTTGACGCGGGTCGCTTTTGAGCAGAGACGCCACGCGTTCGATCGCCTCCTGCTGCTGCTGGACCACCTCCACGGCCTTTTCGCCGGTGATGGCTTCGATGCGCCGCACCCCGGCGGCGATGCCGGTCTCCTGCAGGATCTTGAACAGGCCGATGTCCCCGGCGGCCCGTGCGTGAGTGCCGCCGCACAGCTCCATGCTGAAATCTCCAACGGACACCACCCTGACCCGGTCGCTGTACTTTTCCCCGAACAGGGCCGTGGCGCCGGCCTTGATGGCCTGCTCCGCTTCCATCTCCTCGCTGGCAACCGCTTCGTTTTCGCGGATGCGGCGGTTGACTTCCTGCTCCACGCGTGTGATTTCCTCTTCGCTCATTGCGGAGAAATGCGTGAAATCAAAGCGCAGGCGCTCTGGCGTGACCAGTGAGCCCGCCTGCTTGACGTGGTCGCCGAGAATATCGACAAGCACAGCCTGCAGGATATGCGTTGCCGTGTGGTTGCGTGCGGTGGCGGCACGCGCAGCGCCGTCAACCCTCATTTCCACCGTATCGCCCTCGCGCAGCAGGCCGGCAGTGATTTCGCCCTGATGCACGATGAGATCCGGCAGCGGCTTCTGCGCATCCTCGATACGTATGCGAGTATCGCCGGCCGCCATTTCCCCCCTGTCACCGGCCTGTCCGCCCGATTCACCGTAGAAGGGCGTCTGCGAGCAGACGATCTGCACCTGTTCTCCAGCCCGGGCTTCATTGACCCTTTCACCATCTTTGATGATGGCCTGGACCTTGCCGAAGCCCTCCAGGCAGCCGTAGCCGCAGAATTCAGTGCAAATGCCGCTTTCCACCATTTCGCGCCAAACCGCTTCCACGGTTTGCTCGCCCGAGCCCTTCCAATGTTCGCGGGCCTTGCGACGCTGCTCCTCCATGCAAGCCTCGAAACCTGCTTCATCCAGCGAGAATCCTTCGGCCTCGACGATGTCGGCGGTAAGGTCAACCGGAAAGCCGAACGTATCGTACAGACGGAACACGACTTCGCCGGGGATCTGCTTTTCCCCCCGTCCGCGCAGCCGCTCGACCTCTTCCTGAAGAATGCGCAGGCCGTTGCCCAAAGTTTGAATGAAGCGTTCTTCTTCGTTGAGGGTGACTTTGGCGATGTAATCGGCGCGCTCTTTCAGTTCCGGATAGGCTTCGCGCATCATTTCGATGACGCGTCCGCCTGCTTTGTAGAGCATCGGCTCCTCGAAGCCGAGCATTCTGGCGTGCCGGGCGGCGCGGCGCATGATGCGGCGCAACACGTAGCCGCGCCCTTCGTTGGAAGGCAGAACCCCGTCGCCGATGAGAAATGCAGTGGCGCGGGCATGGTCGGCGATAACCCGCATGGAAACGTCACTGTCGTTGTTGTCGCCGTAGCGTTTTCCGGCCAGATCGGCGACAAAATCGATGATGCCGCGCAGCAGGTCGGTGTCGTAGTTGGATTTGACCCCCTGCAGCACGGTGGCGATGCGCTCGAGCCCCATGCCGGTGTCCACCGAAGGTTTGGGCAGCGGAGTCAGGGTGCCGCTAGCGTCGCGGTCGAACTGCATGAAGACGTTGTTCCAGATCTCCATGTAACGGTCGCAGTCGCACCCTACCGCGCAATCGGCGCTGCCGCAGCCCACCTCCGGGCCGTTGTCCCAGAAGATTTCGCTGCAGGGACCGCAGGGGCCGGTATCGCCCATGGACCAGAAGTTGTCCTTCTCTCCGAAACGGAAGATCCGTTCGCGCGGCACCCCTTCCTGCTCGTGCCAGATGTCGGCGGCCTCATCGTCTTCGGTGTAGACCGTGACGTAGAGCTTGTCCTTGTCGAGATTCAAATCTCTGGTGAGAAACTCCCAGGCGAAGGCGATGGCTTCCTTCTTGAAATAATCGCCGAAGGAGAAATTGCCGAGCATCTCGAAGAAGGTGTGATGGCGGGCGGTGCGGCCGACGTTCTCCAGATCGTTGTGCTTGCCGCCGGCGCGTACGCACTTCTGGCTGGACGCGGCCCGCACATAGGGGCGCTTCTCGCGGCCCAGAAAACAGTCCTTGAACTGGTTCATCCCCGCATTGGTGAACAGCAGGGTGGGATCGTTGTGGGGAACCAGCGAGGAGGAGGGCACCACCGTGTGGCCGCGATCCTCGAAGAATTTAAGAAAACGTGCGCGAATGTCGTTGCCGGTCATCATGTCGGTTCGTAAATGCCTTTCTTGAGTTTTTTCGAATCTCTATGCCTGCCCCTCGCCTGAAGGCGGAGGGCTGTCAAGGGCTGAAACTCATGGCGATGTTTCATCCGTTTCTTTGAGAATAGCGAGAATCAGATCCAAAGAAAAGCCGCGTCGCTGGAAAAAAGCCATGACGCGACGTTTTTCGCGGTCGTTTGCCTGGTTGTAGACAAACCCGGGAAAACGGCGTGCCAGCAGCTCGCGGGCGACCTGTTCGGGCGGTTGCTCGTGCTGTGCCTTGTCAATGGCGTCGCGCGCATTTTCCGTTCCGATTCCCCTGCGCTGCAGGTCAAGTTCGATCCTGCGTCCGACGCCGCGGCCGTCGCGCAGCATAGCCCGGGCGCGCTCCTCGGCAAAGCGGCGGTCGTTAAGATAACCCAGCTCGCGGCAGCGCTCAATGACGGCGGCGGTCCGTTCTTCATCGTAGCCGCGATTGTGCAGATCGCGCGTCAACTCCGCCGTAGAGCGGTCGCGCCGCCCCAGCAGCCGCAGAGCAACCGCCATGGGATCAGAATCTTTCGATTTGCGGGTCTTCTCCATTTTCTCCGGAGGCGTCGTTTTCGCCGGTTTCGTCCTCCTTGTCGAAATCGTCCCAACTCAGATCCGAAGTGGAGGAAATGCCCGACATCTTGAGCTTGAAATCGTCCGGGTTGGAGGATTGACGCAGCGCTTCGTCGAAGGTGATGAGCTTTTTCTTGAGCAGCGCCATCAGGGATTGGTCGAAGGTCTGCATGCCGTAGGAGACAAAGCCCTGCTGGATGGCATCGCGCAGAAGGCGCGTCTTGTCCTTGTCCTCCATCAGTTCGCGGGTGCGCGCTGTGCTGACCAGAACTTCGACCGCGGGCACGCGCCCCTTGCCGTCGGCGCGCGGCACCAGCCGTTGCGAGACGACCCCCTTGAGCACGCTGGCCAGCTGGATGCGGATCTGGCGCTGCTGGTAGGGGGGGAACACCGAGACGATGCGGTTGATGGTCTCCGGGGCATCGATGGTGTGCAGGGTCGAGAGCACCAGGTGTCCCGTTTCCGCAGCGGTCAGGGCGGTTTCGATTGTTTCGTAGTCGCGCATCTCCCCCACGAGGATGACGTCGGGGTCCTGGCGCAGCGCGCTTTTCAGAGCCACATCGAAACCCTCGGTGTCGAAGCCCACTTCACGCTGATTGACGATGCTGCGCTTGTCGCGATGCAGGTATTCGATGGGATCCTCGATGGTGACGATGTGGCTGGTGCGGGTACTGTTGATATAGTCGATCATCGCCGCCAGGGTGGTCGATTTCCCCGAGCCGGTAGCGCCGGTGACCAGCACCAGGCCGCGCTGTTCCTCGCCGATTTTCTTGAGCACGCCGGGCAACTGCAGCTCGTCGAGGTTCTGAACCTTGAAGGGGATGACGCGGAACACCATGGAGACGGAGCCGCGCTGCCGGAATATGTTGACGCGAAAACGCCCCAGCCCCGGCACTCCGTAGGCCAGGTCGACTTCGTGCACCTCCTCGAAGCGCGCCTTCTGCAGTGCGTTCATTACCCCGTCGGCCATCTTGGCGATCTGCTCGGAAATCATGCGCGGCGCATTGGGCAGCGGCTTGAGGGCGCCGTCGATGCGGTAGACGGGGGGCAGCCCCGCCTTGATATGAATGTCCGAAGCGCGCGCCCGCAATCCCAGCTTGAGGACTTCGTTGAGGTCCATGGCGATTATTCCTCAGGTTTTTCCGCGGGAGGGTTCAGGCCGAAGTGCTCACGCAGGCGGTCTTCTATGGCCTGGGCCACGTCCGGGTGCTCACGCAGAAAAGTTTTGGCGTTTTCACGGCCCTGCCCGATGCGCTCGCCGGCGAACGAATACCAAGAACCGCTTTTTTCAACGATGTCGACATTGGCGCCCAGGTCGATGAGATCCCCTTCGCGGCTGATGCCGCTTCCGTACATGATGTCGAACTCGGCTTCCTTGAAGGGCGGGGCCACCTTGTTTTTAACCACCTTGACACGGGTGCGGTTGCCGATGGATTCCTGCCCCTGCTTCAGGGCGGCGATGCGACGGATGTCGAGGCGCACCGAGGAGTAGAACTTGAGCGCATTGCCGCCGGTAGTCGTTTCGGGGTTGCCGAACATGACGCCGATCTTCATGCGGATCTGGTTGATGAAGATGACGCAGGTCTTCGACTTACTGATCGTCCCGGTGAGTTTGCGCAGGGCCTGCGACATGAGGCGCGCCTGCAGGCCGACGTGGGAGTCGCCCATCTCTCCCTCGATTTCGGCCCGGGGTGTCAGGGCCGCAACCGAGTCGACCACCAGGATGTCGATGGCGCCGCTGCGAACCATCACTTCGGCGATCTCCAGCGCCTGCTCGCCCGTATCGGGTTGAGAGACGAGAATGTCGTCGGTCTTGACGCCGAGTTTCTTTGCGTATTGGATATCGAGGGCGTGCTCGGCATCGACGAAGGCGGCAATCCCCCCTTTTTTCTGGGCTTCGGCGACAATGTGCAGCGCCAGGGTGGTTTTGCCCGATGACTCGGGGCCGTAGATCTCGATAATCCGTCCGCGCGGCACGCCGCCAACGCCGAGGGCGATATCGAGAGAGAGCGCTCCGGTGGGGATTGCTTCGACGCCAGGCAGCGCAACATCTTCGCCAAGGCGCATGATGCTGCCTTTGCCGAACTGTTTTTCGATCTGACCGATCGCCAGATCAATGGCACGGGTGCGGTTGTCGTCGGCCATATTGGAAAACCTCCAGGTTTATAGCTGTTTATTTATGGGTGAAGTTCGTTTTCGTCGATGACGAGGCGCTCAGGTCGACCCGGTACAGGGGCGTGTGGACGGCCCCTTGAGGGCTCAGGCGACTGTGGTAGAGAATCATCTCGTTGACGTCCAGTGAGCCGCCGGACCAGTTGCGCAGCCAGGTCGGCGGCTTGATCTCCGCTCCGCTCCGCTGTCGGGCGCGAGCGATGGTCACATGAGGTTTGAACGGCCGTTCTTCCGGCGCAAAGCCATCGCGCCGCAGCGCGTCCTCAAGTTGGCGATGAAGTGCTGCGAGAGGTGCCGCCGGTTCGAGCCCAAGCCACAGTACCCGAGGTCGACTCAGTCGGGGAAAGCCTCCCAAACTCCGAATCGCCACCCTGAACGGAGCATGTAAATCTCCTACCGATAGCATGGATCTGTGAATCCGATCAAGGTCTTCTTCCGGCAGCGCGGCGAAAAAGCGCAGGGTCAGATGGATCTGATCCGTGCGTGTCCAGCGCATTTGTGGGAGTTGAGGTTCAAGTCGTTGACGCAGGTCGCAGACAGCCGTCAGGTTGCTCTCCGAAAGGGGAATTGCGATAAAGGCGCGGATTTCAGCCATGAGCCGCCCCCAGTACGGAGTCGAGACTGACAGGCAGAAGAAGGTGGAATGCGCTGCCTGTCTGCTGGTCGGCGCGGCTTTCCAGCCATACCATGCCACCGTGAGCTTCGACCATCCCCTTGACCAGCGTCAGGCCAAGACCGACCCCTTTGCCGCCGAAACGAGTGCGGGAGGTGGAATGGGCGTCGATCTCCCCGATTTCATAAAACTTGTCGAAAACGCGCAGATGCTCTCCCGGCTGAATGCCGATGCCGGTGTCACTTACCGTGATCTGCACCAGGGGACCGCCGATGGTGTCGCGAAAGAAGTTGGGGGAGAAGGGAGCAAGAGTCGCTTTTTCGGCCTGGATCTCGGCAAAGCAGCGCAAGCGACTGTGGACGGCGATCTCTCCGCCCTCCGGCGTGTATTTGACGGCATTTTCCATCAGGCGGCTCAGGGTTCGTTTGAGGTGGAATGCGTCGCCTGTGAGTTCAAGGGGCTGGGGCGGAGCCTGCAGATCGAAAGAGAGCTGCCGCTGGGTCAGCACGGAGCTGAATTCCTGGCCCAGGTTGCGTAACAGAACGGACAGATCCACCTTTTCGCGGGCCAGGTAAAGGGAGTTGGTTTCCAGCCTGGCAGCTTCCAGCATGTCACGCACAATGGCATCGAGGCGTTCAGCACCCTGCAGCACGGCGTCGAAAAGCTGAACCTCGTCGGTCGGCAGGCGATCGGCGAGGTTCTCGCGCAGAAACTGGGTGCCTGAAATGACGCAGGTCAAGGGGGTGCGCAGCTCGTGGGACGCCAGCGCCATGAAGTTGCTCTTCATCCGCTCCAGGCGCTTAAGCTCCCGATTGTGATCCTGGACCCGGGCCAGATTGTCGCGCAGCTTGCCGCGCGAGCGTTCCAGCTCACGGTTGCTGGCTTTAGTCAGGCGGTTCTGCCATTTGAGGGCCTCGAAAAGTTCGGCGCCCTGAATGGCGGTGCCGACCTGGTGGCCGATGGCCATCAGCAGACTGCGCTCATCGCGATTGAGAACACGTCGATCATGGTTGAATAAAAACAGGACGCCTACGGTCTGCTCCTGGGCGGTCAGCGGAATGGCCTGAAAGCCACGCCAGCCGGCATTGCGGATGGCGTGGCTGCGCAGGCGCAGGTCGGTCTGGACATCGGCGGAACCCTGCGGGTGGCCGCTGGCCGCCGCCCGACCAGCCAGGCCGAGTCCCGGCGGTACGTTGCGGATATCGGTCAGAACATCTGAACTGATATTGCGATGGACTGCCAGCTGTAAGGTGTTGCCCTCGTTGCGCACCAGGAAGATGCCGCCGCCATGCGCCTCAAATACGGCAATGACATCCTCAAGAATGGTCTGAAGAAGTTCGTCGAGGCCGCTGCGTCCAGCGATGTTGCGGGCGATTTCATTGAGCAGCACCAGTTCGCGATTTCTGCGGCGCAGCGCGTTCTCCGCCTGCCGCATGCGGGTGACATCACGAATGACACCATGCACGATCTGATGCTCACCCAGTTGGCCGAGGCGGGCATGAACCGCCCCGATCAGCTTTTCCCCGTCCGGGCGTCGCAGCTGCAATGCCGGCTCTTCACCGTAGCCGTCACGCATGACGCGACGCACCAGCCGCAGGTAACGCCGCATCTGGCGGCCGGGAAAAAGGACCGAAAGGGACTGCCTGCGAATCTCCTCCTGGCTGTAGCCCAGCATCCTTTCCCACTGAGGGTTGACCTGTAAAAGGCTGCCATCGGAGGGGTCGATGAAAAACAGTGCATCACCGGCATGGTCGAAAATGTGCTGGAAACGTTTCTGTGCCGCTTCAAGTTGCCACTGCAACTCTTCGTGGCTTCGCTGCAGGGTTTGCTCCTGGTTCCTGAGATGCTTTTTCTGCATGAGATTGATCAGAAGAAGGCCGCCGAGAGCGGCGCTCAGCAGGAATCCGCCGTCATGCGTGAAGTCATAAAAGGCGCACACCAGCAGAATGAAGGCTGCTGCGGCAGCACCCATGCCCCTGACATTTTTTCTGTTGAGCGGGCCGACCATGGGGCTGATCTCCATGGGATGGATGAGGACTGATCTGCTCGATTCCGTATCTTAACCGTGAACGGCGGATTCGGGCCGATGTGAAAGCCCTGTTTAAAACCGAAAAGCCCTGTTCATCGTCTCTGATGTTCGATCAGGTAGCGGCGCAGCCACTCCAGTGCCATGCAGGCGCTGGCACGTCGCACCTGGTCACGGGTTCCGCCGAAGGTGTAACGCTTGGCCTGCTCAGCGTCGCCGGCTGAAAGGGCGATGAAGACCGTGCCGACGGGTTTATCGTCGGTGCCGCCCTCGGGGCCGGCGATGCCGGTGATGGCCAGGGTGATGTCCGTGCGGGTGGCCTGCCGCAACCCGGTCGCCATGGCGCGGGCACAGAATTCGCTGACTGCGCCGTGTTCATGCAGAATCCGCTTTGAAACCCCCAGCCAGTCGTTTTTGGCCTGGTTGGAGTAGGTGACGGCGGCGCGGTCCAGGTAGGTCGAGGCGCCCGGAACGGCCGTGAGCCATTCGGCCACCATCCCTCCGGTACAGGACTCGGCCAGCGCCAGGGTGAGACCGCTCTGCTTCATCATGGCGGCGACATTCTGCGCCAGCGTCTCCCGCTCACGCGCCACAATGAAATCGCCCAGCTTTTTGCGCATCGACACTTCCGCCTGATCGAGCCTCTCTTCCCAGTCATCCCCAGCCGCGCGCAGTTTGAGGTGAACAAAGGGGTGGTCGACGCCGAAGGCAATCGCAACCCCGTCGGGCAGAGGCTGGGATTCGATCATGCTTTCGGTTTTCGGCTCCGAGAGGCCGAAGACCTTGAGAACCCGTTCCCCCATGGGGGGGCGGTCGCCGAACCAGTCGTCGAGCAGGGGCGGCAGATGACATTCGAGCATCGCTTCCAGTTCGGCGGGTACGCCGGGAAAGAAAAGGAGGCGGCAGCTGTTCTGGGTCAGAACAAAACCGGGGGCGGTGCCGGCGGGATTGGCCAGGGGAACGGCTTTCTGGGGCAGCAGAGCCTGCTTTTCATTGCGCGGGTCCATCTCCAGGCGCTGCTCCTGGAAAAATGTGCGGATCGATTCGAGGGCTTCGTCATTGAGGACCAGGCGCCGCTCGAAAGCCCGGCCCGCGGCGCGTGCGGTCAGGTCGTCGCGGGTGGGGCCAAGCCCGCCGGCAACCAGAACGACCTGGTAGCGGGAAGCCAGCTCCCGCAGGGCGGCGCTGATGCTCTCCTCGTTGTCTGCAACGCTGCGCCCTTCAAGGGCCCGGCAGCCGAGTTTCCCCAGCGCCCTCCCCATGGCGGCCGTGTTGGTGTCGGAGATCTCGCCGTTGAGAAGCTCGTCTCCCACGACGAGTGTCGCGATGCGGATCTGTTCTTCCATGTTGCCTCCGTCGTCGAGCGAATCCCCTTCCGCCCGGCACCTGGTTGATGACGTCAGGAAAGGCTCCGGAAATAGAGAAGAAGATGCAGGACAAATGCGGCATAAATTCCCGCCGCCACGTCATCGAGCACCACTCCAACTCCATTCTTCATGCGGCGATCGAACCAGGATGCGGGCCAGATCTTTACGATATCGAAAAAACGGAACAGAAAAAAGCCGGCAATTGCCGCAGTCCAGGAAAATGGCACAAAGGCCACCGCCACAAGATAGCCGACAAGTTCATCAATGACAATGCGGCGATCATCGATCACGCCGAAAATACGCCCCGCATGGGTTGCCGCCCAGCAGGCCAGCGCCAGCAGCGCCAGCCAGGTCAGCAGATAAAGAGGCGTGGACAGACGCGAGAGCAGGGCATAAACGGGAAGCCCCGCCAGGGTGCCGATGGTGCCCGGCGCGCGCGGGAAATAACCGAGGCCGCCATTGGTTGCCAGCAGCAGAATGAAGCGTTTCATTGAATCTCTCCCGGTGTGGCCCCATAGTTCTTTTCGGCTGAAAACAGGCTGTCCGCGGCGCGCTCCACCATTCGGTAGATTTCGGGCAGCGGGCGACCGGTCGTTTGCGACAGCGTCCGACAGCTTTCAAACTCAGGCGTGATGCGCAGCAGTTTGCTGCCGTCGCGCAGCAGCTTGACCTGCGCCACCCCCAGCTCGGTGTCGACAGTGCGGGACTCGCGCCCCAGGGTGAAGCGATCCCAGATCTGCCGGCGCACTCCGGCGGCGCTGCTTTCATGCAGCAACCGGCGGGCGCACTCTGCGCCCTGTCCCAGAGAGGTCAGGACGGTGACCCTGATGCCGGGGCGGTTTTTTTTCATCTGCAGCGGAGAATAGGCGACATCAAGGGCGCCCTGGTGCAGAAGATCCTCCATCAGCGCGCCGAGCCATTCGGGGTTGACGTCATCAAGGTGCGTTTCCAGTACCTCAACCCGCTGTGCAGTGCCTTCACAGTTGCGTTCCCCGAGGAACCCGCGCAGCAGGTTGGGGCGGTCTGGCAGGTCGCGACCGCCGACGCCATACCCGGTGCGCGACAGGGTCATATCCGGCAGCGGGGAAAAGGTCGCCATTTCCACGGCAATTGCGGCTCCAGTCGGCGTCACCAGTTCCTGCCCGGCGTCATCATGGGTGACCGGGCTTCCGGCCAGAATCTCGGCGGTCGCCGGTGCCGGCAGAGGCAGATTGCCGTGAGCGCACCTGATGAAGCCACGAGTCAGCGGCAGGGGGGCGCACAGCACTTCCGGCTCACCCAGCAGGTGCCAGCCCAGAGCGGCGCCGACCACATCGAGGATGGAATCCACCGCGCCCACTTCATGAAAGTGAACTTTGTCGAGCGTTGTATCGTGGATACGGGCCTCGGCGTGCCCGATGCGCAGGAAAATGCGCCGTGCAAGCTCTTTTGCTGCGTGGGGCAGGTCGGCCGCGGCCAGCATGGCGTCGATGTCGTGCCAGCTGCGGTGGGGCTGGGCGGCCGTTGTACGGATCAGGCAGCGGCTGCCGGCGATTCCTGAGCGGCTCTCTTTTGTCCATTCGATTTCGTAATCTGCCAGCGACAGTCTCTGCAGGAAATTTTTGAGTTCCCCCTCGTCAACGCCGAGATCGACCATGAGGCCCAGCATCATATCGCCCGAGATCCCGCTGAAGGGATCAAGGTACAGCGTCTTCATGAATCCCTCCGCAGATTGATGCGATGGGCGGCAAAGGCGGCGCCGAAGCCGTTGTCGATATTGACGACTGTCAGGCCGGAAGCGCAGGAGTTGAGCATGCCGAGCAGAGCGGCGATGCCGTTGAAGGCGGCGCCGTAGCCGATGGAGGTGGGTACGGCGATGACCGGTGCCGACACCAGCCCCCCGACCACGGAGGGGAGCGCGCCCTCCATCCCCGCCACTACAATCACCACCGCAGCGCGCTGCAGGCTTTCGGTGCGGGCCAGCAGGCGGTGCAGTCCGGCGACGCCCACATCTATGATTTCTTCGACCTGGTGCCCCAGCATTCGCGCGGTGACGGTGGCTTCGCGCGCCACCGGCAGGTCGGAGGTGCCGGCGGCGACAACGGCAATGCTGCCGCGGCCGCGGGCGACGATGGGAGCCTGCTTCAGGGCGAATGTGCGCCCGTCGGCATCGTATTCGGCCGTCGGGAACAACGCCAGCAGTTCTTCGGCTTTTTCACTGTTCAGGCGGGTAATGAGAACATTGCTGTCACGCTGTTGCATGCGGGTGACGATATTGATCAGCTGGGAAACGGATTTTCCTTCGCCGAAGATGACTTCGGCGGCGCCCTGCCGCAGGTTGCGGTGATGGTCGATCATGGCGATGCCGATATCCTCGAAGGGAAGATGTTTCAGGCGCTCGATGCTCTGTTCGACGCTGAGACGGCCGTCACGCAGATCGGTGAGCAGTTCTTTGAGTTTATCCGGGTTCATGGGGGGCGTCCTGAGAGTGATGTTGTGAGCGCGGTGACAGATGGCGTGCCAGGTAGCGCTGATAGACCTGTTGCGCCAACGCGTCGGCATGGCTGCCACCGCCGGCTGTTTCGGCATGGAGCAGCAGCGGATCAGCCAGCGTCAGTCGCGCATCGGTAGAATCCTTGAGCCGGTGGGGATCGAGAGTCCGCAGCAGAGAAATGTTGCCGTCGACATCCGGCACCAGCCGCAGGCGCAGCATCAGAGCAAGCGGGTCGTCCTGAATGTGCAGTGTCGCCCGCTGGGGGCGCGCATCCTGCAGTACCAGCGCCGCTCCAAGTTCGCCGCCGACCTGCAGCCGCCCCTGGAGGCCCTGTTTGACAATCAGGTCGGGCAGCGCGGTGAGCGACAGATCGGTGGCAGGGCGGCAGGTATCGAGCAGCAATTTGGGGCGCAGTCGTTCCAGATAGCCGATCTCCCAGCGATGGAACAGCTCGGAGCGGTTGCACAGGTGCAGTCGCCCTTTGTCGTCGGCCTTGGCAAAGTTGCGCTGCTGAAGCTCTTTCAGTACCGGCCCCACGGCGCCGAGGGCGAGACCGGCCTCCTTGCTCAGGCGCCGGTAGGTCCAGTTGAGGGCTTCGGGCTTTCGCAGCAGCAGGTGAATCAGGCGCAGGCCGGTCGGCTGAAAGCCACGCCCCGCTTTGGGGGTGCGGGAGGCTTTTTTGCGACCGCTGATTTCCACCAGCAGCCCGGGCTGGCACAAAAAGGCGTTGCCGGCGGTGTCGACGTATTCGATCCCCTCCTGGCGCAGGGTCTCGCTATTGCCGGAAGAGATGGAGTCCGTCATGATCATCTGAGGAATCGTCGGCGGATCGAGACGGTGGCGGTGAGCGGTCAGTTCGGCTGTCTGCGGCGTCATGCGGGCAACTACAACGATCCGGTAGCGGCAGCAACCCCAGGGGCCATGCATCTCCAATACGCCGCCGGTTTCAGGTTCCGGCGCGGGGGTGAATTCCGGTCGACAGTCCGGAAGAGCATGCAGGGAGGCCAGGCACAGGTCAAGAACCTGTCGTTCGCGTGCTGTCGATTGAGCCATGGCGTGGTTTGACCTCCTTCTGGAGCAATCCGCGGTGCTTACTGCGGTTCGATACGGTTGATGAAGACCTCGCGCGGCTTGCTGGTGCCGTCCGATGGCCCGACGATCCCCTCCTGCTCCATCTTCTCGATCATGCGGGCGGCGCGGTTGTAGCCGACCCGCAGGCGACGCTGCAGCATGGAGATGGAGGCCTGCCGGGTGTCGGCTACCAGGGCGAGGGCTTCGTCCCACTTTTCGTCCTCTTCCTCGTCATCGCTGCCGCCGCCTCCTTCACCGCCGGGGGGCGTTTCCAGAATCGATTTGTCGTATTCCGGCTCGCCCTGTTTCTTAAGGAAGTCGACGACGCGCTGCACTTCCATCTCGCTGACGAAAGCGCCATGCACCCTCTGCAGGGCTCCGGTGCCGGGGGGAAGAAAGAGCATATCGCCCATCCCCAGCAGGGTCTCAGCCCCCATGGAGTCGAGAATGGTGCGCGAGTCGGTGCGCGAGAACACCTTGAACGAGATGCGGGTCGGGAAGTTGGCCTTGATCAGGCCGGTGATGACGTCGACGGACGGCCGCTGGGTGGCAAGAATCAGGTGGATGCCGGCGGCGCGGGCCATCTGCGCCAGGCGCGCGATAGCCTCCTCGATCTCGCGCCCCGCCACCATCATCAGGTCGGCCAGCTCGTCGACAATGACCACGATGTAGGGCAGGTGGCCGTGTTCGAGTTCTTCGCCCTCGACCGGTTCGACCTCCGGCAGATCCTCCTCCATCATATCGACGGCTTCGTCTTCGCCGTTGGCCTGGTTTTTCCGTTCGGCCAGCTCCTTCTCCTCGCGGGCCAGCTTCTTGTTGTAGCCGTCGATGTTGCGCACCCCTTTGTCGGCCATCAGCCGATAGCGACGCTCCATCTCGCGCACCGCCCAGTTGAGGGCGAGGGCGGCCTTCTTGGGATTGGTCACCACCGGCAGCAGCAGATGGGGGATCCCCTCGTAAATGGAGAGTTCGAGCATCTTGGGGTCGACCATGATGATGCGCACATCTTCCGGGGTGGCGCGGTAGAGCAGGGAGAGCACCATGGTGTTGATGGAGACCGACTTGCCGCTGCCTGTGGAGCCGGCCACCAGCAGATGCGGCATTTTTGCCAGATCGGAGACCACCGTGCCGCCGAAGATATCCTTGCCCAGGGCCATGGGCAGACGCCCGCCCGCCTTCTGGAAGACGTCCGACTCGAAGATGTCCTTGAGCCACACGGTTTCGCGCTCGCGGTTGGGGATCTCGATTCCCACTACGCCACGGCCGGGAATGGGGGCGACGATGCGGATCGACATGGCACGCAGCGCCATGGAGAGATCGTCGGAGAGGCCGGCGATCTTGTTGACCTTGACGCCGGGGGCCGGCGCGAACTCGTACATGGTGACGACCGGGCCGGGCTTGACTTCCGAAACTTCCCCCTCGACGCCGAAATCCTTGAGCTTGTTCTCCAGCAGGCGCGCGTTGGCCATCAGCGATTCACGATCCACCGCAGGGGGCGGTCCGCCATCGTGATCGAGCAGCGACAGGGGCGGGCGGTGATAGGTTCCGGAAGGTTCGAGAAATTCAAAATGCTCCTGCAGGTCGGGATCGTCTTTTTTCTTCTTCTTTTTCTTTTTGGATGAATCATTTGCCGCGATCTGCTGCTGCGGTACAGGCTGGGCGATGACAGGGCCCTTCTCGAGACTTTCTCCCTTCTCTTTAGCCTTCTGCTGCCTGCGGACGACTCTCTGGTCGCGGCGCTGTTCGATTCCCCGCCCCAGCCGGTCAAGACGGTCGGAGAGAAAAAGGACCAGGGAAAAACGTGTGGACAGCATCAGGGAGACAAGGAAAAAAACGCTCAGCACAATCGCTGTACCGGTGATATTGAGCAGACTTGACAGTGAGTAGACCAATATCCGGCCGGCGGCCCCGCCGGCCTCATCAAGGGTCGATCCGAACAGGGGGATTTGCTTGAAGCGCAGCGCCAGAAGCCCGGCCAGTGACAGCAGCAGTGCGAAAAAGGCCAGGGTGCGCTGCAGCCGAAACCGCAACTCGCGCATGCGCAGCAGACGCCAGGCGACCAGAAAACAGGCGAGAGGCAGCAGCAGGGCGGGCAGTCCAAAGGTCTGGAACAGGATATCTGCAAGGTAGGCACCGACCACCCCGCCGAGATTGCTGATTTCATCGGGCCTGATGCTGGTGTTCCAGGAAGGGTCCCCCTGATTGAAGGACACCAGGCAGAGCAGCAGAAAAAGGCCGAGAGCCAGCCAGATCAGGCCGGCAATCTCTTTGCGCAGAGTCACGCGCCGGGTTTTCGAGGTTTCGTCACTCATTCCTTATCCATCGATTCAGAGTGAATAGTTGAGAAAGAAAGCGCCCGCCATCCAGCAGTAGATGGCGAAGGCGAAAAGGCGTCGGCGCCGGATGATGGCCAGCAGAAAGCGAATGGAAAAATAGCCCGCAACAAAAGCGGCAGCAGTACCGGCAAGGTAGAGGGGCAGCTGGTCGGTGGCGACATGGCGGATATCTCCCAGCGACAGGATGGCTGCTCCGAATACAGCCGGCAGTGCCAGCAGAAACGAAAAGCGTGCTGCGGTTTCGCCGTCCACCCCCTTGATCAACAGGCTGGCGATGGTAGAGCCGGAGCGGGAGATGCCGGGGATGATCGCCATGGCCTGGGCTGTGCCGGCGACCAGGGCATCGGCAATCGTCAACTGGCTTTCCCTGCGGGTGCCGCGGCGGAACCGCTCGGAGATGAACAAAAGGGTGCCGGTCACCAGCAGCATGGAGGAAACCACCGTCAGATTCTCGAACAGACTTTGAAAGAAGTCCTTGAAGGTGAGGCCGATGATAGCTGTTGGGATCGATCCAACCACCAGCAGGATCAGCATTTTGCGATGCACGCCCGAATCTCCGCTGCGGCGGAATGGGGATTGGGCCAACATCCTGATGTCCGTCCAGAAGAAGAGAATGACCGCGACCATGGTGCCGACATGCAGCAGGATGTCGAACAATACGCCGGGCTGTTCAAAGCCGGGCAGGAAGTGCTGGGCGATGGCCAGGTGTCCCGACGATGAAACCGGCAGAAATTCGGTGAGCCCCTGCAGAGTTCCAAGAAAAAGGGCTTGAAGCAGTGTCATGTGGCTTATCCCTGAAATGAATCATGTAAAGGTCAAGTCGTTGAACGGGGCTGTCAAAGTTCCATGATGATCGGCACGATCAGCGGTCTTCGCTGGATGGTACGGTTGAAGAAGCGTCGCAGGGCTTTGCGCACCTCGACCCGCAACTCTTCCCAGTCAGAGATCGCTTCCAGGCTGTGTTCGGTCAATACCTCCCGCACGGCGGCGGCCGCCTGCTCGAGGTACTCGCGGCTGTCCTCCTCGGGAACGAACCCGCGCGTCAGCAGTTCGGGACCGTAGACGATTTCACCGCTTTTGCTGTTGACGCCGAGCACCGCCGTCACCATGCCGTGATTGGCGAGATGGCGCCGGTCGCGCAATTCAAGCGCTCCGACGTCGCCAACGCCTTTGCCATCCACCAGCACGCGCCCCGTTTCAACCTCATCGCCGAGGCGAACCCCCTCCCGGCTCAGGATGACCGGCATGCCGTTGCCCACCACGAACGCTTCGTTGATGCCCAGCCCCATCGAGCGAGCCAACTGGGCGTGTTTGACCAGGTGGCGGTATTCTCCGTGGATCGGCACGAAATGTCGCGGCCTAGTCAGCGCCAGCATGGTTTTGAGTTCGTCCTGGGCGGCGTGTCCGGAGACGTGGATTTCGCTGGTCGTTTCGTAGACCACCTCAGCGCCTCGACGGTAAAGGTTGTTGATCAGATTGGCAATGGCCTTTTCGTTGCCGGGGATGAACTTGGAGGACAGGATGACCGTGTCGCCATGCTCGAGCACAATCTGCTTGTGATCGTTATGCGAGATCCGCACCAGGGCGGACAGCGGCTCCCCCTGGCTTCCGGTGGTGATGATGGCCACCTTGTCGCGATCGAGGTCACGCAGGTCGCGCAGGTCACATAGAGCCTCGTCGGGAACTTGAAGATAGCCGAGCTGTCGCGCCACCGCGCAGTTCTGCTCCATGCTGCGGCCGTGCAGGATGATGGAGCGGCCGCAGGCTCGCGCGGCGTCCATGGCCTGCTGGATGCGGTGAATGTTGCTGCTGAAGGTTGAAATAACCACCAGCCCCTTGCAGCGCGGCATGATTTCGTTGAGCGCTTCTCCTACCACCTGCTCCGAAAGGGTGGTGCCGGCACGCTCCACATTGGTGGAGTCGGACAACAGCAGCTCGACTCCCTCATCTCCCAGGGCCGCCAGACGAGCCAGGTCGGTGCGTTCGCCGTCGACCGGGGTGTTGTCGATTTTGAAATCGCCGGTATGCACGATGAGTCCCGCCGGTGAACGGATCGCCAGTCCCGCGCCGTCGACGATGGAATGGGCGGCGCGGAAGAATTCCACCTCAAAGGCGCCCAGTCGCACGGTTTCTCGCATTCTGACCTGATGCAGGTGGGCGCTGTCGATCAGGTCGTGTTCGCGCAGCTTGTTGCGCACCAGCCCAAGTGTCAGGCCGCTGCCGTAGATGGGGGGAAATCCCAGCGCGGGCAGCAGATAGGGGATGGCGCCGATATGATCTTCGTGGCCATGGGTCAGCACCAGTGCGCGGATGCGGTCGGTCTTCTCCGCAATGGCGCTGATATCGGGTAGAACCAGATCAATGCCGAACATGTAGCTTTCGGGGAACATGAGCCCGCAGTCGAGCAGCAGCAGATCCCCATCGCATTCAAGCACCATCATATTCATGCCGATTTCACCCAGGCCTCCCAAGGCGAACCAGCGCACTTCACTGGCGGATGAGCTGCCCTTTTCGCTCATAGTGCGTCTCCTTCGAGCGGCAGAGCGCCGGCGAGGCTGCGATGCACCTTTTTCATAAGATGTTCCCTGTCCTTGTTGGTCAAACCGCGGGTCGACAGTGCGGGAAGGAACTCCACCTCGATGGTCGCGGGATGGATGCGCAGGCAGTGTTTGGGTAAAACGGCGGCGCTGCCGCGGATGGCTACCGGGATAATTGGAGCCTGAGCGTGAACTGCGGTCATGAACCCCCCTTTTTTGAACGGCAGCAGCCGGCCGTCAGGTGACCGGGTCCCTTCAGGAAATATCGTAAAGGATTCGCCGCCGCGCAATCGATCTGCCGCTCGGTTGAGACTGGCGACGGCCTTTTCCGGGTGACGACGGTCGATGCTGATGGCTCCTGCCGCTCGCAGGGCTCCGGCAAAAAGAGGGATGCGAAACAACTCCTTTTTGGCGACCCAGCGAAAGGGCCGGTCGATGCAGGTCATCAAGGCGGGGATGTCGAAGAGACTGGCATGATTGGGCATATAGATTACGGCCCCCCCGGGGAAGGCCTCCGAGGCCCGGCAGATGACTTTGACGCCCGCCAGGCGCAGGCCGCCTCGCGAATAGATCTGCCCGCACCGATAGACGGCGTCCGGTCCCCGAAAAGAAAGGATAAAAGACGCTGCCAGCATGAGCAGGGTCCACCACGGAAATACCAAAAAGAAAAAAAGTGTGCGTGCCATGCCGGGATGTTCCGAGAGTTCTGGCGCCGCGTGAATCACCGGCGCCTTGATGTCCATAGTCAAAAGATCAGTTTAGAAGAGTTGCCGCAGGCAGTCAAACCATTTTCAGATTGAGGATTTAGGCTGTTTTGTCGTTGCTTTTTCAAAGCAGATGTGTGTGGTCGGCGAAACAATCGCTTTGCTTCAGGGGGGCAATGGGGACTGTGGGTGCAATCGTTTCAAGTGTTGCATTTTGCGGCAACAGCCTGTTGCAAACATGAACCATGATGCCAAATAGTCCGATTAACGAGTGATTTGCTCCAAAATGGTATTTGTTTCTGTTGCGGCACCGACAGGCGAGGGGGCCGGCGATGGTTTTTGATCATTTTGACGTTTCTGCTTAAGGGGTTGTTTTTAAGGGTTTTCTGTCTAATTTAAATTACGCCCGCAAAATGGGTATGGATGTTGTTTAGATGAGGGACGGCGTTTTGGTGTTTTGAAAAGGCTGGTTGAGTGGTTTGTGAAGCAAAATAATTACAAGGGGACGATGTCATGAGTGAACACAGTTGTGCCGGACAGGCTGCACCGGCAGCCGCAGAATCTTCTGAAAATGCAATCGCTGAAAATCTTGCGGGCGTAAAGCATAAGATTGTGGTTCTTTCCGGTAAGGGGGGCGTCGGGAAAAGCACCGTTGCCACCAATATGGCGGTGGGGCTGGCGCAGGAAGGATATCGCGTCGGCTTAATGGATGTTGATGTCCACGGTCCGAGTGTGCCGAATCTGCTGCATCTGCAGGGGGTCACGCCGAAGGTTGACGCCGAAGGGCTTCACCCGGTCCCCTGTGGAGAAAATCTGCATGTGATATCGGTGGGTTTTCTGCTGTCGGACGACCGACAGCCGGTGATATGGCGCGGTCCCCTTAAAACGGGAGTCATCCAGCAGTTTCTGCGCGATGTGCGCTGGGGGAAGCTTGATTATCTGATTGTCGACTGCCCGCCGGGCACCGGCGATGAGCCCCTGTCGGTGCTGCAGCACGTCGGTCCCCGCACCCATGCCGTGGTGGTGACCACGCCGCAGGCGGTCGCGGTGGCCGATGTGCGGCGTTCGGTCAGTTTCTGCCGCTCGACGGCGACCCCGATCCTGGGCATCGTTGAAAACATGAGCGGATATCTCTGCCCTCACTGCGGCAGAATCGAGTACCTGTTTTCAAAAAACGGGGGCGAGAAGCTGGCCGGGGAGATGGGAGTGGCTTTTCTGGGCCGAATTCCTCTCGATCCCAGTATGGTCAGGGCCGGAGATGAAGGCAGGGTGCTGATCGCTCAAGAAGAACAAAGCCCCGCCGTCGAGGCCTTTCGCCAACTCATGATGCCGGTGCGCGCATTGGAGAAGAGTGCTCCCGAGGGGCAGAATGGCTGATCCTGTCTCTGGTGTGACCCGGTGATTACCGGGTTGGGGCGTTTTCTGCGTTCAACCTCCCTTGAATAATTCCGCTGCCGGGATTATGTTCTGGAAAACAAGGGGCAAATCATTTATCATCAAAAGCCGTTGAACCTGGTCGGGTTGCGTCGCGCGCGGCACTGCCCAGCGACCGGCGGAAAAGGGAAGATGGGATGACCTCCTGCTTCCCTTTTGCCGTCTTTGAACCGACGATGAACCGACCCGGTCCTTTTTTGTCTCCTCCGCGCTCGATCTGCCCGCCCCGATCGCGGAGGCCCAATGACGCGCGGCGGTAATTGTTGACGCAGGAGGCGTTATGTCGATCAATAAAGTGATACTGGTGGGAAATCTCGGCAAGGATCCCGAGTTGCGCTATACTCCGTCCGGAGTTCCCGTGGCGACTTTTCCCATTGCCACCAGCGAACGCTTCAAGGACCGCAACGGCCAGCAGCAGGAGCGCACCGAATGGCACAACATTGTGGCCTGGCGGCAGCTGGCGGAAATCTGCGGCAAATACCTGCATAAAGGCAAGCAGGTTTATCTGGAAGGAAAGATTCAGACTCGCAAATATCAGGATCGCGACGGAAATGATCGCTACATTACCGAGATCGTGGCGGATCAGATGCAGATGCTCGGCTCCCGCGGCGATGAAGGCGGATTTTCTTCACAGCGCGGCGGCGGAGAATACGGAGGCGGCCGTACAGGTGAATCCCGTGATGCGTCTGGCGGTGGAAACAGGAAAGAATCCGGATACGGCGATATGGAAGAGCCGCCCTTTAACCCCGATGACGACATCCCCTTCTAATTCCCTGACGGGAACCGAATTTATGCTTGACCAGCGCAGACATGCTTTGAATGAAGCCCTCTCGGACCCGGACGAGGGGGTGCGCAAGGCCGCTTCCGGGGCGCTTGAAGCCCTGGAGCCGGCTCTGCATCTCAATATGCTGCTGCAGGGGCTGACGTCGGCGAAGCGTGCCGAGCGTATCCGCTGCCTGTATGCGCTTGAGGCCGTGCGTTCCCCCCGGGTACTGCCTTCACTGCTGAACAGCCTGGCCGACGCCGATGCCGATGTGCGAGCCACCGCCGTTCAGGTGATCGGCACGCGGGGCGAGCCGCGCGCCCTGCCTGAACTGGCGAAGCGGTTGCGCGACGAGGTTGCAGCGGTGCGAATGTATGCGGCTGAAGCGCTGGGGCGTTTCCGGGATGCGCGCCTCGTCCCCTATCTGGCTTCCGTTCTGCGCGATGAGGACAGTGGAGTGGTGATTGCTGCGGTTTGTTCTCTCGGACAGATAGGTAACGCTGCGGGGGAAAAATATCTTTTGGCCATGCTGCGGGACGGGCGTCCGGCGGTGCGGGCTGAAGCGGCCAGAGCCCTGGCCCTGCTCGAGTGGGAGGATTCGCCGGGAACACCCTGATCTATGTCTCCAAGCCAGTGCCAGCCCGCTACAAAAGACTGCCGAGATCGATCCCTGCAAGGAAAGGGTCGACCTCCCCAACGATCCGCTCCGATTCCCCTGCCGACAAGTCAATGAAGCGCTCCTTGTCCGGCTGCCTCCCCTCTTTGTCGACCAATATTTTCAGGCGCAATTCACAGCGACCTTCCGTGTCCGCCCTGGTGACAAGGGCGGTTTCACCCTGATTCAGGCGCACCACCGTGCCCACCGGATAGGGGCCGAGGTATTTGAGAAAGTGCGCAAGGTATTCAGGGTGCAGCAGCGTTCCCGATGTTGCCTTCATTTCGCGCATGGCCTGGCGGGGGCTGACCGGCCGGCGGTAGGAGCGCATGGTGGTCATGGCGTCGTAGCTGTCGGCGATTGCTGCCATATCGGCCAGCGGTGACAAAGGGCGGCCGGCAAGGTCGCCGGGGTAGCCCTGACGGTTGTAATGCAGATGATGACCGATCACGATATCGATCACCTCCCGTGACACCCCTTCCATCTCTTCGACGATCCCCGCGCCGTGAACAGGGTGTTTTTTGACTTTTTCAAACTCTTCAAGAGTCAGACGCCCAGGCTTGTTAATGATCTCCACCTCGACCTTGAGCTTACCCAGATCGTGCAGCAGGCCGCCCAGTCCCAGGGTACGCATCTGTGCTTCGTTCAGGCCGCATGCACGTCCTACCGCAATCGCAATTACCGCCACATTGACCGAATGGTGAAAGGTATAGTTGTCGTAATCCTTGATCAGGGAAAGCGCAGCCAGCGCGTGGGGGTTTTCCAGAGTACTCGCGACCATATCCCTGACGGTTTCACGGGCCTGGCGACTTGAGGGCACTCTGCCGAGGCGCACGTCGTCGAAAACGTTTCTCACCACATTGAGAGCCCGCTGGTAGATTTCGCGCGGATCCTTTTCGCCGGCGTTCTTTTCCAGCGGCTGGATGTGGTAGATTTCGCGTCTTATCAGCGCAGTTTCCAGGCCTGTTGCCTGCCAGCCGCCTTCATGGGCGAGGAAAATGAATTCTTCGAGTTCTGTCGTATTGATGCCGGCCTGAAACTCGACCCCCTCAACGTGGAGATTTTCAAGAAGCTGGGTGAGTTCCTGCAATGCAGGATTGGGGGTGGTGAACAGGTACTCGTCACAAAAAAGAGTGCTGTCGGTCACTCCAAGGCGAAGGCTTTTCTGCTGAGCGAGGATGTCGCTCAGACAGATGCGGCAGGCTCTGACCTGGCGACCGATCAGAGGGTGGTTGCGGGGGTAGAGGCGCAGGCTCTGCACGGCGCCAGCCAGCAACTGAACGAAATTTTTCAGCGGTTCAACCGTCATGATTTCTCCGCGCGGGCAATTTCCCTCAGTGCACGCGCCGCACTGCGGGATACTGGACCATGCCCACGTTGTGTGGTGATCTCCAGTATCCGACGACATTCGTCGGTGCCGATCCGCGCCAGGGCCAGGCAGCAGGCTGTCTGGATCTCCTGAAAACGCCGGCGAAAGAAGATTTTGCGCTGCCCAAGCTGCGTCTTCAGGGCTGGAACGGCTTCAGCGGCCCCCATTTCGCCCAACGCTCGAGCTGCGCCGCGTTTAAGCTCGAGACAGCGCACGAAGGGGTCGCTACGCTCCAGGAAGCGCAGCAGGTGAGGGATCGCTTTCGTTTGCTTCATCGCACCTAGAAACAGCAACGCCTGACGTTGCAGGCTGGGATCTCCTTCTTCCACAGCCACGAGCAGTACATCCATGGCTTCGGTTGTGCCAAGGCGGGTCAGCGCGCGAATGGCTTCACGGCGTACCCGCTCGTCCTCGTGACCCAGAAGAGCTGCCAGGTGGCCTGCAGTCTCGGGGTCGCGGATCTCCCCTAGAATGGTAGCTGCGTTGCGTACTACGTACCAGCGCTCGTCGCGTAGAAGTCGATCAAGAGTGGCAAAGGCTTTACGTCCGAAAGCGGTCAGCGCTTGGGCGAGAATTTTACGCCTTTTGGCTTCATTTTCCTCCGCCAGCCGCTCGCCCAGCCGCCTGGCACCCTGTTCTCCCGATTTTCTAAGCAAAAAATGCGCCTTTTTGCGACTGCTGTCCCCCCGGGTCGGCTCACACAGCAAGTCGATAAGTTGTTCGGTGCGTTCGGAAGTCATCAGGGTTTCAAAATTTTTGCGGCACAGAGTGCGCTCGCTCTCCCCGTGATCTTCCTCCTCGGTGCAACGCGCCAGAAAAGACAAGGCATTGAGGAGACCGATGGACAGGGCAGAGGGCTCTTCCGCGTAAAGTGCTTCAGTCAACTCGTTGATCAGGCGGCGGAAACGGGCCTCTGAGCCCTTTACGGCCAGGTCGGACAAGATCTCTTCCAGTGTGCGGCGGTGATCTGAAAAAGATGAATTTTCGATGGGAGGCAGATGCTTCTGGTTTTCCTCTTGTGCCGCTCCGTTGTCATCCTGGTTTTGGTCAGCGAATGCCTCGTTCTGGTCAGCCTGTGAACGAGAGTCGCTTTTTATTTCCTGCAGCATTTCGCGCCGGGAGAGGATTTTACTTAAATCGGTTTCGTTGACCCATAGGGTTTCAATGCCGGCCGCGTTGAAAATCTTCGCGATACCGCCGCGGCGGATGATCTCCTCGGGTTCAAAAGCCAGCGCACAGGCCGTGCTTTCAAGATCCTCGGCTGAAATATCGGACAGAATCATCAACTGGAATACACGGCGGGCGAAAAGATGATGCGCGAGTGCTTTGATGGCGGGATTTGAGCCGCCCCATCTGCTGCCGCTTTCGATCGAAAAATGGTCCCGGCGAACCGTGAGTGCAAGGTGGTCAAGATCGTCGAGCGCGAGACGCAAGGCGGAGACTCCGCGTTCTATCGCGTCAATCCGCGCGGGATGGTTTTCGGGGTAAAACCGCACCGCTTTGATGGCAAGGCTGAGTCCGCGCAGGGCGTTTTCCATGTGTGAGTGCTGCGGACCCTGTTTTCTCACGGCAAGAGCGACTCCTTTTGAATGGGTGGGTTCAGCTAAAAGATAACGGCTGAAGTCTTTTTTGTAAAGGCGTGTCGGTTTGAGTTGAGCGGAGAGTTCGGCGTCGGAGCAGCTCTGACTGCGATGCTGTATTGCCCAAGGGAGGCTCCTGTGATAAATCGATACTGTCGTATTCTTTTTTGTCTGCCGGGCAGGCCGGCGGAGCACTATTGAGACAAGGCGTCGCCAGGCAGGAGAGGGGAGGGAAATGGTTCTTGGGGTCACGGGCGGAATCGCCTCTGGGAAGAGCTTTGTTGCAGAGGTCTTCGGCCGTCTCGGCGCGGTCGTGATCAGTGCCGATGAGCTGGCACGCGAGGTTGTGCAACCCGGCGCAGAGCTGCTGGAGCGCCTTGTCGAGCACTTCGGCCCTGAAATACTGTCTGAGGACGGCACTCTTGACCGTGATGCGCTGGGCAAAAAAATTTTTACCGATGAAGAACAGCGTCGCACCCTCAATGCTTTGATCCATCCCGCTATTGCCTCTCTTGCCGAAAGACGTCTGGCCGAAGCCCGCCGGGCGGGATATCCTCTGATTGTCTATGAAGCGCCCCTTCTGTTTGAAGCGGGTGCCCAGAGCCGGGTCGACGCGGTCCTGGTCGTCAAGGTGGACCCGCAGGTTCAACTGGAACGCCTGATGGCGCGCGACGGCATTGATGAATCGAGCGCTCGACGGAAAATCGCCGCACAAATGCCGCAGGCCGAAAAGCTTGCCCGCGCCGATTTCGTCATCGACAATTCCGCCGACAGGGACGACACCCGACAACAAGCGGAGCAACTGTTTGAGCGGTTGACCAGCCGCAATAAAAACGCCCCCTGATTTTCAGGGGGCGTCGGGAAAAATCCGAAGTGGGCGGCAGTCCTGCGATCCTATTTATGAAAGCCGAGCCGGGTTGAGAGTTCTTCGGCCGAGTCCAGAACCAACGGCACGATTTCCTTCTCGATGCGCTCGTCGTTGATCCTCATGGAGGGGCCGGAAACGCTGATGGCTCCCACAATGCGCCGGGTGTAGTCACGGATGGGGGCGGCGACGCAACGCACGCCCAGATCAAGTTCTTCGTCGTCGATGGCATATCCCTTTTCCTCGACTTCCCGGAGTTCCCTGCGCAGCGTCTCACGATCGGTGATGGTATTGTCAGTGAATTTTTTGAATTCGCGGCTCGGCAGGATGGAGTCGATCTCCTCATCCGACATGAAAGCCAGATGGACCTTGCCCGCGGCGGTGCAGTAGGCGGGCATGCGAGAGCCGACGCGCGACACGACCCGAACCGTCAGATTGGTCTCGACGACATCCAGGTAGACAATGAAGCCCTCTTTGAAGATGGCGACGTAGGCCGTTTCGTTGCACTGCTCGACAATTTTTTCGAGGATCGGCTTGGCCTGGCGCAGAAGCCCCATCTGCTTGATGAAGGTCTGGCCCAGTTCCAGGGCTTTGAGCCCCAGCCGGTAGTTTTCGGTCGCCTTGTTCTGCTCGATGTAGCCGCGCGACTCAAGGGTGGCGAGCAGCCTGAAGACGTTGTTTTTGTGTAGCTTCAGGCGTTTGCTGAGTTCCGTAACGCCGAGCTCGTCGACATCGTCGTGAAATTGCTCGAGGAGGTCGAGGGCATGTGAAACCGCC
>NPIE01006640.1_pt1 | contig 39117 bp, 35 predicted proteins | sample 8637661 | NCBI WGS metagenome assembly NPIE01 (sample SAMN07420842, study PRJNA396082) | bioreactor metagenome | isolation source: sample BA12 brine-fed electro-methanogenic bioreactor BA | place: Japan: Kochi | collected 2016-12-09 | reverse complement strand
TTACTCTGATGCATCTGAAGTTACTGGCGCAGTAGTAGATTTCACAGACTTAACAGCTATCACTGTTACTGGACTTGAAGTTGAAACTCTTTATATGTTAGTATTAACATTTGACGATGGAAACTGGGAAGTAATCGCTGTTCGTACAGCTGGTCCAGTTGCTGAAGCAGTAGTAGTTGCTACACAAACAGGTGCAACTATTGACTTAACAGTTGATGAAACAGATGGCGTTACAAGAACTATTACAGCAGCTGCAGTTTATTTAACAGCTGATGATACAGTAGTAACTGGCGCAGTTGTAGATTATGCAACTTTAACTGCAATTACTGTTACTGGTTTAACAGCTGACACAGAATACTATGTTGAATTCACATTCAGTGATGGAAGCGTAGGATACGTAGACGTTGAAACAGAAGCAGCTCCAGCGGCTTAAAAATTCAATAACAAGATAACAAAAATATAAGTAAGACTATGACTTGCAGACCATCTTTGCTCAAGCAAGATGGTTTGCTTGTTATATAAGCAAAAACAAATTATATTAAAAAAAGCCTTTTAAAAAGTCAAATGATCGTAAATCTAATTGTTATTAGTAGTCATTTGACTTTTGAAGGCTTAATATATGTATTATTTTTACATGTTTTTAATTATATGACTTTTAAAACAATACAAAATATTTAAATTTAGAAAATTAACTCTTTTTAATAAGAGGTTAAGATAAAAAATTACGGAAAGGAGTTATGTTAGAATTACCTAACATAAAAGTTGCTAATGTTAAAATACATTATCGTAAGAACGATTTGGATATTTATTATCATTTCAATTATTCTTACCTTAAACTTCACATTATTAAAGTTAGCCCCAGAATTCCCGCCAACAACAAAAGAGCAAAAAACTATTTACTATGCTAGGCAGGTTTCTGATGGTTACATGACTGAAAGGTTAGAAAACAATCCAAGTATTGTTGCTTCTATTGCAAGAAATGAAATCCAAGTTCCAAGAAATGCTTATTATAAAAGTGAGGAAGGCAGATATAGGATTTATGAACCAATCTCTGTTGCCAGACAGTACTTCAGCTGGGTTAATAATATTGTAACAAAATGGAATTGGGGATATTCAACTAGGGTACAGGTAAACGTACCAGTTTTTGATGTGTTAAAAGCAAGAATGGCTGTTACCTTAAAGCTGAATCTTATCGCTCTTTTCTTCTATATACCTATTGGGTTTGGGCTAGGTATTCTAGCGGCTTTAAAAAAGAATAGTGTCACCGATAATGTAATTTCTTTAGGGGTAATGATATTCATATCTATACCTAGTTTCGTAATTATGACTTTGTTATTAATGTTCTTTGGTTATACCTTAGAATGGTTACCAACTCAGTTTCCATCCGCCGATTTAACCGGCTCTATTCAGTTCACTGGACTGATATTACCTGTTCTTGGTTTGTCTTTTGGATCTATTGCTGGTTTAACACGTATTACACGTGCAGAATTAACAGAAGTTTTAACTTCTGAATTCTTGTTACTTGCAAGAACGAAAGGTTTGACAAGAACACAAGCTGTTATTAGACATGCAATGAGAAACTCAATGGTTCCACTTGTACCAGGAATTATTGGTTCTTTTGTTAGTTTGTTAAGTGGTTCGGTTATTATTGAAATTATCTACGGGGTTCCTGGAACCGGTAGAGTATATATTCGAGCATTAACTAGAAATAGCTATGACTATAATTTGATTTTAGGAACAACAGCATTTTATACCATCATTGGTTTGTTTGCGGTACTATTAGTTGACTTGTCATATGGTATTGTAGACCCTAGAATTAGAATGGGGGCGAGAAAATAATGGTTGATAAAAGAAAAGAAACGATCGACAAGAGCGAATTTGAATTTGTTCAAGCCGAGAAAAAACTTTATGATAAGAAATTTGAAACAAAACCAATAGGTTATTTCAAAGATGCCATGATTCGTTTTACAAAAAATAAAACGAATGTTATCGCTTCGTCAATTTTGTTATTAGTAATTTTACTTGCAATCTTTGTTCCTATCTTTAGTACAAAAAATGCTGAAGTATTAGAAGAGAGATTAGCATTCTTACCACCAAGAATTCCTTTATTAGAAGATATCGGAATTGCTGATGGAACGAAACAAAAAACTGATCAACCAGCTGATCCAACAAATATTGATCCGGAAACTGGTTTAGCTTTACCTTTAACTATGGATCAAAAATATATTATCATGGACACTCTTGAAAATTTTGAAAAAGAGTGTACGGAAAAAGATGATTTATGTATTGGTGGAGAAAATCAACTTCTACTAGATCAAGGTAGTTCTGCTGTGGCTGTTCGCTCAAGTGCTTGGATTACGATGAATAAAGGTTTGAACTCAATGATAATAGTTGATGTAGCTTCAATTACCTTAACAGATAATTCAGCTTTAAATATCATGGTTGGTCCTGTTGCCGGACAATACATCTCAGTTTATTCTATTACTGAACCAGGTGTTTATACTATAGATCCATTTGATGTCTTAACAAGTTTTAATGCAATTGCAAAGTTACAATTAGAATTTGTTTCTGACAGTAGCAATTCTCTTGTTTCAATTAATTCAATTGAAGTAGTTAGTGATTTTGTTCCAGCAAACGAAGATGATGTTAATCCATATGCTTTCTTTGCGGATGGATACAAACTTTCACAATTTACATTAGTTCCTGAAGTTGGAACTTATGCTGGTGCATGGGTTAGAGCTAGAGGCTCAAGACTAATGGCAGATTTTAGATATGATGCTTATGCATTAGCTTTTGGTGAAAGAGAAGAATTGGCTTTTTCAAGAAAAGAATATGACGCATTAATAATTGAATATGCTGATGTTTGTATTCAATCTCCTGATCCTGATAACCCTGATGGTTGGATATTCTCTGAGGGATGTCCAATTATGAAAGTTATCAAGCAAAATGAATCAGTTTTTGTTCCAGGAAAAGGTGAACAATATTCGTATCAGCTTGTATTAAATTATCAAATTTATATGGGCTATGATGAAATTCCATATTTCTTGTTTGGAACTAGTTATGCTGGAAAAGATATGGTTAAATTAATCTGGATTGGAACTAGAACTTCATTAACTATCGGTTTAATTGTTGCTATTATAAATATCGCTATTGGTATCGTTTTTGGTGCTATATCTGGTTATTATGGTGGCCAAGTGGATATCATTATGCAAAGGTTCTCCGAAGTTGTTGGTCGGATTCCATGGTTGGTTACCTTGTCCATTTTCATTGCTTTGATTGGGCCAGGGATTGAGACCTTGATTTATGTTATGATTGTATCTGGTTGGATTGGTGTTGCGTCCATCACCAGAACTCAGTTCTATCGTTACAAAGGTAGAGAATATGTCTTAGCTTCTAGAACTTTAGGTGCTAAGGACGCAAGACTTATCTTTAGACATATTTTACCAAATGGAATTGGGACAATTATTACTAGTAGTATCTTAATGATTCCTACATTGATCTTCACAGAAGCTACTCTTTCATATCTAGGATTTGGTATCGGGCATGGTCAATCATTTACTATACTAGGTGTTGATATGTCAGGTGTTTCTATTGGGGTATTATTATCAGATGGTAGAAATCAATTAAGAGAAAATCCGCATTTAACTCTTTTCCCATCATTAATTATTTCGATTTTAATGATATCATTTAATATGTTTGGTAATGCGTTAAGAGATGCATTTAATCCTGCATTAAGGGGGTCTGAATAATGGATAAGAAGATTAAACTACATGTAGAAGACCTAACTGTATCATTTAAAACCACTCAAGGGATGGTTCGTGCTGTTCGTGGTGTTGATTTTGATTTATTTGAAGGAGAAACTCTAGCAATCGTTGGAGAATCTGGGTCTGGTAAATCAGTTTCAAGTAGAACTATCATGGGTATTTTAGCAGGTAATGGTGTTATTGATAAAGGATCAATTATTTATGAAGGTCAAGATTTGACAGAAGTAGATGAAGAACATTTCCATGAACTAAGAGGAAATAAGATTGGGATGATTTTCCAAGATCCAATGTCAAGTTTAAATCCAATTATGAGAATTGGGAAGCAAATTACTGAAGGTATGCTACTGAATGGAAAAAGATTAAAAAATAGATATAAAAAGCTTTATCAACAAGAAAAAAACAATCTTGTTGAGATTACCCATAAAAAAGAAAAATTAGAAAGACTTTTAAAACAAGATATTGAAAAAGTCAAAAATAATGAATTAGAAAAAACTGTTGAAGAATTAAGACAAGAATTTAATTTGCAAATTGCAGAGTTGAATAAACAAATCGCTCCAGCAAAAACAGCACTGAAAAACGCTAAAAAAGCTGCTAAATTACAAGTTAAAAAAGAATGGCTTGATCAAAAACAGAAGATTAATCAAGAGATTAAACAGACAAAAGAAGAACAAGCAAAGGCTTCGACTCCTTTAGAAACACAAAAATTACAAGAACGTTATCAAAAAATGACAGTTGAAGCAAGAGAGTTATCTGCTAAGTTTAAAGAAAGAATAAAAAATACACAAAGCGATAAAGAGAAAGCAGAGTTAAAAAAGGCATATTTGTCACAAAAGAATCCTTTAAATCAACAAATGAAGGAAGTTCGTCAAAAGATTAAAGAAATAAAAAACTACTATCCGAACAAGATAGCTAATCTTAAAGAAGCTTTAAGACGATACAAGAATGTGACTAAGAAAGAAGCTAGAGAAAGAGCTATCACGATTATGAATGAGGTTGGTATTCCACAACCTGAAAAACGTTTCAAACAATACCCATTCCAGTTTTCTGGTGGTATGAGACAAAGAATCGTTATCGCTATTGCTTTAACAGCTAATCCGGATATTTTAATTTGTGATGAACCAACTACTGCTTTGGATGTTACTATTCAAGCACAAATCTTGGAACTTATTAACAAGTTAAAAAGAGAAAGAGATTTATCTGTTATCTTTATTACTCATGACCTTGGTGTTGTAGCAAATATGGCTGATAGAATCGCTGTTATGTATGCAGGTAGAATTGTTGAGATTGGAACTGCTGAAGATGTATTCTATAATCCTAAGCACCCTTATACTTGGGCATTATTGAGTTCAATGCCTGATATTGAATCAAAAGAAAGATTATTAGCTATTCCTGGTACACCACCAAATATGTTATTCCCACCTAAGGGAGATGCTTTTGCCGAAAGAAATAAATATGCGATGAAAATTGACTTTGAAAGGCAACCACCAATGTTCAAGATTAGTGATACTCACTATGCTGCAACATGGTTGTTACATAAAGATGCTCCGCATGTTGATATGCCAGATCTAGTTAAGAGAAGAATCGAAAGAGCATTAGCACATACAAGTAGTGAGGTGAGCAATAATGGCTAATAAAGTAAATATTGAAGAAAATGCAGTTCTTAATAAAGAAACGCCAGTATTGAGCCTTAAAAACCTGAAAATGTATTTTAAGTCAGGTCATGGAAAAAACAAATTAGTAGTAAAAGCTGTTGATGACGTGAGCTTTAATATTTATAAGGGTGAGGTTTTTGGTTTAGTTGGTGAATCTGGCTGTGGAAAAACTACTACTGGTAGAACAATTATAAAACTTTATGAACCAACTGATGGAGAAGTATATTTTTTAGGAAAACTAATTTCTGCTGGAGTTCTTAGTGATAAAGAAGCAATCAAAAACAAAAGAAAAGAAACAAAATCAGAAATAAAAGAGCTAAAATATAACTTGAAACAAGAACTAGCTAATCTAGATGATCCTAACAAAGCTCAAGGTTTAAAAGATGAAGTTCAAAATAAAATTAATGAGCTTAAAACTGCAAGAAACGAATTTGTTGATCAAAGAAAGATGGCAATTCATCGTAAAAAGAAAACTGAAAATATTGATTATGATTTAATGAAAAAGATGCAGATGATTTTTCAAGATCCAATTGCGTCGCTTAATCCAAGAATGACTGTTAAAGAAATTATTGCTGAAGGATTAAGAATTTCTGGAGTTAAAAACGAGAAGGAAATCATTAAAAAAGTTAACGATGTTTTAGAAACAGTTGGACTATTGCCGGAACATGCATCTAGATATCCACATGAGTTTTCTGGTGGTCAAAGACAAAGAATTGGTATTGCTAGAGCTTTAATTGTAGCTCCAGAGTTTATAATTGCTGATGAACCAATTTCAGCGCTTGATGTATCAATTCAAGCACAGGTAATTAACTTGTTGAATGATTTGCGAAATAAACTAGGTATTACAATTATGTTTATTGCCCATGACTTGTCTGTTATAAAATATTTTAGTGATCGTATTGGGGTTATGTATTATGGTAATTTAGTTGAGTTAGCTACTTCAGATGAACTTTTCTTAAATCCATTACACCCTTATACAAGATCTTTATTATCCGCTGTTCCACTTCCTGACCCAAGATATGAAAAGAATAGGAAAAGAATTAACTATGATCCTAGACAACATGATTATAGAGATAATCCTCCAACACTTTTTGAAATCAAAAAAGGTCACTTCGTTTTAGCGAATGATGTAGAAATTGAAGAATATAAGAAAACATTAAAATAATGATAAAAAAAATAATTTTGGATTTAATTGGTGGAACATTTTTTGTATTCATTATTATGTATACAATATATGACGGAGTATTAATTCCATTATATTATTCAAATTCTTTGTTCACTGTAGGAATAGTAATGTTTAGTGCAGGATTGCTTACAGTAACAAATGCTTCAAAAGTATTCCGTGGTATAGGTTTTGTTTTCAAGAAAATGTTTACAAGAAAAGTTGAAAACTTATCTTATTACGAATACTTATTAATGAAAGATGAAGAAAAAGAAAGAAGTACAGGCTATCCACTTTTCTTTAGTGGATTAGCTTTTATCATTTTAGCAATTATTATTTCATAAGAATAAAGCCACAATCATTTAAGATATGTGGCTTTTTCATTAAAGCCGTTGAAATTGGCTGACATTATTGGTAAAATAGAGATAAGAATTAAAATATAGTCAAATATAGTTAATTTACTGGTTATACTAAGAATTTATTAAGTCTCGAGGTACAGAGATGGATACAAAAGAACTTACAATATATTTAGAAAAAATTAGATATGATAAAAGTATGTCTCAAGCGGATTTTTGTAGAGGCATTGTTTCTATTCGTCAATATCAAAGATATAAAATTGGACTATCAGAAATTCCACATGAAAAGATTGATGCTTTCGCAGAAAGACTTGGGATTAACTCTAAAAAACTCTTTTCAGATTATGAAAATGAAAAGCAAATTCAAGGTAGTAAGATATCGAATTATTATAATTATGTAGCTAATAAAGATAACAAATCTGCAAATATATTGAAAGATCAAATTAAAGAAGAGTTTATTATCACCGAGGACAATCGAAAATATTATAAGTATACCCTAGCAGTGCAAGCATTTTATGCTAATGAAATAAAAAAAGATGATTTAGCCGAGATACTTTCTAAATTAATTAACTATCCTAAGATTTTAAAACAAGAGTATTCCAGTGATATAGATATCTTAATCTTAAGTTTTATGCTCAATGTAGTAAAAGGAACTGAACAAGATAAAATTTTGCATAAACTAGATTGCTTATTTAAACAGTCTAATCACATAATTACAAACAATAGTGAGTATATATATAGTTTGATACTTATGAGGATGGCTCGCTTATATGGTATGAGAAGAAGCCTAGATAGCGTAATTTTCTATTGTGATATGGGAATTCAGCGTGGATTAAAATATCGCCAGTATTACTTGTGGGATTATTTTTATTACTATAAGAGTTTAGCATATTATTCTTTAGGGAAAATTAAAGAATATGAAGATTCCTTACTGAATTGTTATAATATTTTGATGCTAGAACATAATGACAGTAAAACAAAAAAGTTTTTATACCTAATTGAGAAAGATTATGAAATAGACTTTCATAGTTTCGTAGTTGAGATAGTTAAAAATAGAAAACTAATTAAGGGCGATTATTAGCTAATCGCTTTTTTTGTGCGTTTTGCTTTAAATATTGTGAACATTAAGTTATATTATAATAAATGTATTTGATAAGATTTTATATCAGATAAATCCATTAAGTCTACTTTTTATTACTTTTGAAGTTTAAAAGAGTACGACCATATTGACAATTAGCAAACAGTTTGATAAGATTATTTTATAATAAATAAATTTAGGGAGTAATTATGATCGAAATTGATAAGTTTAAAATCCGTCAAGAATACATTGATTTGGATTTATATGATATGCAGAGAAACTTAGTTAAGCAAAGAAGACAAAGAATTCATATAATGAGTTTTCTTTTGTTTTCTTTGGTATTTACTATAATTTTCGGGACTTTAGAAAGCCCTTTTGATTATACTCTAAGTAATATTGGTAATCACTTCAATTCTCAATACCGTTGGATGTTTATAATCTGGTCACTGACCTGTGGTTTAGCTATTCAAACAGCCATCATATCCTTAATAAGACTTGAAGAATATCAAAGTAAATATTGCACGCTTTTTGTTGCATTGGCTACAGCTTCTTTAATCGCAACAGGTATTATCCCTGCTGTTGTCGAGGATTATCCTTTCTGGCATGCCGTGCATACTGTCACATCAGGTCTAACGGCTTTATTTCTTTTATTGTCATTAGTACCATTTGTTAGATACTTAAGTAGAGAAAACCCTAGATTAAGATTAGTTATTGGCATTTGGTTAATCATTATTTGGATTGGTTCAATCTTGGTTTTAGTGTTCTTTGGGAAATCTGGTCTTTTTGAAATTTGGTTTTTTGTTTCCAATATTTTGTTCCTTTTATACTTAAGTTTAGTAATGTATGAAGAAAAAATTATTAAACTTTCAGTATTGTTTTTGAAAGATGAAGAAAATTTAAATTTTGCAATTGAGAAAATATTTATCGATTTAGAAGACAAAAAGTTAATAAAATCTTCTAAAAAATGAATCCTTGCTTAATACTTTAAATAATTAGTAAAATATGTTAAAATATATATATAATAAGGAGGAAAGATATTATGAATCAATATCATGAACCATATGAATTACTTAGTGAAGAAACAAAGGATATTACAAGAGCTATAAGATCTTTAGTAGAGGAACTTGAAGCTGTTGATTGGTATAATCAACGTGTAAATGTAACTAAAGATGAAGAACTACGAAGTATACTAGCTCATAACCGAGATGAAGAGATCGAACATGCTGCTATGGCATTAGAATGGTTAAGAAGAAAATTACCAGTTTTAGATCAAGAATTACGAGAAAACCTATTTAAAGAAGGCCCAATTGCAGGCCATCATGGAGATGAAGAAGATACTCCAGAAGCTGAAAGCTTAAAAATCAAGTAAATAGAAAGGAGATATTATGGATATTTTTAAAAGAAGTCTTGCACCAATTCCTCAAGCAGCTTGGGGAGAAATTGATGAAAGAGCAGAAGCAGTAATTAACTCATTAATTACAACAAGAAAATCGCTTATAGTAGAAGGTCCATTCGGGCTTGATAAAACATCAATTTCGACTGGTAGATTAAATTTAGTTGAAAATAAGATTAGTAAAAGCGTTAATATTGGTAAGTATGAAGTTTTACCATTAATAGAAACTAGAGTAACCTTTGAATTATCTCGTTGGGAACTAGATAATGTACTTAGAGGAGCAAAAGATATTGAACTAGAGTCTTTAGAAAAAGCAGCAAGTGAGTTAGCTTTATTTGAAGAACAAGTAGTTTATAACGGCTGTAAAGAAGCTAATATTAATGGGCTTGTTCATGACGCGGGGCATAGAATTAAACTAGGATCAGATTCTCAAGATATTTTAGATAAAGTTTCAGAAGCATTATTCTTATTAAAAGAATCTTTTGTAAATAAACCTTTTAACTTTATAGTAAGCAAAAAACTATATAAAGCTCTAAACAAAATTCATGGAGCTAAATTGTTAAGAGATTTAGTTAAGGGAATGATTGGCGGAGAGGTCTTTGTATCAGAAGTTATGGAAGGTGGGTTATTAATACCGGTTAACCATGAAGATATTGAGTTTACAGTCGGCCAAGAATATACTATTGGTTACGAAACTCACAATGATCAGACTGTTAAATTATTTATTATGAATTCTTATATTTTGCGGGTTTTAGATTCAAATATATTAGTATATTGCGAGTTTTAAAGTAAGAGCACTACATATAGTAGTGCTTTTTTCGATATTGCGATTGTTTAACATTAGATAATTTGTTAAAATAAGTATATACACTGGAGGAACAACATGATAATTGAAGTTAAGACAAAAAAACAGTTAAAAGACTTTGTGTACTTTGTTAAGGATTTATATAAGGATTGTAAACACTATATATATCCTATTTTTTATGTCTTAAATAAGGAATTGAAGTTATATGTCTTAAAGAAGAAAAGTTATAAAGCATTATTGTATGTAGATAACAATCAAGTAAAGGGACGCCTTTTATATACTTTTGAAAAAAATCATAAGTTAGGAAAAAAAGTATGTTATTTTTCGTATTTTGATGCTTATGAAGAACAAATAATTTTCAATCAACTATTTGCTTATATGGAAAGTGATATGAGAGGTCATGGCGTTGAATATTCTGAAGGAACATTTACACCTTATGATCCAGATAATAGAAGAGGTGTTTTAATCCAAGGATACTCTGATGACCCAATAATATTTACTTCATATAATTATTCCTACTATCAATCTTTATTTGAAAGCTATGGTTATAAGAAATCTCATGATACTTATTCTCTCCAACCAAAAATCAATGAGAAGAATAAGAAGAGACTTAACACACTATCTGAGTATTTTGAAAGAAGATTTGCTATTAAAGTAGACCCTATAGATTTGAAAAATATCGAGAAAGAAATCAGTGATATACATGAGATTTTAATGGAAGCAACTACAGAAGTAATCTACCAAGAAGCGCCATCAATTGATTTGATTAGAGATGTTGCTAAAAACTTAAAAATGTTTTTAGAGCCAAAAATTATCCTTATTGCAAGAGAAATAGATACAAATAAGCCTGTAGGGTTTACATTTTGTATGTTAGATTATAATCAGATTTTCAAGCAAACAAATGGTAAACTAAATCTCTATAAACTGATTTTCGGTAAGAAGAAGATCAATAGGTCAAGAGGTATGATGCAATATGTAATACCAAAATACCAAGGTAGTGGATTAATAGGTTATATGTATAAGAAAGTTTATGATGCATTCGAGCAAATAGGAGTAACAAAATTTGAAGCAGGGACAATTATGGAAAATAATCAAAAACCATTAACTGCTATGAATAAGTTTGGTGCAGAAATTTCAAAAATTTATCGAATATATGGAAAGGAAATCTAAAAAATGATAACCATTGTTTTACAAGTTATAGGTGTATTTGTTATTCCTTATCTCATTATAAGACACAAAAACTTTAAACTAACAAAAATGTTTGGAACCATTGGTATGGCTTATCTAGCTGGTTTAGTAGTTGCCGGATTAGTCCTGTTGATAAATGTTATTGGTGTTGATTTTTCTTTGAATTCTGATATAGGTGAAATCACATCATTTGCAGCTATAGGTATTGGTATACCTTTACTGCTCTTTAGTTCTAATTTAAAAGAAGCAAAAAAACTTTCTAGAATGGTTTTACTTTCATTCGGTATTCTAATTTTTAGTGTAGTGGTAGTAACAACTATCGTGTTTTATGCTTATGGACATCAAATCGCAAATGGAGCAGAACTATCAGCTGCGGCTATTGGATTATATACAGGTGGTACGCCAAACCTTAATGCTATAACTAATATTTTTGGCCTAGATTCGCAAACAATTGCTCTTGCAAATCTATCTGATATAATTATTGGAGCTGTTTTTTATATTTTCTTATTAACTTTAGCTAAACCAGTAGTTAATTTGATATTGAAGAAACAAAATAACGTTAAATACTTGAATGAAAAGTCTGATATGGAGAACACTGAAGAGTTCAATGTAAAAGACTTTAAAACTAATAAAGCTTTATTATGGTCGTTTTTATTAGCTTTAGGGATGGCGATAATTAGCGCTTTATCAGGTTTGATAATTTGGATTATCAAAGGTTCACAAGAGGGAAGAATGTTTGATGTTTTAGTACCGGCTTTATTAATTGGCGTTACTATTTTTGGTATTATCGCTTCATTTAATAAGAAAGTAAGAGAAGTTAAGGGTACAAACATCTTAGGTCATTATTTAATTTTAGTTTTTTCATTTGCAATAGCAAGCTCAGTCAACTTCTCTGATATATCTGGAGATTTTGGCAAACTAATTATCCTTTATGGAATTATCACCGTTGGTGCTTTTATGTTAAATGTTATTATTGCTAGTTTCTTTAAGATTGATACGGACTGTATGATTGTCTGTGCTACTGCAGGCATATATGGACCAGCATTTGTCCCAGCCATCACAAAACAACTTAAAAATGATGCTTTAACTGTTCCTGGTCTAATTGTTGGCTCCATTGGTTATGCAATAGGGACTTTTCTAGGATTGTTACTTGGATTATTATTTATGATTTAAAGGAGTGAAAAATGCCATATCAAAACAAATATCTTGAACTATTAAGCAAAGACTTTCCAACGATACAATCTGTTGCTTCAGAACTTATTAATTTAAGTGCTATTTTAAATCTGCCAAAAGGAACTGAGATATTTATTACAGATATCCATGGTGAATATGATGCATTTAATCATTATTTAAAGAATGCATCAGGAATCATTCAGGAAAAAATTGACATTATTTTTCCTGATATGTCAGATAGTGAGAAAAACCGTTTAGCCTTTTTTATATACTATCCTACTGATATGTTAAACAAGTATCGACAGTTGTTGAACATCTCTGATTTTAGCGATTTACTTCATAATCAGTTGTTTCATATGATAGATTTGGCTAAATACATAGTAACCAAATATACCAAAAGTAAGGTTCGAAAATCTTTGCCAGAGGAATTCGCATATGTGATTCAAGAACTGATATATGAATCAAGTTCACATGAAGATAAAGAAAAATATTATAAGGCAATAGTCGATGCGATTTTCTTGACAAAAAGAGAGAGTAAATTTATTTTGCAATTATCTAGATTTATTAGAAAATTAGCAATTGATCAATTACATATAGTTGGTGATATTTTTGATAGAGGTCCAAAACCTCATTTAGTCATGGAAAAACTGCTGAAAATGAATAATGTAGATATTCAATGGGGTAATCACGACATCTCCTTTTTAGGTGCAGCCAGTGGATCAAGGTTAATGGTAGCTAATGTTATTAGGATAGCTGCAAGGTATAATAACCTAGATTCTTTTGAAGATGGGTATGGCATTAATTTAATTCCTTTAGCTAGGTTAGCGGAAAAGTATTACAAGAAAGATGATTGTGAATTATTTATACCAAAGGGTTATAATGTAAATTACAATAAAAGTGAAGATTTATCTTTTATTGCTAGAATTCATAAAGCAATTGCGATTATTCAATTCAAACTTGAATATGAAGTAATCAAAAGAAAACCTGGCTTTGGGTTAGAAGACCGACTATTATTAGATAAGATAGATTATACAAATAACACATTAAGTATAGATGGCAATACTTATCAGCTCTTAGACCATAACTTTCCGACAATAAATGCTAGAAGACCATTTGTTCTAAATAAGGACGAAGAAGATGTTATAAACCATTTAACTCAATTATTTTTACATAATGAAATGCTTCAAGCCCATGCAAGGTATCTTATTCAAAAGGGAAGTATGTATTTAAAATATAACAACAACCTTTTGTTTCATGCTGATATTCCTATGACTGAGGATAGAAAATTCTTGAAACAAGTCATTAATGGCAAGGAGTATTATGGAAAGTCTTTGTTTGATGAGTTTGAGAGATTAGTTAGAAGTGCCTTTTTAAGTAGATATGATAAGGAAAACTTTGATAACGATTATTTCTATATCCTATGGCAATCTGCATCATCACCATTATTTGGTAAACATTCAATGAAAACATTCGAAAGATATTTTCTAGCTGATAAGAAGGCTCATAAAGAACTTAATAATCCATATTATCGTTATCGTATTGAAGAAGATGTTTTGAAAAAAATCTATCAAGAGTTTTCTTTAGATTTTAATCATTCTAAAATCATCAATGGTCATGTACCCCTTGATATAACAAAAGGTGACCAAGTAATCCTAGCCAACAAAAGAATATACTCAATTGATGGTGGTATGAGTAAAGAATATAGTAACAAAACTACGATGGGTGGATATTCACTTATAAGTGATTCACATGCATACTTTTTAGTATCACATGAAAGATTTGAGACCTATCGCAAATTGATTGACAATGAGAAAGATATTATTTCAGTTACAAGATCAGAAGAAATTAACACAAGAAGAACTTTCATTTATGACACGGACAAAGGCGAAGAAATCCAAGCAATGATTAATGATTTGCTGGAATTATTAGAAGCATATAGAACTGGTACTATTACAGAAAAAAGATAAAAAAATCTCATTTTCTTTTAATCAAGAAAATGAGATTTTGTATTTTATACTAGTTTTTTTCTGATTGAACTTGAGATAATATCAATTATGGTAACAGTAATAATTAAAACGATTACGATTATACCGGCTCGTTCCCAAAACCTACTTCTAATCGCAAAGATTAGGGGAGCACCAATACCTCCCGCACCTACTAATCCAAGGGTAGAAGCAGCACGCATATTAATCTCAAATCTAAACAAAGTATAACTTAAGAATTCTGGAGCTACTTGAGGTATAACTGCCCGAAACAATATTTCCATATTATTTCCACCACAAGATTCTAAAGCTTCTTTAACACCAATATCCATACTTTCTATTGATTCAGAATAAAGTTTTCCTAACATACCGATTGAATGGATTCCAAGAGCTAGAATTCCAGCTGGAGCACCAGGACCGACGATTCCGATGAAGATTAGTGCAAGAATTAATTCAGGGAAAGTTCTAATCATTGTAATGACAAACTTACCAACTTTTGCGACTTTTAAACCAACGATATTTTGTGAAGCTAATAAAGCAAAAGGAATTGCTAGTATCCCTGATACAAAAGTCCCACTAATCGCAATCGCAATGGTTTCAACTACTGCATAAGGTAAACCATCAATTGTCCAATTGGTTAGATAATCAGTATCAGGATGAATGATTCCATTCCACATACCAATAATGGTACCTTTAGCTGAAGGCATAATCCCGTTAAAACCTAAACCAAAGAATCCCCAAATAATAATTGATATTACGATAATAAATATTAATGTTTTTCTTAAGGAGTTTGCTTTTGGTTTTGTCGGTAGAGTTTTACTATAAACATTCGCCATTATACTAACCTCCTTCTAATACTACTTGAAATAAAGTCAATAATCAAAACAGCAAAGAAAGATATTATAATGATGATTCCTACTCTTGAGAATCTTCTAAGATCCAATGAGATTTGATAGATTTGACCAACGCCACCGGCACCTACATAACCTAAAACTGCGGCCGCTCTTACATTAACCTCAAAAGCATATAATGTATAGGACATATACTGTGGTAAAACTTGAGGTAAGATGGCATATCTAAAGATATTCATTTTGTTACCACCTAATGATGTAATTGCTTCAACTTGACCATAGTCAATCGCTTCAATTGATTCATATGTCATTTTTGAAATTAGTCCAAATGAGAAAATGGAAAGTGCTACTATTCCAGCAAAACTACCAATACCAAAAATAGCTACAAACAAAGAGGCTAATACTAATGCAGGAATGGTTCGAAAGAAGTTCAAAATCAATCTAACTGTGGTATTCAGCCATTTCACTTTAATGAAATTATTTGCTGCTAAAAGGGCAGCGGGAAATGCGAAAAGAGCACCAACAAAAGAACCAACAATAGCCATTTGGACAGTTTCTAGTAATGGTCCGATAACATTATCAGCATAGTCCCAAGCTGGAGGAAAGAACATTGAATTAAGTAATCTAAATGCGTATTTCATATTAACGATAATCTCGATAACATTGAATCCAGCAAACCAAGCACTACTTATTAAGATAGCAGCTACCATGAAAATTGTTGAATAGAACTTGACTCTACTCGGTCTCTGTGGCAATTTATGAACGAGTTTATGATCCATTAGTCTTCTCCAACGAAATCATCATGGCTTAAAGGTCTACCATATACTTGTTCAAGATCAGCAATGATTTCTTTGTCTGGTTTATCCTTAATTTGAATATCGTATACTATTTTTCCGTCTCTTACTCCCACTATTCTAGTAGCATATTCTAATGCTAAATCAACATGGTGAAGATTAGCAATGGTTGTGATTCCATCTTCAACGTTAATTTTCTTTAAGTATTTCATTACTTCAAAAGTAGTTATAGGGTCTAATGAAGCAACGGGTTCATCAGCTAACATAATTTTTGCTTGTTGAGCTAAAGAACGAGCGATAGCAACCCTTTGCATTTGACCACCAGATAACTGACTAGCACGATGATAAGTTTTTTCTAGAATATCTACACGGTCTAAAGCTTCAAAAGCAATTTCTCTATCATGTTTTGGAAATAGTCCTAGAATAGTACGCCAAGTAGGATTATAGGATATTCTACCTGAAAGGACATTCTGAATAACGGACATTCTTTTAATAATATTAAAATTTTGAAAAATCATACCGATATTTGCACGCATTTTTCTTAGGTTTTTCCCTTTGATTTTTGTAATGTCTATTTCTTTCAAGTCTAAAGTCTTTTCATCAAACTCAGGATTTTCAGCTTTTCTTTTAGCAATGGCTTTCTCTAAGTTGTCACCATACATATCATAAGTATTAATATCAACATTATTGAAGTAGATATTGCCTTTAGAAACCGGAATAATTTGATTTATTGTTCTTAAAAGAGTTGATTTACCAGCACCAGATAGACCTAATATAGCTACAAATTCTCCTTCTGCAATTTCTAGATTAATATTTCTTAACGCTACTGTCCCATTATCATAGGTTTTTGATACATTTACGAACTTAATCATGTTTGTTCTCCTTTAGTATAATAGCCACCAATATGGTGGCTATTGTTCTTAATTTTTTATAAATTAACTAAAATCCCAGTCTTCTTGTCTTTCGAGATAAGTTCTTACAATGTCATACTCTGAATCAACAGCTTCTGCATAACCTTCATGGTTATAAACAGCTCTAATGATTTCTAATCCAGCTTCTGATTGTGAAATAGCAATGAAAGCAGCTTTAATTTTTGCTACTAAATCTTTGTTAAGATTTGGAATAACAGAAATTGTATCATTTGGAATACTTTCAGTGTTTGTAATAAATAAAACTTCATCGTAAACATCTGGATATTCGCTTGCTACTAAACTTCTAGCATCTTTAAATGTGAATGCTGCATCAGCTTGTCCATTATAAACAGCTAATATTGCGTTATCATGCCCACCAGCATTAACCCAAGTTACATCGTTTTGTGGATCGATGTCGTTATCAGCTAGTAAATTAGCTGGCCATACAAATCCTGATGTAGATGTGAATGATGAAATAGCAATTGTTTTTCCTACTAAATCAGCAATAGATTCGATACCAGAATCAGCTCCAACTACTAGTTGTGATTTATATCCATCAACAAGTGGTTCGTCAACTAATAAAGTACCATCATCAGCAACATCATATCTTAAAGATTTAAGAATAACGTCAGCTGCACCTTCGTCATGTGCTAGAACATAAGAAGCTGTAGCTAATAAACCTACGTGTACTTGTTCTGATTTCATAGCTTCGATTAATGCATTATAATCAGTAGCTATTGTAACATTTACTTCCATATCAAGTTCAGCTTCAAGTAGATCTTCAAGAGGTTGTCTTTGAGCGTCTAATACTGCAGCATCTCTTGATGGAATTAATTGTACTTCAAGTACATCTGGATTAACACTATTGCCACCACAAGCTAATAGAGTAATCGCTAACACTAAAACAAGTAAAATCGAAAAAACTTTTTTCATATAATATTTTCTCCCCCTTAATATTATTACTAATTCTATTTTACTACAAAAAAATCAAAATAAAAGAAAAAAATCGAAAAAAAAGAAAAAAATAGTGTAAAATAGATGTAAAGGGGAATGGAGAGATATGAAAAATAATTTTAGATTAAGATTATTATGTACTAGTGATATCCATGGAAAGATTATGCCCCTTAATTACGCTGATAATTCTATAGAAAATAAGGGTTTAGCTATCATTAGTAATGTTATTAAAGATTTAAAAACAGAAAATTCTATTACCATTGATGTTGGTGATATTCTTCAAGGAAGTCCCTTATTGTATTTTCATCAACTCAATCGAAAAGATTACTCTAACCCTGTCGTCACTTGTTTTAATCATATTGGCTATGATTATTTTGTTCCTGGTAATCATGATTTTAATTATGGTTTAGAATATTTACATGATTTTGTGAATAATGTCGAAGCAAAAACTCTATGTGGTAATATCTTTAATAAAGAAGAGAGATTACTTTTTGAACATGATTTTGATATTATAAATTATCCTGAAGGACCTAAAATTGTTATCATAGGCATAACAACACAGTATATACCAAATTGGGAAAATCCAACAAATATTAAAGGCTTAATTTTTGAAAATGCCTTTATTTCAGCAAGAAGAATTATAAATGATATCTTAGTAAAAGAAAAACCAGATTTAGTAATACTTGCTTATCACGGAGGATTTGAAAGAGATTTACATAGCCATGAGTTTTTCGTAAATGATACTGGAGAAAACTTGGGGTCAAAAATGCTAGAAGAGATTTCTGGTATTGATTGTTTGATCACTGCCCATCAGCATCGAGAAATATCTGAGAAAATAGGCAACACATTTGTTATGCAAGTTGGATCTTCGGGTAGTAATGTTGGTGTAATTGATTTTGATTTTAAGTATAACGACAAATGGAATCTTATTGAATCTTCAGGGAAATTAATTCGTACTGATAATTATGAACCAGATCATCAGTGTATTGCCAAAGTATCGGATATAGAAGCAGCATGTCAAGTCTTCTTAGATCAAAAAATCGGTAATGTGATTTATGATAATTTAAGTGTAGAGGATATGTTTAAAGCTAGATTAGAAAAGCATCCTATTGTTACTTTCATCAATAAAGTTCAGCTAGAAGCATCCAAAGCAATGGTTTCAGGTACTGCCTTGCCTAATAGTGTAACAGGCTTTTCAAAAAGTATTACGATTAGAAATGTCTTGTCAACTTATGTATATCCTAATACTTTAACTGTATTAGAAACCAATGGAGCTCAATTAAGAAGAATTCTTGAAAAGAATGCGGAATACTTTGTTTGTGAAAACGGAGAAATAAAATCGAATCCACGTTTTTCTTATCCTAAGGTTCAACATTATAATTATGATATGTTTGATGGAATAGATTATGTGATTGATTTAGATAAACCATTTGGGAGTAGAATTAAAGAAATTAAGTATCAAGATAAAGATGTTTTAGATTCAGACAGATTCACACTGGTTGTAAATAGTTATCGAGCTTCCGGTGGTGGTGATTTTGAGGAGTTTAAAAATCTAAAGATAATCAGAGAGATTCCTTTTGATATTGCAGAATTGTTGATTGATTATATTGTTAAACACCAAGATATTATTGTAGAGGATATAAAGAACATTAAAATTTTAAGTAAAAATTGTTAAGAGTTTTGGCAAGTTATAGTATTAATTACTGATTTATGCTATAATAAAATTTAACAATTTTTACTTTTTTCTTCAAATATTTTTTTTAATTTGTTATGAAAGCGCTTAAGAGAGGTTTTTATGGTAGATGGTATAGTTTTAGCAGGTGGATATTCATCAAGATTTAAACAGAATAAAATGACTGTCAAATTTAAAGACAAACCTTTAATAATACATACCATTGAAACTATGCTTCTGGTATGTAGTAAAATCTTTGTAGTAACCGGCTTCTATCATCAAGAAATAGCGGAGTTATTAGAAGGTTATTCCAGTATTGAACTCATCTATAATAAAAACTACAATCAGGGTATGTTCTCATCTGTTAAAATTGGTGTTGGGCAAGTTAACCATGATTTTTTTATCATACCAGGAGATTGTCCTTTAGTAAAAGAAGAAGTTTATCAAAAATTGCTACTTGCTCAAGGAGATATAAGAGTTCCTAGTTTTAATCATCGTTTAGGACATCCGATATTTATGAGTTTGAAAGAAAAAGATTTAATACAAAAAACAGAGTTTTCCAATCTAAAGGATTTTCGTAATAGCCAAGATTTTAAGATTGTTGAAGTACATGATAAAGGAATATTATCTGATATTGATACAATTTCAGATTTAGATAAAATTATAGGAAAGGAATGATATTTTGGAAATAAAAGAATATATTGCGGCAGATTCACTAGAGAATGCTTATAATCTGCTAATAGCTAATCAAAAAAATCATTTGATAGCTGGAGGAGCATGGATTAAAATATCACTTAAAAATGTTGATAGTTTAATTGGCTTAGAGAAATTAGGATTAGATTATATCAAAGAAACCAATGATTTTTTGGAAATTGGAGCTATGACTACTTTAAGAGATTTAGAAGTTAATGCGGGGATAAAATCATTGGGATCAGGGATATTATCAAAAGCAATAAGTCATATTATGGGATTAAATATCAGAAATCTAGCAACAATTGGTGGAAGTATTATGGGTAAGTTCGCTTTTTCTGATTTGTTTGCTGTTTTATTGGTTCTAGATGCTAGACTAAATTTTTATAAGTTAGGTGAGATATCTTTACAAGAATTTTTGGAAACGCCAAAAATACCTAAAGATATTCTTCAAAGTATCAAAATAAGTAAAGAGAATAAAACAGGCTATTTTAAGAAAGTCGCAACTACTCATTTAGATTTCGCAATTGTTAATGTTGCAATATCTAAAGGGAAGCATTTTAAATTAGCTGTAGGATCAAGGCCTGGTATAGCTAAAATTGCACAGAATGCTCTGAACTATCTTAACTCTCAAGAAGTAATAGATGAAGAAGCTGTAAATAAAGCAGTTCATATTGCTATTGAAGAATTAGGTTTAAGTTCAAATCTTAGATCTAGTAAAGAATACCGAGAAACACTAGTTAGGACGTACTTAAAAAGAGGAATAAAGAAGGTGATACAATGAAGATTGAACTACGAGTAAATAAACGAAACAAAACATTCTTAATGGAACCTTCTGAGTATCTTCTTGATGTGTTAAGGAGAAATGACTATATCAGTCTCAGAAGAGGCTGTGACAATACTAGTTGTGGTGTTTGTACTGTTTTATTGGATGGAAAACCAGTTCCTTCATGTTCTGTTCTAGCAGTAAGATGTGTTGGTAAAGAGATTACTACAGTGGAAGGAATTCAAGAAGAGGCAGAAAAATTAGCTAAATATTTTGGCGAAGAAGGAGCTGACCAATGCGGTTTTTGTAATCCTTCTATGGCATTAACGGTTTATGCTCTGAAACTTGAAAATAAGCATGCAACAGAATCTGAAATTAAAGAGTATCTTGTAGGGAATTTATGTCGTTGTACTGGCTATGTTGCTCAACATGATGCGATTATGAAATATTTAGGTGATGAATCATGAAAGTAGTTAATAATCGAATAAGTTCTATTGATGGGTTAGGGGTAATGAAAGGGAGAAAAGCTTTCTCTGATGATTTCTCTGAAAAAGACTCATTAATAATTAAGGTTTTAAGATCGCCTCATCCATATGCTAGAATTAAAAGCATCGATGATAGTCTTGCGAAAATGCTTGATGGCGTTGTTATGGTCTTAACTCATAAAGACTTTAAAAGAATTCCTTTTACAAGAGCTGGTCAAGGTTATCCTGAGCCTTCACCACATGATAAGTTTGTTTTAGATGAGTATGTAAGATATATCGGCGATGAAGTATTGGCGGTTGTTGGCGAGAGTGATGTAATCTGCCAAAAAGCTTTAGATTTAATCAAGGTTGATTATGAAATATTAGACCCAGTTTTAGATTTTGAAAAAGCGATAGGAAATAAGAGCATTATTCATCCTGAGCCAGAAATTCATGAGATGTTTGATATTGGTTTTAAACCTCAAAAAAATATAGCCGCAAGCTATCATATGCATATCGGTGATGTTGAAAAAAGTTTATCAGAATCCAAATATGTAATAAATGAGACTTTTTTTACTCAAGCACAAGCTCATACTATGTTAGAACCACATACTGTTAATGCACGAATTGATTACCAAAATCGCTTAGTGCTATTCAGTGCAACTCAAACACCATTTCATGTAAGAAGAATTATTTCACAAGGCTTAGAAATTCCACTTTCCCAGATCAGAGTTATCAAACCAAGAGTAGGTGGAGGCTTTGGTGGTAAGCAAGCTATCCATGGCGAGATGTTAGTAGCATATGTTACCTATAAGACGGGTTTGCCTTCAAAAATGATTTTTACTAGGAAAGAAGTATTTGAATCCACTTATTCAAGACATCCAATGCGTTTAGATATTTCATTAGGTGCAGATGAGTTAGGGAACTTAAAAGCAATAGATTGTAAGGTGCTTTCTGATACAGGTGCTTATGGAGAACATGCGTTAACTGTATTTATGGTTACTGGTTCAAAGGTTTTACCATTATACAATAAAGTAGATTCAGTTAGATTCTACGGGGATGTTGTCTATACGAATCATACTCCAGCTGGAGCATTTAGAGGCTATGGAGCAATACAAGGTAATTTTGCTTTGGAATCCGCTATTGATATTTTATGTAAAAAGATGAATGTTGATCCAGTTGAGTTTAGACAAAGAAATATGATTAAAGAAACTGAAACATCACCTATTTTTAGCATAATGGGTGAAGGTACTGAAGGTACAGCCATGAACATGGATACATGTAAACTAGAAGAATGTATTCAAAGAGGAATGGATTTAATTGATTGGAAAAGCAAGTATCCTAGAGTAGATTTAGGAGATAAAATCAAATCTGTGGGGATGGCAATAGCTATGCAAGGTAGCGGCATACCTTATATTGATATGGGAAGTGCAACAATCAAACTTAATGATGATGGTTTTTATAATTTGATGGTTGGTGCTACAGAAATTGGTCAAGGTAGTGATACTGTACTGACACAAATTGCAGCAGAAGAGCTAATGACTACGGTTGATAAAGTAATTATCTATTCATCTGATACGGATTTAACTCCTTTTGATGTTGGAGCCTATGCTTCAAGTACTACCTATGTCTCAGGAAATGCGGTGTTTAAAGCAGCAAGGGATTTAAAGAATTTAATGATTAAAGAAGCAGCTAGAATTTTGAAAACTAAACCTGAAAATATCGATTTTGATGGTCGAAGATTTAGTGATATAGAGTCAGAATCAAGTATTTCTTTGGTTGATTTTTCTAATCAGATTACTTATTCAGAAGAGCAAAAACAATTACAAGTAACTTCAAGTTATGTTGGTCACAAATCACCACCACCATTTATGGCTGGTTTTGTCGAAATTGATATTGATAAAGAAACTGCAGAAATAGAAATCGTTAATTATGTAAGTGTTGTTGATTGTGGAACAACTATTAACCCAATGTTAGCAAAAGGCCAGGTTGATGGTGCGATTGTTCAGGGTTTAGGTATGGCAATGTTTGAAGATGTTAAATATGCAAAAAATGGAAGATTAATATCAAATGATTTGTTAAATTACAAGATACCTACAAGGTTAGATATCGAGAAATTAACCACAATATTTGTAGATAGCTATGAAGAAAGTGGTCCGTTTGGTGCAAAATCTGTTGGAGAGATAGGCATTGATACGCCACCTGCAGCATTAGCGAATGCAATTGAGAACGCACTTAACGTAAGAATGAAAGAATTACCAATTACACCAGAAAAAATAATATTAGAAATGAGGAAAAGCGAAAATGAAAAATAAAAGAGTTGAAGTAATATCTAAAATAGTCTTTTTTGGAGCAGTTTGGGGAATTGTTGAAGCATCGGTTGGTTATGTTTTACATTTATTACCAGGTTTTATAGCAGGTAGTTTAATGTTTCCATTCGTTATGTTTATTTTAGTAAAAGCATATAAGAGTTTAGGTAATAGAAAAGCGATATTTTATGTTGCATTGGTAGCTGCAGCTATTAAATCAGTCAATCTATTAATGCCTTTCTTACCAGCAGCAAAAACGATTAATCCAATGGTTTCTATGGTATTAGAGGCAGCGTTAGTCTTTGCTGTTATTCCGCTATTTGATACTAATAAACTACCTAACAAATTCGCTGCCTTTGCAATCGCTAGTGTTGGGTGGCGTCTATTGTTCCTTGGGTATCAAGGCTTAAATTTCGCTATCACAGACTATCTTGCAGCATATTTACAAAGCTTTGGTTCCGCGTTAGAATTTGTTGTATTGAACGGCTTAGGCTCAGTAGCTATTATGATTCTTGTCTATCTAGGTTTTAGAAAAATAAAACTAATTGATAAAGTAGATAATCTAAGAATCGCTCCAATTATTTCATTAGCTAGTTTAACGGTTGCGGTTTTATTAACAATCTTTATTTAGGTGATATGGTGTGGATATATTTAAACTTATAACTGATTTTAAGCAAAAAAATATACCTTTAATAGCTGTTACTGCAGTGAAAAAAGAAGGTGCAGGACCAGTTGAAGTGGGAAAGAAAATGATAGTTTTAGCAGATAAGACTTTTATTGGTACTGTTGGTGGTGGAGCAATCGAGTACTATGCTCAAAAAAAAGCTCTAGATCTTTTAAAAGAAAAGAAAAGTCTTTTAGAAACCTACCTACTAGAAGAAGGTAAGGTCGTACCAGAAACTAAGACTTTACCGATGGCTTGCGGAGGGATTGTAACACTTTTCTATGAGTATATTGGTCCTTCTGAAACAATTTTCGTTTTTGGAGCTGGCCATGTAGGACAAGCCTTAGTCAATGTGTTGAAAACAATGAATTATCATGTAACAGTAATTGATGATAGAACGGAAGTAATCGAAAAATTTAAAAATGCGGATGAGTTAGCTAATGAACCATTTGTTGATTTTATTGAAAGAGGTAAGATTGAAGATGGTGCTTTTGTCATAGTCTGTACTCCAAGTCATAAATACGATTATCATGTTATTAATAAGATTCTTGAGTTAGGTATTAAACCTAAATATTTGGGTATGTTATGTTCTCCAGATAAGATTAGAGCTTATTTAAAAAGTACCTATGAAAAATTTGGAAAGAAGATTGACTTAAGTTTCTTTTATGCACCAGTAGGACTTGATATAGGTGGGTCTACTCCTGAAGAGATTGCGATTTCAATAAGTTCAGAAATCTTAGCTATTTCACATGGTAAAACAAATCATCATCATATGAGGGATATCTTAGATGGTAAAGATTGTTACTGGAAAAATTAATTCATTTAAAACAACAAAAATTAAGAAAATATTTGATGAAAAGCAAATAGGGGATGGACTTATCGCCGAAAAAATAATGAGAGGAAATCTAGTTTATGGTTATAAACTAATTCGTCTCAAAGATAAGTTTTCCATGGATTTTATCATCAGAGATATTTATGATGATTCCTCAAAAGATATTATTTATAAATTAGGTCCATATCATTTTTACCAAGAAGCATTCAGTTTTATCAATAAAGAAATTCAACGTTTTATCAAAGAAGGTGTTAATCCCGTGTTTCTGGATGAAATAAGTTTGCTAGAATTAAATAATATGGGTTATTATCAAGGTTTACTTGAACTTTTAAAGGCTAATATTGATCTATATTTAGTAGTTAGAAGAGATTTATTGGAACGGGTTTTACAGAAGTTTAAAATAGAGGATTACGAAATCATCTAAGGAGGGCTCTTAGTGTTTGATAAACGGATTATAAATGGCAATGTTTATATTTCAAAGAATTTGGTGAAAACCAATGTTTATATCAATGGCGAATGTATTGTTGAGATTAATGAAGCGTTTTTGGAAGCAGAATGTACCATAGATGCTAAAGGAGCTTTAGTTCTTCCTGGGTTAATCGATCCTCATGTTCATTTCCATTTAGATTTAGGTCATACTCACTCAAGAGACAACTTTTATTATGGGACATTGCAGGCTGCCTTTGGTGGAATAACCACAGTTATTGATTTTTTGGATCCTGTAGATAACCCTGAAGATTTAGAAAAAGCTTATTATAAAAGACTCGATGAGGCTAAAGATTCCGTAGTAGATTATATGTTTCATGCTACAATCAAGAATCCGAAATGTGATTTGGAAGAATTTGTTTTAAAAATGCTGGAATTAGGGATTAGTTCTTTAAAACTATTCACTACATATTCGGACAGCTTAAGAAGAACTTATGATCCAGAGATTATTGAACTTCTCAAGCTTTCAGAGAAATACAAGTTCTTGATTTTAGCTCATATTGAGCATGATAGTGATATTGATTTAAATCCTAGTTACAAGTATAATAATCTACTTCAATCAAGACCCACAATCGCAGAAACAAAAGAAGCGTTAAAACTAGCGACCTATGTGGAAAAGTATGGTGGGTATCTGTATATGGTTCACCTAAGTTCTGGAAATACGATTGTGAAACTTAAAGAAGAAAAAGCTGATATATTAAATAAGAGATTTTTCGTTGAGAGTTGTCCTCACTATTTTCTTTTTTCAAATGAATGTCTTGACCGTGATGATGGTTATTTATACACTTTAGCTCCGCCTTTAAGAACAAGAAAAGAAGGAGAGCTCTTAAGAGAAAATATTTCTGATATTTTTTGTATAGGTACAGACCATTGTGCTTTTACAAAAAATGATAAACATAAAAAATATTTAAAAGATATACCTTTGGGAATCGGTGGGGTTGAGTATTCTTTTGATATGATGTATGAACTTTTTGGAAATAAAATAATCGATAAAATGAGTAAGAATATCGCGACTCTCTATCCGAAATTTAGTAATCAAGGCGAAATTAAAGTTGGCAACAAAGCAAATATTTTTGTTTATGATTTGTTTGATAATTTCGTTGATGAACACCATGGTTTTACGGATTACACTGTTTATGAAAATCTGAAACGTAAAGGTCGGGTTATTCATACCATAAATCGCGGAGTAGTAATTATCAAAGATAAGTTATTTGTCACAAGTAATGGGTTGAAAATTTGAGGTGATGGAAATGTATGCTTTAATAAATGCTAGATTATATGACTATAAATCCTATCTGGACTCTTCTTATCTACTCTTTGATAAAAAGATACAAGAAATTGGTAAAATGAGTGAGTATAAAAATTCTGGTTATACTGAAATTGACTGTAAAAACAAAATTGTTTTACCAAGTTTTATCACTGGACACACTCACTTTTATTCTAGTTTTGCTAGAGGAATGAACATTAGTTTTCGTCCAAACAATTTCTTAGAGATTCTTGAACAATTATGGTGGAAGGTAGATCATTTCTTAGATTTAGATATGATATATTATTCGGCCTTAATGGGAGCTCTTGATCAAGTTCTATTAGGAACTACTACTTTTATAGATCATCATGCGAGTTACCAAGTAAAAGGTAGTTTAACTAAGATAAAAGAAGCATTAAATGACAAACTAAAAGTTAGAGGTGTTTTGGCTTTTGAAACAAGTGACCGCTTTGATATTGTAGAAAGTGTTAAAGAGAATCTTGATTTCAGTAGGCTAAATAACAGTAGTTTTATCAGTGGGTTATTTGGTATGCATGCATCTTTATCTTTAAGCGATGAAACTCTTGCTTATATAGCTAAAAATATTGGTGATTTAGGAATTCATATCCATGTTGCTGAAAGCTTAATGGATGAAGAAGAATCCTTAAAGAAATACGGGTTAAGCGTTGTAGAAAGACTGGATAAGTTTGGTTTAATTAATAAAACATCTTTATTAGTTCATTGTACTCATATCAATGAGTTAGAAATGGATATAATCAAAAAAAGAGGTGCGACCATAGCTGTTAATGTAACATCGAATCTAAATAATGCAGTCGGCATCTCAAAGATTAAGGCATTTCTAGATAAAAATATTCCTGTTATTTCTGGCAATGATGGTTTGATTCAATCTCAAGCAATAGAGTATATGAATATCTACTATTTAAGTCATTTAAAAACTAACTCAATTACTGGTTTTTCTTTAGATGATTTATTAAAAATTATCAATAACACTTATGATTATGCTAATTCATTACTCCATACAAAACTAGGTTATTTTGAGATTGGTAATGAAGCAGATTTAATTATCACTGACTATTCACCTTATACTAAGTTGAATGGAGAAAATGTTTTTTCACATGTGTTTTTTGGCGTATATCCAAGTTTAAAACCATCTTTTGTTTTTGCGAACGGTGAAATGCTAGTCAAAGACTATCAATTAACTTTAGACGTTGAAAAGGATTATGAGAAAGCTTTATCCCAAGCAAATACATTATGGGAAATTATTCAGAAAGAGGGTAAGAATCTTGAATTTAAAAACTAGTTTTGATGGATTAGAATTTGTAAACCCGTTAATGCCTGCTGCAGGACCATTAAACGGTGATTTAGAGAAACTAAATTTCTTAGTTGATCAAGGCTGTGGTGGAATTGTAACTAAGACAATTTCTTCATCACTTCCTAAAATACCGAAACCGTGTATCTATGGAGATAAAACATTTATAATGAACTCAGAACTTTGGAGTGAGTATAGCCACGAGGTTTGGGTTGACAAGTTTTTACCTGAATTTACAAAGACTAAAGATAGACCGTTAATTGTTAGTCTTGGCTATTCTAAAGAAGATATGGAGTTTTTAGTTCCTAAAGTTGATAAATTTGCTGATGCTTATGAAATCTCAACCCATTATGTTGGTACTGATTTAGAAGTCATTAAAAACACTGTAAAAGCTATTAGAAATAATACAGCAAAACCAATTTATATGAAGATAAGCCCGCATATTCCTAACCCCGAAGGTTTTGCCAAAGCGATAAAAGAAGCTGGTGCTAATGGGGTAGTAGCAATCAATTCATTAGGACCAACTATGAAGATCGATATAGCAAGTAGAGAGATTATCTATGGTAATGAAAAGGGATTTGTTTGGACTAGTGGACCAGCGATAAAGCCTATTGCCCTAGCAACAGTTTATAAGATTAAACAAGCTGAACCAAGTTTAACTGTTATTGGTGTTGGCGGAATTAAAAACGCTGAAGATGTTTTAGAGTTCTTACTAGCAGGAGCTAGTGCTGTTCAAATGTTATCCGCAGCTTTATTGACAGGTAAAACCTTGTATTCTAGAATTATTAATGATTTGCCTAAAACTTTAGAGAAATATGGTTTTTCTAGTATTGAAGAAGTGATTCAGACAGGTCTAAAAAAGCATGTAGTTTATCAACAAAGTCTCCCTATGCTAGATCAAGATAAATGTATAGATTGTTTATTATGTCAGAAGATATGTCCTTATTTCGCAATTGATTACCCTGGAAAGATAACTTTTAATAAAGACAAATGTTTTGAATGTGGTTTGTGTATTGCAAAGTGTCCTACCGGAGCAATTAGTTTTAGGTAAAGGTGATGGAATGAAAGATATTAGTATAGCGATTAATAAAGTAGATAATGAGGAAAAGATTTCTGGTAAGGCTATTTATGTAGCTGATATCAAGATGGATGGTTTATTATATGCAATGACCAAAAGGTCTAGTATCACTAAGGGTAAGATTTTAAACATCAAGTATCCCAAACTACCAGAAAACTATCATATAATTGATCATCGAAACGTCCAAGGAAAGAATGTTGTCAAAGTCATCTTCCAAGACATGCCGATTTTTACTGAGGGAAATATTTCCTATTTATATGAACCAATTTGTTTAGTAATCGGTCCCGATAAAACAGTCGTAGACCAATTATTAAGAGCAATTGAAATTGAATATCAAGAAGAAGAACCGTTGTTTAGTTGGACCGATAGTGTAATTCACTATCATTTTGATAAAGGTATCGGTAAAAAAGCTTTTGATAATGCAGAAGTAATTGAATATGATTATGAGACTTCATATCAAGAACAAGCCTATATTGAACCTCAAGGATTTGTTGGTTATCAAGAAGGGGATAAAACAACTTTAATTGGCTCAATTCAATGTCCTTATTATGTAAAGAATGCTGTTATTCAAGCTTTAGGTGTTAAAGAAGATTGTGTTAGAGTTATCCAAGCCACCGTTGGTGGTGCTTTTGGTGGTAAAGAAGAGTTTCCTTCTTTAACTGGTTGTCAGTTAGCTGTAGCCGTTAAAGAAATTGGTCAACCAATTCAACTTATCTATGAAAGAGAAGAGGATATGCTAGTAACAACTAAGAGACATCCTTCAAAAATCAAGTTTAAAGCAGCTATAAAAGATGGAAAAATTAAAGGTTTAAGTGCTCATGTTGCCATTGATGGAGGAGCGACTATTGGACTAAGTGGTGTTGTTTTATCTAGAGCACTAATTGCTTGTACAGGAGCATATACAATAGATAACCTTGATATTAGTGGCGATGTATACCGGACTAATACTGTTCCTAACGGAGCTTTTAGAGGTTTTGGAGCACCACAAATGTTATTTGCGATTGAGATGTTTATGGAACATATAGCTAAGTCTCTAGGTGAAAATCCATTGGATTTTAGGTTGAGATATCTGGCTAAACAAGGTGATTATACATCAACAATGGGAGTTTTCAGAGATCCGGTATTAATGCCTGAAATGATAAAAAAAGCAATGGAAGTTTCTGATTATTCAAGGAAACTTCAGGAATATCAAAATCCTTCAGTTTATAAGGGGATTGGTATGAGCTTTTTCTTTCATGGCTGTGGATTCACAGGTTCAGGAGAAAAAAATATTATTAAAGCTAAGGTTCGTCTAAAAAAAGAAAAGGATAAAGTATATATATTAGTTGCAGCTGTTGATATGGGTCAAGGAGTTAAAACAACTTTTAGAAAACTAGTAGCTCATATCCTAGAAATTGATATCGAACAAGTTGTATTTCATAATCCTGATACTGATTTTGTACCAGATTCTGGTCCTACAGTTGCTTCTAGAACGATGATGATTGTTGGAGGTTTAGTAGCTAGGGCTGCTTTAGAAGTCAAAGAAAAGTGGGAAAGTGAAAGTTTCATTGTTGAGAAGGAATATGTTCAACCGGATTATATTAAATACGATGAGGAAAAATTCTTAGGTGATGCTTACCCTGCTTATTCTTGGGGTGTAAATGTCGTCGAAGTTGAAGTAGATAAATATACCTATCAGGTAAAAGTTGTGAAAACATGGTCAGTCTATGATGCTGGAAAAGCGATAGATGAAAAGGTAGTAATAGGTCAAGCAGATGGTGGTCTCGCTCAAGGCATAGCCTATGGTTATCTTGAAGTGATGAATCATAAAAACGGTAAGATTATGCAAAAGAATATGACCGATTACATTATTCCAACAGCTATGGATATGTGTCCAATGGAAACGTATTTATACGATAATCCTTATGCATTTGGGCCTTATGGTGCTAAAGGGGTTGGTGAATTAACCTTAGTTGGCGGTGCCCCAGCAATTGCCAAGGCAATTGAAATTGCTATTAACCGCAAAGTATTTAAAATACCTGTAAGCCCAGAATATATAATGGAGTTGATAAATCATGGCGAAAATTAAGTTTACACTGAATGATGAATTTGTAGAAATGGAATCGAATCCTTCAAGAAGACTACTAGATGTTTTGCGTGATGATTTTAATTTGACTGGACCTAAAGAAGGTTGTGGCGAGGGAGAGTGCGGAGCTTGTGCAGTATTACTCAATCACGAAATAGTTAATTCATGTTGTACGCCTCTAGCAAATGTTGATGGTCAAGAAATCATAACGATAGAAGGTTTTGCGAAAACAAAAAGGTATAATGTCATTAAAGATGCGTATGCAAAACTAGGTGGAGTTCAGTGTGGTTTTTGCACTCCGGGTATGATTATTGCCACTGAGAGTCTTTTGAATAAAAACCCGAATCCTACAGACTATGAGATAAAAATCGGATTGTCAGGGAATCTTTGTCGTTGTACAGGCTATAATTTAATAATTGAAGCGATAAAAGAAGCTGCTAAGGCAGGTGAAGGACTGTGGTAGAGGCAATCATTTGCAAGACTCTTAAGGAATGTTTAGTAGCTTTATCAGAAAAACCATATCGTATTGTAGCTGGTGGAACAGATATGTTAATCCAAAATCGTTCTCATACTTCAATGCCGATAGGCTTTAAAGATAATATCATGTATATTAATCTAGTAGAAGAATTAACAAACATTGAAAGTGATGATGATTATATTTATATTGGTGCTGTTGCAAGGTTAGAAGCAATATTAGAAAGTGACATTACACCCGTTCTTTTAAAAGAAACAATTTTGGAAATGGCTTCGCCAGCAATTAGGCATACTGCTACACTAGCTGGCAATATTGCGAATGCATCACCAGCTGGTGATTCTTTAGTAAGTTTATATTTGTTGGATACGGAGTTAGAAATCAGAAGTCTTAATTCGCATAGAAGAGTATATCTTAAGGACTTTATTACAGGAGTAAGAAAAATTGCTTTAGCAAAAGATGAAATGATCACAAAGATTATAATTCCAAAAATCTCTTTTGATAAGGTTTATTTTAGAAAAGTTGGGCCTAGATTAAGTGATGCAATATCAAAAATATCTTTTGCAGGAGCTTACAGTCTAAAAAATAATCAAATAATTGATTTTCGGATGGCATTAGGGGCAGTTAATACTACTGTAGTTAGAAATAGATGTCTTGAAGAAAAAATCATTGGTAAAACAATTGAACAAGTGAAATTTCTTTATCCTGAACTTGTTTTTTGGTATGATTCAAGTATTTTACCAATTGATGACCAACGGTCAAATAAAGAATATCGTAAAGAGGTAGCTTTTAATTTAATTAAAGAGTTTATATTGTCGATAGAATAAGAAGGTGATTTTTTGGATAGGAAGAAATTGATTGCTATAGCTAGAGGTGAAATATCAGCTAGTTTAGTGATAAAGAATGCACAGATTATTAATGTATTCACTAAAGATATTGATTATGGTGATCTAGCCATTGAAGATGGTTTGATAATTGGAATCGGTAAGTATAAAGGCGAAGTAGAACTGGATTATTCAGGATATTATTTAGCGCCTGGTTTTATTGATGGTCATGTCCATATAGAATCATCGATGTTAACACCAAATAATTACGCTTTAGCAGTTATGCCAAAAGGTACAACATCAGTAATAGCTGATTGTCATGAGATAGCTAATGTCTGTGGTAATGATGGAATAGATTTTATGCTTAAAGCAGCCAAGTCTGCACCTTTAGATGTGTTTATGATGATACCTTCTTGTGTTCCTTCAACTGACTTTGAGACTTCAGGTGCTACATTACTGGCAGATGATATAAAAGGGTATCTTGATGAAGAAAATGTCATAGGCCTTGGGGAAATGATGGATTATCAAGGAGTTCTTGTTGGAAAAAAAGAGGTTCTTGACAAAATCGAAACATTTCAAAACTTTAGAATTGATGGACATGCTCCTGAATTAAAAGATCAAGATTTAAATGCTTATGTTTTAGCTGGAGTAGGAACTGATCACGAATGTAGTGAACCAGAAGAATTAATTCAAAAAGTTAAAAGAGGGATGTATGTTCACTTGAGAGAGGGGTCTCAAACTAAAAATGTAATGGATCTCTTACCAGGATTAAACCCTAGTTACTATGACAGAATACTATTATGTTCAGATGATCTTCATCCGAATGATATTGCAAAAGTCGGTCATATAGATCATAATATTAATATGCTTATCAAGGCTGGTATAAGGCCAATTTCTGCGATTTCAATGGCAACGATAAATATTGCGAATTGTTATAATCTACCTAGAAGAGGAGCAATTGCACCAGGGTATATCGCTGATTTTGTTTTATTTAAGGACTTGCAGGATATTGATGTTTTAGATGTTTATAAATCTGGAGAATTGGTAGTTCATAATAAAGTTCCAAAGTTTATACCAAAGGAGATAGCTTATCAAAAAGTAATGAACACTGTGAAACTTGATCTTAATAATGTTGATCTTAGTTTTACTTTAAAAACGAATAAAGTCAACATTATAACTTTGATTAAAAATAACATAATTACTAAAAAACTAGTTCAAAAAATCATTCTAAAGAATAAACAGTTTTTTCCTGAAGATAATCCTGATTTGTTAAAACTATGTGTCCTTGAAAGACATAAGTATACCGGTAATATTGGTAAGGGCATAGTAAAGGGATATGGTTTAAAAAACGCAGCTATTGCAATGACAATATCTCACGATTCCCATAATTTAATCTGTTTAGGGGATAATGATCAAGATATGCTTATAGCAATTAAAAAAATAAAAGAAATTGGTGGGGGTATAGTCCTTGTTTCTAAAGGAGAAATTCTCGATTTCCTAGCTTTAGAAGTAGGTGGATTAATGTCTCTAGAAAAACAAGAGTATGTAATTGATAGACTTACTAATTTGGATGAAAGAATAAGAGAATTAGGAGTCAATAAAGATATTGAAGATCCATTCATGCAACTAGCTTTCTTATCTTTAGCAGTAGTCCCAGATTTAAAAGTTACAGATAAAGGATTATTTGATGTTCATAAATTTTCCATAATTCCTTTAGAAGCTGGTGATGAAGAATGAATTATGTTTTAGGTTATCGTTGCACGAAGTGTAACGAGTTTTATGAAACTAAAAAACCAATGTTAACTTGCCCTAAATGTGGTGATAGTGGCATATTAGATATTGAATACGATTATAAAATAATTGCCACAGTTATGAATAGAACATATTTTGATGACAATCAGGACTATTCAATATGGCGTTATCTACCGCTTTTGCCAGTTGAACCAGAGTTTTGTCAGGATAGTCTAAAAGTTGGTTGGACTCCTTTGTTAAGAAGTCGAACCTTAGAGAAGAAGTATTTAACAAAGGCTTTATATTTTAAAGATGATGGACAAAACCCTACACAATCTTTAAAAGACCGAGCTTCAGTAATTGCATGCGTCAAAGCAAAAGAATTGGGAATGCAAGTTGTTGCTTGTTCTTCAACAGGAAACGCTGCTTCAAGTCTTGCTGGCAATGCAGCTCGCTTAGGATTAAAAACGATAATTTTTGTACCTAAGCGTGCACCTATTGGTAAACTTAGTCAATTATTAGCTTTCGGAGCTGTGGTCATTAAAGTAAATGGAGATTATAAAGCAGCATACAATCTGTCAAAACTCGCAATTGATAAGTATAAGTGGTATAATCGTAATGCTGCGATTAATCCAAATTTAATTGAAGGTAAGAAAACTGTTGCTTTAGAAATAGCTGAACAGCTCAATTTTCAACCGACAGATTGGGTAATAACATCTGTTGGGGATGGTTGTACAATTGGAGGAGTTTACAAGGGCTTCTATGATTTATTACAATTAGGCTTAATCAAGAAAATACCAAAAATTATGGGAGTTCAGAGCTCAGGTTGTTCACCGTTCTTTGATGCTTTTCATGAAGAACGAGATTTAGAAGAGACAGATGAATTGACCATTGCGGATAGTATTGCAGTAGGTATACCGAGAAATCCGATAAAAGGTATCAATGCTGTCAAAAAATCCAAAGGAACTTATGTTCAGGTAACAGATAATGAAATTATGACTTCTTTATTGGAACTTAGTAGAAATGAAGGTATTTTTTCAGAACCAGCAGCTGCAGCTAGTTTTGCTGGTTATATTAAGGCAAAAGAGTCAGGTATAATCAAAGACTTTGAGACAGTAACAGTAATCGTAACTGGTAATGGTTTAAAGGACACTGCCAATGTCTTAAAAGTAGTCAAAGAACCCAAACTTTTAGATGATAGTCTAGAAGATTTAATAAAATATTTACAGGAAGAAGAGGATGTATTAGATGAGTAAAATTCCCTTTGGACCAACCTATGATGAGATGCTTCATCCCTCACATATTGATCCAATAATTAGAAAAAAAGCGTTAGAAAAAAAACAAGTTGAGTTAGATCCAATTAATTTATTTAACATTAATTGGAAAGATGAAAACAACAACGTTCACAAGATTGTTTTGCCTAAAGAATTAACCGGAGTAGAATGTAATATTGTTGTTTTATTAGGTAAGTACTTTCCATCAGGCTCACATAAGGTAGGGCCTGCATATTCCACTTTGATTGAAGGTTGTGTTGATCAAACAATCATACCTGGTGAGCATACAATCCTAGGTCCATCAACTGGTAACTTTGGAATCGGAGTATCTTATATTTGCAATTTAATGAAATATGATTCGATTGTAATTATGCCTGACAATATGAGCAAGGAACGATATCGAAGAATTGAACAGTATGGAGCTAAGTTAGACTTAACTCCAGGAACGGAATCAGATGTAATCTTAACACTGGAAAGAACCTTTGAACTTAAGAAAAATCCAAAGAATAGATCACTTGCTCAATTTGAGTTACTACCAAATTATCGTTTCCATCGCCATGTAACTGGTAGCTCATGTATCGAAGCAGTAAAAGGAATAGGAAATGGCCGTATTGCTTGTTTTGCTTCTGCACCCGGTAGTGCAGGAACATTAGCTGCAGGAGACCAAATTAAGAAGGAATTTCCAGAAGCAAAAGTAGTAGCTTTAGAACCTTATGAATGTTCAACTCTAATGAATGGTGGTAGAGGTCAACACCGAATTGAAGGAATTGGTGATAAGATGTGTACCTTAATTCACAATGTTTTAAATACTGATTTCATCGCTTTAATTAAAGATGAAGAATCTGTTCAAGGTTTAAAAGTTCTTCATGATGGTGTTAATGTTTTAGTTGAAAATGGTGTGGACCATGAATTAGCTGTGTCGATGAGAGAATTATTTGGAGTATCTGGTATATGCAACATTATTGGTGCTATTAAAATGGCTAAGTATTTAAAATTAGGTCCAGATGAAAATGTTGTGACAATAGCTACTGATGGATATGACCGTTATGAAACAGTAATTGAAGATCTAGAAAAAAGATATCTTGAAACGGAAGATTTCGTTTTGAGAAGATGGTTTAGAGATGTTTTTATTCGTGCTAATGTGGACGACATCACCGATTATCGTCAAGCTTCACAAAAAGAAAAATTGTTTAAGCAAAAAGAAAATGATTGGTTGAAGTTTGGATACTCTCAAGAATATCTTGATAGTATGAGAAAAATGGAGTTTTGGGATGATGAGTATCATAAAGTTTTTGAATATGACCGATTGATCAAAAAGATGCGTGAGGAATAAAATGAAAGTAAACTTTAAAGAAGTATTAGCTTTAAGTAAAAAATATGAACCAGAAATGACAAAGTTTTTAAGAGATATGATAAGAATTCCTAGTGAAAGCGCAGATGAAACCAAGGTAATATTACGAATCAAAGAAGAAATGGAATTGGTCGGTTTTGATGAAGTAAGAATCGATAAGATGGGAAATATTATCGGCCGAATTGGTAGTGGTAAACACCTCATCGCTATGGATGCCCATATTGATACAGTGGGAATAGGTGAAATCAATAACTGGCTAATTGATCCATATGAAGGTTATGAAGATGAAAGTATTATCATCGGAAGAGGAGCTTCAGATCAAGAAGGTGGTATGGCTTCAATGGTCTATGCTGGGAAAATAATCAAAGAATTAGGTCTTGTAGATGACTATACTTTACTCATAACCGGTACAGTTCAAGAAGAAGACTGTGATGGCTTATGCTGGCAATATCTAATTCAAGAAGAGAATATCGTACCTGAGTTTGTAGTAATAACTGAGCCAACTAGTTTGAATATTTACCGTGGACATCGAGGGAGAATGGAAATAAAGGTTTCAACAACTGGAGTTTCTTGCCATGGCAGCGCTCCCGAAAGAGGGTCTAATGCTATATATAAGATGGCACCGATTATTCAGGAGTTAGAAGAACTTAACAAAAGACTTTTAGATAATGAGTTTTTAGGAAAAGGAACTTTAACTGTTAGTGAAATTTTCTTTTCTTCACCTTCAAGATGTGCGGTAGCTGATGGGTGTAGTATTTCAATTGACCGTAGACTTACGGATGGAGAAACTTATTTAAGTGCGTTAGAAGAAATAAGAAACCTAGAATCAGTGAAAAAAGCTAAGGCTGTTGTTGAAATGTACGATTACGCTAAGCCTTCCTATACTGGTTTGGTTTATCCGACGCAATCCTATTTTCCTACCTGGGTTTTACCAGAAGAACATATTGTTTGCCAAAGTACTGTTCGTGCTTATGAACAATTATTTAAAGATAAACCAGTAGTAGATAAATGGACTTTTTCAACTAATGCAGTCTCAATCATGGGTAGACATAATATCCCATGTATAGGCTTTGGACCTGGAAAAGAAGAAGAAGCACACGCTCCAAATGAAAAAACGTATAAAGAACATTTGGTTAAAGCTTGTGCAATGTACGCAGTTATTCCTAACACTTATATAAATAATATTAATAAAGAGGAGAGATAGTTATGGAACCATTATTTAAAGGAAGACATTTTATAACACTAGATGAATGGACAAAGGAAGAAATTGATACATTACTAGAAGTATCAGTTGATATGAAGAAGAAATTCTATAGTAATGAAGATACATCATTTTTGAAAAACAAAACTGCTTTTTTAATGTTTTTTGAACAATCTACTAGAACAAGAAATTCTATGGAAGCAGGATTAGCACAACTAGGTGGGCATGCAACATTTCTTGATACATCAAAAATGCAAATAGCTCATGGAGAAAGTGCAAAAGATACAGCTGTGATTTTGTCAAGTTATGGACACGGTATCGCTTGTCGAAATTGTTTCTGGGGTGTTGGTAATCGCTTTTTAAGAGAAATGGCAGCTAATTCAACCGTTCCTATTATGAATCTTCAATGTGATCTTTATCATCCAATGCAAGGTTTAGCGGATTTAATGACAATTCAAGAAGTAGCTAAAGAAACAAAAAAACTAAAAGTTTCGATAATTTGGGCTTATGCTACAACTCATAAAAAACCAATATCAGTACCACTAACACAAATCCTATTATTCCCTAGATATGGCATGGATGTTACCTTAGCTTATCCT
>NPIE01010077.1_pt1 | contig 39134 bp, 25 predicted proteins | sample 8637661 | NCBI WGS metagenome assembly NPIE01 (sample SAMN07420842, study PRJNA396082) | bioreactor metagenome | isolation source: sample BA12 brine-fed electro-methanogenic bioreactor BA | place: Japan: Kochi | collected 2016-12-09 | reverse complement strand
AAACCTAATTCATTTTCAATAACCTATAGGCTTTGTAAAATGATCGGATTCTATAAATTTTACTCAGGTGTCCCATTGACGAAGTCAGGAGGAAACCCGGGAATAAAACTGCCATGACCCTTGCATTTGCTCATTTGCATCCCTTTTGCCAAAAGACAAATCGACAATCGGCCATCGAAAATCAACAATCGAAAATCAATTCCCGACTTCGTCAATGGGATACCTGGTACATTTCTCCGCACTTGATACGTATTTGATACGTTATTTTTCGTTTAAACTACGTATGAACTACGTATGAACTACGTTTAAACTACGTATCAACTACGGATCAAAAAAAGCCCTGCAGATCGTTTCCGCAAGGCTTTGTGTATGTTTTTACAGGAAGAAAAGCAAGGCTATCTGAGCACGATCTTTTCCATTTTGTAGTTTCCATCCTTTTCGATCATCAGCATGAACACGCCGGATTGCTGGTCCTGCAGGCGGATTTCCTTTTTGTAGTTTCCATCCACAGCGATCTTACCGGATTTGTATATTTCCTGCCCGGAAGCATTCAAAATGCTGATTCTGATGCTTTGACTGGAAGGTGATTGAATGTTCAGGGTGAAGATCCCTTCGCTGGGATTGGGATAAATATCTATCTGTGTTTGACTGAATATTTCATCCATTCCGAAAGAACAGTTTTTCAGCTCAACCACAACAGTATCCGAATTCATGCAGGAATTCATGTCGGTGACTTCCACCCAGAATTCGTAAAATCCGAAATCAAAATTGTTCGTATCTACTGTGATGGTCTCTGTGGTAGCTCCTGTTGACCAATAGTATACGGCATCGGGATTGCCTGCATCCAGTACCAGGCTTTCATCTTCGCAGATGGTGGTGTCAGGTCCCAGGTTGACCTGTGGCAATTCATTTACGTACAGGCTTACCGTATCGGAATTCATGCACCCAAATTCATTGCTTACTTCCAGCCAGTAATCGCTACTTTCACTTACGGTGATCTGGGCTTCTTCACTGCCTGTACTCCACAAATAGCTCGCATAATCGCCACCGGCAAAAAAAGTATGTTCTTCACCCTGGCATATGCTGGCATCCTCACCCAGATTTACCTCCGGTTCAGGATAAACTTCTACCCCGGTTTCCCCGATCACCTGGTTCTCTCCATCATACACTTCAACAATGAATGTGGTGGTTTGCATGATGTTTTCAAATACCGGGTTTTGTTCATTGGAACTAAAACCCTCCGGATCAGAGGTCCAGGTATAGGTATATTCTCCTGAACCTCCCACAGCCACTGCATTGAGCTGGCTGGATCCACCCGGACAAACAGCAGCCGGTTCAGCGCTGGCTTCCACCAGCATGGGGATCACAAGAAATTCGTACCCGATGGTATATTCCGGATCATCGGGATCGTTGGAGTTGATCACAATATTATAAGAATACTCTCCGGCAGCCACCTTGCTTCCGTCGATGGTGCTGGAAACCTCAACTGAATCACCGGAGGCAACCGTGCCAGAAACCGGTTCCATATTGATCCAGTTTTCTACATTGATCGAATAATCTTCTACTTCACCTTTGGGTGTTGTTCCGCAGGGTGATAAGGCGGAGGTATAATTGATTCTGACCCGCATGCGAGTTGTTCCTTCCAATGCATTGGGCGGAGGGGTGATCGTTGCCGTATAGGGTCCCGATCCCGCAGCGGTCGAAAAAGTTTCCGTTGCCATTCTCAACGGTCATTTCATAGGATTCGCCTACCCGCATGGTAGTGGATTGGTCCGTATAATCCGAATAATTATCACAATCACTGCTGTTGTCGATATCGCCCACCTGTACGCGGCTGATGTATTCGCCGCAACCACCTGATGCCAGGCAGTAAACCAGGTCCGCACCATCATTCTCGGTATTGTAGAGATTGATATTGTAAGACAGCTCAAGTTCTCCCACATTGTGGATCCAGAAAGTTTCGGTCGACAAGCTGCCTTTGAGCAGGGTATCCTGGATCAGGGCCGGGTTAGCCGCGATTTGTGCGCTACCCCATTGCACATTGTCGATGGTGGGATTTGATTCCAGGCCGCCCTGGAAAATGGCCACCACTTTGTAATTATAATATCCGTAATCCGGCAATTGATCCGAATAGGTCATCAGTGCAGTAGATCCTTCATACTCATCGTTGCGGTAAATATCATATTTTTCAAAGCCAACGCCACCGCTTTCCATTTGCCATGTCAGTTCTACATCACCTGTTTCCTCATCCAGTTCTGCCTGCAAGTTATAAGGATCCACCACATGGATCAATTGATAGGGTGATACATAGGTCATGGCAGGGCTGTTCCTGTTGTCTGTCCAGCAGGGATAGACCCAGCCTCCCCGTGCCGTGATGCCGAGATAGTCTCCAAAGTAACCTGAAGCCAGTCCGGGGATGGGACTGGGTGTAAATGCCACATCACTCACCTTCATATCTTCCCAGGTTTCGCCCCCATCGAGGGAGTTGGAAACCCAGGCCTCACATTGTTGTGCCCCGACATTCCTGTCATCATAATAGACTACACTCAAACTTCCCGTAACGGGATCGCAGGCGATCCATGGGAAGTAGTGCTGATTCCCCTGGTTGAAATCATCCTGGTTCACCCGGATCGGATCCGACCAGGTCTCCCCTTCATCAGAAGATTTGATCATGTATGCACTGATATCTGGTCCGGTATTCACACCCGGTTCACCAATGTTTGACCATACCACGTAAAGATCTCCCCTGTTGGGCCCGTTGCTGATATCGCAATCCATCACCGGGAAAGAGTTTACCCGCATATTTTTGGAAACACCGGAATTCCTGATCCCTCTGATATTTTCTATGATCCTGATGGCCGGTTCCCAGGTTTCACCCCCGTCATAAGATTTTGCAAAACCCATGGCATCTTCGTCTGAGGGCCAGTTGTCGTATATGGTCCAGACCGCATAAACTTCACCATTGGGGCCGGTACTGAGATTTACTCCCTGGTTGTGGTTGCCGGCATTTACCGCCTGGCTGATCCCCTTGGGGGATGACCAGCTTTCGCCGCGGGTGTTTGAATAACAAAGTTCAATTTCATCAATGTTGGGACCGCTACCGCTCAGTGGCGACCATGCATTATAGAGATTTCCCTGGTAAGGGCTTGTGGGGCTGTTGTCGATCCACATATGGTTTTTATCCAGCAGGTTGAATCCACCATAATTATTGGCTACGTTCACACTGGTCCAGGTCTCGCCTTCATCATCTGAATAAGCTATGCCCTGTCCGCTGGCATTTGTGATAAAGCCGACGTACCACCGGCCAAGGTGATCGATGGCTGTTGTAGGATCGCCGGAATTATTGCCGCCGGCACCCTGAATTTCACCATCCCAGGTTTCACCTCCGTCAAATGTATAAAGATCATTGGACCCGTATAGTGTATTGGCGGGATCTGTTGTGGAATTATTCGAATTTAAAACATGCTGATTATCGTTTGGATTGATAAATACCGAATTCTCACTCTGGGTAGAATTTTCGGTGGTAACCGGCACATCCGGTGAATTGGTAGTAACTACCAGACTGGATTTTAGTTCACTGCCCGTGTAAACCGCCGGTTGAATATCCCTGTTATCGGGATTGAGCGTTGCCAGGCCCAGTTCAGCCATTTTGATCCAGTAGCCGTTGTTGTCAACCCAGGGCGTTACCTCGGTTTGCTTTTGCTGGAGTGTGCGGGTGTCATCCCCGATGACCAGTCCGATAATTCCTGAAAGTGCCAGTACGGCTACAAAGATGAGTATGTACTTTTTCATGTTTATGAAGTTTGCTTTTGTTTCTAAATTTACAAAATAAATGTCTTAATTCCAATTGATTGCAGGGGAGGCAAAAGAAAAGTGGCTGACCAATAAGTCTGAATTCTATAGTCAGGCTAGCGCCGTGCCCGTCTGGGCAGTTGAAGCCTTCATCGCTTTTAAATCAAGAACATCCCGACTTCGCTCGATGTGACAAAAAGAATTTGACCATATTTTGGACAGCCACTTTGCAAATAGAATTTATTATTTCAATATCACGTGCTTTGTCCAGCGGTATTCATCATTATCGAGGATAATGGTGTAGAGTCCCCTGGCAAAATCCGAGAGATTGATATCCTCGGTATATTCTCCGCGCAAATGAATTTGCTTTTTGCTGTAAACCACTTCTCCCAACTGATTGATTATACTGATGTTCAAATGCATATCTTTTTTGGGATTGAGTTTCAGGCTGAATTCACCGGCTGTTGGATTGGGGTAAACCCTGATATCCACATTGCTCAGGTATTCATCAATGCTGGTACAATCCTTAAAGCTGATGTTGATGGTATCGGAAGATGCGCACATACCGTAATTGCTTACTTCCACCCAGATCATGGTTTCACCCAGTCCGGTACCTGCAGAATCCACCAGGATCTCCTGGCTGGTAGCGCCTTCCACCGACCAGAGGTAGGAATAATTCTCTCCTGCCCCTGCATCCAGCATCATTTCCATATGCGCACAAATCGTGGTGTCAGGACCGAGGTTGACCAAGGGATATTCAGCCACTGTGAGCATCACGGAATCCCTTTTGGAGCAATCATTTTCGTTGGTCACTTCCACCCAGTAAATACCTGTTGCATCAGCGGTGAAGCTTTGTCCGTCGGAGCCGTCCTGCCAGAGGTAGGAAACAAATCCAGCCCCGGCATCGAAGGTATGTTCTTCTCCGGTACAGACGACCACATCATCTCCCAGGCTGACTTCGGGTAAAGGATGCACTGTTACTGTGACTTCATCATTGGCCACATTGGTTCCGTCGTCCATTACCACCATAAAAGTGGTTGTTTCGCTGAGCGGACCAAATTCCGGGTTTTGTTCTGTTGAAGTGAAACCTTCCGGATCGGATGTCCAGGAATAAGTATATTCTCCTGAGCCTCCAACGGGTGTGGCATTCAGTTGAACGCTCCCGCCCATATCGCACATTTCTGCCGGTATGGCACTGGCAATAACCGTATAATCACTTACCGTAAGATTGATCGGAACGACAACTTCAGGTAAGAGGGGATCGTTATTGGCGATCTGGAGCTCTGCATAATAATCACCCAGGTCCAACTCAGTGGCATCCAAAGTTACTTCGATGATCATGTTATCACCGGCCGGGATGTTGCCACTGTACTGGTCGATCTGCAGCCAGTTGCTGACCATGATGGTGTAATCTTCCACTTCACCATAGCTGTCGACTCCACAGGGTTCCGGTGTCTTACTATATGTAATGCGTATCCGCATCCTGGTTTCTCCACCCAGTGCTCCCGGGGGAGGTGTAATGCTGGCTGTATAGGGGCCAACACCAGGCGATCCATTTACTGTTATGGGTTCGTCGTCAGTGAAATCCTCGTTCTGGTTCCAGTCGATCCAGATGCCGCATTCATCCTGTGCCCACTGGGTACTCCCATTGGTCACTTCCATATCGTAAGTACTGCCGGCACTCATCAGGGTTGAAAGTTCTGTAAAATCCTGATATCCTCCCTCTTCACTGCCTGATGAATTATTGATGTCACCCACAACTACTTTCTTGATGTATTCGTCATCCCATGTAGCTGCACCTGCCTCACAATAATCAAGAATTTCCCTGTTATCACTCTGGATGTATGGAGAAATATTAAACTCCAGGTCCAGTTCACCGGTATTTTCTATCGTAATATAATGGGTAGATGTTTCGCCCTGCAAAAGGGTTTCATTGATCTCCAAGGGGTCAACAGCAATGTGCGCATCTCCCCATTGTACTGAAGTGGAAGCCATAATGGATTCACCCTCCACGCCGAAGTAGGCGGTAACGCCTAATTGATAAATACCGTAATCGGGAAGGTTATGCGTAAAGGATTGGTCTTCCGTTGTTGCGATCTCATTCCCATCCAGGTAGATGATGAAATGCTCAAATCCTTCTCCGCCATCAAATTCCCATTCCATGGCTGCTTCTCCTGATTCGAAAGCTACAAGCGCTTCGAGATCGTAGGGAGCCGGCAATGGATTGGTCTGGTATGGGGAGGTATAGGTCATGGCTGTCCCACTGCGGTTGTCGGTCCAGACGGGATATACCCATCCGCCATTGGCTGTTATTCCTAAATAATCGCCGAAGTATCCGCCTGCAAGTCCGGGGATGGGAGAGGGTGTGAAAGCCACATCGCTCACTTTAAAATCTTCCCAGGTTTGACCTGCGTCATAAGAATTGGCACAGAATACTTCGCACTGGTTGCTGCTCACATTGCGGTCGTCGTAAAAAATCACGCTGAGGGCCCCGTTTGCCGGGTCACAGGTGATCCAGGGAAAGTAGTGCTCCTTACCCAGTCCAGCGGGATCCTGGTTTACCCGGATGGGTTCTGACCAGGTATCTCCGTCATCGGAGGATTTGACCATGTATACATCAATATCGCTGCCTGCATTGACACCGGGCACACCCACATTGGACCACACAATATAAATATTTCCACTATTCGGGCCGTTGCTGATGTCTACTGCAGCTACCGGGAATGAGTTTACTCGCATATTCTTGGAAGTCTCGGTAGTTCGTATTCCCCTGATATCTTCGATGATGCGTGTTCCGTCTTCCCAGCTTTCTCCGCCGTCGTAGGAGCGGGCAAAGCCGATGGCACTTTCATCTGATGGCCAGCTGTCGTAAATGGCCCAGACCGCATAAGCTTCACCATTGGGACCTGTACTCAGGTTGACGCCCTGGTTGTGGCTGCCGGCACTGACTGCAGCGCTCAGGTTCACAGGGGACGACCAGCTTTCTCCATCGTCGCTGGAATAGGCCAGGGCAATTTCGCTGTCGAAGGTAGAACCGAAAGGGGTCCATGCATCGTACAGGTTTCCTTCATACGGACTGGAAGGGCTGTTGTCGATCCAGAGGTGGTTCTTGTCCAGGAGCCCGCTGCCGCCGGATGCGACAAGCTTGCTGGTCCAGGTTTCACCCTGGTCGTCGGAATATGAAATGCCCTGTCCGCCACCGGAGGCAATATAGCCAACATACCAGCGCCCACTCAGGCTGATGGCCGTGGTGGGGTCGCCGGAATTGAAACCACCGGCACCCTGCACTTCACCTTCCCAGTTTTCGCCTGCATCGAATGAATACAGGTCGTTGGCACCATAGAGGCTGCCCACGGGGTTCTGGGTGGAGTTGTTTGAATTCAGTACGGTCTGTGGCTGGTTGGGATCCACAAAAACAGAATTCTCACTCTGGGTTGAATTTTCTGTGGTTACCGGAACATCGGGAGAGTCCAGGGTCCTGACAGAATTGGCATCAATCCTGCTTCCTGTATATATGGACTGAGCCGGTGTCATTTCCGGGTTTAACTCGGCAAGTCCCTGCCGGGCCATTTCCTTCCAGTAGCCGTTGTTATCGATTCTTGTGTCCACGAGCTCATTGTACTTTTCTTTTAGTTTGAGCTCTTTGTTACTGGTGGCCCAGTTCACGCTAAAGATCACCAGGGCTGCAACAGCAATTGCAATTACATAATATGATTTTCTCATCGAATGTGTTTTACTATTGAATGATTGAAATTTTACCGCTCACGGTTTTGTTGTTAAGTTCTGTTTGATAGAAATACAGTCCGGGAGCCAGAAGGTTGTCAGAGCGGTCTTTGGTGTTCCAGTGTATTTCATTGATTCCGGCCTTGATCTCCAGTCCGTTCAGCGAATTTACCAATTGTCCTTTCATGTTATAAATCTGCAGGTTGAGGCTGGAATTTTCTTCGCTTTTGATCCTGAACACTACTGCATCACTAGCCGGGTTGGGATAAACCTGAAGCTGTGAAGCTTCCGAATTATTTTCTTCCATACCTACCGTAGAGTTCATGATGCCGAAGAATTCAAGGTAACGTTGCATCAAAACATTTTTTTCTGAGGGATATGTCACATCACTCAGACTACCAAAAATGAAATTGGCAGAAATTGTTTTGTAATCACCGGCATCATAAGCAACGGCACAACCGTAATTTTCTTCCTGGCTGCGAAGGATGACTTCAGCCCCTTGTTCGCTGGCTTCAAAATAGAATTTGTTGTACGGGTTGTTCTGATCATAGCCGAAGTTCATGCCTTCGGTGAAAGTTGTTTCCTGACCAAAGATGTTCTCGAACTCATACCAGTTATCATCGATCACTTCCTGGCCGAACATATTATGAACCAGGGTCTGGGGTTCTGCCTGCCAGGTGGTGAATCCTTCCATGTATAGGTTCCCGCCGTCCATCAGGTAATCATACAGGCGCTGACCTTCCTGTGGCGTAAGGTTATAATCGGAATAATATACACCCAGTGAAAGGAAAACGGATTTGTAGATGATCAGGTCTTCGGTCGGCCAGGTAGTTGTATAGTCGGCAATCAGGTCCGTATTGTTGAATGCTTCCAGCATTTGGGGACCTGAATTATTGTTCGGGTCGAGGTCGAGGATGAGGGCCGAATACTGCCCGATGATCTGGTAGAATGTATCGGCTTCCATGATGCCTTCATCCGCTGACATTTCGAAGTCAAAGTTTGCCGTGAAACCGCCCGGTGTTGTTTCCAGAGCGGTTACAGTATAGGTTTTCGTGCCTGTGGCATCCGGTCCGAGATCGCCATAGGTTGCCGTATTAGCGTCAATCACAATATATTCGTCATTGCAGACAAGGTTACCCATTACGTTAAAGGCTGAGGAAGAACCCCCATTGTTGACATCAATGCTGATCTCCACAGTTTCACCCGGGTCGATGCGGCCATTGTTGTCACCGTTTGAATCGTCGATCTGCAGTTCGCCCATGGCCAGCACGGGAGCGTGAAATTCACCCACAAAGCTGGAGTTCCATGTTTCGGTGCCATTGCTTGCAAGCACATTGAACACTACTTTGTAAAGATCAGGTACATCAGATGCAACCTCGATCATAAAACCATTCTCAACCGATACGGTTTGTTCTGACAGGATCGTACCATAATCTTCAAAGTCATCTGTAATGGTGATGTAATCATCGGGATCAATGCTCAGTGTTACTTCAACATTTTCGGCATCTTCCAGTCCGTGATTTTTAACATCGATCGTAAAATAAACAGATTCTGCATAATCCATCTGTCCGTTTTCATTTTCATCACTGAAAGCATGTGTTTCATAAATGCAATAGGGCCCCTGTGGTGAAATGACCGGAACTTCTGCTTCATAGCGGTAGTGATTTGTTTTGGTAACCGTAACGTTCATCACATCTCCCGGCGTCTGGGGCTCAATACTGATTACTACCGGTCCACCGGTGCCGTCAGCTGTTCCAATAATTTCTCCATTTACGGTCAAGGCAATAAATGAGTTATCATCTGCGGTCACCGTAAAAGAATCCATCCCTCCGAGGATAACATCATTGTGGGCTATGGTGAGGTTCTGGGGAATTTCAGAATACAGCTCCATAAAAGCATCCCCGTGATGGTGAAAGAGGTTGTAGGTAACTTCTTTGTTCCCTGTATTATAAGGCCATCCTGAAGAGCGCAGGAAATATTTCCCGGCTGCATTTCCAAAGGCAGGCATCAGGCCCCTTGAATCGGGGGTTGTGCCGTAATCAGGCATGAAGTCGGTCCACATATTGTCGTAAACGCCCCAGATATAGGTATCGTTCACAAATGAATAGGAAACCTCAGAAGCAGCGATCAGTCCGAGGGCTCCGGAGTTTTCGCCGTTATAAGTATAGCGGTGGAATTTTTCTGCAAAGCTTTCACCACTGATGTTGTATTTTCCTGTGAGGCAGTTCACCGACATGATAAAAGTGAGGTCGGTATTGTTCAGGCCATTGATGTTGTTGTTGTTGTAGTCGGGTTCACCCCAGCCATATTCATAGCCATGGTCGCGGTGTTGCAGGATAAAGGAGCCTGCATTGATGGCATTATTTACATCCGTGGCATTTCCACCGGACCAGTCGCCCAGTTCACTGGGGGTTGCGGGAATGTAGCCCAGGCCATTGGGCCCGAAGTAATTCAGTACCGTACTGGTATTGGGTGCAGTCGACCAGGGGTCGGTTGATGGATTGCCATCATATACCTCATTGATCCGTACCGTGCTTTTTCCATGCACATCGTTAAAGTAACCACCGATCACTTCAGAGCAGATCTGGAACCAGCNNGCGTTCGGTCTGCCAGCCCAGTGCGGTAATGGGGCTATCATAAAAAACGGGATTTGTCGGAGGAGTCCTTTCGTAGTCCAGAAATTTGGTGATCATTACTTCAAGCTGATTGGCATTCTGTGCGGTCATCCTGGCAAAAACAATATCCGGCATGTCGTTGCCATTGACATCTGCATAGATGTTGTCGGAAACACAGTAATAATCCCAGATGGGACTGGTGATGGTGTTGTTGGCATTGCTGCCGTAGTCGCCAAGCAGGAGCACTGCGGCCGGTGGTATATCCCATGTATCATATGCATTATCGAAATAGGCTTCGAGGTCATTGGCTGTATTACCGCCAATCTCATTCAGGGTGACGATATCTGTTTGTATCCCCTGTTTGTTCCTGAATGCTTTGATGGAGTCGGCCCACTGTGAAAAGATGGGATCATCGGGGACTACGATCAGGTATTCACATCCCACATCGCGGCTGGCTCCTTTGTTTCTGGCTGTATAATCAACTTTGGGAAGGCTGTTGTGGTTCAGCAGGGCGTCTTGCAGGATTGGATCAAACCAGCGGCTTCTTAGCCTGTCTTCACCAAATTGTTCAGTGCCACCCTCAAAAGTTATTTCGATCTCCAGGTCGCGGTAAACCTTGAGTTCTTTGGTAAGCGGATTGTACTGGAAAGGGGTGACACCCAGCATCACAACATCCACACCCCTGATCTCAGTTGCACCTGAGATACTAACGGGTTCTGCAGGATAAAATGCATCGGTGTTATAAACCTGATTGTTTTTTGCATAAGAAAGCTCCCCTTTTTCAGTATCCCAGGGAATTCTGGGTGCAGGCAGGATATCTACGTCACGGATTAGTTCAACCCTGGAATTGAGAATATTTACTTTAGCGCTTGCACCTTCGGGAATGGCAATGAACCTGCCATTACCCGGAAGGTTCGGCATGCCTTCATCATTGGGCAGCAGGCCACCTGGCATGTTAACCGTCAGCATTTGTTCGCGATCAACCCGGATAGGATCCAGGCTGAATGCTTCAACGGAAAAATTAACTTTAACACTTTCTCTGTCAGCAGTGCTTAAGGTGAAACCCTGTTTTGACCAGCTGTCGGAATAGGAGTACTGCTGGCCCAGGGAACTTATTGAAAAGCTGAGGAGTAATAGGGTGGTCAGTGTGTAAATTTTAAATAATTTCATAATGATTCTTGTTAGTTTACTTTTATTAGTTTCTTAGTAATTGTATGATTTCTTGCTTTAATTTTCACATAATAAATGGCTGCTGCATTCGATTCTCTTCCCGCAAATATATCATCGAAACTGATACGAATCATCCCGTCCAGGATATTCATTTCTTTTTTTGCGTAAATGAGCTGGCCGGTCAAATTATATATATCAATAGATATATGTTCATCTGTTTCAGCGCCAAAGGTAATATAAAATTCTTTTTTACAAGGGTTTGGAAACAGATCGCACTGAAATTTATTACTTTTTGCTGGTGGGTTTATCCCGGTATATACGCCATTGAAGAAGTTCAGGATTCTTTGCAGCAGTTCGGTTTTTGTGGAGGGCGGGATGGAATCGGCCAGTCCGCCAAATTCGAATGAAGATCCGACAGTCTGGTAAGTGCCGCCTTCATAGGCTACTGAACTGGTATAAGCGGGACTAACATTATCAAATAATGTCACTGCAAAGTTAGTGGGTTTAATGCGATCGATAAAATTGTTTTCTCCAATATAATCAAAGGTCATTCCGTCCGTGATAAAACCGGGCATGCCACTTAATGTACCGAGGTCGCCGTTCCCATCCGAAAGGCCCTGGATATTAAAATATGGATGAACGGGGGTGGCTGCATCGAAATACCAGGTGTCGCCACCTTCCATATAAAGATCGCCTTTGTTGTTGAGAAAACCGGCCAGTTTCTGGCCTTCAGCCTGGCTGAGAACATGATTCTCTTCAAAAATTCCGAGGCACAGGAACACACTTTGATAAAAACTGAAATCATTGGGGAAAGCTTTCCGGTATTCGTAGATGACGCCAAGTTCTTCACAGGTTTCGGCAATAACAGGTCCGGAAGTGAAATTTTTATCCAGGTCGATGATCAGCACCGGTGTTTTGCCCACAATGAAATGCAGATTATAGGAATTCTGGTAGGTTCCGTTGTTGGATGTAACATCCAGGTAAATGATCAGGGGGTGGCCCTGTGGGGTTGATTCGTTCAGGCTCAGATTGAATATTCCGTAGGCAGTGTCGTTGGCCGGAATATTTCCAAAATTAGCGCTGCCGGTATTAATGGTAGTATACAGCGGATCTGCATCAATTATCCCCTGAACATTTTGTGCTGTATTATCTCCTGTATTATGCAGTCCGACGAGCAGGTCAAATGTTTCGCCGGGATCTGCATGATGATTTCCGTTACCCGTTGCGGTATCCAACACCGTGTATTTTGAAAGTGCCAGGAATATTCCGGGGGAGTGTTGTATTACTTTTACTGCATCCAGGTCGAAGCCTGCATTTGCCCCGAAACTTCCGTCACCATCATCTACCAGTTTAATATAGCGTGCCGAGTTGATGATCACATCTGAGAGATCGAAGTCGGTGGTACCTGTAGCTTCTCCCAGTTCAAACCATGGTCCATCCATTCCGAATGAAACATAACAGTTATAGGATTCGGGTGTGTCGTCGCCTTCGTAAACGGTAAAATCTGTACCTTCTCCATTGATTATGGGTGTTAGCACATCCAGCACCACCCAGCCATTTCTGCCGATGGAGTAGTTGATGCTGTCTGGTTCTCCGATCGCCTCCCAGCTTGCATCTTCATCGGCAAAGCTATTGTTTGGGATCTGGCAAGCGATGACACGGTAAACATACTGGCCTGAATCCAACTGGAGGTTAATATCCTGTATCACGGAACTGCTATGATCGGAAATGACAATATTGTTGATGGTGGTATCTTTGTATCCATTGGCTTTTACATGCAGGGAGTAGGTGCCGGGCACAAGGAATTTATGATAATCCCCCAGTACCGGATCGGTATAAATGGGTAGTTGGTTGCTGATCCTGACACTGGCCGGAACAGCCTGTCCGAAGGCATTGGTAATTTTCCCTTTCAGGCCGTAACCGGCATTTTCGATCAGTTCGATCATGCTGGCTTCGTTTAGATTGTAATAGTGCATGATCTGTGCGGGTGGAGGTTGTTTATCTTCCGAAATCTCCAGGGTCATGCCGTAAGTGCCCATATCCCCGTAGGCTGTTTCGGCTGAGGACCCATTCACTTCGTACAGGGTTGATGCTCCGGGACCGAACTGCAGGTTTGCATATCCTGAAGTGTTCACATAATCATTGGCCAGGTAATGCATGGCATCATGGTCGGGACACTGGCTTTGCCGGTAGTACCAGGGGAATAAGAATACTTCAACCCCACTGTGCATGCTCAGGCTTACTGAGTACTGGTGATTCAGGAACATGTTCCTGAGCTTTTTGGATTCAACCTGGCTGAAGGCAGCAGGGCTGTTGCCCCAGGCATCCCACATATAGCCGAAGTCGCGGTTCAGGTCCACCCCGTTGGCATTATAGCGCGTCATGTTTTCCCGGCCGTCGGGATTGACCATGGGATAGATCATGATCTCCCGGTTATCGATCAGAAAGGTAATATCAGGATCGTTGCCATATTCAAGACAGAGCATGCGGGCAAAGCGGATGCAGTTTTCGGCCCCGCCGATCTCATCCCCGTGGATGCCACCATCGAAGAGGATTTCGGGTTCGTATTCATCTTCTGTGACATTGTCACTGATCTTAAGATACGATATTTCACGGCCTTCAACACTTTGCCCCACCACATATTTGCGGCAAAAGCCTGGAAAGGCATTGCTCAGGCTATCCATCAGATCGATGATCTCCTGGTAGGAATGATAGGATTCTGTTGTTTGCCAGAAGTTCTGATAATAAGTATTCAGATTTTCTTTTTGAATGCTGTATTCAAGTCCTGCATTATCAATTCTATTAAGCTCAGCAGGAATCACATAAAGCAGAGCATGCCCGGGATAGATATCCCCGTTTAATTTCAGGGCATGCAAAAGGCCTGCATCGGCAGGTGATTTCAGTTCAACCCGTATTTCCATCTCTCCCTCACGCCATCCCTGGGCAAAACTTAAAGCTGCAGTGCAAAAAAATAAAAATATAAACAGATAAACTGTTCTTTGCATTATTCTTCAATTTTCAGAACCCTGAGTGTTTCTGCATTATTGTTGCTATTAAAGCGGATGAAGTACAATCCGGGCTTTGTAATGTCATCTACAATGCTCTTTTGATGCAAGCCACTTCGAAGCTTTGCATCCAAAAGTGTTTTGAGTTTTCTTCCCTGGGTGTCAAACAATTCCATCAGTATTTCTGAATCTTCCTGCAGGTAAAACTCTATATCAATTTGGCTGGTGAAGGGGTTGGGCCATGCCCTGAGATTTGAATTTGAATATTTTTCATAAGCGATACCGGTATAAATGCCATCAAAAAATTCCAGGTATTTTTGAAGCAGGATTTCTTTGGTTGAGGGAATCTCTCCATCGATGAGTCCCCCGAATTCGCTGGAACTGCCTATGGTTCTGTAGGTATCATTTTCAAATGCGACTGCTGTGTGATAATCCGGGTTGAGGTTGGAGAAAATGATCGCAGCATCATTGAGGGGCGCGATATGATCAACATATTCCTTATCTCCACTGAAGGCGAAATTCATACCACCGGTGAACATCCCGGGAGCTCCTGTAATTTCCGAAAGGTCATCTTCGCCATCATCAAGGCCATGGATATTAAAATATGGATGTACCGGGGTGGGATCATCATAAAACCAGGTGTCGCCGCCTTCCATGTATAACCTGCCCCCGTTGTCGAGATAATCAGCCAGTTGCAGGCCTTCCGCTTCAGATAGGCTGTGGTTATCGCTGTAAGTGCCAAGGCAAAGAAAAACTTTGTCGTAAAGGTTCAGGTCATCCGGGATGGCTTCGGTATATTCACAAAGCACATCCATGTCCTGAAATGTTTTCTCAATCACGCTGCCCGAGTTCTGGTTCCCATCCAGGTCGATGATCACAATGGGGATCTGGCCAACCTCAAAGGGTACCTGGATAACATCGGTATAATTTCCATTGTTGGAACTCAGATGCAGGTTGAATACCAGGGTATGCCCGATGGGGGCATTGCTGCCGATGCTTACATTGAATGTCCCGCTTGCGGTGTCACCCGAACTGATGTTGCCAAAAACCGCCTCTCCACTGTTAACCGTAACATACATAGGGTCTGCATCAAGTGTTCCGGTGACATATTGAGCCGTGTTTTGGCCGGTGTTTTCGATCATGAACACCAGGTCGGATGTTTCGCCTGGATCCAGTTTATAATTGCTGTTGCCTTCAAGTGTATCAACCACAGAGCTTCCGGCCAGGGCCAGGTAAACCCCCGTGGGATGGCGTATAATTTCAATAGCATCCAGATCAAAACCGGCGTTATCGGCATAGGCTGAGCCGTCGCCGTCATCTTCAATCCTGATATAGCGGGCATTGTTGATAATGGCGGTAGAAAGGTCAAAATATGTGGTACCATCTCCATCGCCCAGTTCATGCCAGGGGCCGTCCATGCTCAGGGCGGCATAGCAGGTGTATCCTTCAGGGCTGTCATCCCCTTCATAAACGATGAGGTCGTCGCCGGGTCCGTTGATCACGGGATCCAGCATGTCGATTACCACCCAGCCGTTCTTTCCAATGGAATAGTTTTCCTGATCGGGAGGTCCTATCACTGCCGGGGTGTTGCCTTCATCCGCATCATTGTTATTTGGAATCTGGCTGCAACTGAATCGATATGCATATAAAGTGGTGTCCGAGTTCATGAGAATGTTCTTGATGGTCAGGCTGTTGTAATCATCTACCGTAACATTGTAGAGCGTCCGGTCGATGTAGCCATTTGCTTTTACGGTAATATCATAGGTTCCGGGTCCAACATATTTGTGGTAATCTCCGACTTCGGGATCGGTATAGCAGGGGAAATAATCATCCACAAAAACAGCAGCGGCGATGGGATCGCCCGTGAGGGCATCGGTGATGCTGCCTTTGATACCGTAACCGGCATGTTCGATCATGGATAGCATGCTGGGTTTGTTGTAATTGTAATACATCATGATCTGGGAGGCAGGCGGTTGCTTGCTGTATGAAATTTCCATCGACCAGGTCACAGAGCCCATAATCCCGTAATTTGAATCCTTGGTACTGCCATTGATGGCGTACATGCCAGTATTTCCCTGCCCGTATTCCAGGTTGGGATATCCCGATTCGGAAGAATAAACACTTGCCAGGTAATCAATGTGTGATTCATCGGGGCAGCCATCGGCGCGATAGCTCCATGGATAAGAAATGTATTCGGTGCCGCTGTGGTAGGAGGTATGGATCACAAACTGATTGTTGTACATACATTCACGGAGGGCTTTGGTTTCCACCTGGGAAAAAGCCCCGGGGCTGTTGCCCCATTCATCCCACATATAACCCCAGTCGCGGTTGAGGTCCACCCCATTGTTGTTGTATCTTGACATGCTTTCCCGTCCGTCAGGGTTTACCATGATATACAACCAGATTTCGCGATCATTGATGAGGTTGGTTATATAGGTATCATTGTCATATTCATAACATAGATGACGCGCAAAGCGGATAAGGTTTTCCGGTCCTCCGATCTCATCTCCGTGGATCCCTCCGTCAAACATCACTTCGGCTTCGGGTTCATCCACTTCAACATTGTCGCTGATCTTGAGGGCTGATAGCTCACGGCCACCAAGAGAGGTGCCGAAGACGGTTTTGGAACAAATATCCGGAAATGCTGTGACCAGGCTGTCCATGATGTCAATGATCCCCTGGTAGGAGGTGTAATCATCGCGGCTTGTCCAGAAGTTTTGATAATGGGTACTCAGATCTTCAATCTCAATCTCATAGTCAAAGTCCAGTGACCTGATCTTATCCAGTTCGCGGGGCGTAAGGTAAAGGATGGCATATTTACCGAAGAAATCGCCGTTAAACCTTAGTTCATACAATTGTTGCGATTCTTTTTGCGAATGAAGTTGAACCTTCACCTGCATTTCATTTTTCCGCCAGCCCTCGGCAAAACTCATCAATGAAAATAGAAACAAAGCAATGCTTAGAAGTAATAAGTTTTTCATTTTGACCATCTTAAATATTCACTCCGCTATACAGGACAAGAATGACCCGTTTTTTGACCACCAAATGTATCAAAAAAATGTAAGGTACTCCACCTGAAAAGTTTCCTTTTCAACAATCAAAAGACATGGGAAAATGCGGAATGGTTGCTTGCGGGTGATGTGCAGAAACAAGAGGGTTCAGGCTGCAAGACTTCCTCTTCTGACTAAATGATCTTCACCAGAAAATAATTTTTCTTTCCTTTCTGTACCAGGATATATTTGTCATTCAGGAGGTCTTTTTCAGAAAATACATAAGTGTCTCTGACCTTTTCCTTGTTGACGGCTACACCATTGTCTTTGAGCATACGACGGGCTTCCCCTTTGGATGTAAAGATGTTTGTCTTTTCAGCCAGGAAATCGATGATTCCTGTGTTTGAATTCACCACATCCTTGTCAACTTCGAATTGCGGGACTCCTTCAAAGACCGAGAGCAAGGTTTTCTCATCCAGTTTACGAAGCATTTCGGTGGTTCCTTTACCAAAAAGTATCTGCGAGGCTTCTACTGCGGTATTGTAATCCTCTTCCGAGTGCACCCGGATGGTGATCTCTTTTGCCAGTGCTTTCTGTAGCTCACGTCTGTGGGGCTCTTCCCTGTGTTTATTGATAATCTCTTCGATCTCTTCCCTGTGATAAAGCGTAAATACCTTGATGTATTTTTCGGCATCTTCATCAGAAGTGTTCAGCCAGAACTGGTAAAAAGCATAGGGTGAGGTCCTTTCGGGATCCAGCCAGACATTTCCGCCTTCGGTTTTTCCGAATTTGCCTCCATCAGATTTGGTAAGCAGGGGGGTGGTCAGGGCAAAGGCTTCTCCGCCAATTTTGCGGCGGATCAGTTCGGTGCCTGTTGTGATGTTGCCCCATTGATCGGAGCCGCCCATCTGCAGTTTACAGTTTTTGTTTTCATATAACCACAGAAAATCGTATCCCTGAACAAGCTGGTAAGTGAATTCGGTAAAAGACAGACCGGCTTCAAGTCTTTTTTTTACAGAATCCTTGGCCATCATATAATTCACGGTGATGTGTTTTCCGATATCACGGATAAATTCCAGGAACTCATAACCTTTAAACCAATCATAATTGTTTACGACTATGGCAGAGTTTTCCCCACAGTTGAAATCCAGGAAGTTCATTAACTGATTTTTTTGACCTTCCAGGTTTCTGTTGAGGCTGTCCACATCCAGCAATTGCCTTTCAGCAGTTTTTCCCGACGGATCACCAACCATCCCGGTGGCACCGCCCACCAGAACAACAGGTTTGTGACCGGCTCTTTGAAAATGCACCAGCAGCATGATAGTGGCCAGGCTGCCAATATGCAGAGAATCGGCCGTGGGGTCAAACCCGATATATCCGGCTGTCATTTCTTTTTTCAACTGTTCTTCTGTCCCGGGCATCACATCGTGGATCATACCACGCCATTTGAGTTCCTCGATAAAATCCATTTTCGCAAATTTTTTGCAAAGATAGGATTTTGGAGTCAACCCGCGGCTTTTTCGTATCTTTGTTTCTATGATCTATGTAACTGGAGGAACTGGACTTGTAGGTTCTCACCTGCTTTATTACCTCAGCAGGGAGGGACATAAAATTAAAGCCTTAAAAAGACCAGGTAGTGATTCCCGAAGGCTCGAAAAGATTTTTTCCCATTATGATAATAACCCTGCTGCCCTTTTGAAAAACATTGAATGGGTGGAAGGAGATGTGCTGGATTATTTCAGCCTGGAAGACAGTATTTCGGAAGGGGACCAGGTATACCACTGTGCGGCTATGGTAAGTTTCAATCCTTCCGACCATGATCAAATGATGCGGATCAATGTGCAGGGTACAGGCAACCTGGTGAATGCCTGTCTGAAGAAGGATATTGCAAAACTTTGTTTTGTCAGTAGCATTGCCTCCCTGGGCCGCACCAGTGACGGTGAAGTTGTAGATGAGAGGGTTGGCTGGAAAACCTCCCGCAATAATTCAGTTTATGCCATCAGCAAATACAATGCTGAAAGGGAGGTATGGAGGGCTTCGGCCGAAGGCCTGAAAGTGGTGATCATCAATCCCTCGGTCATTATTGGCCCGGGGCGCTGGGATCAGGGCAGTGCACAACTTTTCGAACAGGTCTGGGACGGCTTGAAGTTTTACAGCAATGGTGTCAATGGACTGGTGGATGTGCGTGATGTGGCCCAGATCATGATCAAACTGATGGAAAGCGATATTGATGGTGAAAGGTTCATTGTCAATGCCGAAAGTATCAGTTATCAGAAGTTATTTAATGAGATTGCTGTCAACCTTGGAAAAAAGCCACCTCACATCAAAGTAAACCCATTGATTACCGAGATTGCCTGGAGGATTGAGAAGCTAAAGTATCTCATAAGCGGGAAAGCCCCGCTTATTACAAAAGAAACAGCCAGGACAGCCAATGCCCGTTATTATTATTCATCCGAAAAACTGCTCAATGCCATCAACCACCAGTATATTCCATTTGCTGAATCCATCCAGGACACAGCACAGGTGTTTTTGAAAGATCACAAACTCTCATGAAAATGAAGAAAGTACATCTCATGATATTTAGTTTGCTCATGCTGGTTCCCTGTATCCTACAGGCAAACAAAATTAGGCACGACACAGCAGCATTGCCATCGCATTATACTGCTTTTGAGATCGGGATCAAAAAAGGGACCTCAGATTTATGGGATGGGAAATTTGTGAATGATGGTTATTATTTTAATTTGCACGTATTCAGTGCAATCAGGCTTTATGATAATTTGAGTATCGGACCCGGTGTTGGGCTTGAAGCTTATGCTTATGGTTCCTATATGCCTGTTTACGCAGACCTTCGTTACCACATGGGCAATGGAAAACTATTGCCTGTTGTTTCTGTCGATCTGGGGTATTCTTTTGGCTGGCCCAAACAGGACATCAATGGATCGGAGTGGGCAGGATTGATGTTTACGCCTGCCCTGTCATTGGCCTTAAAAGAAGATGGCCGGTCGAAGTATTTTGTTAAGTTTGCATACAAGCTGCAGAAAATGAGAACACCCGAGATCAATTTCGGTTCGGAAAGGGTAGACGCGGAATATTTTGAATTTAAGATCGGATTTGTTTTCTAATTCAAATAATCCTTAACTTTACAGCAAGAATCCCAGTTAAATAAAAATTTTCAAATCAATTCATAATGAGAAAGATCGGATTAATATACTGGCCCAAGGGCGGAAATGTGGAAAGCGTTGCCAGAAGGATTTACGAACATTTTGACAAATCATACACCGATATATATGATGCTTCGGATATCAGTGCCACGGACATTGTAAATTATGCTTGTCTTATTATCGGGGGATCCACCACCGGTTCTGAAACCTGGCATGATGTTGCCCAGACCAATAAATGGAATGATATTCTGAGTAAGCTGGATGACATTAACGTGGAAAATAAGATAGTAGCTGTTTTTGGTTTGGGTGACCAGATCCTTTGGCCACAGAACTTTGTAGACAGCATGATCCAATTGCGGGATGAATTCAAGGACCGTGTANNATGGGGTGAATGGCCAACGGAGGGATATAATTTTACCGAATCCGAATCGGTGGTCGACGGTAAATTTGTCGGACTGGCCATTGACGAAGACCAGCAGCCTGAGCTTACTGATGAACGCATTGAAAAATGGGTTGAGCAGATTAAAAAGGAATTTAATATCACCAAATATTAATCGAGTACATTTTTGTAATGCTCGTATCTTTCCAGTATTTCATTGACAAAATTATAGGGTTCTTCTCCCCGGCAGTAGCCATATTTTACAACTGAGTCGCGGTAGTATTTGGGTTTTGATTTATTGAGCAGGTAGTAATCCACGTTTTCTGTCCAGACATTGGGATCTTTTTCATTTTTCTCGGCCAGTCGCCTGGCATCAAATACATGGGCAATGCCTGCATTGTAGGAAGCCAGGATAAACTTCAGCCTTTCTTTGTCATCAGTAATTTCCTCAGGGAGATTCTCATCTATCCACCGCAGGAATTTAACACCGGCAGCGATTTGCTCTGCGGGAGAAGAAGTGCTGTCGATGCCATACATAGCTGCAGTGGAAGGCATCAGCTGCATCAGCCCGAAAGCCCCCATCCAGGAACGGGCATTGGGTTGAAAGTTTGATTCCTGGTAGATCAGGGATGCAAGCAGCCGCCAGTCGAGGCCGTATTTTTCACTCACCTCTTTGATGACCTCGTCATATCGTGATATCTTGCCTCCTTTGATACTGTGGTATTCACTCTGTGCAATATTTACCGAGCGTGGGTTCCTGAAGTATTTATTATAAGTTACCCTTGCCAGGAAGGAGTCCTTGTATTCCTTCAGCCAGACATTGGTTACCCTGCGTAATGAATCGTTTCCCTCCTTCACTGCCCAGGCGAGTTTTTGTGGGAAGCTCAGGGGAGTGCGCACATCAATGTTGGGATAATATTTTTCATTTACACGGGCCACGTGCTCATCGGCCACCGTATAATCAATTTTGCCTTCGGCCACCTGCCGGATAAGGTCTTCCACTTCCATTTCGGGATCCTCGATGATGATGATGGTATCCCCGATCTCATCAGAAAGATTATGCAGCCGTTGCGAAAAGGAAGAGTTTTTCTGCACGTGGATGGTGTCGCCGGCCAGTTCCAGCGGGTTGCGGATCAGGTTTGCTTCAACATCGCCCCAGGTCTGCATCTTACGCCAGTTTTTTGGTTTGCGCTGTACAAGTACCTGTCTGGTTTGCATGATGTCTTCTGTAAAGTCAACTTCTTTGTTGCGGTCTTTGGTAACGGTTAGTCCCATGGCGATGAGATCGGCTTCTTCTCTGTCAAGCATCTCAAAGCTCTTGTTCAGGTCGTTTTCAACAATGATCTCCAGTTTCACATCCAACTCATCTGCCAGAAGCTTCAGCAGTTCGTACTGGTAACCCATGGGTTCTCCGCGGTACACGAAATAACTTGTGGAGTTATAATCGGTGATGGCAATCAATTTCTTGCGTTCGAGGATTTCTTCAAAATGTGTCTTTTCAATTTTGATGCTGTCCTGTTTAACTATTTCATTAATCCTCTCTTCGTTGTTGTTAAGACAGGACGATAATAACAACAGGAAAACCGCTAAAATCAAAAAAGAAGATAATATCTTCAACAGCTTCATATTGCAGATCAATTTAATAAAAGATCAGTCATGAAGCAATATTAAATAAAAAAAATAATTAACAGGGTGTAAAAACCGAAACAGTGCTTTCTGCGTAAAGTGCTCGCTTTGTAAATATCATGGCTTTTTTAGCCTGAGATATATCTGTTAAACGAATGTTAATCCGGCTAGTATATTATTTTATATTTTTGTTTCAGCATAATAAAATCAGAGAATGATTGCTTTATATTGTATCATCCCTTTGCTGAAAAGCACTTTATCAGGGTGAAGGAAATAAACTCATGAAACTGCCTGAAATGAAAAACAGTGCAATGTTAAAAAGACTTGCCCCGGTACTGATAATCCTCCTGTTCAGTCTGTTTTTGTCATCCTGCAAAAAACTGGATCAACCCGGGAACTTTCAGAAACGCATAATCGATTACAATCTCATTCAAACCCGTATCAGTCTAAAATTCATTGATGCAGTTACAGGTGAGTTGATCGGGAAGGATGGCAGCCGTTCGGTTAAGGTTGTTTTCAGCGGGGAGGATGCTACAAAAGTTATTGATATCAGCGGCCTGAGGCCCGATTCCCTCCACAGCCAGCACGGGCTACTGAATTTTGCGATAATTCCCGGAGAGCTCCCATCGTCTTCCGATCCGGTAAACTTTTCCCTGACCGCCCAATTGCCGGGTTTTCTGAATGCAGTAAAAACATTCAGGATAAGCAAGGAAGGAAATTATTTCTATGAGATCAGGATGATGGATTTAAACAATCTACCCGAAGGTGTTTCAGTGATCAATACTGAATTCATTACCAATCCTGATGGTGCTGTTATTGAAGATATTACGGCAGTTACCCCCGATAACAGGACCATTCTGGAGATACCGGCGGGTGTCATTTTCCGGAATGAAAATGGGATTGTCCTTAAAGGAAACCTTCGCTTGTCGCTGATCCATTTCAGCAATGTTAATGATGACTGCTTACAGGCCTATCCCGGCGGACTCCGGTCGAGTGTTCTGGACTCTAATGGTCAATACAGGGATGTGGTTTTTTTCCCGGCCGGACTGAACTCCATACACATCGTGGATGATCCCGGTCGGGTGGCAAGGAATCTTTCAGGGGGATTCCCCACACTGCGCATGAACATTCCGGCACAAACAAGTTATTATAAGGAGGAGGAAGGTCAGTTCAAGAACATCAGCAATGGAGACGAACTGCCACTCTGGTACTTTGATTCCAGTTCAGCAAGATGGGTTTATGATACACTGAGTACAGTGGTGGTTAGCGGTCCCGGACTTTATACAGTTTCCACCAGGCTGGATCATCTGAGCTGGTGGGCATGGAACTGGACCTCTTCCGGTGACTGGTGTTTTGAAGGGATGCCTGTTAATTTCAAGGGAGGAAATACTGTTTGTAATTGTTACTGGGTGGAGGCAGAGATCAGGAATCCACATACCAGCGCATTCCTGTGGAAGGAATGGATGTATGTTTGCGGTGATGAAACCACAAGATTGAAAGGAATGCCCTCAGGCTTTCCGGTGGAGGTTCGATGGAGCGGGTATTGCAATGAGCGCATGAGTACGGAAGCCTTTTTCCAGTATCCTGACCTGTGCACAGGTGAACTGGCAGAGGTAATGTGGCAGGCATTCAACCAGGGGGATGGTGTGGATCTGGAAATTGTGGCCCACTGCTCCAATGAACCGGAGATCGAAATACGCACCGATTTCGGTGTTTGGTACCGGAAGGCCAACAGCTGGTGCTGGAAGTACATCGCCACCTACCAGGGGAAAGCCGAGATCTGTGACCTGGAAATGGGCAAGGATTATGTGATGGCAATCATATACAAGAATTCTTATTCCGAATATGTGTTTACTCCCCAGTACGATGCTTTTGTATACAAGGACATCACGCTCAGCCCGGAAGTTTGTAATGAGGTTTTTGGCTTTTGAAATAATACACTTAACGCGTTATGCGGTTTGATTTTGTAAGCCAGTGAATGTCAGTCTGAGTGTGCCGGCCAGGCAGGGAGTTGAAGTCTGGGTCATCACACTTCGATTCCGTTCAGCGTAATCCTGATAATGATTACCACTCAAACCGCACAACACCTTATCTTTATTTGCTGATCACTTTAAACTCGGTGCGGCGATTCATGGCTTGCCCTTCTTCGGTATCATTGTCGGCAATGGGTTGTGAGAAGCCATATCCTTTGTAAGTTAGACGGCTTTCTTCAATACCTTTGGCCACCAGGTAATCAACCACTGCCCTGGCTCTTTTCTCAGAAAGTTCCTTGTTGTAAAGTTCAGATCCAACATTATCCGTATGGCCTGAGATCTCGATCTTCAGTGTAGGTACATCATTCAATAATTTGATAAGCCTTTCCAGTTCTGGGATGGACTCCGGTCGCAAAGTAGCTTTGTTGAATTCAAAGAAAATATTTTTCAGCACGATCCTGCTGCCCACCTCCACTCTTTTCAGGAAAATGTCCTTGTACATTTCCTTAAGTTGTGTTGTTGGCGGAATATCAATATTTTCCGAATGGAAAAGATATTCTTTGGCTTTAACTGCCAGGCCATAACTTTTTCCTGAGGGAAGCGAAACAAGGTATTCTCCGGTCTGCTCATTGGAAACAAAACTGGCGATCAGTTGATTACTCTGGTTGTCGATGATCTCTACCATTACCCCCAGGGGGCTTTGGGTTACATGGTCCATGATCTTTCCGCGGATCATTACCAGGGCAAATTCCTTTAGTTCCACTTCATCTTCCAGCATGGTTTCATTCCGGGGTTTCTGCTCAAAAGCCAGCAGGTCATAATCCGAATGATGGATCACCAGTTTTTCAGGGCCCAGGAAAGTGATCATATAAAGGTCTCTTCCCCCAAAGCTCTGCTCATCAAAAGAAGAATAGTACCCGTGCTTGCCTGTTACATTGATGGAGAAGAAAACGTCATCATCCGGGCTGTTTACAGGGTAACCGATATTTTCAGGTTCCGACCAGCTCCCACTGGTGTATACCGTTTTGAATATATCATAACCGCCCATTCCCTTATGACCTTTTGAACTGAAGTACAGGGTCCTTCCATCGGCCTGCATAAAAACACCTTCCTCATCATAAGGAGTATTGATGGCTGATCCCATATTTACAGCATCTTCAAATTTGAATTTTCCCGGTTTGGGATTTTCTTTGACCCGGGCTTTGTAAATATCACTACCTCCATAGCCTCCCTCTTTATCGCTAACGAAGTAGAGGGTTTTCATATCCGGGGAAAAGGTTGCCGAAGTTTCATGAAACTTTGTATTGATCTCTTTGGGGAGGTCTTCGGGTTTTTGCCATTCCCCCTCTTCCTTGTAACAGATAAAAATATCACCTCCGTTTTCCTCTCCTTTGTAAATTAGCACATATTGCGCATCTGATGAAAGTCCCACAACCGCATCATGAGAATTTTCGTTGAGGGGTTTTCCGGGATTGACCGGAGCCCTCCAAACCTCCCTATCTTTGCGGCTTATGTAAATATCCTCATAAAAAGTATTGTAATCTTTGTCAATGTCGCCACCGGTTGTTCCTTCCCGCGTGGATGTGAACATCAGCACATCTTCATCCGCATTAATGATCGGGCTGTAATCCTCATATTTGGTATTTACAACTTTGCCGAGGTTGTCGATGAAAACCCGGATGGGGTTTCTGACCATCTCCTTGCCAACTTCGCATTCCTTGATCCGTTTCTCCACGGCGGCACCGTATTCGGTGAGTTCGTAGGGTGTAAGGGAGTTCTTATACTGCGTATAAAAGTCGATGGCCTTATCAAATTCATAATTAAAATGATAGCCCATGGCCAGCAAATATTTCAGGTTGGGTTGAACATTGGGATCCAGTTTCAGGGCCAGCTCCAGGTAAGGGATTGATTTGGCTTTCTGCATGGTATGCAGGTAACACTTTCCGATAGTATAATTCAGCATGGCATTGTTGGGGTTGAAATCATTGGCGATGAGGAAAAGTTCCAGGGCCTCGGCATACAAAGGCGGCTCTTCTTCCAGCAAGTCTATACCGTCATCAATCCGGTCGATCATCTCTTTGAGTGTTTTTTTCTGATCATCGGGGAAGTTATCTTTATCAAATTCAACATTCACCTGGGACCGGATGGCCATCCCGGAGAAACAAAAAGCGAATATGCAAGCAAATATCTTTGTTTTCATTATCTTACTTTTTACATGTTTTTAAATACTCTTCGGCGAGCTCAATGCCAAGCGACAGGGCTTTTTCCCAGTCGGAGCAGGCTTCTTTGTCTTCACGTAACATTTCCTTTGAATTTCCGCGGTTCAGGTAAAGCGCGCCATTGTCAGGATCCAGCTTGATCGCTTCGTCGAAATTTGCTACGGCTTCATAAAAATCCTTCTTCTTGTAATAAGCATTGCCCCGGTTCTCATAAGCCGGAACATATTCAGGATTGATCTCCAGGGCTTTGGTATAATCTTCAATGGCTTTGTCGTACTTACCCATGTGGAAGTTTGCCATGCCCCGGTTGTTGAAGGCAATGTAATACTGTGGATCAATTTTTACTGCTGCCGTAAAATCCGTTTCGGCTCCCTCGTAATCAAACAACTCCATTTTCACACCTCCCAGGTTATTGAAAGCGAAGGCAAATGTCGGGTCGTACATGGTGGCTTTGAAATAATCCTCTTTGGCTTCCCTGGTTTTTCCCATTTTCCAGTTTGCGCTTCCCCGGTCGTTGTATGCATGCGCATAGTTGTTTTTTACACTCACGGCACGCGTATAGTCATCTTTGGCCATTTGGAATTCTCCAAGCTTGAAGTTTGCGCCTCCCCGGTAATAATATGCCTGTGCGAGATTGGGATTAACCCTGATGGCTTCCGTGAAATCCTCAATCGCTCCCTTATAATCTCCTATCTCAAAGCGGTTCAGGCCCCGGCCAAAATAAACTTTATCATTTTTCTTCAGCTTCAAGGCTTTGTTGTAATCCTCCTGGGCACCTGGGTAATCTTCCATCTCGAAACGCAATTGGGCCCTGTTATACACCGCCTCAAAGAAACCCGGTTTTTGCATCAGGGCAATGTTCAGCCGCTGAATGGCTGAGTCGAGTTGTCCCTGCTCATAGAAACCGATGCTTTTGTTGTAATTGATCTCGGCCTGCTGATCATCTGCATAAGTTGTATCAGAAGGATTGTCACTGTTCTGAGAATAAAGTACAAAAACAGCCAGCAGGCAAAATAAGGTAAGACTGATTTTCTTCATATGACAAGATATCTGTGAAAGCTCATGCTAAAATAAAAAATTTTAGGCTAAATATCAATGCATCAGAATATTAATATGTGTTGGGCGACAATGTTATTTTATTTCAGCATGTGCAAGGCTTGTTACATAGGGGTGATAATGATCCGCAAGGGGAAAATAAAATTTGCCATCAGGATTTTTATTTTATACTTTTGATAACATACAACCAAAACCAAATTTTATGAAAAGAACAACGATCCTGATTGCCAGTTTTTTCTTTCTGGCAATTATCCATGTTAATGCCCAGCTTGAATACAGTGCCTTCACCCAGACCGGTTCCGCGTATTCAGTAAGTTCTGCTACCGACTACCAGTGCCTGGGGATCAATCCGGCCAATCTTGGTTGGAAAAGAAACCTGCATAGCTGGAACCTTGGATTTGCGGAAGTAGCTACCATGGTATATTCCGAACCGCTTACCAAGGAAGAAGTGAATAAAGACCTTTTTGGAGGAAATGCAAAAAAGTTCGAGGATTATTCAATTGACCCCGGACAACGCATGGAGGCCATTGAAAAATTCACCGATGCTCGACTGCTTGGAAGCGCCTCGGTGATGCTCTTCGGGATTTCCTACCAGGATCCGGAAATTGGCGGCTTTGCCTTTACTATTCGATCCAGGTTACACTGGAACAGTAAGCTGAATGAAACAGCTTCCCGTTTCCTGTTCCTGGGATATAACGATTCTACTTATTTTGAAAAAGAAGTGGATGATGAAGGCGTTTATGGAAAAGCCAAAGACCCTGAACCATCTTCAGTTTTATACAATCCTTCAAACCTGGAACATATCTGGTATAATGAATATGTTTTTGGCTATGGAAGAACCATTGTCGACAATGAAAACTTCAAATTATACGGAGGTGTAGCTTTTAAATACCTCCAGGGATACGGGGCCGTTTATGTTGACGTTGACTCGGACGATCGTGCTGAAGGATACCAGGCACTTTCTCCCTTCTACAAAGTGGATTATGGCGACAATGAAACCCCTTCACAAATGGAAGGTGATGGATTAAAAACTGCGGGCAGTGGTTTTGGTTTTGACCTCGGACTGACTTTCTTCCTGCAAAACAAATTGAAATTTGCCATTGCCGTGAATGATATCGGTTCCATTAAATGGGACGGAAACGTTTATAAGGGACATGACCCGGATGTGGACATCGTTCGGTCTGCAGGTTTGTCCAGTTACAATATTTTTGGAGAGGCTGGAGACGTAATTTCCGATAATACCAATGTAGGTGAATGGGAAGGGCTGAACGAATTAAAGATCTCTCTGCCCACCAATCTCCGTGCCGGTGCAAGCTATCGTTTTGATGAGCAATGGGAAGCAGGAGCTGATTTCTATTATGCGATTGAAAAGGATGTTCCCGGATCTTTTAAAGAGCCCATTTTCGGGTTGGGAACACGCTATGATCCTGCCAGGTGGGTTCAGGTTTCCCTGGGATTTGTGAGCGGGGGACAGTTTGGCTGGGGAGTTCCATTCGGAGCAACTTTCAGACCCTTTAACAATGACAATACAAGCTGGGAAGTGGGTTTTGCTTTCCGCGACGTATCTTCCCTTTTCAAGGATGAAGATCCGATGGTTTCCTATTGCATGGGTTTGTTGCGTTTCAGCTTTGGTTATGAGGAAGATGAGAAACGCTTCCTGGATGAATAAATCAGCAACTACGAATTCACGAATCATTATATTCTGACCTTATTCAGAACAACACCAATTAAGCAGTATATTCCATCTTTCGGACAAGGACCCTTGTCTGAAAGACTGGACCAATATTGCGTTATATCAATCAACCATTTCATTTGTGAATTCGTGGCTTACACTACCTTCCGGTATTTCCAAACCGCCAGGCTCAATGCCGCTACCGCATAAATGCCCAGGGCCAGGAATTCATGCCGGAAATCCCAGAAGCCGGAGCCTTTCAGCAGGTTCATACGATTTACCTTTATAAAGTATGCAAACGGATTTACCACATTCACTTTCTGGGCCCATTCAGGCATACTTTCCACCGGTGTGAAAATGCCGCTCATCATTGTAAAGGTGAGGAAGAAAAAGAATGCAATGAACATGACCTGTTGCTGGGTGCTTGAGAAGGTTGATATAAAAAGCCCCAGCCCCAGCATTGCCAGAAGGTAAATGGCTGCAAAGGCAAACAATACCAGCAGGTTGCCTTCCATCGGAATATTGAAAGCCACTTTCCCAATCGTTAATCCGAAAGCCAGTTCAAAGAGGGCAATGATCCAGAAAGGGATGAGCTTGCCGGCAATGAACTGGTATTTCCTGATGGGTGTTACATTGATCTGCTCAATGGTACCCATCTCTTTCTCCCGCACCAGGTTGAGGGCCGTTAGGAACATCCCGATAATGGTGACCAGGATGACCAGAATGCCCGGCAACATGTATATTTTATAGTCCAGTTCAGGATTGTACCAGAATGAAGATGTTATATTTAGCTGTTTGCTTTGTACAGGCTTTATCATGTTGATATTTTCGAGGATGATGTTGCGGTTGAAGTCTGCGATGACCGAGCTGGCATAGGCATTGGTAAGTCCTGCAGCGGTTGCATTGATGGCATTGATCAGCAATTGAATTTTAACTTTACCTTCTTTAAATAGATCTTTCTCAAAGTTCTGAGGGATATTAAGAATGAGATCTGCTTTATCCTGTTTCAATTGCGCATTGGCATTTTCCATGCTGAAAGTACTGCCCCTGATCACAAAGAATTCCGAACTGTTAAATTTGCTGACCAGCTCACGAGAAGTGGGGGAAAGATCCTGGTCCAGCACAACCACTTCAATGTTTTTCATTTCCAGGGTGGCTGCATAAACCAGCACAAGCATTTGCACCAGGGGCATGATAAAAATAATGGGAAGCATGGTTTTGTTCCGGAAGATCTGGATGAATTCTTTCTGTAATATGAATAGGATCGTTCTCATATCAACTCAGCCTGATTTTGAATTTTTTGATGCTCAATAAAATAAAGAAGGCGGTCATGCCTGACAGGACAAGTGTTTCCTTCCACACAAAGGCGAATCCCGAACCTTTCAGCATGATGTCTTTAACAATTATGATGAAATATTTGGGGGGAACGATCATGCTAAGCCACTGCAGGACTATAGGCATATTCTCCACTGGAAAAATAAATCCTGAGAGCAGGATGGTTGGAAGCATGAGTGAAAACAGGGCGATGAACATGGCAGCACGTTGCGAACTGGTAAGGGTGGAGATTAGCAATCCCAGGGAGAGCGCCAGGAAAATGAATAACATGCATTCGGCCAGCAGCAGCAAAAGGCTGCCCTCAATGGGAACTCCGAAAACATAGTAGCCCAGCAAAATAATTGTAAAGGCATTCACCAGGGAGAGGGTCACGTAGGGTGTAACCTTGCCCAGAATGATCTGCACCGGTTTTAGGGGAGAAACCAGCAGGACTTCCATGGTACCCATTTCTTTTTCTCTTACAATGGAAATGGAAGTCATCAGGGCAGACACCAGCATCAGGATGAGGGCCATGGTTCCTGGCACGAACATATAAGCTCCTTTCATTTCCTCGTTGAACATCATCCTGGGTTCGGAAATGATCTGCAGGGGTTGTGTATTGTTTCTGTTCAGTTCTTTTACATAATTGAAAATGATTGCGCTGGTGTAGTTTACCATCAGATTGGCGGTATTGGCATCCGAAGCATCGGCGAAGAGCTGGATCTCAGCTTTACCATTTTGTTCCAGTTTCTCGGCAAAATCCGGTTCAAATACAATGATTTCCCGTACTTTCCCTTCTTTGAAAATGTCCTCTACTTCATTGATATTTTCCAGGTTTTCCACCAGAATGAAATAATCCGAAGCCTGTATTTTGTTTATTATCTCGGTTGTGACTTCATCTTTGGAGGGATCGTAAATGGCAATACGGGCATCTTTGATCTCGGTTCGGATCACATAACCGAATATTAGGATCAAGGTGATGGGCAGACCAAACAGGATCAGCAGTGTTTTCCGGTCACGGAAAATATGATAAAACTCTTTGATAACAAATGACCAGAATCTTTTCATCCTCTTGCCAGTTTTATGAATACATCATTCATGCTATCTACTTTAAAAACCTTTTTCAACTGGTGGGGTGTATCCAGGGCCTCGATCTTTCCGTCTACCATAATGGAAACCCGGTCACAATATTCCGCTTCGTCCATATAATGGGTGGTTACGAAAACTGTGATCCCATTTCGGGTTGTTTCATAGATCAAATCCCAGAATTGCCGGCGCGTAATGGGATCAACACCTCCGGTAGGTTCATCCAGGAAAACGATGCGCGGATCGTGCATGATGGCAATTGAGAAAGCCAGTTTTTGTTTCCAGCCCAGGGGGATTGAACTGAGCACTGTATCTGCATGCTTTTCCAATTCCAGCTTCTTCAGGAAATATTTTGTTTTTTCCCGGATATCTTTCCTGCGCATACGGTAAATACCGCCGTAAAAGCGGAAATTTTCTTTGATGCTCAGGTCTTCGTAAAGAGAAAATTTCTGGCTCATATAACCGATGTTCTGCTTGATCATTTCCCTTTGTTTGTATGCATCAAAGCCGGCTACCCGGATATTGCCTGATGTAGGATACCATAAACCGCACAGGATCTTAATGGCTGTTGTCTTGCCTGCACCGTTGGCACCCAGGAAACCAAAGATCTCCCCTTTCTTTACCTGGAACGTGAGATGATCATTGGCGGTAAAGTCCCCGAATTTCTTTACCAGGTTTTCTGCTTCGATGATATTTCCATTCGTATCAGCCATTTGGCTCATCCCTCATTTGTGCCATAAATGCATCTTCAATACTGGCATCTATCTTTTTAATTTCTTGTTTTTCATGCCCTTGATTGTCAAGGAGTTCTTTTACCTTGCGCGGTTCTTCGATAGCATTTTCAGGCGTAAAATGCAGGCATTCTCCAAAGCGAAAAACAGAATGGGTATTTTCATAACTTCTAAGATCTTCTTTTAAGCCATACATATTATCCGCCTTTATCGAATACAGATCTCTCCCAAATGCCTGCACAATGCCTTCTGGAGTGTCAATACTCAAAATAGATCCTTTTTGCATCAGGGCCACCCGGTCGCAAAGTCCGGCTTCATCCATGTAGGGAGTTGATACCAGGATGGTGATACCACTTTTCTGAAGCTTCTTCAGCATTTCCCAGAATTCCTTACGGGAAACCGCATCCACACCTGTGGTGGGTTCATCCAGGAACAGATAGTCGGGGCTGTGGATGAGAGCACAGGATAAAGCCAGCTTCTGCTTCATGCCCCCGGATAGGTTTCCAGCAAGGCGCTTTTTAAAAGGTTCTATCTGCTGGTATATATCTTTTACGAGATGATAGTTTTCATCGATGCTAGTGTTGAAAATCCGGGCATAGAAATTCAGATTTTCCTCCACAGAGAGGTCCTGGTAAAGGGAAAAGCGTCCAGGCATATAGCCCACATTCTTTCGGATCTTTTTATAATCACAAACCACATCCAGTCCGCCCAGGGTGGCATTTCCTTTATCCGGAATGAGCAAGGTGGTCAGGATACGGAAAGCCGTGGTCTTGCCGGCTCCATCAGGTCCGATCAGGCCAAACAATTCACCTTCTTCCACCGAAAAACTGATGTCTTCGATGGCCCTGGTCTTGCCGTAATACTTTGTAAGGTTGTCCGCCCGGATCATCAGGAAATTATTAATTTTTAATTATCATTCTACCCTGGTCCAGTAGGTCGTCCTTCCCAGCAAGGAAACCCCGATATAGCCCCTGATCTTCAGTTTGTCATTGCTTTTCAATTCCAAGTAACAGGAATAGTTGCTGCCTTTCTTGGGATCGTATATCTTTCCATCCTCCCATTCATTATCCCCGTCGAACACAAAGTCTTTCAGTAGTACCAGGCCCATGATTGGTCTGCTTTGCAAAGCCGGGTCAGAATTCTTATCATCCAGTTTGGGTTTGCCGGTTTCCTCGTCAATGGGGTTCTTAAGCCATATGATCTTTCCGAAAAACTTTCCATCTTCCTTGAATATTTTGATATGTGCGTCCTTATCTTCGTTGAGCCAGACACCCAGAATATCATTGGCTTGGTATTCCTGTGCCGAGACGCACGATGCTCCAGCGAACATCATCATGATGAGTACTAAATACATGTTGTAATTTTTCATATGCTTGCTTTTAGTTGTTTGTAAAATTGATCTCTCCTGGCATGCCAATCTTCAGGCTGCCGTCATTTTTTACCCGTACCTTGACTGCATATACGAGTTTTACCCTTTCTTCCTTGGTTTGTATGGTTTTTGGCGTGAATTCTGCCTGGTCGGAGATCCAGGTGATCTTTCCCTGCAGATGTGTATTTTCTTTAGCATTTTTATCAATCAGCACCTCCACTTCCTGTCCGAGCTTTATATCGGGCAAGTGAGCTCCACTCACATAAACTTTGAGATTTAGGGCTTCCAGGTTGGCGATTTTGTAGAGCGGTTTGCCAAAGGCCGTTACTTCCCCTTTTTCTGCAAATTTACTGAGCACAGTTCCCTGCACAGGATTGATGATGGTACAATTTTCTATGCTTTTATTGATCTGATCAACCTGGGCTTCCAGGGCAGCGATCTCATCAGAAATATTTTGTTGCTGTGTACGGGTAGCATTTATCTGTTTGCGGGTAAGTTCCACTGCTCCATTGATATCATCCACTTGCTTTCTGGTTGCAGCTCCTTCTTGATAAAGCTTTTGGATCCTTTTCTGATCGACGGACAAGTTTTGCAATTGCTGCTGCAGCACCTCGACCTGTGCATGGATATTCAGCATTTTGGAAGCCACCGCTTTGATCTTGCTTTGCAACTGCATTTTTTGCAGGTGAAGCATGCTTGTATCAATCAGGCCCACCAATCCATTTTGTGGGAGTTGCATGCCTTCATCCAGTTCAAACTCTATTATTTGCCCATTGCCCTGGGCCGAAACGATTACGTCCACGGCTTCGAAATTGCCATAGGCATCCGATCTGTGATTGTTGGATGAACAAGCCGCAAGCAATGTCAGCAGAAGCATCCAGGATGTTGGTCTATAGATTTTCTTTTTCATTTTAAATGTCCCCTTTGGATGTTTGATAATCAATTTTAGCTTTGATCAATTGAATTTTATGGATTTCCTGGTTCAGTTTTGCTTCGGTTTCAGCGTTCACATCCATCAGGTAATCGGTGGAGGTGATCACACCATGATCGAACTGAGAGGAGGAGGTTTGTGCGATCTCTGATTTCAGTTTCACGATCCTGTTGTCCTTTATGAGCATGTTTTCGAATTGATTGATCTCTGAAAGCCGGTTCTCCAGTTCAATTTGCAGATTCAGGTCGAAGGCATCTTTCTGTGTTTCCAGGATATTGTTCTGCAATCCCAGTATGCTTTTCTCTTTTTTGTATTTGTTCCAGTTCCATGGACTCCAGTTTAGCTTTATACCGATCATATAAAATGAGTCAAACTCATCCGATAACATGTTGAGCCCGGGCTGACCATATCCTGCCGCACCGAAACCATAAATTTTAGGAATGCTTTTGGATGATACCAGTCGCTGGCTCTGATCAATCTTTTGCTGCTTAAGCTGCAGAAGCTGATATTCCAGCCTCCTGTTTGAAGAATATTGAAGGTCCATTTCGACCTCAGGGATATTGAACTTTGTTTGTATGCTATATTCTTCACCCGTAAGAGTAGAAAGATTTTTCAGGTTGGAAGTCAAGCTGGTTTCAAGTTTTTCTATTTGTTGTTCCAACTTTAAAACCTCTGCCTTCAATTTATTCACATCCATTTGCAGGGCGGCCCCATGTTCGGCGGCTGCCAGGATATTTTGCAGTTTTGAAGCGATGTTTTCATGTAAAACCTGTAAAAGTTCATGGTTTTTCTTTAAAAGGATGATCCCGAAATATAAGCGGTTCACTTTTACTTTTAATGCATACAATTGAATATCCAGGCTGGTTTTTTCAGTCTGCAGGTAAAGCTCTTGCAATGCCTTTTGCTCAGCGGTCATGCCTCCGTCGTAGATCACCTGGGAAAGATCCACAGTGAGTTTGTACTGATCTTTGGTGGGCTCGGGAATGCTTATGTTAAAGCCTGGCGGCAAATCCAGGGGTACTTTGGTAACATCCGACTGGTAAGTAGCCTGCCCATTGATCGAAAGCTGTGGCAGGTAGTTGCTGTTCAGGTTTTCAACTTTAAGCTGACTGGACTCTTCCAGCATTTGATATTGCAGGCTCAGCGGATAATTTTCAACAGCCTGCTGCCTGCAATTCTCCAGGTTTGTTTCTGTAATAACTTGTGCCTCTATCCCTCCAAAAAGCAGAAGGAGTACACCCAGCAATATGTATGCTTTCTGTTTCATTTTCTTTTGATTGCATTGATGATGAAATTCGCAACTTCAGTTTTGCGTTCTTCAAGAAAAATTTCATAGGAACGCTGATCATTCCTGAAAACAAGTCGTTGCATGAGGGGCCTGGCAGCGCTTGGGAAAATACAAAGACTCAGGATATTGATGAACAAATTTTTGCTATCGGTATTTACAATGTTTCCGGCAGCGATTTCCTTTTCTGCATGGATAAAGAAAAAGGAAGGATCTACTCCGGCCTGGGTGATGGTTTGATAAAGAAGATCGGGATTGCGGTTGATCTCCTGCAGGATGAATGCAGGTACCAGTGGATTGTTCATCAGCAGATCGATATAAGAACTTACCAGGAGGCGGACCTTGTCGAAGAAATCGATCTCGGAATTAAAAATCTCCTGGGCCCTGGGTATAAAATGACGGAATATTTTTGCAAAGGCCTGTTCAAATAGTTTTTCCTTGCTCCGGTAATAATAATGCAAGAGGGCTTTGTTTATTCCGGCTTCATCGGCAATCTTTTGCATCGAAGAGCCTTCAAATCCACTCCTGACAAATATCTGCTGTGCTGCCTCAAGTATCTTTTCTTCCGTATTCAGGTTGTTATTCATGTCTTAACCATTTAATTTAACCATATGATTAAACCGATTGGACAAAAGTATGATATTTTTAATCTGATGTCAAGTTTATTAAAGAATTTTTTGTTTTATCTTACCGGAAATCATTCATAATTGCTACGCCTTGCATGCCGGCAGGTATGAATTCACGAATGAAATGGAAAGTAATTTCACGAAGAGGATTGGATATACTGCTTGATGGTTTAAAGTGACCCGTCCTGAATTTCGTTTACTTTTGTAAACCAATTTCAGGGCGAGACAAAGAATCCCCTATACCCATATAACCAATCAACCATTCAACCTATACCATTAAACCAATCCAACAGTCCACCAATCCACAAATAAACCAATTCACCAATCAAGCAATTTTCCTACCTTTACACCCTCAAATTTGTTAAGGATGAAAAGTCGGATCAATTTTTTATTCAGTGCTGTAATTATAGCGGCCTTGTTCTTCAGTGCCTGTTCGGATACCCGCGAGAAGCTCGTTGGGGTCTGGGTGGTAGAAGATGTGAAATTCGATACAGATACCAGCAAGATCAGTGCAGAGCAGATCAAGAGTGCCATACAAATGCAAAAATCATATCATTACGAGATCTTTGAGGACAAAACAATGAACATTGTCTCCGGTTCAGGGACCTTTCCTGGTAAGTGGAGCCTGGATCCTGAGAAGGACGAGATCTTTGTCAGGCTGGATGGCGGCGAACTGAATGACTCTATCAAGATCGGGAAATTTGAGAACGGCAAGATCATCAACCGCGACAAGACGGAAGCCGGCTGGGTGCAGGTTACTTACGAGAAAGAGTGACATGGACCTTAGCAGCGCTGAATGGTCAGTTGCCAGGGGATAATTCCAAATTACAGATTACAGATTACAGATTACAGATTTCTTCACCTCAAAATTATATTTGAGTAGCAACAGGCTTATTTTTTCACAAGCTTAATCAGCCAGATCTTATCATCGGCACTTAAAATTCTGCAATAATATATTCCTTGATTCAGGCCAGCAGCAGGAATGAATACTTCAGGCCCTGCATCCAGCAACTTCATGTATTTTATCTTGTTACCTCTGGCATTATAAAGGATCATCTCTTCAAGCATAAAAGATGATCGCAATGTAAAGCCTTCCTTAAATGGATTCGGAAAGACAGATAGCGGGGCATCTTCCCATTCCTCAAGGCTTACCAGCACATTGATGTAATCCTCCTTGTTCAGAGAATCAGAACCGCCCGGGCCACTAATTTTAAGGGCCACGGAATAAGTGCCTGAATTCTGATAAGTGTAAACCGGGTTCTGGTTTGTTGAGGTATTCCCATCTCCGAAATACCATTTCCAGCTGTCGATATTTCCGCTTGAAAGATCGCTAAATTCCACCTCAAGCGGGAATTGGCCTGAAGTGGGATCACCCACAAAATCTGCGATATACTGGCTATGGTTCACCTGTATGTAATTGTTCTTTGTTTCGGCGCTGCTTCCGCCCGGTCCGCTTACTTCCAGGCTTACCGTATAAGTTCCTGGATTAATATATTCATGCTGGGGATTTTGTTCGGTGGAAACGTTCCCGTCACCGAAATCCCAATCCCAGGAATCAATGTTCCCGGTGGAAAGATCAGTAAAATCAACTGTAAGGGGATTGGTCCCTGACAGGGGATCGCCACTGAAATCTGCCAGGGGAGCGGGCTCATCTACAGCAATGTAATCGGTTCTGGCAATGCTGTCATTGCCGCCGGGGCCTGCAACACTCAAGGACACAGTATATAGCCCTGGATCAAAGTAGGTATGTTCCGGATGCTGTACTGTAGAAGTTTCCCCATCACCGAAGTACCACATCCAGTTATTGACAGAATCCGTGGAAAGATCGGTAAAACTTACCAGAAGTGGGGCAACCCCTGTGGTGGGATCCCCTTCAAAATCGGCAGTGGGTGCAGGGTAATCCACCGTAATATAATCTTCTTTCGCTAATGAATCAGAGCCGCCCGGACCGCTCACGCTGAGTGAAACGGTATATGTACTCGGATCGGTATAGACATATTGCGGGTTCTGGTCGGTGGAAGTTACTCCATCACCAAAATACCACATCCAGGTGTTCACCGTATCCAGCGACTGGTCTGTGAAATCTACGGTCAGCGGGGCTACACCGCTGGTAGGGTTGCCTGTAAAGTCTGCAGTTGGTGCATTATATCCCACCTGGACAAGATCGGTCATGGCCACTGAATCGCTGGCCGTTGGGCTATTAACCACCAGGGATACCGTATAGGTACCCGAATTGTTATAGGTATACTGCGGATTCTGGTCGGTGGAGGTGGTTCCGTCTCCGAAATACCATAACCAGTTAACCACATGTCCTGTCGACTGATCTGTAAAATCTACTGTAAGTGGTGCCTGCCCGGATGTAGGTGCAGCAGTGAAATCAGCCGTAAGGCCTGTTGAAGAGTATGTATCAG
>NPIE01003779.1_pt1 | contig 39202 bp, 54 predicted proteins | sample 8637661 | NCBI WGS metagenome assembly NPIE01 (sample SAMN07420842, study PRJNA396082) | bioreactor metagenome | isolation source: sample BA12 brine-fed electro-methanogenic bioreactor BA | place: Japan: Kochi | collected 2016-12-09 | reverse complement strand
GAACGTGACATCCTTCCCGACAGCAAGTACGGGAACAAGGTCGTCAGCAAGTTTATCGCGAGGATGATGGTGGACGGAAAGAAGTCCACCGCCACCGGTATTATGTACGATGCTCTTGAGGCTTCGGCTGCAAAGTCCGGAGAGGAAGCCATAACGGTTTTCCAGAAGGCTCTTGAGAACGTAAAACCTGCGGTAGAGGTAAAAAGCCGGAGAGTCGGCGGATCCACCTACCAGGTTCCTGTCGAAATAAGGGAGAAGCGGCGCGATGCTCTGGCAATGCGCTGGATTATCCAGGCGGCGAGAAACCGCAGCGGACGCTCCATGAGCGAGAAGCTTTCGGCCGAGCTGCTGGATGCCTTTAATTCAACCGGTACCGCCTTCAAAAAGAAGGAAGATACCCACAGAATGNNAATGGCAGAGGCCAACAAGGCCTTTTCTCATTACCGCTGGTAAACTCCTTTCCTGTATAAAAACTTCTGCCTTCGGAAAATACGGAAGGCAGAAGTGTTGACTAAGATGAACGATTCAATGTAGTATCGTTCACACATAGGGATTCAGGTCCCGAACTAAGAATGAAGGCTTGTGTGAGCCAAACCGATCGTCCTTGCAGGATGATAAGGTGGTTCCAGACGCTGTAGCGAACCAAGCAGCCACGTCGTGCGGCTTTAGATCGACCGTGACGACCTCTGGAATCCTTCCTTTTCATACTCAACTCAAAATTCGGATTATCCGAACGATCGGTCTCATTTGTGGCTTCCATTAATTTAGGAGCTATATAATTAAATTTTATTTGTGTGTAAGAAACACAAGGAGGAACGGATGGCTAAGGCAAAATTTGAGAGAACAAAGCCACATATTAACGTTGGAACCATCGGTCACGTAGACCATGGAAAGACAACTTTGACTGCGGCTATCTCAATGTACTGCGCCAAGCAGAGCGGTGACAAGGTGATGAGCTATGAGGATATCGACAACGCTCCTGAAGAAAAGGAACGCGGTATCACTATCAATACCCGTCACATCGAATATCAGACCGACAATCGTCACTATGCTCATGTTGACTGTNNGCCGACTATATCAAGAACATGATTACCGGTGCTGCCCAGATGGACGGAGCTGTAATTGTAGTTGCGGCCACTGACGGTGCCATGGCTCAGACAAAAGAGCACATTCTTCTTGCACGTCAGGTTGGAGTGCCTGCTCTTATTGTGTTTGTCAACAAGACTGACCAGGTAGACGATCCCGATCTTATCGAGCTCGTTGAAGAAGAGATGCGCGATCTTCTTACCGAGTACGGTTTCCCCGGAGCCGATACTCCCATCATCAAAGGTTCGGCTTTCGATGCCATGAACGATCTTGATGACACGGAAAAGACAAAATGCATCGCCGAGCTTCTCGACGCGATGGACACCTACTTTCCTCTTCCCGACCGTGCGGTGGACCTTGACTTCCTGATGCCGATTGAAGACATTTTCTCGATTCAGGGACGTGGTACCGTAGTTACCGGACGTATTGAACGGGGAATCGTTCATGTTGGTGACGATATCGAAATCGTCGGTATCAAAGACACCAAGAAGACCACCTGTACCGGTGTTGAAATGTTCAACAAACTTCTCGATGAAGGCCAGGCTGGTGATAACGTTGGTGCGCTTCTCCGTGGTGTTGACAAGAAGGAAGTTGTTCGTGGACAGGTTCTTGCGAAACCCGGCAGCATAAAGCCCCACAACAAGTTCAAGGGTGCTCTCTACGTACTGAGCCAGAGCGAAGGCGGACGTCACTCGCCTTTCTTCAGCGGCTACCGGCCCCAGTTTTACTTCCGGACGACCGATATTACCGGTACAGTAAACCTGCCCGCAGACAAGCAGATGGTTATGCCCGGTGACAACACCGAGCTCGAGATCGAACTGATTCACCCGATTGCCATGGAAAAAGGACTCCGCTTTGCTATTCGTGAAGGTGGAAGAACCGTTGCCAGTGGTCAGGTAATCGAGATCATAGAATAAAGAATCGTATTCGGGCCCCGCATATGCTTATATGCATGCGGGGCCGGTTTTTCGGGAGGAAGAATGGCCAAGGATAGAATCCGCGTGCGGCTCAGAGGTTTTGATGTGGAACTTATTGATCAGAGTTCACGGGCAATTGTACAGACGGTAGCCAAGGCTGGCGCCAAGGTTGCGGGTCCCGTTCCTTTGCCTACGAGGATCAACAAGTTCACTGTATTGCGGTCGCCGCATGTGAACAAGAAGGCGCGTGAACAGTTTGAGATGAGAACGCACAAGCGTCTTATAGATATTCTAGATCCTACATCGAAAGTGATGGATGCCCTAATGAAGCTTGAGCTTCCTGCTGGTGTTGATGTAGAGATTAAGCAGTAAGGGTAAGAAGAAATCTACAGTCGAGGTATGACATGTTAGGGCTGATCGGCAAGAAAGTCGGAATGACACAGATATTTGACGAACGCGGAGTGTTAACTCCCGTTACCGTCATCAAGATAGAAGATAACTATGTTATCGGTATGCGGGACGAGGAAAAGAACGGCTACAGCGCCGCGGTTATCGGTGCGGAGGACCTCAGGTCCAAGCACGTAAAGAAACCCTACGGCGGGCAGTTTCCCGAGAATGTAACCCCCAAAAGGTACCTCGTTGAGATGCGGGACTTTGAGGCTGAAAGCCAGGTGGGTGAAGCCCTTGGAGTCGGAGTTTTCAAAGAGATATCTTTTGTGGATGTTGTCGGTACCTCCAAAGGTAAAGGTTTCCAGGGTGCCATGAAACGGCATGGATTCAAGGGTGGCCGCGCTACTCACGGTTCCAAGTTCCACAGGGGGCTTGGAGGTACGGGAATGGCCGCAACTCCGTCTAAGGTACAGAAAGGTGCCAAGATGCCTGGTCGTATGGGTGCTCAGAGAACTACGGTTCAGAACCTGCGGGTTGTCAAAATTGACGAAGAGAAGCAGGTACTTATGGTAAAGGGAGCAATCCCCGGTCCGCGTCAGAGCATGGTTATCGTTCAGAAAGCGAAGAAGAAATAGAGGCGAACTATGGATGCTAAGGTCTTTTCAATAAAAGGCGAAGAAGTTCGCACCATTGCCCTTAATGATTCGGTTTTTAACCGCGACGTAAGCGAGGGAGCTATTTACTATGCGGTAAATAACGAGCTTGCAAACCGCCGTGTCGGAACCGCCTCCACGAAAACGCGGAGTGAAGTAAGGGGCAGTAATGCCAAGCCCTGGAGACAGAAGGGAACCGGTCATGCACGTGCCGGTGACAAGAAGTCCCCTGTCTGGGTTGGCGGTGGTACGATCTTCGGACCCAAGCCGAGAGATTACAGCTTTCGGCTGCCGAAGAAAATGAAGCGGCTGGCAATGAAGTCGGTTCTTTCCATGAAAGCAAAAGAAGATGCCATCAAGGTGGTTGAAGATTTTACCATTGAAAACGGTAAAACCAATGAGCTGGTACGTATTCTGAAAAACCTGGTTCCGGAAGAAAGGACTGTTATCATCCTCAAGGATGATGATGCAATGGTCCGCCGGGCCGGCAGGAATATACCCTGGGTCCGGATGCTCTCCTATAACAGGATGAGTGTACGAGAACTCTTTTACGGAAAGAAAATCGTTCTACTCGAAAGTGCCGCCGGCAATTTAAACGAGTTTTACGGTGAGAAGGCGTAAGGGAGGCCCGTGGTGAGAGCTGATCAGATTATTATAGAACCGGTTCTGACAGAGAAGTCGAACGGTATGCGGGAAGGCGACGATAAAAAGTATGTCTTCCGGGTTAACCCGAGAGCGAACAAGATTCAGGTTATGCGAGCCGTCGAGGAGCTTTTTAAAGTACGCCCTGTCGGATGCAATGTAATGAGTGTTAAGGCGAAGCCGAAAACCACCCGGACCAAGTCGGGTGCGCGTAAGGGTTCGACCACTCCCTGGAAGAAGGCGATCGTGACCCTCGCAGCCGGTGACAAGATCGACCAGATCGAAGGCGTCTAAGGAGAGGGTGAAAGCGTGGCACTGAAGACTTATAAACCAAGAACGCCGAGTTTACGTTATACAACCGGGCTTTCATATGAAGGTCTGGCCGACGGACCCGGCGAGAAAAAACTTCTGAAGGGACTTCCCTTCAAGGCCGGTCGTGGAGCAGGGGGACGCATAAGTGTCCGCCGGCGCGGCGGCAGGCATAAGCGCCTTTACAGGACCGTGGATTTCAAGCGTGACAAGTTTGATGTTCCCGGGCTTATCAAGGCGATCGAGTACGATCCCAACAGATCGGCGAATATTGCTCTTGTTTTTTATGCAGACGGAGAAAAGCGGTACATCCTGTCCCCCAAGGGGCTTCAGGTTGGAGATTCCGTACAGAGCGGACTCAACGCTCCTCTGCAGATCGGTAATGCCCTGCCTCTGGAAAGGATTCCCCTCGGAATGCCGGTGCACAACATCGAACTCCAGAAGGGAAGAGGCGGACAGATGGTGCGTTCCGCGGGAACAAGCGCCTCCGTTCTTGCAAAAGAGGGCGATTATGTAACGGTCAAGCTGCCCTCCGGCGAAATGAGAATGGTGTTTTCCAAATGCTATGCCACAATCGGCGTGGTCGGAAATGAAGACCATATGAATGTTTCGATCGGAAAAGCGGGACGTTCCCGCTGGATGGGAAGAAGACCAAAGGTTCGTGGTGTTGTTATGAACCCGGTAGATCACCCCCATGGCGGTGGTGAAGGTAAAACCTCGGGCGGCCGTCATCCGGTTTCACCCTGGGGACAGCCTACGAAGGGATATAAGACCAGGAAGAAGAGTAAATCTTCGAGCAAGTTCATCGTCAAGAGACGGAAGTAGGAGTTGATACGTGTCCAGATCGATTAAGAAGGGACCCTTCATAGAGAAGAAATTGTATAAGCGGATCGTCGAAGCCGGTAAGGCCGGGGATAAGAAGATGATCAAAACCTACTCCCGCTGCTCGACGATTATTCCTGAAATGGTTGGTTTTACCATTTCGGTCTACAACGGCAAGACATGGGTCCCCGTATATGTAACCGAAAACCTGGTAGGCCACAAACTTGGCGAGTTTTCGCCGACGCGTTTTTATCGGGGCCATGCCGGCTCTGACAAAAAGGCGAGCAAGAGATAGGTGGAATGATGGAAGCGAAGAAAGGATATCAGGCACACGCCAGGCATCTTATGGTTTCTCCCAAGAAGCTCAGGCCTATTGCGGATAATGTGCGGAGCAAGCCTTATGTGGAAGCAATTGCCATTCTTGAAAGCATGCCTAACAAAGGCGCCGGTTTTCTTCGGAAGGTGATCATGTCTGCCGCGGCAAATGCTCTCGTGCAGAACAGGAAGCTCGATGAAGAGATGCTGTATGTTAAAGAGCTTCAGGTGAATGAGGGCCCCCGTTTTAAAAGGGTGTGGCCGAGAAGCCATGGGCGAAGAGACATTCTGCTGAAAAGGTTGAGCCACATTTCCGTGGTGGTCGACGAAATAGCGAAGATGGGGGAGTAGATGGGTCAGAAAGTCAATCCGATAGGAATGCGTCTTGGAATCAACAAGACCTGGAAGTCGAAATGGTATGTCGATCCCAGAGAATACGCGGATACGCTGCATGAAGACCTGGCACTGCGGAAGGCGCTTGAAAGCTGCCCGGAGACTCAGGGTGCAGACATCTCGGATATCGAGATAATCCGTCATCCCCAGAGAATCACTATAGTAGTAAAGACAAGCCGTCCCGGAATTATAATCGGGGCAAAAGGCAGTAACATTGAGAAGATCGGCAGCCGGCTTCAGCAGATTGCAAAGAAGAAGATTCAGATCAAGATTAAAGAGGTAAAGCGGCCCGAGGCCGATGCTCAGATAATCGCTGAGAACGTTGCACGTCAGCTGAAGATGCGCGGAGCCTTTAGAAGGACCCTGAAAATGTCGGTCAGCAAAGCCATGCAGTCAGGAGCACAGGGTGTGAAGATCAGGATATCCGGACGTCTTGGCGGAGCCGAAATGAGCCGGGTGGCCTGGCATCATGAAGGCCGGGTTCCCCTGCATACCCTTCGGGCCGATATTGATTACGGTTTTGCAGAAGCGCAGACCACCTTCGGTGTTATTGGTGTAAAGGTATGGACCTTCAACGGTGAGGTGTACCAGAAAGACCAGAAGGAAGATGCCGGACTTCTCGTTAAGAAAAAGCGCGAGAGAAGCGGCGAGAATACCGGTGCGAGGAGATAGCGAGCTATGCTGAGTCCGAAGAGAACTAAATACAGAAAGCGGCAGCGTGGAAAAAGAGACGGAGTGGCGCAGCGCGGTACTAACATCGATTTCGGTGATTTTGGTCTGGTCGCTCTTGAGCCTAAGTGGATAACCAACAGGCAGATCGAAGCTGCACGTATTGCAATGACACGTCACGTAAAGCGTGGTGGTAAAGTATGGATCCGGATTTTCCCGGACATGCCCTACACCAAAAAGCCTGCTGAAACGCGTCAGGGAAAAGGTAAAGGTAACCCGGAAGGCTGGGTTGCAGTGGTAAAAACGGGAGCCATCATGTTTGAGATGGCCGGTGTAAGCGAAGAACTTGCCCGGTCCGCAATGACTTTGGCTGGAAGCAAACTCCCGATAAAGACGAAATTTATTGTTAGACGGGATCTGGAGTAGCGTATGAAAGACTCATTTAAAGACCTTACCTACCAGGAACTGGTGGAGAAACAGGAAGCTCTGCGGAAAAAGTATCTTGATCTGCGGATGAACAAGGTGATGGGTCAGGTGGAAAATCGGCTTGAACTGAGATCGGTAAGAAGAAATATCGCCGCCCTCAATACGATTATCCATGAGTATGCTCTCGGAATTCGGAAAGAATCTTAGTGGTGGAAGCGAGGCCTGCTGTGATGAAAAGCCATAAGAAGAGTTATACCGGAATGGTTGTAAGCGACAAAATGGAAAAAACCATTGTTGTTGCCGTAAAAGAGCGGACACTGCATATGCTCTACAAAAAATACGTCAACCAGACCAAGAAGGTAAAAGCTCACGATGAGAAGAACGAAGCCGGTATCGGTGATACGGTCCGGGTAGTGGAATGTCGCCCCATCAGCAAAGATAAATGCTGGCGGTTGGCCGAGATTGTCGAACGCGCGAAGTAAGACGTGAGGGAGGAGATGCAATTATGATTCAGATGCAGTCAAACCTGAACGTCGCCGATAACAGCGGTGCTAAGCGCGTACAGTGCATCAAGGTACTTGGCGGGTCTAAAAGAAAGACTGCCAGTGTCGGCGACATTATTGTGGTAGCGGTAAAGGATGCCCTTCCTAATGGAAGCATTAAGAGAGGGGATGTGCAGAAGGCTGTCATAGTTCGAACCAAAAAAGAATACCGTCGTCCCGACGGTACCTATATCCGGTTCGATGACAATGCCTGCGTCATTATCGATGCTAACCTTACCCCGCGGGGAAAGAGGATCTTCGGGCCGGTAGCCCGTGAACTTCGTGAATATGGATTCATGAAGATCGTATCCCTTGCCCCCGAGGTCCTTTAGGAGGTTGGTGATGGGTGAAATGAAAACGAAACTGAAAAAAGACGATACCGTAAAGGTTCTTACGGGCAAGGAAAAGGGAAAGACCGGAAGAATCCTGCGAATTGACCGTCAGAAGAACCGGGCTCTTGTTCAGGGTCTTAATATGGTCAAGAAAGCGGTCAAGCAGAAGAGCCAGCAGGAAAAGGGCGGCATAATTGAAATTGAAGCTGCCATCGAACTTTCCAATCTTGCTTTTGTAGGCAAGGGTGGAAAGACGACCCGGCTCGGCTACCGGATTGAGAACGGCAAAAAAATCCGTTACGCGAAGAAAAGTGGGGATGCGGTCTGATGGAACAGTACGTACCTAGATTAAAGAAGCTGTACAGTGAGAAGATAGCTGGAGAACTGATGGAAGAGTTCAGCTACAAGTCAAAACAGCAGATACCCGGTCTTACCAAAGTATCGGTAAGTATGGGTGTAGGAGAAGCTCTTAACAACAAGAAGCTTCTCGAGTCCGCTGTGAAAGAGCTTGAGCAGATTACCGGTCAGCACACTATCAGAACCAAGGCTCGGAAGTCCATCTCCAACTTTAAATTGCGTGAAGGCTACGAGATTGGTGCGAAGGTTACCCTCCGGGGTGTTATGATGTGGGAGTTTCTTGACAGGCTTATGAATGTAGCCCTCCCCCGCGTTAAAGACTTTCGAGGGGTCAATCCCAATGCGTTCGACGGACACGGGAATTATTCCCTGGGTATCCAGGAGCAGATAATTTTTCCCGAGATCGATTATGACAAGATCGAACAGGTAAGTGGATTGAATGTTGCCATCGTTACGACGGCAAAAACCGACGGGGAAGCCAGAGAGTTGCTTAAAAAACTTGGCATGCCCTTCAGAAAGAAATAGGGGAGCGGATAATGGCCAAGAAATCGATGATTATCAAGGCGCAGCGCAAACCAAAATACATGACCAGAAAGGTCAATCGATGTAGAATTTGCGGGCGCCCTCGAGGTTATATGCGGAAGTTCCAGATGTGCAGAATATGCTTCAGGAAATTGGCAAGCGAGGGAAAGATCCCCGGTGTTACTAAATCTAGCTGGTAGGAGAGGATAATGGCTGTATCGGATCCAGTAGCTGATATGCTGACCAAAATTCGAAATGCCAGCAAAGCTGGGCATGAGAAGGTTGATATTCCCACATCAAAGCAGAAGCTTGAAGTGGTGAAGATCCTCAAAAATGAGGGGTATATCAAAAACTTTAAGAAGACCAATGTCGACGGTGTAAACAATATCAGGATTTTCCTGAAGTACACCGAGAAAGAGAGTCCTGTTATTAGCGGAATCGAAAAGATTTCAAAACCGGGAAGAAGGGTTTACTCGGGTTACCGGGACATGCCCAGAATCTTTAACGGTCATGGAATCATGATTGTATCGACCTCGGTCGGCGTTATTACGGGTAAGAAGGCTGCGGAACAGAAGGTGGGCGGAGAGCTCATCTGCTCCGTGTGGTAAGGGAGAGGATGGTATGTCACGAATAGGTAAACTTCCTGTTGAAATACCGCAAGGGGTCAGCATAGATATCAATGGTGATCTGGTTAAGGTCAAGGGCCCCAAGGGTGAACTTGAACAGCAGATTCAGCCCCAGGTTTCCATCGAAATAGAAGGCAGCCAGTTGACTGTGAACAGAAAAGACGATTCCAAAAAGGCTCGTTCTTTTCACGGTCTCTACCGGCAGCTTCTTCAGAACATGGTTACCGGCGTAACAACAGGATTTCAGCGTTCGTTGTTGATCAACGGCGTCGGCTACCGGGCCGAGGTGAACGGAAATGTGCTTTTGCTGAACCTCGGATTTTCCATGCCGATCGAGTTTACGATCGAGGATGGACTTACCGTAGCCGTGGAAGGACAGAACAAGATTACCGTGAGCGGGATAAGCAAGGAACGTGTAGGTCAGGCAGCTGCCGAGATTCGTTCCATTCGTCCTCCGGAACCTTACAAAGGTAAGGGCGTCAAGTATGAGGATGAGAATATCCGGCGTAAGATCGGCAAGTCCGGTGTTAAGTAGAGTGCGGGAGTAGCGAGATGAAAAGTCTTAGAAAATTGGCGGATAAGCGTCGAAAGTGGCTTAAGAGAAAACGGCATATCCGAAAGAAAATAAACGGAACAGCCAGTCTGCCCAGGATGTCGGTATACCGGAGCAATCGTCACCTCTATATACAGGTGATTGACGATCTTGCCGGAAATACCCTTGCTGCGGTCAGTACCATGGAAAGCGACTTCAAGGGGCTGCGTCCTACCGTTGAAAACGGGGCGAAGCTTGGACTTGAAATCGGCGAACGTCTTAAGAAGAAGAAAATTGAAAAGATCGTTTTTGACAGAAACGGTTATCTGTACCACGGAGTGGTCAAGAGTATTGCCGATGGTGCCCGGAAAGCCGGGATACAGTTCTAGGGGGAAACGGTGGAACGAGGTAGAGACAACGAATACGTAGAAAAGCTGATCAAGCTCAACCGTGTAGCCAAGGTTGTAAAGGGTGGTAGAAGGTTTTCATTTTCCGCCCTCACCGTTGTCGGTGATCAGAACGGAAGAGTAGGTTACGGATTTGGAAAGGCCAATGATGTTGCTGAAGCCATCCGCAAGGGAATGGAAAAAGCCAAGAAAAACATGATTACTGTACCGATGAAGAGAACCACCCTTCCTCACGAAGTGCTCGGTCAGTACAAGAGCGCAAGCGTTCTGCTGAAGCCTGCGGCGCCCGGTACCGGAGTTATTGCCGGCGGCCCCGTGCGTGCTGTAATGGATGCCTGTGGTATTCATGATATCCTGAGTAAATCTCTGGGTTCCAAAAATACCCTGAATATCGTTAAAGCGGTATTTGCCGGGTTCGATGGGATTATGGATGCGAAGGACATAGCCAAAAACCGCGGCAAATCGCTCAACGAGATGTGGGGTTGATGGTATGGCAAAGAAAAAGAGTACTAAGAAAATGGTACGGGTTACCCTTACACGTAGCCTGATAGGTAGATTGCCCAAGCAGCGCGGTACCGTAAAAGCACTTGGGCTGGGAAAGATTGGAAGCAGTGTGGAACACGAACTGGATTCTTCGGTTCAAGGCATGATCAATGCCGTTTCGCACCTGGTTAAGGTCGAGGAGTTGTAAGCGCCATGCAGAATCTCAAAGTACCAGTTGGAGCAAATAAACGGCGGAGAATAGTCGGCCGTGGAAATGGAAGCGCCAGAGGCAAGCATTCGGGACGTGGTAACAACGGTCAGAACGCACGGTCAGGCGGCGGTGTCCGTCCTGGTTTTGAGGGCGGCCAGATGCCTCTTTACCGCCGGATTGCCCGTCGTGGATTTTCCAACGCGGATTTTCGGGAAGAGTATGAATGTATCAATCTGCGGGATTTTTCTGACCGTTTTGCCGACGGTGATACCGTGGATCTTGATAGTCTCAAAGAGAAGCGTGTTGTTAAAAAAAGCGTGACCAAAATCAAGATTCTCGGTAACGGAGAACTTGACAAAAAGCTCAAGGTCAATGTGGATATGGTTTCCGCCGGAGCTAAAGAAAAGATTGAAAAGGCCGGTGGAGTAGTCTCTGGAATAGAAGAAGGTAACGATGGCAAGTAACGCTCTTTTTGATGTTTTCAGGGTGAAAGAGCTAAGGCAGAGGATCCTCTTTACGGTTGGTATGCTCATAGTCTTCAGACTGGGAGCTACCATACCGATCCCGGGCATTAATGTAAACGCTCTGAAGCTTTACTTCATGTCCCAGCAGTCAAGCGGTGGTATCGGCGTAACCGAGTACATCGACTTTTTTGCGGGTGGAGCGTTTACCAACTTTTCCATATTCATGCTCGGTATTATGCCATATATTTCGGCTCAGATTATCATGCAGCTACTGCTGCTGGTATTCCCTGCCCTTAAGCGTATATCCGAAGAAGAAGGCGGACGGAAGAAGATAAACCGGTACACCCGTTACGGTACGATTCTCGTCTGTATAATCCAGTCTTTTGTGGTAACGGTCTATGCCGATTCCATACCGGACGCAATTACCATGCCGCGGCTTCAGTACACCATTATCGCAATGCTTACGGTAACCACCGGATCCGTTCTGCTCATATGGATCGGTGATCAGATTACCCAGCGCGGTATCGGAAACGGAGTTTCGCTGATAATCTTTGCGGGAATTATTGCACGGATGCCCCAGGCGTTCATCACCATGTTCCGGAAGGTTCAGACCGGCGAATTGAACCCGGTTTTTGTAATAATTGTTCTGGCAATGTTTGTGACGGTTGTTGCTCTGGTTATCTATGAGCAGCAGGGGCAGCGTAAGATTCCGGTTAACTACGCGAAAAGGGTAATCGGAAGGAAGATGTATGGTGCCCAGAGTACCTACATTCCCTTCAAGATCAATCCCTCCGGTGTTATCCCGGTTATTTTTGCTTCTTCGGTAATGACATTTCCATTGCAGATTGCGGGCAGTCTCGGGCCCGAAGTACGATGGCTTGCACAGTTTTCATACTGGCTGCGGCCGCAGGGTACCCCCTATATAGTTATCTACACCCTGTTGATCATTTTCTTTGCGTACTTCTATACCCAGGTAACCCTTAATCCGATGGAGATTGCAAAACAGATCAGAGAGAACGGCGGCTCAATACCCGGTATCCGGTCCGAGAAGATGGAAGAGTATCTCTCCACCATTCTTAACAGGATTGTACTTCCGGGCGCGATTTTTCTGGCCTTTATTGCGGTTATTCCAACGATCATTCAGAGCCTCTTTAACTTTCCGATGGAAGTTGCTATGCTCATGGGCGGTACTTCCCTGTTAATCATGGTTGGAGTTGATCTCGATACCATGTCGCAGATTGAGGGACACTTGAGAATGCATCACCATGACGGACTGGTTAAGAAAGGCAAGATCAAGTCGAGGAATCTTTAGAAGAGGATAGGCAGATGAAGGTAAGAGCAAGTGTTAAACCGATTTGCGATAAATGCAAAATTATTCGCAGGAACGGAGTTGTTCGCATAATTTGCGAGAACCCGAAGCATAAGCAACGGCAGAGGTAGGAGGAATTCCGGATGGCACGTATTGCAGGTATTGATTTACCGAACAAGGCGACCAAAATATCGCTGACTTATATCTACGGCATTGGCCGGAGTTCCGCTTTGGAGATTTGTTCAAAGGCCGGTATCGATCCCGATGCCAAAATGAACGATCTTACCGCGGAAGATGTAAATAAACTCAGAACTTTGATCGACAGTGATTTCACGGTTGAAGGACGGCTCAGAACCCAGGTCGCTCTTAATATCAAAAGACTGATGGATATCGGGTGTTACCGTGGTCTTCGGCACAGAAGAGGTCTTCCTGTTCGCGGGCAGCGTACCAAGACAAACGCCCGTACTAGAAAGGGTAAGAAGAAGACCGTTGCGAACAAGAAGAAGTAGTTCGGAGGAAATGTAACGTGGCGAAAGCAAGCGGAAAAAAGAGAGCGAAGAAAACGGTATATGAAGGTAACGTCTATATTCAGGCGACCTTTAACAATACCATCGTGACTATAACCGATCTGCAGGGAAATACCGTTTCCTGGGCAAGCGCCGGCGGACTCGGTTTTCGGGGAGCAAAGAAATCCACCCCCTATGCAGCCCAGACCACTGCGGAAACTGCGGCGAAAAAGGCGATGGATTATGGTCTCCGGGAAGTGAATGTATTTGTCAAAGGTCCGGGTGTAGGTCGTGAGTCTGCTATCCGGTCTCTCGGAAGTCTTGGTCTTTCGGTCCGGAGCATCAGGGATGTAACCCCGATTCCCCATAATGGCTGCAGACCGCGGAAAAGCAGAAGAGTGTAGAGAGGATAGCGAGATATGGCAAGATATATTGGACCACAGTGCAGACTTTGTCGGGCCGAAAAGACGAAACTCTTTCTCAAGGGAGAGAGGTGTCACACCAACAAATGTCCCATTGCAAAGAAAAAGAACCCGCCCGGAAAGGGACCCCGTTTCAGGGCACGAAAAATGTCCGACTACGGAATTCAGCTCAGAGAGAAGCAGAAGCTGAAGAGAATGTACGGTCTTCTTGAGAAGCAGTTTAAACTGACCTTCAACGAGGCCGAACGTCAGAAGGGCAAAACCGGTGAAAACCTTATAATTCTCCTCGAACGCCGACTGGACAACCTGGTTTACAGAATGCGGTTTGCCGACAGCAGAAAGCAGGCACGACAGCTTGTTTCCCATGGGCATGTTCTGGTTAATGGTAAGAAGGTGACCATACCTTCATATATTGTTCGCCTGGGCGATGCGGTAGAAATCAAAGAAGCCAGTAAAAAAATGGTGGTTATAAAGGATTCGTTAAAGGAATACACTAAAAGTGGCGTAATGCCCTGGATTCAGCTTGATCCCGATTCGATGAAAGGGGTTCTGAATGCTATTCCTGGCAGAAACGATGTAACCGATCTGGCGGAAGTGAACGAACAGCTCATCGTTGAGCTCTATTCTAGATAGGAGTATCCATGGCGCGGAAGAATCTGTTAAAGGGATTCAAGAAACCTCGGGGAATCACTTTTGAACATAGTGAAGTTAAATCGAACTATGGAAAGTTTGTGGCTTACCCCTTCGAGCGGGGATTTGGTACGACTGTCGGCAACACTCTGCGAAGAATATTGCTTTCTTCGATACAGGGTTATGCGGTCAGCGCCGTAAAAATCACCTGTTACAACGAAGAGGGTACTCCGCACATGGTCTCAAGTGAGTTCGAGATGGTGCCCGAGGTTGTTGAAGATACACCGGAAATTATTGCTAACCTCAAGCAGCTTGAGATAAAACTGCCCGAGGAAGTGGAACAGAAGACCCTTCTCATAGAGTGCAAGGGAGCTGGAACTATTACCGGTGCCGATTTTGAAAAAGATAACGATATAGAGGTTATGAACAAGGATTGGAAGATCCTTACCATGATGGAGAAGGCCAATTTTGATCTTGAAGTGCAGATTGATCTTGGACGGGGCTATGTTCCTTCGGAAGTGAACGAAAAATATATCGAAGAAATCGGGACTATCCCGATAGATGCGGTGTTCAGCCCGATCCGGAAAGTGACCTACAATATCGAAAATACCAGGGTCGGTCAGAGAAATGATTTTGACAAACTGACACTGGAAATTTTTACCGATGGTACCATCGCTCCCGAAGATGCCCTGGCGGAAGCTGCAAAGATTGCCAAGGACCATTTCACCATCTTTATCAATTTTGATGAAGATGCGATCGATGGTGATGAAGATATCGACGAAGAAGAGGAGCGCGTGCGCGCCGTTCTCGATACTCCGGTAGAAGAGTTGGAGTTATCGGTACGTTCCTTTAATTGCCTGAAGAGTGCCAATATCAGAAGCATTGGCGATCTGACCCGGAAAACCGAAGAAGAAATTGCCAAGACCCGCAACTTCGGAAAGAAGAGTCTGTTGGAAATTAAGGAAAAGCTGAAAGAGTGGAACCTGGGACTCGGTATGACTGATTACAGTGTTCTTAAAACTTCAACAAAACTCCCGATGAACAAGGAAGAAGAAGATGAAGCATAGAATCGGTTTCAACAGGCTGAGCAGAAGTGCTGCTCACCGTCTCTCGCTGCACCGGAACATGGCTACCTCGCTGTTCAGGTACGAAAGAATTACCACAACGAAGGCGAAGGCCCTTGCGGTACGAAGAACCGCCGAAAAAATGATAACGAGAGCAAAGGTCGACTCGGTACACAACCGGAGAACAATCGGAAAGGATATAAAGGACAAGGAGATTCTTGCGAAACTCTTTACCGAAATAGGTCCCCGCAATGCCACCCGTCCCGGCGGCTATACCCGCATTCTCAAGATAGGAAAGCGGAAAGGCGATGCGGCCGATATGGTAATCCTCGAGCTTGTTGAAAAGAAAGAGGAAGAAAAAAAGGCTCCCAAGGCCAAAAAAGAGAAAGCCGTTAAAGAAACAAAAGAAGTCAAGGCTGAGAAGAAACCTGCGAAGAAGAGCGAAAAAAAGAGCGAGCCGGCCAAAACCAAAGCTGCAAAAGCCGCTGCTCCCGCTGAAAGTGCAGAAGCTGAAGTTGTTAAAGCAGAAGCCGTTGAAGCGAAAGCCGCAGAAGCAGAAGCCGTAGAAGCGAAAGCCGACACAGCCGAAGCGGAATCAGCTGAAGAGAAAACTGAATAACAGAGCTGTCAAAGCCCCGTCGAGTACGGCTTTTACTGTCTCAGACAGCCCGGGATTGCTTAACAAGCGTCGCCGGGCTTTTTTTATCCCACTGGAATAAACTTCATGTTATAAGGTAGACTCAATTCATGAACCGATCGGAACGGATAATCGAAACACTTAAGGAGCTCTGTGAGTTTCCTTCGCCTGCCGGCTTTGCCGAACCCCTTGCCGATATTCTGGAGAAGCGCCTTGCCGAACTCGGACTTGCGTGCAGACGCAGCGGAAAGGGCGCTCTGGTCTGCAGCCTGGGAGGAGAGGGCAGGCCCCTTGTCTATTCAGCTCACCTCGATACGCTTGGCGCCATGGTACGGACCGTAAAAAGCAACGGCCGACTCCGTTTTGCAAAGATTGGCGGCTATCCCGACCATTCGGTAGAAAGAGCCAACTGTACCGTCCACACAACCGGCGGAAAGGTTTTTACCGGTACGGTCCAGCACATAAACCCCTCGGCACACGCAGCTAAAGAGGCCGCCGCCGAGGTACGTACCGACAGAAATCTGGAAATTGTGGTGGATGAACCTGTAGGTAATGAGCAGGAGTGTCGGGCTCTGGGAATAGCTCCGGGGGACTGGATCTCCTTTGACCCCGGGTTTGTTTTTACCGGTTCCGGATATATTAAAAGCCGGCATCTGGATGACAAGGCGGGAGTCGCGGTGCTTCTTTCCCTGGCGGAGGCTGCAGCGGAAGGCTCCTTTGTACCTGGCAGAAAGGTCTCTCTCTTCTTTTCGCTTCACGAGGAAGTGGGCCACGGAGGAGCATCGGGAACAGATCCGGACACCGAAGAGTTTATTGCCGTGGATATGGGAGTGGTCGGTGAAGATCTGGGAGGAAGCGAAACAAGAATTTCCATCTGCGCAATGGATTCGAGGGGACCATATGACCGGAAGGTGCTGGATGGACTTGCTGCTGCGGCGGAAGCGGCCGGTGCCGAATATGCAGTCGATATTTTCCCCTTCTACGGGAGTGACGCCGATGCAGCACTCTCCGCCGGAGGCGATATCCGGCATGGTCTGATCGGCCCCGGGGTGGCCGCCAGCCATGGTTATGAACGAACCCACACAAAAACACTGGAAGCACTCTTTTCGGTTTTGCAAAAGTACGCCGAAACATCTTAGCACAAACTTCAAGGGCATAATATGGTATATCTGTTTTTATCAGTCGCTTGTATCGTCTTTATCGGGCATCTTTTCAAGTACCGTGAGAAAACGGGCATCCCGGTCTATTCCATTCTAATGGTAAACTATCTTGTCGCCCTGAGCATAAGCTCCGTCCGCTCCTCTTCCATTTCTCTTGCCGATATTCCTGTCGGCTCTTTTCTCCTTGCGCTTATCCTGGGGGCCCTCTTTGTGTTCTGCTACGCCCTTATGAGTCATGTTATCGAAAAGCTCGGAGTATCCCTTACCATCTCCCTGAGCAGACTCTCTCTTGTTGTGCCGACCCTCGGATCGATTATGGTCTTTTCGGAAATGGTGAGTGCAAGGCAGACCATCGGGCTGATAATTGCTTTCGCCATTATGCCCATTTCCGGCCAGGAAATACCCGACAGATCAAACCTGAAGAGGCTTTTTCATGGGGGACTTGGCTGGGGTATTCTCCTTTTTGTCCTCTTCGGCTTGAATGATTTTGTTTTCAAGCTGAAGAGTGAGCTCTACCGGGATGTGGATACCAACAGCTTCCTGATAGTGGTATACCTGGTTGCTTTGGCTGTATCGGTCGGTTTTATTCTGGCCAGGAAACTTCCGATTACCCGGCGGTCCGTGCTTATCGGAGTGATTCTCGGTATCGTGAACTACTGCGCGGCTTTATTCTTCATGAAGGCGGTTGAGGCCCTTCCAGGAATGCTTGCATATCCCCTCAACGGAATATCAATCATCGTATTCACCAGCATAAGCAGTGCAGTTATCTGGCGTGAGAAACTGAAACCCCACAGCTATCTGTTCATCGCCGGTTCGCTCGCTGCGATCTGGCTCCTTTTCTGATGTTATCAAGCTTCTTAATAAAGCAAAGATGCAGGAGGTGCGTATGCCCCGAACACGTTCGTTAAAGCTTACCGTTTTTGAACTTATCCGTCAGATGGGCGGAATCCTGCTCGGCAGTCTCGTTTACGGAATAGGACTGGCCTGGTTTCTTGTCCCTTTCAAGGTGGCCCCGGGCGGCATAGGGGGACTCAGCCAGATACTCTTCCACATGTTCGGATGGAGTATGGGCTTGAGCATGATCGTGATGAATCTGCCCCTCTGGATTATGGGAATTCTGATGATCGGCCGGCAGTTCGGCTTCGGCACTTTTGTCGGTTTCTTCACAAGCGCCATAATGACGGATCTGGTCCGTCCCGAGCGCCTTTACCGCTGGGGACTCATGACCGATATGATCGAAAAATACAACATGAAGGATGGCGTGCTGACCCCGTCCCTCACCTGGGCCATGACGGACGACATTTTCGTTGCCGCCATAGCCGGAGCGATTCTCCTCGGACTCGGAGTGGGTATTATCTTCAAAAGCAGGGCATCGACGGGCGGTACTGATGTACCCGTTGCCTTGTTGAAAAAGCGCTTCAATATTTCCATCGGAAACGGCTATCTTATTATTGAATCGGTTATCATCCTTTTTACGGGATACGTCTTCAGGGATATCAACATTGTTATCTGGGGCTACTTTGCCCTCTTTCTGTCGTCAAAGTTCGCCGACATTATGACCGAAGGATTCAGCCGGGTAAAAGCCGCCTACATCATCTCCATGGACGACGCGGCGGTGGAGAGAATAAAACAGCGTATCTACGACGAGATGGACCGGGGGGTCACCTTTCTCAGGGGCATCGGATCCTATTCGCGAAAGGGAATAAAGGTTATCTACGTAACCTTCCATATCCGTCAGACCGCGGTACTGAAAAAGATTGCTCTTGATGAAGACCCCATGGTTTTTATGGTGATGCACGATGTCCACGATGTGGTGGGCTACGGCTTTAAAACCAGGGAGCTGGAGATATAGCCTCAGCGGTGGTGTCCGCAGGAATAATCCCGCGGACATCCTTTCCCCGTCACAATCAGTCAAAAATTGAGTCAAGCTCCTCATCATCAATATCCCAGGTCAGGTTGAATGGAGGGAGGGGCTCTTCACGGAAGAACTCCGGAATACGGTCGTCCCTGCTGGTAAAACCAGCCGCCCGGTTGAAAGCAATTTCCTGCCGTATGGTCTCCATACCCGTCTCTGCAAGAAAAGAGGGCTCAAGAGAGAGTCCGTAGAGGGAGTTGAGCATTGCCGTTACCGCATCGGGACGCATGGCGGTTGCCGCGGTCAGAAATGCACAGAGTCCCAGTACATCGTAGGCCGAACGACCGACCTGCATTTTTCTGGAAATCTCCACCTGTCCCGTTTTATCGTGATGGTCCACGGGCATAAAGACCGTGAGTCCTGCGGTGTGGTCCGCACCCATGGGGCTGGTGGCATAGGTAATACCGGTTCCCTTTACCCCCCGGGGGTCGTAGGCGGACATGCACTGGTTCTTGACCACCGGAGCCCGGCGCACGCCGAGTAATTTCGCAGCTATGCCCGTTCCCATCCCCACGAGCCTGCCGTGGAAACCTCCGACGGGGACATCGTGCAGAGCCTTCTTCATCGCCTCGAAATCACCAAAATCAAAAAGCCCGGCTTCGGCCATGACGCCGAGGGACCCGCCCGCATCGATGGTGTCTATCCCGTAGTCGTTGCAGATATAGTTGAATTCGGCAACCTGGTCGGGATCCCCTATGCCGATATTGGACCCCATAAGACAGAGCGTCTCATACTCGAGCGGAGCCACTATCTCTTTGCCCTGGCGGTCGGGATACACATTCGAGCACTGGATAATGCAGCCCGGCATGCATGCCTCGCTGTTGCGGCCATCACCTCCGCGCTCCTGTATCAGGTCGTGGATATGCTCTCCCGAAAGGGTTTCCGCCCCCTCAAACCGGCCCTCACTGAAGTTTCTGGTGGGAAGAGCCCCGAGGCGCTGAACATCCATAACGGTGGAAGCGGTTCCATAATCGCGCAAAACAGAGATCCGGTCGCAGGAGGTGACAATCTGGTGAAAAGCCTTCCTCGCTTCCCTGAACGCCCCGGAGGAAACACCTTCGTGTCTGAAGGTACCCTTCCTGTCTATCAGAATGGCCTTTATGCGCTTTGTTCCCATTACGGTGCCCAGACCTCCCCGGGCTGCCATCCTGCTCTGCCGTCCGTACATGTCCGTTATGGCTATACCCGCATTCAGATACTCACGTTCGGCGCTCTGGGCGACGGTAATAAGGGAAAAATCCTTTCCGAAATCCTCAAAAAGCCGTGCGGAGAGGGCATAGTTGCCAAGACCCAGATACTTTTCCGCCGGCTGGAAGGAAATGTCCCCTTCCTTGACTACGATAAGCATCCAGGGTGAATCCTTTTCCGGCAGGTTCTCCAGAACAAGTGCGCGAAGACCGACCCCCGCCAGGGCATCCGCAGCCGTTCCTCCGCAGTTGGACTCCTTTATTCCCCCGGTCATGGGACTCCTGGAGCCGATCGAGAGCCGTCCGGCGCTGGAGACATGTGTTCCGGCCAGTGGGCCGTTGCAGATAAAAAGCTTGTTTTTCCCTCCCAGGGGATAAGAGTCCGCGGGAACCTCCTCGTTCATCATCCTTGCGATGAGTCCTCTGCCGCCGACAGGCAGCAGCTCTTTCGGAAGGGATGAATAGCTGACCCGCCGGGAAGCGGTGTCTATCCGTGCAATCTTCATTGTGGCTATTCCTCCTTCATGTATGCTGCTTAAGAGCTCCAATTGTGAATCAGGGCCGATTGGTTGTCAATAGAGTAGTTCGAACTTCGAACAAAAACCGCTTAAGGCTATGGACAAAAAACTATCCCATGCTATACTGCTCTGAAGCTGAATAGCGGGAGGCGTTTGCTTAGTGTGCCGACAGACCGATTTTCTTGTAATCGGTGCCGGAGTTGTTGGCCTTTCCATTGCCAGAGCCCTTGCTCTTGCCGGGAAAACGGTAACAATAATAGATCAATCTGATTATGGTACCGCTGCCTCGGGCAGCAATCTCGGACAGTTATCCGTCAGCGACCGGGACCCCGGTCTTGAATACGAACTTGTTCTTGAAACCCTCGACATCTACCGGAAAACCGAAGCTCATTGCTCTCTGCAGTACACCCGGACCGGAGGACTCTTTACCCTCGATGACGAGCGGGAGACGGCCATAGCCGAGCCCCTGGTGAGGGAGAAAAAAGAAGCCGGTTTTGATATCCGCCTGCTCCGCGGCAGGGAGGTCAGGGAGCAGGAGCCGTATCTGGAGAAGATCGCGGCGGCTGTCTACTCCCCCCTGGAGGGCAGTATAAATCCCTTCAAAGTCACCTCCTGGCTGCACGACCAGGCGCTCGAGGCCGGGGCACTTTTCCTGAAAAAAACGAAGGCGGAGGACTTTCTGACCGCAGGAGACCAGATTATGGGCGTCAGGAGCGGGGAGGGTGAGATCCGTGCAGGCATGACCATTGTCGCCGCCGGCTCCTGGAGCCGGGAGCTCTGCGCAGGCATCGGGCTTGACCTTCCGGTCGACTACATCCGCGGAACAGCCATGGTGACCGAACCGCTTCCGAAGACACTCAACGGACCGGTGGTCGGCGGGTTTTTCACCCACGCCATCGATTCCGGACAGACCATCTTTTTTGGAGGTGTCCAGGAAGCCGCGGGGGGCATTATCATCAGTCAGGCAAACCGGGACGGCGACCGTTACAATACCGATGTGAACTACGAAGATCTCTGCGGAATGGCGAAGCTCTTTCTGAGCCATTATCCGTCGCTCCGCAATGCTTCGATCCTCCGCTCCTGGTCCGGACTGACAACGGTCAGCCGGAGCGGACTCCCCGTCTGGGGTCCCTCCAGCCGTCGTAAAAACCTCTTTTTTGCCGTCGGATTCAAGGGAGCCTTCTCCCTGGCCCCCGCCGTGGGCAGGCTCAGCGCCGACTGGCTCACGGGCCGGAAGACGCGCCCGGATACAGATATCTGGAACCCCCGGGAGGCGGGAGTATGAAAAACAGACGGATAGACCGTCATCCCATTCTTGGTGACGCACCCCCGCGGAAGGAGCTGACTATCTATTTCAACAGCGAAGCCCTCATCGCCCGGGAAGGGGATACCATTGCTGCGGCCCTTCTCGCTCACGGTATACGGGTTTTCAGGCATACCCGGAAAAGCGCATCCCCCCGGGGCGTTTTCTGCGGGATAGGACAGTGCACCGACTGCATCATGACGGTCGACGGAGTTCCCAACGTCCGGACCTGCGTAACGAAGGTGGCGGGCGGCATGCGCGTGGAGAGGATGTGATGGCCGCACCTCCTGTCGACAGAAGCGTGGATTGTCTGGTTATCGGCGCAGGTCCTGCGGGGCTCGGAGCGGCTATTGCCGTCGCTTCCCTCGGGGGGAAGGTTCTGGTGGTGGATGAAAACAGCCGTCCCGGGGGGCAGCTGTTCAAGCAGATTCACAAGTTTTTCGGATCAGGGGAGCACCGTGCGGGTACGCGCGGCTTCCGGATAGGAGAGGAGCTTCTTGCACAGGCGCGCCGGCTCGGGGTGGAGGTTATGCTTGATACCCTGGCGTGGGGCCTGTTCGCAGGGAACCTTGCGGCCCTGCGGAGCGGCGGCCGCTCCTTTTCGGTCAGGGCGAAACAGATTATCGTAGCAGCAGGAGCAGTTGAAAACAGCCTTGCCTTTCCCGGCTCCACCCTGCCCGGAGTCATGACCGCAGGGGCCGCTCAGACCCTCTGCAATGTTCAGAGAGTACTCCCGGGAGAACGGATCCTTATGATAGGCACGGGGAATGTGGGGCTGATTGTTTCCTATCAGCTCATGCAGGCGGGGGCGGCCGTATGCGCGGTGGTGGAAGCAGCCGACCGGATCGGAGGCTACGATGTACACGCCAACAAACTCCGCCGCGCCGGCGTTCCCATTCATCTGTCCCACACCGTAACAGCGGCGCTTGGAAAAGAGTCGGTCGAGCGGGCGGTCATTACCGCCGTGGACCAATTCTTCAGGCCGGTCCCGGGCAGCTCCCGGGAACTGGAGGTTGATACCATAGCGCTCGCCGTCGGACTCTCGCCCCGCATAGCCCTGCTCCTGAACGGCAATTGCCGCTGCAGCTATGCCGGATGTTTCGGCGGTCATGTTCCCCTTCACGATGCGCAGATGCGGATCCGGCCGGGACTCTTTGTGGCAGGAGACGCTGCCGGAATAGAGGAAGCAAGTACCGCCCTGGAGGAAGGGCGACTGGCCGGCACCTCCGCCGCAGCCGAACTCGGACTCTTACAGGGCGGCCGTCTGGAGGAAGAGCTTCAGGCAATACGAGTGCGTCTTGAGGGGCTGCGCAGCGGAAGGTTCGGAGAGAAGCGCAGAATCTCCAAAGAAGAGATAATGAACGCCTGCGGAGGAGGGTTCACCTTTTGACTAAAACTGGACGTAAAGCGGTGCTCAAGGCCTCCATCCACTGTATCGAACCCATCCCCTGCAACCCCTGCGAGACCTCCTGCCCCTTCAACGCAATCAGCGTGGGAGCGGACATTACCGCCCTGCCGGTGATCGATACCGACGCCTGCAGAGGCTGCGGTATATGTCTTGCCGTCTGTCCCGGACTTGCCATACGGATGGTGGAGCAGGAAGAAGCTGGCAGGGAAGGAGAGGCGGACAAGCTTACCGTCGCCTTTCCCTATGAATACCTGGATCTGCCATCCGCCGGAGACAGCGTGACCCTCGTGGACATGGACGGGAACCCCCTGGGCAGCGGAAGGGTCAGCAAAATCCACAGACCCCTCAGAGATGACCCGACCCCGCTTGTCCATGTAAGGACAGCTGCGTCAATTGCGCCTCTGGCCTGGAGCATGAAGATATGAACGGACATAAGGAAGATCCGGTAATCTGCCGCTGTGAAGAGATCCGGAAAAGCGAAATTCTGGAAGCGGTCCGACTCGGAGCCCGTGACCTTGAAGCGGTAAAGCGAAGAACCCGGGCCGGAATGGGACTCTGCCAGGGACAGAGCTGCGGGCGGCTTGTTTCCCGGATAATATCCGATGAAACGGGAATACCGCTTTCCGAAATCCCGCCCATGGGCAGACGTCAGCCCGTAAACCCCGTAAGCCTTGGGGAGATGGCCGCAGGGTCGGAAGGCATCTGCATACAAATCCGCTATCTCAACATTCTGCGCGGCGCCGCGGGGGTGAAACAGGAGAGCCTGCGGATGGAAGAGGGCAGCCTCGTCTCCGATCTTCTGGAACGGCTTGCGGCCATCCACGGACAGGCACTGGCGGAAAAAATCTTCACAGCCGACGGCCGGGTAAACCCGCTCATTCGAATAGCCCGGGACGAAGAGCACCTGGTCTCCGCTCACGGCGATCCCCTTGCGCACGGTTCGAGCTACGACCTTTTTATGGCTGGCTTCGGAGGATAAAAAATCCTTTAGTACTGTAAAGAAAGGCTGGCAAGGAAAGCAAAAAACGTGTAAACTTCTGGTCAGACAGATACCGGAGGTTTTGCGCATGCCTGATCATTACGACATCAGTTACGATGTACTGGTAACCCTTCGCCGGATTATACGTGCCATAGACATGCACTCAAAGAAGCTGGGAAAAGAGTACGGCCTTACGGGCCCCCAGCTTATGGTCCTCAAGGAAATCCGCTCCGGATCCGATATTACCATAGGTCATGTCGCCAAAAAGGTTTCCCTCAGTCAGGCTACCGTTACCAATATAATCGACCGCCTGGAAAACCGGGATATGGTGACAAGAGAGCGGAGCACCCAGGATAAACGCCGGGTAATTGTCCGCACCACCGAAAAGGCCGATGTCATCCTCAATTCAAATCCATCGGTTCTTCAGGTCGATTTTATCAACAGTTTTCAGACCCTTGAGACCTGGGAGCAGAACCTTATACTTTCTTCACTGCAGAGAATTGCAAGTATGATGGGGGCCGAACATATTACCATCCCGGAAGAGGACCTGGGACAGTTTATCTAGTGGTATCCACATTCCGTCCAAGGTCATCATCCCATGACTCGTAGGGACGGTCTTCGGGGGGATTCTCTTCTCTGGTTTCTTTCACCTCTTCGGTCTCTTCTTCCCGTCTCTCTTCGACAGGGTCAACCGCCGGATAAGGATAGGTATTTGGAGTGATCGGATCAATCTGTGCCATTGTTTCACCTCCTCTATCACTTATAATATAATACATATAAGAAGGAGCAGCAAATGACAGACCCAAGACAGGAGCAGCTGGCCAGGCTGCTGACAGAGCATTCCCTGGAACTGAAAAAAGGGGATAACTGCCTCATTCAGAGCGTCGATGTTCCGGTTCCCATGGTGGACGCCCTCGTCAGGGCCGTCTACGCCGCCGGGGCGCATCCCGTGGTAAACATGACCAGCGAGCAGATACAGAGGAGCCTTGCCGAGGGTGCAAGCGCCGAAAGCATTGCCGTTCTTGCGGAGACCGAAGTGGAGCGTATGAAGAAAATGGACGCTTTTATCGGGATCCGGGCTGAACATAACGGAATGGAAATGGGAGACATCGGAGCGAAGCAGATGAACCTCTACCGGACCGCCTATATGCAGCCCGTACACTTCGGAGTGCGGATACCCCACACCCGATGGGTGGTCCTGCGCTATCCGACCCCCACCATGGCCTGCCTGGCCGGAATGTCCACCAGGGAATTCGAAGAGTTCTACTACCGTGTTTCAACAGGAGTTGACTACAAGGCCATGAGCCGTGCAATGGACCGGGCCGCGGAGTATCTGGAAAAGGCGAAACAGGTCCGTATCAGCGGCCCCGGAACGGAGCTTTCCTTCTCCATAGAGGGACTGCCGGCGGTAAAATGCGACGGGACTGCCAACATCCCCGACGGCGAGGTCTACACCTGCCCCGTCCGCGACAGTGTGGAAGGCACCATCAGCTATAATGCCCCATCAACAAAAGACGGCTTTACCTACCGTGATATCAGGTTTACCTTCAGGAAGGGGAAGATCACCGACGCAACCGCCAATGACACCGGCCGGATAAATGAGGTCCTCGATACCGACGAAGGATCCAGGTACATAGGCGAATTTGCCCTCGGCTGCAATCCCTGGATAGAAAATCCCATGGACAACACCCTCTTTGATGAGAAAATAGCAGGATCTTTCCATTTTACCCCGGGAAACGCCTACGAAGACTGTGACAATGGAAACAAAAGCGCCGTTCACTGGGATCTGGTATCCATTCAGCGGCCCGAATGGGGCGGAGGCGAAATCCATATCGACGGCGAGCTGATTCGCAAGGACGGAATTTTCGTTCATCCCGCCTTCGAACCGCTCAACCCCGACCGGCTCAAGTAGGAGCGGCTTTACAGACTATTCCCTGTAAAGCCGGCCGCTCTTTACCGGCCTGCTGACGGCCGTCAGCTCCCGCCAGGAGCGGATATCAAAATCGAACCAGGCGACCTCGCAGGTGCTCATTCCGGCTCCGCTCCCCTCGAAATGGGCCGCCAGCTGCTCCATCGAGGGATTGTGGGCAAGCAGCATCACCGCGTCGTCCTTTGCCCTCCGGATTATCGTCTCCAGGTATTCCTCGGCCGTCGCCGTATAGAGGGCGGCATCCTTCACGATCCTGCAGCTCCTGCCCCTCTCCCGGGCCGCCTCAGCGGCAATAGCGGCGGTTTCCGCAGCCCGGAGCGCGGAGGAGCAGATAAGCTCCGTGGGAGCAGGTTCCAGGGCTGCCAGGCGTCTGCCCGCCATTTCGGCGTCCCTCCGTCCCTGCGCGGAAAGGATGCGGTCCGCATCTATGCCGCCGACCTGATCCGCCCCGACAGCTTTGGCGTGTCTCATCAGATAGAGTCTTTTCATAATTCCTACTATAACGTAAATTACGCCCTGCGGCGCGTCTGGTCGGGCTCATCCATATCCTGCCCCTCTTCCCGTGCGTAGCGCCACGCCCGCCGGCCCTCGAAGCTCCCTGCGCTTTTGAACATCGCCTTGAGCGAAGCCGGAACCGCGGCAATAAGCTCGGCGGAAGCGGAAATTCCCCCCGGAGCGGTAAAACTCTTTTCCAGATGAGCTGCGTAGTTTATGGTCTCGGAGACAATCTGCCCCGTATCGGAAAGGTATTTTATCCTGCCGCAATCCAGACCGATCCTGAGCCGCAGCTTCTCATTGACCGGCCGCTCCGGATCGGCATTGAACAGCTCCATAAGCGACTGCAGCTCCACGGCAAACATAAGGGCCCTCTGCTGGTGCCTCTTGAAGGTGAAAGCGATTATTCCGCCGTCACCCGCCCAGTTCCAGATTCTTCCATCATAGACCGCCAGAATTCTCCGCAGAAAGGACCAGAAATGGAAATAGAGCTTCTCCGCCTTCTTCATGCCGTGCTTTTTGACAATCGCCGAGCTTCCTGCAATATCGACACTTACCGTGGTAATATCGTAGTATCTGCCCTCTTTCAGGGCCCCCCAGCTTGTCAGTTCCAGAATATCTTCCTTGAGGCTCCTGATCTTCCGCTTTTTCTCATCGTAGACATAACCGCTGCGGGCCATGGCGCTCAGCAGCTCCTCGATGCTGTCAAGCTGAACCACCTTCCCCAGCAGCGGGGTGCCGTCTATCTCCACCAGAAATTTGAGCAGCCGCTCCTCGCAGCCCTTGTCAATACACTCGTCAAGCAGCGCCGTCGCCGCCTTCCTGGTCGGAACGGTTATGTGTTTATCAAGTCCGAGTACCGTGTGGGAGCAGTGATGCTTCATAAGCAGGCATCCAACCTCGTCAATCTGGTCGGGCTTCATTGCCCGCGTAAGCATCTCCGCGACGCAGTTATATAGCCATGGGTCCAGCATGGTGCCTCATTCTCCTCGAATCATTTTTGTCAACTTTTTTTGGGGGGCGCGTCCCGGAGTACCGGGACCGGGCTTTCCGCTGCAACGCTTCGCGCCCGCCTCTCCGCAACCGCTTTCCGGCTCGCTCCGCTCCGCCGGGCGGTTCCGGCGGGCGCTGCAGGGTTTTCGCTTCAATCCCTCGCGCGGGACCTGGTACGCATATACCTGCCGTTAGTATACCCGGATACATGACAATCGGCAAGGGAGAATGGAGGGGGCGGAGGAATTTTAGATACCGGCGGCTGCCGGATTTTCCTGCGGATCTTACCGAAGAGATCAGGAAATTCTGACAGGAGTCCCGCTGACCCGGTTTTTACCATCTCTCTTTGATCGCAGAAGCTCCTCATCGGCGATTGCTATCAGTTCCATTAAAGATGCACCGGGCGAGGAGGAGGAAGAGGCAAGACCGACCGATACGGATACCCTTGTTTTTCTGAAGGAGGCCGCCGACTCAAAGCTTCCCCGCACCCGCTCCACTATCCGCCATGCCTCGGCGGGGTCGGTCTCGGGCATGATTATCAGGAACTCATCGCCCCCGATACGGAAGAGCAGATCGTAGCCCCTGGTATTGGCGCGCAGAAGAGCGGCAGCTTCCTGCAGAAGTCTGTCCCCGTAGCCGTGGCCGAAGGTATCGTTGCAGTGCTTGAAGTTGTCCAGATCCAGGTATGCGATCGATACCGAGTAATCCCCCTCATCGCTCTCTTCCTTCCTCTGCAGCCAGGGATCGAGCTCTCTGGTGCGCTGCTCCAGTTCCTTCCGGTTGAAAAGACCCGTAAGTGCGTCGGTCAGGGCATGCTCGGCAAGTCTGGTGTTAAGCGTCTCCAGCTCCCGTGTCCGCTCGGCAACGCTGCGCTCCAGGTCTTCCCGGTAGTGCTGCTGCATCCGGTTATACTGGGTGCGCAGACGGTAGGTTTTGGCACCGAGAGCGAAACCGAGAAAGAGAACCTGGCTCAGCGCACCGTAGAGCTGGGCGTTGAGAATGAAGGTGTTAACCTGAACGGGGACAAGGGTAACGAATATTTCCGCCGCCGTACCTGTCAGATAGAGCAGCGAGCCCGCCAGACAGACAAAGGCGAGAATATCCCGGCCGATAATCCGGATTACCAGAGCCGTAAGGATAAGAGCCATGGCGGCCAGGCTCAGAATATTGAGGATGTCCGCGGAAACCGGCCCCGCATATGCAAAGGCAGAGAAAGCGAGAAGAAACGCCGCGTTTCTCAGTCCGCGCATCAGTCTGTCCAGGCGCTGCATCGAGCCCTTTGTCTCAATAAAACTCCGGAAGAACTCCAGACCCAGGGCGGCGGTCAGCCCCCCGAAAAGGATAAACCAGAAGAACCCGTAGGGCCTGTCCGGAGTAATATACTGGGCCAGCAGCCGTTCCTGGGCAAACTGGTTTACAAAGAAGGCGGCCATGTAGAGGGAGTAGATAAGATAGGTCCGATCCTTGTTGAAGACAAAAATAAGGAAATTGTAGACAATCAGGGCCGCGAAGAAGCCGAATGCAAGACCAAGCAGAAGAGTCTCACGAATGTAGTCGTCCCGGAAGGCGGCCTCTTCGACCATCTCCAGCCGTACGCTTGCGGACTGAAGATCGTAGAGATGGATAAGAACGTCTTCGGTCTCTCCGGGACTCAGCTTCAGCTCGAAGCTTGGATTGCGCGTTTCGGGGCTGCGGTCGGCAAAGGGAATCTTGTTGCCCGCACGCTGAAGCGGTTCTCCGAACCCCCTGGACCTCAGATGCAGCTCCATAAGCTCAATCTTCATGGCGTTCTCAATGACCCATTTTTCGCTGCTGCTCCCGTTTACCACCCTGAAAAGCAGCCACAGGGTGCCCTCCCTCGGGATGGGAAGAGATTCCCGGGGGAAGATCCGGTAGGAATCCCTCAGTTCATACGCCTGGCGGGCGGAGAGAGAGGAGTCCTCATCAATCAGATAACGCAGCTGGCTGTTAAGGGAATAGGTGGAACGCGTATCATCAAGTTGTACTGTTTCGGCCCCGGCACAAAGACCGAAGGCGAACAGAAACGGAAGAATCAGAAGATACTTTCTCACAAGGCGACTATAGGGGAAAGAGGGGAAAACTTCAATACGGCTTCTTCCTGAGCATCTTCATTGATCCGGAAATTTCGCTGACCCGGTTAAAACCGAGACGCTCATAGAGCCGCACCGCCGGATTCTCCGTCTGAACCGAGAGCGACACCGCCAGAGCCTCCCGGTCGGCATAGCCCAGAAGGTCGGACAGAAGCGCGGTTCCAAGTCCCCGGCCCCGCCATACCGGCAGTATCGACACCGACAACTCGGCGGCGGACTCATCAATAAAACCGTAGGAGCCGCTCTCCCGGTCAAACCGGCGCAGCCAGGCGGCGCCGATCGGCAGTCCGGAAGCAGTATCCTCCGCGACAAATCCGAAATCACCCTCCCGGCCCCAATCTTCCGCATAGAGACGTATCTCCGGAACCTCGAGCACCGATCGATCCGGCGCCTGCCCGCCCTCGGGTACATAAATGGCCAGGTAGAGGAAATCCCACAGCAGCGGAGCATCGGCCGTCCGCATCTCCCGGATCCGTACAGTATCTTTCATGTCTGTCATTCTGCCCACATGCCGGTACGGGCTGTCAAGACTCTCTCAATTAAGCGCTTTGACATCAGAGCATCATGATGCTATAATGTTCATATGCGGACGACTTTAACTCTGGATGATGATATTTATCAGATGGCCAAGGCATTATCGGAGCAGTCCCGAATTTCCATGGGGGCTGTGGTATCCCGGCTCGCCCGAAAAGGGCTTTCCAACGTGGGCAAAAGTGCGGATGACCTGGGGCTTCCCGTGTTTACTGTCTCTGAGAATACGCCTCTGTTTGGACCTGAAGATATAGCCAGGGCAGAGGATGAATTGTGACCGGCAATCTGCTGGATGTCAATTTTCTTGTCGCCCTGGTGTGGGAAAATCATATCCAGCATCGTTCCGCCCGGGACTGGCTGTCAAGGCACAGAGAAGAGGCTTTTATCACCTGTACTCTGACCGAGACCTCTCTTATCCGTCTTTCGATGAATCCTCTTGTAGTTGGAGAGGCAGTGAGCTTTGCCGCTGCCTGTTCGGTTCTGGAGCAGCTGAAGAAGCACCCGGCTCACAGGTTCTGGCCCATGGAAGAAGACTTCCTGTCTCTGGTCCGGGGGATGAATGTGAGCGGTTACAGACAGGTTACCGACGCCTGTCTGCTTGGACTGGCCGCTGCCGGGAATGGAAGGCTTATTACCTTTGATAAAAAAATAGCGGACCTTCTGCACCGCTCCCCTGAGCTTGAACCGCACCTGATAATAGTGGAATCATGATGTTCCCGTCTAAGCGCTCCGATGGTATAATCATGCCCGAAAAGGGGGCATCTGCATGGAAAACAACAAGCTGAATACAAAATCGACAGCCGCGGAATCCGGGGGCGGAGAAACAAAGGAGAGCGCATGGCGCAGGCCCGAGGGGGCTTCGTCCCTGCAGGAACTCCGGTACGATGGCGGGGTGCTGAACTATGAGGCCCGGGCCGACTGGATTATCCTGCACAGGGAAGAGAAGCCGAAGGCGGAGCTCTTTTTTGTTTCCTATACCGCGGTGAGCGATGAAGATCGACCCGTAACCTTTGTCTTCAACGGCGGCCCCGGGGCCTCCTCGGTCTATCTCCACCTCGGAGCAATGGGCCCGAAGCGGATCGGCACCCTGGAAAACGGATTGCCTCTGCCTCCGCCCCACCGGCTGGAGGATAATGCGGAAAGCTGGCTTCACTTTACCGATCTGGTTTTTATCGATCCCGTGGGAACGGGCTTCAGCAGGATGATCGAAAGTCCCGATAAGAACGCGGGAGCCGCTGAAGCGAAAAATGGCAATACGAAGTCCGGGCAAAGCTCCGAGTACTGGCAGGTAAAGCGGGATCTGGAATCCCTCGGAGAGGCAATCCGACGCTACCTGAACCGCTTCGGGCGATGGGAAAGCCCCGTCTATATTGCCGGGGAAAGCTACGGAGGATTCCGCGCAGCGAAACTTGCGAAGATGCTTCAGCAGGATTACGGTGTGGCCCTTTCGGGGGCTCTTATCATCTCTCCCGCCCTGGAGTTTACCCTCCTGGACGGATCGGACTACGACGTCCTTATGTGGCTCGACTCCTTTCCCTCAATGGCCGCCGCAGCCTGGGTACACGGCCGGAGCAGGAAGAAGCGGGAAGGGGAGGATCTGGAAGCCTTCCGGATCCGGGCGGCGGAGTTTGCCGTAAAGGAGCTCCTGCCGGTTCTTGCTGTCCGAGACATGTACGGTGAAGCCAGGATGGAAAAAGCCTTCAACAGCGCCGCAGACTTTCTCGGACTCCCCCGGGAGATTCTCCGGGGAAAGAACGGCCGGGTCGGTATCGAATACTTCGTAAAAAACCTGCTCCGCGACGAGGGGAAGCATCTTGGGCTTTACGATGCAAGTGTCGCCGTGACGGATCCCTATCCCGACCGGGACAGCTGGGTCGGCCCCGATCCCACCCTCCATCACCTTGAGCGGGTCTTCTCCGCCGGGATAAACACCCAGCTGCGGAGAACCATCGGTCTGGAGACCGAACGGGAGTACGACCTCTTGAGCGAAGAGGTAAACAAGGGCTGGCAGGTTGATATCCGCAAGCACGCCCTGGAATCCCAGGTGGGCGCCACCGACGACCTCCGCTACGGCATGAGCCTGAACCCGGAGATGAAGGTCTTCATTACCCACGGCATCTTCGACCTGGTAACCCCTTATTTTGCCGCCGAACGCATTACCAGGCTCATGAAACTGACGGCGGAACAGAAGAAACAGCTGAGCCTGAAGCTTTACACCGGCGGACACATGTACTATGTCCGCGGCGGGAGCCGGAAGGAGTTCTACCGGGACATGAAGAGTTTTTACACGGAGTAAGATCCGGCCGGGGCGGCAGCTGACATGGTCCTGCCGCCCCCGTTTTTACCAGCGGCTCTCTTCCACAAGAAGCTTGTCAAATATGGACACAAAACCTCCCTTCCCGGGACTGCAGGCGTAGATTCCGATACTCAGCTCTTCAAAATCTGAAAGGAGATGGGTAATCCGCAATTGATTCCATGATGCACCGTCATGGGAATATTCAACAAGAAAGTCATGCTCTCTGCTCTGAATCCTATACCACATGGAATCCATCTTTGAGCGTATATCCAGGGTCGCCCAGTCGGAATAGCCCAGGTTTGTTACCACCGAGCCGAGCCGCGAATGTGTTTCCGTTTCATACTCCATGGATGCCTTGATCCAGTTTTCAGAATCGATGCGGACCATGAGACCGCACTGATCGTACTGCGCCTGAGGGTGGAATTCGGTTCTTACGGTAATTGAAAAATCTTCTTGTATCTTTCTTAAAAGGCAATGACCGTTATCCCGCCGGAAACCGTAATGTGTTCTCTGCCAGAAATCCGTATCCGCAGAAGTGGTAATATGGAGCCTGTTCTCTTTAACCTCGAACTCCGGCCTGTTGAGCCAGAAGTAATCTTTGCTGACCTTGCCGCCGCTTATCATTCAACCTCCTCATTCAGAAGAACAAAATGCAGATGGTCTTCCCATTTCCCGTTTATTTTCAGATACTTCCTGCTCAAGCCTTCCTCTTCAAAACCCAGTTTTTCTATTACCCTTATGGATCGGATATTTTTCGGAACTATATTGGCTTCAATCCTGTGCAGTCCGTATTCGGTAAAAGCAATCTCTACCAGCCGTTTGAGAGCCTCCGTAACCTTGCCCTGGTTTATTTCCGCTTCATCCAGCTTGTATCCGAGAAAGCAGGATTGAAACACGCCGTAGACAATGTTTGTCAAAGATACCTTTCCGATGATTCTCTCTTCACCCCTGTTGAACAGATACAGATGCAGCGCCGTCCTGTCCGCACTGCTCCTCGTCTCTTCTTCTATTACCGCTTTTACGGACTCATCCGAATAACAGGATGCATCCCGAAGTGGCTCCCATTCTCTCAGAAAATTTCTGTTCCTCTCCAGGTAATCCGAAAGAAGGTGTGAGTCCCCGGCCTCGAGTTCGCGCAGAACAAGCCTCTCCGTTTCATATCTTTTCATCTCTTTTCCTTTTGTCTTGATTATTACTCTACGCCTCCCGCTTCAGGGAGTCAATCGGCTTTATTCGCCGGAATAGTGTCGGGAGAAAAGCCGCTCTGGAGCCGGAGCGCATGCTTTTCGGGTAACATATTCTTATAATGCTTAATATAATAGACAATAATGTAGTAAAAGTGTATAATAATAGACATTATGAGGCAGAAACTTTTTCCCAGGCTTGAACGAAATCTCTCTCTATTCGGCGGAAATCTGAAGGCTGCCCGTTTGAGGCGCAAACTCTCAATGGAGCAGGTAGCCGAACGGGCGGGCTTGAGCCGGTCAACCCTTGGTGCCATGGAAAAGGGCTCGGCTTCTGTCTCCATCGGCTCGTACATGCAGGTACTTTTTGTCCTGGGACTGGATGAAGATATTCTCAAGATGGCTGCGGATGATGTGCTGGGCCGCAAATTACAGGACGCCGAATTATTAAGCGGCCGCCGGGCCCCGAAAAGGAAAAGCCGTGGCTGAAAAACGCAAAATTATCTATGTCTATGCTCAGTGGGAAGGTATGTCGAAAGCTGAATTGATGGGACTCTTAACAGTATCGGAAAGCCGGGGAAAGGAAATCTTCAGTTTTGAATATGATGAGGCCTGGCTTAAAACACGGGAGAGAGTTTTGCTTGATCCCGGGCTGCAGTTTTATTCGGGACCTCAATATGTGTATGATGAAAAACCGAATTTTGGTCTTCTTACGGATTCTTCCCCGGACAGATGGGGAAGGATGCTGATAAAAAGAAGAGAAGCCTTTTTGGCCCGATCACATAACAGGCCGGAAAAGAGACTTTTTGAGTCAGATTTTCTGCTGGGTGTGTATGATGGAAGCCGAATAGGCGGGCTGAGATACAAAACTGATCCGCATGGCGAGTTTCTTGACAATAATCATAACTTTGCCTCACCTACCTGGACTTCTATCAGAGAGCTGGAAAACGCCAGTCTTAAGCTTGAAGAGGAGGATGCTGAAAAAAGCCGGTCTTATCATTTATGGTTGAATCTGCTTGTTGCCCCGGGCTCTTCCCTGGGCGGGGCAAGACCCAAGGCAGGGGTGCGGGATTCGGAAAATCATCTATGGATTGCCAAATTCCCAGGAAAAAATGATGCAGTCGACTCGGGTGCATGGGAAATGCTTGTTCATGAACTGGCCCGGAGGGCGGGAATAGAGATGTCCGAATGCCGGGCGGAACGGTTCAGCAGCCGGCATCATACGTTTCTGACCAAACGGTTCGATCGTTCCCCAAAGCTTGAACGAATCCACTATTCTTCAGCCATGACCATGCTGGGCTACAGCGATGGTACGGACGAGGCCGCCGGTGTCAGTTATCTGGAGATTGCGGAATTCCTGGTGCGACACGGAGCCGCCCCCGATGAAGACCTGAAACAGCTGTGGAGGCGGATAGTTTTTTATATATTTGTATCCAATACGGATGACCACCTGAGAAACCACGGCTTTCTTCTTACGCCTTACGGATGGCGCCTGTCGCCTGCCTTTGACATTAATCCTAATCCGGAAAGCTCTGGTCTGAGTTTGAATATCACCGAAAACGACAATCGCCTTGATCCTGATCTTGCTCTGGAGACAGCCCCTTTTTTCAGGGTAGGTTACCGGGAGGGCAAAGAAATAATTACGAAAATCAGAGATGCTGCAGCCCTCTGGCCGGCCATTGCGGATAGATACGGAATCAGCTCCTTTGAAAAGGAGCTGATGTCCGGGGCGTTTAAAGCCCTGTAGCGGGAAATCTTTTGCTGATTCGGTTATCAGTGACCTGTATGTGTATGGAACATGCAGGCAGCTGCCGCCGATACATCCCGGCGAATTCCTGAGAGAAGATTTTATTCCCGATTACGGTTTAAATATCAGTTCACTCGCGAAGGCTCTGGGGGTATCTCGCCAGACGATCAATGAGCTGGTACGTGAAAAACGGTCTCTCAGTGCGGAAATGGCGCTCAGGCTTGCAAAACTCTTCGGTAATTCTCCGGATTTCTGGATGAATGCCCGGAAAGCTGTTGACCTGTGGAAGGCAGCGGCTGCGCTGGGACCGGAGGTGGAGCGTATTAAGCCGCTGGGAGCGGCAGGAAAGCATCTCGGTTTCTTTCCAGGTCCGGCTTTTAATACACCATCTTCTTGTCAACTATTCTGCCGGTTACGAACTTATGAATCAGACTTGAAATGAGCGTCTGGTAGGGAATGCCCTCTTCCACTGCAATATTCTGGATCGATTCCAGATCCTTTCCGGAAATCCTTATGTTAATCCGTTTATCCTTGGCGAGTGCTGCTTTAGCATAAGAGGAGTATCGTTCTATCTCCTTACTTTTATCTGCAACAGGTTTCCACTCTCCTTTTTCAAAAGATTCCAGAATTTTCTGTTCCTCTTCATCAAGTCTGCTATGTTTCGGCATGATTAATCCCCCAAATAACGCTTTGTTGCTTTCCGGCTGGGAAAGATGGTCTTTAAAAAAATCTCCTCTTCTGTCTCTGTAAAAGGAACCAGATATATATAATCAGCGATGTTGATTACAAAGATACGTTGATTGGGATATCTTTCTCTGTCCGGATGCTCATAGATATCCGGAATATTTTTATCTTCGATATATCGTGCGACGATCTCGAAAGAAATCCCCCGTTCTTCAACCAGTTTTCTGTTTTTGTCCTGGTTCCAGTTAATCCCCTTCACAAAACAATAGTAATACAATGTGTGCCTGATGTCAAATAATTGCCCGATTGCAGTCTGTATGTACATGAACTGCCAGGAGCGCCCGGGGGGAAGCGGGAGCCCGGCCCGGCCTGTCCGGCGGCGCGGAGCAGAGCCGGGAGGAACAGGACGGAGAAAGCCGGGCGGGAGCGGGGGGGCGGAATGGGGTAAAGATGCTCCGCCCCCGCCCTGAGGCCTGACACCTTGCGATAATGTCGTATTCAGGCTATGATGGGCCTGACGATCGAGATATACAGGTTATACATTACGGCCGGTCGGCCGGATGTTTGTTTGCCGCACACCTCGCGGCCCTTTCTTTTCCACGTGTCCGGCGGGTAGAGAGTTGTATGCCCCGGACCAGGAAGAATGATGATAAAACACAATCACGTGCCGTTTAAAAGCGGCAGACACCACAACGCGACAGAGAAGATCCGGCTTGAGGGAATTTTCAACGATCTTGTCCCGGAGCTGCAGAAGGCAGTGAGCGCGCAGGAGTACACGACTCCCACACCCATTCAGGAACAGTGCATACCGCCCCTGCTTGAGGGAAAGGATATAATCGGCTGCGCCCAGACCGGAACCGGGAAGACCGCGGCCTTTTCGCTGCCCCTGCTTCAGAGACTTTCGGCACACGGCACAAGGCCCCGGAGGGGAACTCCCAGGGCGCTTATTCTGGCCCCCACCCGGGAGCTCGCCGCGCAGATAGGAGAGAGCATTCGCACCTACGGCCGCTTTCTGCGCCTGAGCCATGCGGTAATCTTCGGCGGAGTAAGCCAGTTTGCCCAGGTCAAGGCCCTTGTCCGCGGCGTTGATATCCTGGTGGCCACTCCCGGACGCCTTCTGGACCTGATAGAGCAGGGCCACATTCACCTTGAGATGGTGGAGGTGCTGGTTCTGGATGAAGTGGACAAGATGCTCGATATGGGCTTTCTGCCGGATATTAAACGGGTGCTGTCGAAGGTTCCCGAGAAGCGGCAGACCATGTTCTTTTCCGCCACCCTTGCGCCGGCGATGAAAAAGCTTGCCATGGGCATTGTGAAAAATCCCGTTGAAATTACCATATCCCCGGAAAAGCCGACCGTGGAGAGCATCGACCAGAAGCTGCTCTACGTTGACAGAGAGGACAAGGATGCCCTCCTGGTATCGCTCCTGAAGAATCCGGGAATGGACAAGGCAATTGTTTTTACCCAGATGAAGCACATGGCGAACCGTGTGGTGACCAAACTCCAGGCCGCGGGGATTCCCAGTGCGGCCATCCACGGCAACAAGAGCCAGGTGGCCCGGACGAAGGCGCTCTCGGATTTCAAAAAGGGAGCCATAAACGTAATGGTGGCCACCGATGTTGCTGCCCGGGGGATCGATGTTGACAACATTACCCATGTCTTCAACTACGATCTGCCCCTGGAGGCGGAGACCTACGTCCACCGCATCGGCAGGACCGCCCGGGCGGGCCTTGAGGGTTCGGCGGTCTCCTTCTGCAGCCCCGACGAGAAGGCCTACCTGAAGTCGATCGAGAGGCTTCTGGGGAATCCTGTCCCTGCGGTTCTGAATCACGACTTTCACAGCGATGAAGCCCTCCACTCCAACCTTCCGGCACCGAAGAACTTCGGCCGCGGCCAGAGCCGGGGACAGGGAAGAGGACCCGGCCGCGGGCCGGGCCGGGGAAACGGAGGACGCCCGGGCAATTCGGCCGGATCCGGCAGCCGCAGCAATGACCGGCGCGGCGGGTCGGGGCGGAGATAGCTCGTAAGCGGGCGGCGTACCGGGCTTCCTGGTATGCCGCAGCCAGCCTTGAATAGAATAATTCAGTGAATCAAAGATGCTGCTCATGCATACATATTGAGCGGGGCGGCAATCTGAAAACTCCCATCAGTTAAAAGTACTCCCTCTCTATCCGGTAAACTGCTTCTATTCCATTATGCCCCTGAAAACCTTGTGAGAGCTCTCCCCGCCCTTTATCATTATAAGAAGAGAAAATAACAAGTAAGGGAGTACGGTATGCAGAGAGCCGAAGGCAAGGGGCTGGCAATTCTGACCAGCGGAGGAGATGCCCAGGGAATGAACCCGGCGGTACGGGCGGTTGTCCGCACGGCTATCAAATGGGGTTTTGTTCCCTACGGCGTATTCGAAGGCTACCAGGGACTGGTGGACGGCGGCGAATATATTAAACGGCTGGACTGGAGCTCGGTGGGCGGAATTATCCACCGCGGCGGCACCATGCTGGGTTCGGCCCGCTCGAAGGATTTCCGGGAAAAAGAGGGGATGATACAAGCGGCCAGGAACCTGGTCGAACGTAATATAAGCAGTCTTATTGTCATAGGCGGCGACGGGAGCCTGATGGGGGCCGATGAGTTCCGGCGCTGCTGGGTGGAGCATCTCGATATTCTGGTTGAAAGAGGCGAGATAAAACCGGAGCAGCGGGAGAACAACCGGTTCCTGAAACTGGTCGGTCTGATCGGTTCCATCGACAATGATATGTTCGGTTCGGATATGACCATCGGAGCCGATTCCGCCCTGCACCGGATTACCGAGGCAATCGATGCCATAACCAATACCGCTTCAAGCCACCAGCGCGCCTTCGTTGTGGAGGTAATGGGCCGCAACTGCGGCTATCTTGCCCTGATGAGCGCCCTGGCCACAGGAGCCCAGTGGGTCCTGATTCCCGAGAATCCGCCGGATATCGACAATTGGGAAGACCGGATGGTAGAGATAATGAAAGAGGGCCGTGATGCCGGAAGGCGCTATGGAATAGCGGTGGTGGCCGAAGGGGCCCGGGACCGGAACGGCAAGCCGATATCCTCCGAGTATGTGGTGAATG